>Ga0209717_1003541_pt1 | contig 13481 bp, 16 predicted proteins | sample AD_UKC048_MetaG_FD_184418 | JGI IMG/M metagenome (GOLD analysis project Ga0209717, IMG submission 184418) | Active sludge microbial communities of municipal wastewater-treating anaerobic digesters from USA - AD_UKC048_MetaG (SPAdes) (version 2) | ecosystem: Engineered > Bioreactor > Anaerobic >... | reverse complement strand
TGGCGGCTTCGATGGTACCGATATTCTTTAAAATCTGGTTATTGATGGTAAATAACGGTGAAAACATTCTAAGGGAATTATAGCAGATTTTTGAAAATCAATGAGGGGAAAATGCGGAAAAAGAAAACAAAACCCCCTAACCCCTCTTTGACAGTGGGGACTTAAACCTACCGTCCCGCAGCGGCGGGAGGGGGTTTAAAAGCCTCCCTTTCTCAAGGGAGGTGACCCAAAGGGTCGGTGGGTTTAAAAGAATACGGGAGATTGGATTTAAAGGAGGGGGTTGGGGGTGGATTGCCGCGCTTTGCTCGCAATGACGTTACCTCAAAAAGAAATAATCCAGGGCTGATTTGGGGTCGACATTAGCATCGATAAATTTGAGGGCAGTAATAATTTTTTTAATAATTTGAGCAGTCTTTTTTGTCGGATTTAAAACCAATTGCTGCTGATAAACTTCTAGCTGGGTTAAAAGCAGATTTTTTATTTCGTTTTTGTCGTTGACCATAGAGGCGGCAAAATCGAGATCTTTTTTAGGATTGCCACTGAGAGTCCAGGGCTCAGTCTGAGAGTCAATTTTGGGAGAGGTAAGTTTAATTTTTTGACAGCGGGATAAAATAGTGGGGAGGAGTAGTTGAGGTTTGGTGGTCGTTAAAATCAGATAGTTATTTTTTCCCGGTTCTTCAAGAGTTTTTAAAAGAGCGTTTTGAGATTCGGGATTTAAATTATCAGCCTCAGGGATGAGAACGATTTTAGAAAAATGATTAAATGGTTTTTGGGATAAGAAATTTTTGAGAAAGCGGACATTGGCAATCGTATATTCATTTAAAATAAAAAGATCAGGATTGTTGTCTGGGAGATGATTAAGCTGCGAGAGAAATTCAAAGGCTTTTTTTAAGGAAACTTGGGGGGAAGAGGCAATGATTAGGGTTGAAGGAAAGAGTGACATAGTTTACTATGATTATAGAGTATGAATGGAGACGCAAAAATATATAAAACATTTTCGGCAGTGCTACTCGATAAAGGTCTTATCGATAAGGCCAAGGCGGAGGAAATTAATTTAAGGCAAGTTAAAACAGGAGAAAGCGAAGAGGATATTATTAGGAGTCTCCGAATTGTAAACGATGTTGATTTTGTTAAATATAAGGCAGAATTTTTGAGAATTCCCTTTGTTGATCTCGAAAGTATTGGTTTTTCACCGGAGGCTCTGGCTCTGGTACCTCAAAGTGTGGCCGAAAAATATCATCTAGTCCCCTACCGGATGGACGCCAAAGAAAAAACTATTTACGTGGCCATGGCTAATCCCCTGGATATTGAAACGGTGGAATTTTTGGAAAAAAAGACAAGTCTGAAAATAGAAACGGCGATGGCGGTGGAAAAGCAAATAGACGCATTTATTCGGGAAAAATATGAACGGGAAAAAGGAATTACGACTGAGGTGACCAGGGCTCTTGACGAACAAAAGGTGGAAGAAATGAAGACGGAATCAGAAAATTTAAAAGCGGTCTCAGCCGAGGCGCCAATTGCCAAAATTGTGAATACCATTCTTGACTACGCTGTTCGCTCCAGAGCTTCTGACGTTCACATTGAACCTATGGAGGAAAATGTCAGAGTTCGTTATCGGATTGACGGAATTTTACAGGAAAAATATATATTACCTCGAAATGTCTTGGAAGCGGTTGTTAGCCGAATAAAGATTCTGGCTAATTTAAAAATAGACGAAAAAAGAATCCCTCAGGATGGGCGTTTTAATATCAATGTTGAAGGGAGCGAGGTGGATTTGCGTATCTCAACTTTACCTGTATCTTATGGTGAAAAAGTGGTAATGCGGTTACTTCGAAAAGCCTCGAAAGTACCTTCGCTGCCGGATCTCGGACTCCGAGGCCTGGCTCTTAAAAATTTAATTGAAGCAATTGAGAGACCTCATGGAATTATCCTTGTGGTGGGGCCAACAGGTTCAGGTAAAACTACGACTCTTTATTCGGTTCTTGATAAGGTGGCGACCTCCAGAGTTAATGTGGTGACCATTGAGGATCCGGTGGAATATCAAATGAAGGGAGTTAACCAGGTCCAGGTAAATGTTCAGGCGGGTTTAACGTTTGCTTCGGCTTTACGTTCTTTTTTACGGCAAGACCCAAACATTATGATGGTGGGAGAAATTCGGGACACTGAAACAGCGGAGCTGGCGGTTAATGCGGCCTTGACTGGTCACTTGGTTTTTTCAACACTGCACACCAATGATGCTTCGGGGGCGGCCCCAAGAATGATGGATATGGGGGTCGAACCCTTTTTGCTAACTTCGGCTTTAACTTGTGTGGTGGCTCAGCGGGTGCTTAGAAAAGTTTGTCCACATTGTCATCAGGATATGGAAATACCGCCGGATAAAGAGGCGGAAATGAAAATGACTCTTGGACCGATTTATGAAATGATTGAGGAGAGGTGGAAAAAAGAAGGCAAAAAAATGACTATTCCCAAGATTGTTGGCTGTGATAAGTGTAATAATACTGGATATTTCGGCAGAATTGCTATTTATGAAGTAATGCCGATAACGGAAAAGATAAGTAAATTAATTGTCGAAAAAGCCTCAGCTTCGGATATTCAAAAACAAGCTATTTCAGAAGGAATGCTGACCATGAAACAGGACGGATATGTCAAGGTTCTCGAAGGAGTGACTAGTATTGATGAAGTGCTAAGAGTAGCACAGTACTAAAAAAAGAAAAAAAGTCTAAAGCCTAAAATCTAAAATAAAAAAAATAAAAATAAAAAAGGATAGAATTAAAATATAAAAATTAAAAATTTATTAGACTTTAGAATTTAGATTTTAGAGTTTTTTTAAATAATATGCATAGCAAAATAGAAGAAGTTTTAAGATTAGCAGTAGCCAACAAAGCGTCGGATGTTCATTTGTCGGTTGGCTTCTCGCCCAAAATAAGGATTCATGGAGAGCTTGCCGATGTCTCAAACATGGGAGTGATCGAAGACGAAAGTTTGATTTTGTCACTGCTCTCAGAGGAGCAAAAACAAACTTTTTATAAAGAAAAAGAACTTGATATTTCAGTGACGATTGATAAGGCTAGGTTTCGAACTAATGTTTATACCAAAAAAGGAGTCGCGGCGGCGGTTTTACGGGTAATTCAGGATGAAATTCCTGATTTAGCGGCTTTAAATTTACCTGACTCAATCAAAAGTTTTACCAAATTAAAACAGGGTTTTATTTTAATTACCGGGCCGACCGGACACGGAAAATCAACAACGGTGGCGTCGATGATAAATGAAATAAATAAAGAAAGGGCGGTTAATATTGTGACGATTGAAGATCCAGTGGAATACATAATAAAGCCAATAAAGTCCATAATTTCTCAAAGAGAACTTGGGGGCGATACTCTTGATTTTACTCGGGCGTTAAAATCAACCTTAAGACAGGATCCAAATATAGTTTTTGTGGGAGAAATGAGAGATTTGGAAACGATTCAACTGGCTTTGACAGTGGCGGAAACCGGTCACTTGGTTTTTTCAACACTTCACACCAATTCCGCGGCCCAAACAATTGATAGAATTGTCGATGTTTTCCCTGAGGGGGCCAAGCCGCAAATTAGACTTCAGCTGGCCTCGGTGCTTTCGGCGGTAATTTCGCAAAGACTAGTGCCGGCGATTAACGGTGGCCGAGTGCCGGCGGTAGAAATTTTAACCGCTTCAAATGCGACGGCTAATACGATTAGAGAGGCTAAAACTTTTATGATTGACAATATTATCCAAACTGGAGTGGACCTGGGGATGATGAGCCTCGAAATGTCATTGGCTTCCCTGGTCAAAAAAGGTTTAATAACCGAAGAAACAGCAATGAGCTATTCTTTAAAACCAACCGAAATGCAGGCAAATTTAAGAAGTTTAAAAATAAATAAATAATAAATGGCAAAGTTTGTTTATCGGGCAAAAGATTGGGGCGGGAAGCTGCTTAAAGGACAGCTCGATATGGTTAGTAAAAAAGAAGTGGTGGAATCAATAAAAAGTAATGGCCTTATTCCCCTTTCAGTTGAACCGGTTCGGGACAATATGCTGACGGAAGCAATGAAAAGATTTAAGGGCAAGGTTAATTTAAAGCAGGTGGCTACTTTTACTCGACAGCTATCGACCATGATGACGGCGGGTTTGCCCCTGACCGATGCCCTCGCCTTACTGAAAAATCAACAGGATGAGACGAGTGGTCTTTATGAAATTCTCGACAGGAGTCTTGAACAGGTCCGGGGGGGGATGCCTTTTGGAAAATCTCTCGAGCCTTATCAAAAAGTTTTTGGTGAAGCTTATGTAGCTTCGATTTCAGCGGGAGAAGAAGCGGGGGTGCTTGACGAGGTGCTGAGTAAATTGGCGAAAACGATCGAAGATCAGTATGAATTTCAGGGAAAAGTTAAGGGAGCAATGATTTATCCGGTAATTGTGGTGATTGCCATGATTGGAGTAGTAATTTTAATGATGATTTTTGTAATTCCCAAACTGATGGGACTTTATGCTGATTTTGGGACAGCTAAAATGCCGGCGGCGACACTTTTTTTGATGTCGATGTCTGATTTTATGATCAAGACCTGGTTTATGATTCCAATTCTGGTGATAGGGGGGATGGCTGGTTACAACGTAGGCATGAAAAATGAAAATTTTCGTCTAAAAAAAGATAAGCTGGCATTAAAAATTCCGATTGCCGGAGTGCTCTCAGAAAAAACAATTTTGGCCAATACCTGTCGGACTTTATCAATGCTTTTGACTGCCGGTATTACTCTGGTGGAGGCGCTGAAAATTACCGCTTCGGTATCGGGGAGTGAAGTTTTTAAACAAGCCTATTTGGAAATTTCGGAAAAGGTCCAAAAGGGATTTTCGGTAGCGGTATCATTTCAAAATACGGCTGTTTTTCCGATTATTGTTAATCAGATGATTTCTACAGGGGAGGAAACGGGAAAACTTGATGATGTTTTAATGCGGGTATCTGATTATTTTTCAAAAGAAGCGGAAGAATCGGTGAAAGCACTAACCTCGGCTATTGAACCCTTGATTATGGTGGTACTGGGACTGGGGGTAGGTTTTTTAATGATTGCGGTAGTGATGCCCATTTATAACTTGACTTCCTCATTTTAGTAGTAAATAATGATATTAACAATTTAAAAATTTATTTTTTTAATCTAAATGAAAAAAGCATTTACGTTAGTAGAACTTTTAATCGTTATCGCCTTGATCGCTATCTTGTCAGTGGGAGTATTGGCAACTATTAACCCAGTCGAACAGAGAAACAAGGCAACTGATGCCACGACTTCAAACGATGCTGGCGAGGTGTTAAATGCCTATGAGAGGTATTATACAAATGCATCGAAATATCCATGGATGGTAACTGATCCAACAATATTGTCTGATTCTGCTTTCTATTCTGTAAGTAATACCGTTGGATTTGGCTTGTGTACTAATACAACGGAAGGATCTACTAATGCTTCTTTATGTAGTTCATATTCAACTCCTGGTACCTTAATTGGGAGTGATGAATTAAAAGATTCATTCTTACAAAAGGGTTATGGTAAGCATCCTGGTGAAGCGGGTTACAACGTAAACAATTTACTTTTTTTAGTTAAACAAGATTCATCAAATCATAATTCTATTTATGTCTGTTATATTCCAAAAGCAAAATCAAATAGAAACTCAGCGAATAATTTAAAGAAATTGGGTGCTGATGCTACAACTGGTGTTCCAACCACGTTTGTTGATGCTGTTCCTTATGGTATGACTGGTGCTGATTTTGATGCCAGTGGAAATCCCTTACCAGCTTGGAGTTTTACAACTCCAGCGAACTCATTATTTAAGTGTGTACCGTAAAGGACATTTTGAAGTGAATTGGACCCCGCCGCAGTGGCGGGGTTTTTGTTTAGTTTCTGGGGCGCAATAAATTGCGCCCCTACAGTAGGAGTTTGATTAATCAAACCCTGAATTTAATGTAAAATAGATTTATGGAATTCTTTTTGGCAGTGATGGTTTTTGTACTCGGAATGTGCATCGGGAGTTTTATTAATATGGCGGTGTGGAGGGTGGCAAATGGAAAACCAATTCTAGGGCGCAATAAATTGCGCCCCTACAGTAGGGGTTTGATTTATCAAACCCTGAATAATCGATCGTATTGTGATTTTTGCGGGAAACAGCTGAGCTGGTATGATAATATTCCGGTTTTTTCTTGGCTGTTTTATCGAGGTAAAAGCCGATGTTGTGGGAAAAAATTACCACTCCTCTACCCTATCGTAGAAATAAGCACAGGGTGCTTATTTCTACTAAATTATTCCGCCAGAGGCGGATCCGCCTATGGCGGACAATCTTCAATTTTCAATCTACAATCGATTGTTGTTTATATGATTCTTGGATTGCTGGTGTTTGAGGCTGCCTTTGATTTTAAATATATGGTTATTCCGGATAGAAGTGCTTACGCGTTAATTGGATTGGTGGCCATCAGGTGGCTAATATTAGGGGCAAAAATAGAATATTTATATACGGCCCTTTTATCGGCTTTATTTATTTTTATTTTGCACAAAATTAAAATAAAAGGTCAGCAGGCCATGGGTGATGGCGATATATTTCTGGCTTTCTTTATGGGCTTATTTTTGGGATTTCCTGGTATTATCTTGGCTTTTTATCTGGCTTTTATTGTCGGAGCGGTGGTGGGAATTATTTTAATTATGAAAAAGAAAGTTAAGAAGCTCTCCCCGATTCCTTTTGGGCCATTTTTAATCCTAGGGACAGTGGTGGCGTTCTTTTGGGGTGAAGAAATAATAAAAATAATAAAATTCTAAAGTTTAAAACCTAAAACCAAAAAAAGCCTATAGTCTAAAACCTAAATTCTAAATAAAAATAACAAAATATAGAAATTAATTATAATAAAGATTAGAATAATGTTAGTGAAAAAAGATAAGGGGTTTACTCTGGTTGAGATTTTGGTGGTGATGGCGATTTTATTGATTATGATGATGATTTTGGTTGGAATTTTAAATCCGATTGCCTTGGTAAATAAAGCCCGAGATAGTCGAAGAAAGAAAGATTTAAGTCGGATAAGAGTGGCATTTGAGGAATATTATAATGATAAGGGTTGTTACCCCAATAATGTTGAGCCTGATAAATTAAGGGATGCCCTAAATAATGATGAAAATTGTGGAAGTGGAAAAAATTTTGTTTTTGGAAAATGGCTAAAGCCTTGGCCTTGTGATCCTAGTGGTAAGCATTATGAGGTTTTGACGGGTTACGACGATAACTGTCCAAAGTGGTTTAAGATTAGGACGACTTTAGAGAACAAAAGTGATCCCAGTATTAATGTTGTAGCAGTAGCAGAAAATGATCCAAATTACGCGGTTTCCAGTGGAAATATAACGCCTGGAGGCTATTTAGGTGATAATAATCCGAATTGTACTGCAGGTTGCCATTACATACCTCCCGGAGAACCTTCTGGATGTCAAGGGTATGGACCAGGATTAGGATGTGATGGTCCTAATTGTTACAGACAAAATCAATGTATTCCTGAGTGCCAGGTTACTTCATGTTCTCCCTAATGAAATATGTTAAATTTATACAAGATGAAGAAAGCTTTTACTTTAGTCGAGCTTTTGGTGGTGATTTCGATTATGGCAATTTTGACGATTGTGACGGTGTCTCAGTTTAGAACGGCTCGAAAGAGAGCTAATGATGTGGCCAGAAAGGGAGATTTAAATTCAGTGGCCAAGGCCCTGCAATTATATTTTGCAGATTATGGAAAAATGCCTGAAGCAGTTGACGGGCAAATAAAGACGGATGTAATTATAAAATGGGGGGAAGAGTTTAAAGACAGTACTGGTTATATCTATATGGTAAAACTTCCAACAGAGAATACCGATGGCTGGCCACAATATTGTTATAAAACTGATATTGATCAAAAAAAATATGCTTTATTTGCCAAGCTTGAGGTACAAAGTGACGGTGAATGTGACGGGAACTCTTATTCTTGTGGTGGAGTTTCTGGATATTGTTATGCTAATGTTAGCCCCAATACTAGTTTAGATGATGACGGGAATTTATTATGAAAAAAGCATTTACCTTAGTCGAATTACTGGTAGTGATTAGTATAATTGGAACGCTGGTGGCAATTTTACTTCCCAATTTTATGGGAGCCAGAGAGAGAGCTAGAGATTCTCAAAAAATTCAAGATGCCTATGCTATCAAAAATGCTTTGAGGATGTACTACAATGATAATCAGGCTTATCCAATTACAGGAAGTGATTTGGTAGCGTCATTAGGTAGTTATATGCCTGGTATCAGTGGAATCGATTTGGCTGATTATACATATACCCAAACTGATAACGGTGATGGTTTTTTGATAACTATCCAACTGGAAAGTGGACAGGGTACTGAGGATACTGATTCACAAACAAAATGTGGGGTTGGAGCCACTGATACAATTTATGCTGTTTGTGCTAATTAAAAATTAAACCCACCCTACCCTCCCTTGAGGAAGGGAGGCAATAAAAAAATATGAAAGCAAAAAATAACAAGAAACTTAATAAGTCCCCTTTCGTCAAGGGGGATGTCCGACCGTGCCTGTCGGCAGGCGGGAGGATAGGGGGTTTAGCGTTTACCTTATTTGAGCTACTGGTTAGTATTTCGATTATTGGAATTTTAATTGCCGTGGCTTCCCTCTCCTACGGCACGGCTCAGAAAAAGGCCAGAGATGCAAGGAGAATTGAAGATCTGAATGCGATTCAAAAAGCAATGGAGATGTATTATAGTCAATACAATTATTCTTACCCATCAAGTCAGGCATCATTAATTGGTAGTAGTTTAGTCCAAAGTTGGCCGAAAGATCCAAAGGGAACTCCGTATCCAACTCCAGTATGGGGGGCAAGTAATTATTGTGCCTGTACACAGCTTGATAATCCAGGGACTGGTAATGCGGGTAATTTAAATTGTACCACCACTCCTCCTTTAAATTATTATTGCGTTAAAAATCAACAATAAAGATAGATTAATAGATTAATAGTTAATTAGATAAATAGTAGAAAAGTGAAAAAAAATAAAAATGGATTTAGTTTTATTGAGCTAATTGTGGTGATTGCGATTATTGCGGTGCTGAGTGTGACGGCGATATTGAGTTATGGCCCAAGTCAGCGGAAATCTCGTGACTCGAGACGAGTAGCCGACTTGGAAAAAATTCGAATGGCCCTGGAAATGGCCAGACAGATGGGGATAGCTTATCCAACTGACTTAAATGCTTTACCTACTATGAAATTGATTGATAAAATCCCAACTGATCCAAAAACTGGTTCACCATATTTATATACCCCTACCAATTATACCTACACTCTCGACGCGAAAATGGAAGATGTTGGTTCAACAAATTGTCCTACTCTTTGTGGTCCTAGTTATAATTACCGTGTTACGAACCCCTAATTGTGCTAAAGTTTTATTAATGAAGAGAGCTTTTACTTTAGTTGAATTGATAGTCTCGGTGGTGATGGTGATGCTGATTTCTGGTGGGGCTTTGGTTTATTTAAACGAATTTAATTCGAGGCAAAAATTGGAAAAGGGGAAAGATGAAGTAGTGGCGGCGATAAAACTGGTACAAAGCCATGCTAAGGGAAGGCAATTGCCTTTAGGTTGGGGAGAGATTCTTTTATCTTCTGCATGTAGTGGTGAATTATCTTATATAAAATTATATACATTTAATCTTACTGAAGGAGAAACATTAATAGCTAATGCAAATGAATGTAATAATCCTTGGTTTTACAGAAATTCTGTGAAAAATATAGGAATAACTGATATTAGTATATTTTCTCCAGCAGTTTCATATCCCTCAATTATTTTGTTTGGAGCTGGAACGGGAAGGTTGATTGGTGATACAAAAGGCACCCCTATTTTAGATACCGGGACAGCAACAATAATTGTGAAAAATGAGGCGGAAAAAATTGAAGGATATAGAATTATTATTAATGCTCTGGGGCAGATTAAAGAAACGATATATTATGAAGAATGAGGAGAAAAATCTTCAGCCAAAGGCTGATCCGCCTATGGCGGAAGAATCTAAAAAATGAAAAAAATATTAATTAAATTTAAATTAATTGAAGATTATTCAAAAGCTCAGGGAATTGTGGAATCGGTGGTGGCGGTGGGAATTTTGATGATGGTGCTGACGGGGACAGTGCTTCTGGTCAGTTTTGGACTCTCGAATCGAAAAACCGGTTTTGACCGGCGCAAGGCTAATGAGCTGGCGACTTTGATAATGGAGGAAAAGGTAAGCCAAAGTATTAGTGATCCAGAAAGTTTTTGGTTATTTACTGATATTTCTGATCCGCAATCTAAAACAGGTTACGATGGTTATAGTTATACAGTAAAATTATCGGAGATAGATAAAGTTGGTTGTGATTCGACAATAAATGACTGTGCTCTGTTGGTGGTAAATATCGGCTGGTCGGGTAAAGACACCCAAAATTTAAAATTTGAACGTTTTTTTAGTCGATGAAAAATAAAGCTGCCTTTACTCTGATTGAAATATTGGTAGTAGTGGGAGTGCTGACGGTACTGGTGGTTAGTGTGGGGGGGATAATGGGAATGACTTTTAAATCCAAAAATACCAGCGAGGGGAACGAACTTTTATCTTCAAAGGCGGTTTATATACTGGGAGAATTAAAGAAAAATATTTTAAACGCTAAAGCTGATTTAATTCAGTGTCCTGAGGCTGATGATAATGGGACACAAATTTCTTTTAGAACAAAAGACGGAAATACAACTACATTAAGTTGTAATGTTAGCTCATCCAAAATTGCTTCGTCTTCTGCTAATGGTGAATTTAATTTTTTGGGTGCTGGAGTTCGGGTAACAGATTGTAATCAATTTGTGGAGTGTGTAACTTTAGATGACAGGGTAACTTCGGTTAAATTTACACTAAATTTAAGAGCTCCTGACAATGCCGCTGGAGCAGGTAGTACGGGGGTTTTTTATGGAGTAGCGACGCCGAGAGAATAAAAAATCTACAATCTACAATCTGCATGAAAAAGTAGTTATTGACAGGATGCTGGTTAGTATATTAATATATATATTATATGGATTCGATTAAGATAGATGATTTTATTAATGGATTAAGAGATAAATCAATTTCCTTGTTTACCTTGGGAGATATTTCTAAGTTGTTTGAGGTCAAAGAAATAACTATAAAAACAGCGTTAAAACGTTTTCAAAATAAAGGGGTGGTAAGTAAACTAGCTAGAAATAAATATTTATTTGAGCTGGCAGTAGAGTCACCATCGCAGTATCAGATTGCTAATTTCATTTGTCAACCTTCATACATTTCTTTAGAAACAGCGATGTCACTGAGGGGAATTATTGATCAGTTCTCTTATGTAATTACTTCAGTTACCAGTAAAAAAAGTCGAAAAGTAAACTATAAGGGACTCATTTTTGATTATACTCATATAAATAGGAATATTTTTACTGATTACATTAAGCAGGATAATTACCTGATAGCCACAAATCAAAAAGCAGTTTTTGATTATTGGTATTTAGCGTATAAAAATTCGCGAAGTAGAAACAATTTAGGTTTAATTAATATTAAAAAAGAGGATTTGAAGATTTTAATAGAATATATTAATAAAAATATTGAGATGAAAAATAAGGATAAATTTATTTCTTATATTAAAAAAAATTATGATAAGTGAAGATTTTTTAACAAAAAAGGCTAATCATGATCGAATAGATAAGACCGTAATTATCAGAGAGTATTTGCAATTGGTGTTTTTAAATTATTTTTATCAAAAAAATAAAGAAATTTATTTTAAAGGAGGCACGGCCATCAGATTTTTATTTAACTCTTTTCGTTTTTCAGAAGATTTGGATTTTACCTGTAAAAATAAAAATGAAGATGTTTTAAAATATTTAAGAACAATTATTCCACTGGTAGAAAATGAAAGTGGTTTTGAGGTAGATTTAGAGGCAGAAAAAAAATATAAAGAACTGGGAAGAAGGTACACTTTGAAATTTCAACCAAACAAGCTTTTGAAACAAACACTAAGAATAAAGTTAGATTTTTCTTTTCGGGAAAAAGCTCTGGATCTTACTTCAAGTTTGTTACAGATGGCAGATTATCCTATTTCCTTAATGTCGGTGGTTCAAAGCTATTCTAGAGAGGAAATACTGGCTGAAAAAATCAGAGCCATGTTTACTAGAAATAAACCAAGAGACCTCTTTGATCTTTGGTTTTTGTTAAAACAAAATACTTTGATTAATTGGCAATTTGTAATTGAAAAAATGAAATATTATCCGGAAGTTAAATATAGTATTGAAATTCTCTTGGAGACTCTAAATAAAATTGATCCAAAAATCTTTGAGAGAGATTTAGGACAATTTTTACCCGAGCAATATCGGGAAATTTATCCGCTTTTAATCTCAGAAACAATTGAAATGGTAAAAAAAGCGAGTAACTCTCTTTCCCCTTTTCGTGAATAGTGTTATAATTCCTTAGTTATCATATTATAGGTTTTAAAATTAAATGACTCCAGAAAAAAAGAGTGAATCGATTATAAATTTTTTACCTCCGAAGTCTAAAAAAGTAATAGCTAAAGCTTTGGTTTCGCTGAGCTTGTTAACTGGTTGCAATGTATTGGTGGATGCTTCTGTGCCCGAACGACCAATTATCACCAAAACCAGTGTCCCTTCTAAAGATCCAGAAAAGACTGATCCGACTCAAGTAGCGACGGAAATGGTTCCTCCGGGAGCGGTGGAAACGGTGATTACTTCTCCAACTATTACCCCCGAGCCGACAGCGACAGAAACCTTGGTACCAACGGTGATGATGACGGAAACAAGAGTAAATGAATTAGAAAATACAATTTGTAGTGAATGTTTGTTACCCAGGGCGATTCAAAAGGATTATGAGGGGGTTTATGATGGTATTACCGTAAAATATAGTTTTGCAATTGATAAAACGATGTTAAATCATTTTCCTGGCACCATCATTGATTTTGATTTAAATGTAAAAGATTACCCTGAACTACCCGAGTTAATTGCGTTAAATACTTTAAAATTACATTATTTGGGTTGGAAATCTGATAATTTAAACTCTTTAATTTCTTTTGATGATTATATTGAAATGGTAAAAAATGGTGGTGGACAATACACATCGTTTGCTTCAATAGATGATTTATCTGTTCCAAAAGCCAAAAGAAATGAAATAAAATATGTGACGGTGGACCCTAAAAAAAAAGTAACCTACATTCAAAGCATGGTTCCGAATATTTTATCTCTAGGTAACGGATTTTCTATTTGGCCAGTTCAAACAATGAATGGTGATTTTGAATTTAGACATACAGGAAATATTATTACAGGCAAAAATCCAGTTTTAAATGATTATCCAGAGCATGCATTAGGCAGATATTGGATGTTATATTATTATACTGTCGCACTTGGTCATTTTATTTATCCAGATAATATTGATAAAATAAAAAAGGAAGGTT
>Ga0209717_1003539_pt1 | contig 13492 bp, 9 predicted proteins | sample AD_UKC048_MetaG_FD_184418 | JGI IMG/M metagenome (GOLD analysis project Ga0209717, IMG submission 184418) | Active sludge microbial communities of municipal wastewater-treating anaerobic digesters from USA - AD_UKC048_MetaG (SPAdes) (version 2) | ecosystem: Engineered > Bioreactor > Anaerobic >... | reverse complement strand
AGATCGACCTGAAGATGATGGCGAACTTTCGCGCCAGTGGTGGGATGGCCCGTGCTGTGAACGATGCCCGCGCTTTTTCGAGCATGTACACGAGTGCGGGGGTATTTCGGCTGGTGGTGGGCGATCACGCCGGCGCCCTGCGACTGCTGGAGCGTGCGGTGCGCACGGACCCGCGTAACGCGACGGCTTGGTGCAATCTCGGCAATGCGCAGTGGGTCGTGGGCCGGCTCGGGGACGCGCGGCGGAGTTTCGAGCGCGCCGTCGCGGTGGACCCGGCCTCGCTGGCGGGGCTCAACGGTCTGGCACAAGTCCACCGCCGGACGGGCGATCTGAAGACCGCGGAGCGGCTGGACCGGCAGGTGAAGCGGTATCGCGACCGCAATCCGTACTACTTGTACTGGACTGCGCGCAACGAGGCGGCGGCGGGCCAGCTGGAGGAGGCACGCCGGCACTTGCGGCGGGCCATCCGCCTCAAGGACGACGAGCCTGAGTTTCATGAGTTCATGTCGGAGATCCGGAGCCGCATGGCGGCGGCGCCGGCTCCGGAGGCGAGGTCGGGTGGGACGGCGCTGGCGCCGCGGGAGAACCTGTTGGCTGTGCGCTGAGGCGGCAGGCGGTGCGGCCGGGGGAAATGCAAAAGAGCCTTTCCCTTGGCCGATCTTTCCGCCTTGTTGCCCGGTTATGAGTCTTTTTGCCGCGAATCTCGTCCTGGGTCTGCTGCTGGTCGCGCTGGGCGCGATGTTGCTGGGCGGCGGCGCGCGGATCGCGGCGGCGGTGCGGGCGTTTCCGCGCTCGCCGGTGGCGACGGCGGTGTGTTTTGGCGCGGCGGCGGTGTGGTTTTTGTACGTCGTCTGGAACATGCCGATGGCGGATTTTGGCGAATACCGGAAGCCGTTGTTCATCGGCTTTGCTGCGGTGGCGGTGCTTTCGGTGCGGTACGCGCCGGACTTTCTGGCGGTGCGCGGGCTGGCCGGGCTGATGCTGCTGGCTGCGTGGCCGTTGTTGATGGCGGGCTTCATGGACTATCGTCCGCAGGTTTACCCGCTGAAGGTGGTGGTGTACCTCGGCATCCTGCTCGGGATCTGGCTGGGCGCTGCGCCGTACCGGATGCGCGATGGGATCGTGTGGATGCAGGCCCGCGACGGGCGCACGCGCCTCGTCGGTGGCGGATTGTCGGCGGCGGGCGCGCTGCTTTGCGCGATGGCTTTTCTGGCTTAACGCATTCCAATCATGGCTGAAAACGTTGCACAGGTTCCCGTGTTGCTGGTGCTCGCCGGTCCCGCCGGGTCGGGCAAGTCGACGCTTTGCGACCGGATGGTGGCCGAGGTCCCGGATTTCCACCGGGTGGTGACGGCGACGACGCGCGAGCCGCGGGCGGGCGAGATCAACGGTGTGCATTATCATTTTCTGACACCCGAGGATTTTGATGCGCGGGTGGCGGCGGGCGCGTTTCTGGAGTGGGCCTGGGTGCACAAGAAGAATCGCTATGGCACACTGGCAGCCGACGTGGTCGGGCCGCTGCGTGCCGGGCGGAGTCTGATCATCAACATCGATGTGCAGGGCGTGGAAAACTTCCGCCGCGCCGCCGAGGGCGATGCGCTTCTGCGCCGCCACATGACGACGGTGTTTGTGGATGTGCCGATCCCGGAGCTGCGCAAGCGGCTGGCCGGCCGCGGGACGGATGGCGAAGAAGAGATCGCGCGTCGCATGCAGACCGCCGAGCTGGAGCTGGCGCAGAAACACCGCTTTGATCGCGTGATCGTGAGCCGCTCGAAGGACGAGGATTTCGCGGGGCTGCTCGCGATCTGGCGCGAGGCGCAGCAACGCGTGCAGGCTCAGGCCTGATCGCAAAGTGACCGGCCGCGCAAAACTTGCGCGGCTTGTGAAACGTGGCAGCCTTTGCCGTGTCTCATCCTTTCATGAACCCAACACGTTTTACCCTGGTTGCCGTGGCGCTGGCCGCACTGTCGCTGGCTGGCTGCAGCACGGTCAACAGCCGCATCAAGGAGAAATCCGCGACGTTCCAGTCGCTCGACGCCGAGGCGCAGGAGAAGTTGCGCCAGAGCATCATCGAGATCGGTAACTCTTTCGACATGGTTTACATCGCGTTGGGGCAGCCCGACGAGAAGGTCGAGCGCACGACGGCGGCGGGCAAGGAGGAGGTCTGGGTTTACCGGACCTACACGCAGGAATGGGCCGGGCAGGGGCATGCGTACTATGGCCGGCGGATGCTGTATGAGCCGCGCTCGGGCCGTTACTACATGTACTGGGTCCCCGTGTATGCCGACTACTACAACGAACATGCCGAGGACCGCCTCCGTGTGACCTTCAAGGACGGCAAGGTGACGGTGATCGAGCAGGTGAAAAAGTAACCGGGGGCTCGCCGGGTTTTTTTTCGGACAGGCGCAAGGGCCCATGGCTCCTTGCGCTTTTTTTGTCGTTGCACGGAGCGCTCAGGGGGCGGCTGCGAGTTTGCGGTCGACGATCGGGCGCAGCTCGGAAAGCAGAGCGGTGCCGACCGGGAAACGCGGGAAGACCTGTCCCGCGACGAGGTAGACGAAGTAGCGTCCGTGCGCGTAGGCGGTGCGGGCTCCCTCGGAGTCGATCCAAGTGGCGTGGTTGTCGGAAAGGGATTGGCGGTTGTGTGCACCGAGAATCCGCGTCGCGTAGTCGCGGACTTTGGCGCGGGCCTTTTCAGGAGATTGGCAGTCGACGATGCTCACGGAGACGCGGGCGAAGCGGTCGAAGTCGACGTTGCTCGGCGTGATGAGTTCCTGCTTCTCATCAGACCAGCGGTAGCCGGGATCTTTGGATATGTAGAACTCCTGCGCACCGAGCCGCACGCCGCCGGTGGCATGGAGGTTGCCATCTTCGCCGTAGTCCTCGTCGGGCTTGCCGGCGCCCTCGATTTCGCGGTCGAGATTTTTCCCCTGCCAGTTCACGTAGTACCAGCCTGAGGGCAGGTCGTCTGGGATGATGAAGAATGGGGAGACACGGGCGGCGGCCTTCGATCTCGCAACAGGCTCTGCGGGGGTGGGGTCGCTGGCGACGGGGGCGGCCGGGACGGCGGGTTTGGGCGCGAGAGGTTTCGGCTTGGCTGGGGGCTTGGGTGGCGTGGGCGCCTGGACTTTCGGGGCCTGCACGGTGGACTTGGTTTTGGGCGCCTGTGGAAGTTTCATCTGGAGTGCGACGCGGGCCTTGAGGCGTGCCTCGGCCAGCCGGGCCTGAATTTCCGCGGCCTGGCTGCGGCAAAGTTCCTGTTGGAGGCGGGCTTCCATGCGGGTGGCCCAAAAGTCGTCGATGCGTTTCTCGGCGCCAGCCTTGAGCCGCTCGCCGACGAGTTCCTCGTTCCAGCCACGCGCGGAGGAGAGCTGGCTGAGCATGCGCGTTTTCACGAGATAGTAGCCCGAGTTGCGGACCGTGGTGGCTTCCGAGAAGGCGTCGGCGCTGCTGGCGCCGCCATGGGTGCGGTGCTCCTTGTACACGGCGTACATTTTTTCGTCGAAGGCGGGGACGACGATGTGGTCGCGGATCAGCTCAAGGGCGCTCTTGTAGGCCTTGGCTGCGGCGAGGGCGGAGAGGGCGGGCGCGGGGACGAGTTTCTCCATGGCCGCGTCCACGGCCTTGCCCCACTGCCACTCGGCGATCGTGGCGAGCGCCTCGGTGTCCTGGGCGGCAAAGAGGCGGTCCACGACTTTGACGGCGGTCATGGTGTCCTTGAGATTGTCGAAGAGCGCGGGTTTCTCCTGGTAGAGCAGGCCAAGGGCATCGGTGGTCATGTCGGTGCCTTTGGCGGCCTCCTCGATGAGCTCTTCGGTGGAGAGTGGGGCGAGGCCCTGCGCCGGACAGAAGAGCGGGGCGAGGGCAGAGAGGAGCGTGGTGAGGATGAGGTGGCGGAGTGCTTTCATGGGGCGGTTGGCTGAGGGAAAAGGAGTCGCCCTGCGTGCGAAAGGCAACGTGGACGGTGCGTGAGTTTCCATGGGTGCCGGTTGATGCGTGGCCGGAGGCGGGCATCTTTGGTGCCGTATGCAGGAGACACTTGTGATGACGATCATCGGGGCAGACCGGCCGGGGCTCGTGAAGCTGCTCTCCACCTGTGTGGCGGAACACGGGGGGAGTTGGTCGGAAAGCAGACTGGAAATCCTCGACGGACAGTTTGCCGGGCTCGTGCGGGTGCGGCTCCCGGGCGAGCGGGTGGAGTCGTGTCTGCGCGCGCTCGGGGCGCTGGACTCACAGGGGCTGCGCGTGGTCGCGCAACCGGCGCGCGAGGTGGCAGACGGGCAGGGAATGATCGTCACGCTGGAGGTGTCGGGGCGAGATCGCCCCGGGATCGTGCATGCGCTCGCCGTGGTGTTGGCGGAGCATCAGGCGAACATCCGGCAGTTCTCGTCAGAATGTGTAGAGCCAACCGAGGGCGCGGCGGCGATTTTCCAGGCGCGCGCGACGATTCATGTGCCGGCGGCCTCTTCACTCGCGGCCTTGCGGCACGGTATCGAGCGGGTCGCGGCGGAGCTGCCGCTGGAGGTGCGTTTCCTCGCGCCGGATTGAGTCAGGCTCAAGCGGTTCAGGCGTGGGTGGCGCGTGGTTTCGGCGAGCTGCCGGGGCGGGTGGCCGGGCGAGGCGGGGGCGTTTGGCGTCGTGCCCAGAGTTCCCACATGAGGACGGCGCCGGCGACAGAGACGTTGAGCGATTCGACGGCCTGGGTGCCGGGCAACGTGACCAAGCGCGAGCAGGCTTTGGCGACTTCGGGGGCGAGGCCGTGCTCCTCGTTGCCGAGGACGAGCGCGATGGGCGTGGGCGCGGCTCCGTGGACTTCCGGGCGGCCGCCGCGTGCGGCGGCGCCGACGACATCGTAGCCGGCGGTGCGCAGGGCGGACAGAAATGCGGGCAGCGCGGGTACACGCCAGACGGTGATGGCTTCGAGGCCGCCTTCGGCGACGCGGTAGGCGGCGTCGTTGGGGCGCGCGGCGGTCGGGGCATCGGGGATGATCAGGTGGCGCACGCCGAAAAACGCGGCGGTGCGGGCGAGCGCGCCGAGGTTGTGTGCGTTGCCCACGCGGTCGAGGACGAGCAGCGGCTGTTTTTGCGCGGCCCATGCGGCGAGCTCGCGCGCTGGCGGGGCCTGCAACTCGGGCGCATCGACGATGGCCACGATGCCGCCGTGGTGCATGGAGCCGGCGACTTTTTCGAGCTCGGCGGCGGGCACGCAGCGATAGACGCGGCGGCTGGCGGCGAGGGCACGGCAGATGGTGCCGATGCGGCGGCCCGTGGCTTCGTCGAAGAACAAGCGTTTGATGGCGGCGGGATCGCGTTGCCAGCGGGCTTGGACGGCGGCGAGGCCGCAGAGCGTGAGTTCGTTTTTGTGCACGTGGAGGGGAGTTTGTGGAGGTGGGCGAGGGGCGTCGAGCCCGGCGTCGGGTTGCACGCTTGCTTTTGGGGAAGCGCGGGGCAGGGTGAGGGCCTGTTCTTTGCCGATCGACTGCGAGCGACTGCCCGCGTCGGTCCGGAAAACGCCCGATTTTGGGGGTGTTCTGGATTCGACCCTTGGTTGGAGCGCGCCGTTGCCTGTCGAGAGTGAGGGACTCTCGTAAATCTCCCTTCAAAACAATAAGCGGCACCTACGAAGAAATGCCCCTGGCGGCCTAAGTTGCCACCACGTTTGTCCAGCGACACCTGCTAGCTGAAACAAACGCCGATAGCAGGCATGGCCCGTGCGGGCGTCTCCGGCGCACGAGCAAGTACCTTCATCCGGCGGCTGGCCCGAATCGAGCGCGTGCTGCGGCATGAGGCGGGCGAGATCAAAGCAGCGCTACACAGGTAGATGCGGTTCGTAAAGGCCAGGGGGACCGGGGTTCAAATCCCCGCACCTCCACCATCTTGTTTCAGAGGGAAAAGCCGATCTTTTGGATCGGCTTTTTCTGTTTAAGGACAGGTTCCTGACAGCGCAGAATAGGTATGAGGGTGGCTCCCAATAGCTTCGGCGAACAGCCTCCTTCCCCTCGGCGCCCAGAGACGCTTCTGGGCTGAGCAAATCAAAGAGTATGGACCGAAGGTGATATATTCCCAAGGGAGCCTACGGCAGCATCTGACCGTTTTAAGAGAGCCTCCGAACGTTCAGGGAAACCCTTTAGCCCCAACGCCGGATATGTCCCTGTAAGATAAAATACATCAATCGGCGCCAGGTTCATAATGGTGCAGTTCTGGACGTTCAAATCTGGCGATACGCACTTGCCAGTCGTCGCGCCTTAGATCGTCTGCGTCCCTTCACTTACCACGTAGGTCGTCCAAGAACTCAGAGGCAGGCTCGGTGCTGGTGATGAGCAGATGGTCACGTGCCCGCGTGCATGCGACGTAGAGCAGGTGCCGTTCGGTGTCGTAGACTTCCTGGAGATCGCCCGTGTCCCCGACGGACTCGATGCGCGCCTGAAGCGGAACGACCTCGTCATCGCAGGCCATGACCGCGACGGCGCGGAATTCGAGCCCCTTGGCGAGGTGCATCGTGCAGAGCGCCGCGCGTCCGGACGAAACGTCCACGCGTTCATCGAGAGTCTTGAAGTCGATCTTTGCCTCACGCAAAGCGGCTTCGGCCCTCACAAGTTGCTCGGTCGAGCGAACAAAGACTGCGATCTCATGGGGCGCGAGTCCGTCAGCAATCCGATCGCGAATCCAACCGCCGACATGCTTGGACTCCTCGGGCTGAGTCTCGAAAGTTCGAATGGTCGGCGCTGGCCCATTGAAAACTGACACGGTTTCCCGCCGGTCTTCCTTGTTACCATCCACGTCGGTCATTTCGCCGGCAAGCAAGCGGTCGGCTTGCGTTCGGATCTGGTGAGACGTGCGGTAGTTGACCCGCAGGGTGCGGGAGCGACCGCGCACATCCACGCCGAGCGCTTTCCAAGAGAATGGTGTTTGGAAGATTCGCTGACCGAGGTCGCCCGCGAAAAACAAGGCGTCTTCGCGACGAGCAAATGACGAAAGGAATCGCAGGTGCGGCACGCCGATGTCCTGCGCTTCATCGACGACAGCGAAGTCGAACGGAGGATTCTTCGCTTTCCCGATGGCGACTGCCGTGGACGTGAACAGCGTCGCCGCCGTCACCGCTCCGCGTGCAGCGATGTTCGCCCGCACGAGTTCCATGATCGACCAGAGAAGTTTCCGCTGGGATTCGGGCAAACGAGTCTTGCGACCGAGCCGGGCGACGTCGCGGTAGCCATCCCAGGTCGTCAACTGCCAGGCATCGACGACTTGATCCCATTCGGATAGGAGGAAACGAAGACTGAATTTGTGGCCGGTGGCCGATTGTGATGCGGCCAGCATGGCGGTCTTCAATTCTTCCGACGAAATCAACTTTGCAGGACCGACCAACGAGCGGTGAAGGCGTTGGGCGATCGTATCGAGCGAGGCCACGTCGATCCTGTCCGCCAGTTGAGGCTGGCTGCCGACAAGGCGCTTGAGCTTGGTGTGCAATGCGCTCGCAAGCGTGTCGGAAAATGTTGTCAGCAAGACCCGCGAATCGGGATTGTCTTTGGCCAGATGTACTGCGCGGTGAAGTGCGACGATGGTTTTTCCCGTGCCTGCCGAACCCGCAACGCGGGCCGGACCACGATAGTCGCGCTCGACCATCTGCCGCTGCTCGGGGTGGAGAAAGACCGTCCACTTGTCCCATGGGTACTCGAGCGCCTGCATGAGTTCGTCCACGTTGGCCATGATCCGGAATCGGCGTTGCGCATCCGGGTGGTCGAAGGGATTTGCAGGTGCCGCTGTCGTTTCCGCTGCTCGTGGTTTCCCGCCGGTGGCAAGTTCCAGCAGGGCCTCGGCTGCCTCGCTGGGCAGGTATTCCGTCAGTCCGAGCAGGGTCTCCTCGGTCGCCGATCTGACATCGTTCAGCCACCCTGTGGGCACACCAAAACCAAGCAATTCGTCGTCGCTGAAGCCGGCGAACAGGGGCTCGGACCTGGACTTCTTCACAGGCGTAGGAACCGGTGCTTCGACATACTTCGGGACGAGTATCTCCTTCACCGTCTCGCGAAGCTCCACCATCTGGGCTGCGCCTGTCTTCGGGTGGGTTTCGAGCCGTCGCCGTTCCGCCCAGGCGTAGGCCTTGTCGTGGTGATCGGCATAGCACAGCAGCAGGCCCCCCGAAGTCTTGTGCACGATCAGGCGGATGTCGGAACCCGCTCGCACGGACCAAAAATTCTTGTCTTTGGAATGATCGATCTTGTGGAAACTCATCCCCGGATTCGCCGGGTTCATCTGCAGGTCGAACGCTGTCGTCTTGACCGCCTTCTGCTCGTCTCCTGTCAGACGGGCAAGGCTATCGGTGAAGGTGTCGGCGATTCGGAAGTCCATGATTTGTTACATTCCGCGGGTCAGATCGTGGAGGTCCTCAACCAACATATCGGCAGCGATCAACCTCGCTTTCAGGTCCGCAGGGATGGCAGGAGCAATCGCGACAAACTCAATTGTCCAGCCCCTGTATTTCCCATGTGCGTTGAGGAATGATTCAGCCCCCGACTTCAATCCACCAAGTGAGGCAAACAACTTGTCGGGGTCACGGCGGCAGGTGCCGAAACGAATGCGGCTATTCTTCTCATCCAGAGCCACTAAGTCGATTTCCACGTCGCCACGATCCCAGTAGCCGCAGATGCGTTCACTGAGCGGAAAGTCTCCCAATCCCAGACGGCTTCGCTCTTCATAGAGTTGGCCGACGAGGGATTCCAACCCAAACCCTTCCACGGTGGCTAAGCGCTCGTCGGCCTGCGCCAGGAGTTCTTCCAAGGGACGAAACGCCGTGGCCGCGACAGGCCGTTGCAAGGCCGACAGCCATGCCCGCAGAAAATTATCCCGGATATAGTAGCGCCCGCTGCGCGCCTTGGTCGGAGCGAAAATCGGGAGCTTGCGCTCGATCATGCGATAGCGCTCGGTGAGGATTTTGAGGTAACCCACGACCTGCTTGGCCTCACCGATTCGCGATACCTGGGCGATTGCCGCCTCAATGTCAGCGTTGGTGCAGCCCGGATGCCTAGCCAAATGCTGCAACACCATGTCGTAGCGGCCTCGCAACTCTCGTAGGAACCAGTTGTCGGCTTCTCCTCGCAGCGGCGAGGAGCTGGAGAAAAACATTTGGCGCAGCAGCTGACGTCGATCCGTGTTGAGCACGCCTTGTTCGAAGGCATCGCGATAGAACTTGGGCACGCCCTCGAATAGATTCCAGAGAAAGAGCAGGCGGCACGGATTGTCATCCGCGTGTGTCCGCAAGATTTCCAAGATCGAGCCAATGTCTAAATGCCCCAGGTCGAGCCGATCCGTCGTTCGGTTGAATAGCGGGGCGCTTCGGTCTTCCAACAAGGCCGCCATCTCGGCGTGCAATGATCCAAGCACAATCAGACCACCCTTAACTGCTGAGGAAATGGCAGATAGCCGGTCCACCTCCGCCTGAAGGAATGAGCAGAAATCGCTAAGCTGCTTGCGATGGAAATACTGGAACTCATCAATGGCGATGATCCGGCCGGTTTCGGCCAGGCGTCCGATCAACTTCGCCAAATCGGCTAGGTCGGACACCCGGTCGGACATTCCAAACGTCTCCAGATAACCGTTGCAGGCGGCGATCACGCCCACCGGGTCGGAGTCCGGTATCTGGATGTAGAGTGTCCGGGCACGCTCTTCGGTATTCAGCGCTTCCTGGATTAATGTGGTCTTACCGATGCGACGACGGCCTGAGATTTGCAGAAAAAACCACCGGCGCCGATCCAGGATGGCGCGCAGCTGAGCTAATTCGGAACGCCGGCCATAGAAACTCCATGAGTTGGGTGTCGGCATGTTGGGGTGTTAAGGTAAAAGTTTTTATGTTAGAGGAGACAAATCCGCATGCTACTATCAAATAGCTCCTAGTGGATAAAAGGAGTGGCACAGTATGCGTGTCAGGTGCGGAACACTTTCATCACCTCGTCGCCGAGGTGGTTGATAACTTTGACGGCGATGCGGCCGGACTTGGGTTTTTCGAACGGGCGCGAGATGGCGCTCTTCAGTGTCTCCCATGCCTCGGCATTGATTTCGGCCTTGAGCGTTGTCTTGAGTGACCCGTAAGGATCGTTCTGACCGAGGAAGTAGGCGTGGCGGACGAAGAAGCTCTCCTCGTTGTAGTCGGTGTCGATGAACCAGCAGGCGATTTCGTCGGTGCTGCTCGACTCCACCTTCCCGAGCTGGGGCTTGAATACGTCCACACCGTTCACTTTCACCCGTAGGCGACCGTCCTTCTCGGTGATGAGGTCGATGTCCGGCTCGCCGAAGATCACGAAAAGGTTGCCCTTGCCGGTGTTCTTCAGGTCTTCGGCCATGTGCAGGTCGGCGTTCATTCGCGCCTTCAGAACGGGGACGCGGCCTAACTTGCTGAACTCGGTTGCGTGCGCCTCGTAGTTGAAGGCGCAGGCGATGAGCACATCGAAGCCGGCGTCGCCTGCCTCGCGGGCCGCTTTCACCAAATCAGGACGCGTGACGGTGCCGAATTCCGGGCCGATGAAGATGCCTGCTCGCTTCTCAACGCCGCTTTCCTGGTAACGGCCTTCGGCACAGACATACTCGCCCGGCCACGGCGCAAGCGAGGTGAACGTGATGCGGTCCTCCTTGTGCGCTTGCTGCACGCCGGCGGTCTTGAGGTTATCGAGGATGATTTGCTCGAAATTCCTCTCTGCGCTGAATCCAGCCTTCTCTTCTTTGACGGCAAGTGGATCGATCAACTCGTCGTTCTCGTCGACGCCAAGCACGCGGTGAGGTGAGAGGCTCTCCACCGTGAATGGTCCAGCGACGCGCACCTTCCTTTTGTCCTCGTAGGGTTTGTCGTAGAGGTATTCGAACTCGGCCTTTGCTGCAATAGAAGCGTCGATCTCCTTCTGGCGCGCGATACGGGCCTGCCACCAGTCGGCGTGCAACTTCTTCGCCGCGTCGGACCATTTCGGGTCGAGCTCCCGAGGCATTTCCCACTCTTGCCAAGATTGCTTGAGAGCGCTGTTCAGTTTTTCGCGCAGTGGTTCGAGCGTCTTCTGCCACTTCTCCCAAATGACTTCGATCTCCGCATTGTTGGCGATGGATTTAAGGGTGATGTGCGGAACGCGCTCATAGACGAAGCCGTAGCGGATATTGCCGTGGACGGGCTGACTGCTCGGCGCGGTGCGCGTTACCTCAGCTTCCTTGAGCTGGCCTTCGCGAGAATCCGCCAGCAGGTAGAAGGGATAACGCGCGCCCATAATGCGGGCACGGGCCAGCGCTAGTGCCACGCGGGAGGTGTCGATGGTAATCCAGCGGCGGCCCCATTGCTCTGCCACGGTGGCCGTGGTGCCGGAACCGCAGGTTGGATCTAGCACGAGGTCACCGGGGTCGCTAGCCATCAGAATACACCGTTCGATTACCTTGGTCCCTGTTTGAACAATGTATAGTTTATCCTCACCCGAAAAACCGGCGATGGCGGTATCGTCCCAATTGTCTGAAACGGGAACAACGGGGAAATCTTCGACATAGCGCTTATAGTTTGGAAGTGTTCCAGACAGGATGAGGCGGTTGGCTTTGATGAGCCTGCCCATGCCCTCCATGGTTGTTTTCCAGTTGTGACTCATCCCGCTGTGGAAACTCTTCCCTTGATATTCGAAAGCGCAGGTCGTGTTTGCGCGGACGCCTTGAGAACGAAGATTCTGAGCAGATACGATACTCCAGCCCTCTGGAAGAGAGTCCCAATCCTTGATCTCGGTCGATGTCAGTTTGCGCCACTCGCCCGTAGCGCGATTCTCTGCGATATTATAACTCGCGAGCTCGTTCGATTTCTGGACGTATTGCTGCCGATATTTAATTCGTTCATGGTTCTTAGCGAACCAGATGAGGAAATCGCCGCTTGTTGGAAGCAAGGATGCCGATGTTGCTGTGGTCTTTGCAAAGGCGATCTGACAAACGAAATTATCCTCACCGAACACTTCGTCCATTAGCGCTCGAACGCGGTGGATGTTCTCGTCGCTTATTTGAACAAAGATTGAGCCGGACTCAGTTAGCAGGTCGCGGGCGACTGTAAGGCGGTCTCGCAGGTATGTGAGGTAGCTGTGGATACCGTCGCGCCAGGTATCACGAAACGCCTTCACCATTTCCGGCTCACGAGTGATGTGCGCAGCGTTGCCGTCCTTCACGTCGCGGCTGGTGGTGGACCACTGGAAATTGCTGTTAAATTTGATGCCGTAGGGCGGATCGAAGTAGATACACTGCACTTTCCCGCGCAGTCCTTCGCGCTCCGCCAGCGACGCCATGACCTGGAGTGAATCGCCGAGGATCATGCGATTGCTCCAGTGCTGGTCGTGCTGATAAAACTCAGTCTTGTCCGCGCCCTCCGGCACTCCGTTGAAATCTGCAAAAAGGTCGATCTGCGCTTCGGCGGCCTTCTTGTCTGCTTTTGTGCGCGCGAGCAAATCGTCTACCAACACCTTGGGGTGAATCTTCTCTTGGATGTAGAGCGGCGGTGCGTGGATGACGAGGTCGCTCCAGTCCTGCTCGTCCTTGCCGCGCCAAACGAGTTGAGGGTCGAGGTCGCGATTGCGGCGTTCGTAGGCCACCCGGATCGGGTCGGACTCCTCCTGCTTGAGCACGGACTGGTGCTCCGCCGTGGGGATGTTCTTACGTTTGGCGTCGCCGTGCTTGAGGGTCTCGACGGTCTTGGGTGTTGGGGCTTTCTTGGCCATGTCGTTTGAAAGGGTTTAGTGCGTCGGTGCGGTCGCGGCGGCGATCATCGAGTCGAACGCGCTCTGCACCTTGGCGGCGAAGTCGGATTCGATTTGGTAGATCTCGGTGAACTCGGCGAAAGCCCAACGTCCGTAACGCTGGAGGTGGTTCACGCCGGGAATCCAGTAAGTATCCATCGTGGCTTTCTTCTCCTTCGCGTCTTCGCGACGGTAGCCTTTGATCTCGACGATCAGATGAAGCAGGTCTGGTGAACCGTCCGCGCGCGGAGGCCGTCCGTCGTCCACGAGGACGATGAAATCAGGGAGGTATTTTCGGTTCTCGCTCCCGTAGCGATACGGCACCTCAAGGCCGAGATTGTGATTCTTGACGTAGGCACGAACCTTCGGGTGCGATTCCGCGACGCGGCAGAACTCGGCCTCCCAGTCGCTATCGAGCACGACCCAGTTGACGTGGCACCGATTAGAGCTGGTTTCCCAACGGTCGGGCCGCGAGGTGTTGAACCGGACATAGGCGGATGAACCGGTCGGGTTGTAGGGATCGAGCAGCGCCTTGATCGGACGATTGTCGACGAAGGCGTTTGTTATACCGGCTGCGATCTTGTTGCACGCCATGTTTCCCAACTGCTGGTCAATCAGGAGTGCCGGATAAGTGCCGCCTTTGCAGACCAGGTAGCCGTCGATCCACTGTTTCGTAATCCGCTTGAGCTGTCCGAAAAGGTGAAGCTTGGGCTCTTCGCCTGCGTCGCGAAACTTCGTGTAGAGGAGTCGCTGCGTGAGAT
>Ga0209717_1003532_pt1 | contig 13514 bp, 11 predicted proteins | sample AD_UKC048_MetaG_FD_184418 | JGI IMG/M metagenome (GOLD analysis project Ga0209717, IMG submission 184418) | Active sludge microbial communities of municipal wastewater-treating anaerobic digesters from USA - AD_UKC048_MetaG (SPAdes) (version 2) | ecosystem: Engineered > Bioreactor > Anaerobic >... | reverse complement strand
GTCACAGTTTCTCAAAGTATGAACTGAAATTCCTTACTTTCAATTCAATGGTGCAGTTTTCGCGGAGAACGGATAAAAGCACTTTGCTGCTCAAAGTTTTGCTTTTAAAAACGCTGCGATTTGTATCTCAGCGCCCTCTGCGTTTTTAACACTGCAAATATGAACGAATTTTTTCATTCGGCAATACGTCCCCCATTGCAAGCCCTGCAAAAACAGGGTGTTTACTGTTTCCAAATTTTCAAAAAATCACACTTTTTTTTAACGACAACCAAACATTCCAGCCAAACACTTTTAATTTTTTTTATATTTCATGCATGTAAATGCCGATACTGGAAAAATGCAAAACAGGTAAATTTTTTTTCATAAAACCGCCGCTCCCCGCTTCAAAGCCGCCGCTCCCTTGCAAAAAAGCCCGTTTACCGGATTTCGAACACGGCCGCCGGAATACTCTCGGCGCATCGGAAATACCCCAGCGGACAGGCTTTGTAGCCATGTAGTCCGCAAGGCCGGCAATCGAGCGGCTCGGCGGTTTCTACGATAGCGGCATTTTGAGAAAGCGGCGTGAAGCCGAATGCCGGTACCGTGGAGCAAAACACGGCGGTCACCGGCGCATTCACGGCCGAAGCCATGTGCATCGGCGCCGAATCGTTCACGTAATTCATGGCCGCGCCTTGCATGAGCGCTGCCGATTCCAGGAAAGTCAGTTTTCCGGAAAGATTCAGGACCGTTTGTTCCGGTGTTGCAGCGCGGATGGCCTCGCAGGCAGCCGCGTCGCCCGGACCGCCGAGCAGAAACACGGCGGTTTCCGGCAGAAAACGCCGGATCAGTTCCACCCACTTGTGCGCCGGGAATTGCTTGGTGAACCAGACCGACGTAGGTGCGATCGTCACATACTTATTATAAGGTGCGCCGTATTGCTGCGCATTGCTGTAATCCTGCGCCGAAGGATACAGGCGCGGGCGCTCCAGCGAAGTATCGTTGGTCAGGTGCGCGATGAGCGACAGGTTGCGCTCCACTTCGTGAACGGGCTGCGCGTCGGTGCCGAAACGATGCGCCACCCGCCGCGAAAAGAACAATGCCAAAGGATTTTTGTCGAACCCCGCCGTGTGCCGCGCGCCCGACAACACCGTCAGCACGCCCGAGGCCGCAAAACGCTGGCAGTTGATCACCCAGTCGTACCGCTCCCGGCGGATCTCGCGCACCAGCCGCCACAGTCCCCGGTACTTTTCCTCTTTCTTCCGCCACACGTACACCTTGCGCAGGTGCGGGTGGCCCGTCAGCAGCGATTCGTTGCCCTTGCGCACCACCATATCGATGACGGCGCCGGGATACGCCTGCCGCAGGCGCTCGATGAGCGGCGTTGCCAGGATCACATCGCCGATAAAGGCCGTTTGCACCACGAGAAGTTTCATTTTGCAAAGGTCCGGCGCGCTCCGCTAATTTTCTTGAGAAATTTTTTCAAAAGAACTTGCACAAAATAAAAAGGGTTGTACTTTTGCATCCGCTTTTGAAACATCTATTTGCACGCGGGAATGGCGGAATTGGTAGACGCATACGTTTCAGGGGCGTACGCCCTTACGGGTGTGGGGGTTCGACTCCCCCTTCCCGCACGAAGGGAGCATCTGAAAAGATGCTCCCTTTTGCTTTTGGGGGATGTTTCTCCCGGGTGGATTTTTGGGTTTCTGCCGGGTTGGAATAAAATCATGCAGCAATTTTGCTGGTGTGCAATGCCCTGTAAAGGAGGATCGTGCTATACTTGTGGTCGCGGTCAAAAAGACCACGACCGGCGATTGGGGGTGAACGTTATGTTGGCATTGGAGGCCTTCAAAGCGAAAGAGCCCTGCTGTACTTTTGCGGAAGGATTTGCCGCGCTGGGATTGGGATGGAATGGGAAGACCAAGCGAGGCGGAAGGCTGAAATTTTGATGCGTTTCTTCTGGCGACCAAGGCAAACGAAAAGCCTTGGTAGGGCTGAAGAGTTTGGTTCTATTGTTTACTTACTTCACCTCGGGCAAGGATTCTACGGGAATAAATTGTGTTGAATCTATCTTTACCCCTATGATTTTTTTCATTTCAAGCATTGCTTTTTCTTTGAGAATATCTTTTTGATCTATTTTTTTTTCATATTCAAACCGATCTTTCCCACCAATCTCCAAGCCAAACAAGAGAGTGACTGGTATAATAAGAATACCAAGTAAGGCTACATGAAAAGACTGCCTAGAATTTTCCTTATCTTTTAGGGAAAAGTATGTTATCAAACTTCCAAAAAGCGCAATAAAACTTGTTATGAGTACCCCTACCACAGGGGAACTACTTAACCCAGTAAATATGCCGAAAATTAAGCCTAAGTTAGCAAAAGCAATTGCAATTAATAAGGTTTCAATGTTATTATTAATTGTTTCTTTTTTAAAGATCGCTTTTACTAACCATGTCATTGTCCAAAGTAAAAAAACAATTATATCAAGCGCTATGATATGACTTATATAGCGGGGGCAAAAAATATCCATTTTTAACAATAAATTGGTGGCTAAATATTTTAAATTGCTAATCCCTATTGTTTGAGGGTTGAGAAGTTTTTTGAATCTCGTTTTTTATTTTTTCCAAAAAATTTCGTTCTTTAATCATATTCGCATCGAAATTTCCTGGTTTTTCTGGAACAAAAATCGGTACTATATTTTTAATATTAAACAGAGGGACATAATAGCCGTCTGTTGTAAGTGCCCATTTTTTATCAACTGCCCCATGAATGAATATCACATCGTCAGTTTCGTAATAGCGAATAGGATTGACTTGATCAGACTTGGTGTATACCGGAGTGTGTCTAATAATAGTTGCGGAATAAATATCTCTTCGACCTAAATAAAGGACTGGCATACAGAGAAATAATACTACCAATTGGGGATATAGACTCAAGGATGATGGTTTCATTTGTTTATATGTTTATATTTTTAGCATCATGTGAACGTAGATAAATATTTTTTTATTATGTGCCCTGTTTGATTTTTTATTTCCGCCTCGCCAGGTCTTCCCCACCCACTCAACCCAAGCGCAGCGCCGCAGCAGTGTCTTCGACCTGCTGCTAACATACAGCACGATCATCCCTTATATTTGTACACAAAAAAAGACATGAAACCGCTTCCCATCGAAGGATATACAGCCCTGTATTTCACCACAGGACAGGGATCACCAGTTTTTCAAAGACCGGCCATTGTCAGTTGCGTTGTTCTCTGACAAAGTGGTTTGGCAGAAAATGAAATACATCCATCAGAACCCGACGCAGGAAAAATGGCAACTGGCGGCCAGAGCGGAAGCGTATGGATATTCATCGGCATCCTTGTACATTCCTGGCGAGCGGCGCTGACCTTTTTTGCGGCATTTTTGGTATGATATGGATTGAAGTAATAAGCTCGGGATCGTGCTGTACGTTGGCAGCAGGTCGGAGACACTGCTGCGGCGCTGCGCTTGGGATTTGTTGAAAAGATGGGAAAGACCTGCCGAGGTCTAAAGCAGCATGAACGCAACATATATTTGCGTTAAAACCAGTCAACTATTTGTAAATCTAAAAACTATACCCCTATGAAAAAAGTACTATTTCTTCCGCTGCTGTTTTTGTATTCAGTGTGTTCGGGGCAGATCGTCGACGGCGTAAATCTGGCAGAACAAAAGACTGTTGAATACGTCGAGATACTCGGCATTAACACAGGAGTTTTTAAAAAGAAGGTGGTGGTAATCGTAGATTACGGTCAGAAAATCAAATTATATGACACGGATACAAGAGTGGAGGATACGGATGGAAAATCCATCATTTTCAACTCGATGATGGATGCCGTGAACCAGTTCAACGGATGGGGATGGGAATTGATGTTCGCCTATCCGGTGAGTGAAGGCCAGGTCAACTCGGTTTATCACTATGTGATGCGGAGGAAAAAGTCGGAGTAATGGAAAATCCGGCAAGTTTTATCACATCGATATACCTTGCCTTTTCACAAAACCAGCATCCCCCACTCCCGTGATCGCAGAAGAAATTGTCATTCAAGGAAATGTACAGGGCCTTGCCGGCGAAGTATCCCGTTTCTGGATCGACAAGTACGGCACAGACATACCTGTTTATGCACTGGTCGTGCATTCCGATGATTCCTTTACCCTGCGGTCCATAGATTTACCCAACCTGTTTCCATCCGCGTTTTTTGGAGCGGGGGATAACATCTCGTTGCTCGACAAGAATGGGAAGGTATTAAAAAGCGACCTCCGGGTAACGGACCGTTATTTTGTGCAGGGGCGCAGAGACCTGTACCGGGATCTGGAAACGCCTTTTTCAGCGCGCAACGAGCCATATCACACGATCCTTTGTTCGATCATATACGATGCATCTCAAATGGAATGGCTTCGCGTTCATGACTTTCCCGATGATATGGGCGATAAAACCATCCTGCTGGTGGAGGAGCATACCATTTTGATCTACTACACCTGGTCGCCGGGGGCGCTGGTTTTTGAAGGCCGTTTCAGAAAAGTGCCTTCGGACCGGTATGAAATTTACCGATTGCTTACGGCAGGTGGAAACCCGCCCACGAACGAACAGGAATACACGGACAGGTTTAGAAGTGTGCTCGACCTGCATCTGGAACGGAAAGCGCGCCTGGGAGAACGACAGGCGGATTTTATGCAGAATTATTCGCCTAAGGAATAAAGGGAGTGTTCAGAAAACTGCGTCACAGATCGAACGGGAGTGTTCAGAAACATGCGTTCATCCCGAATTTTTTCGTTTCAAATAATAACCCATGCCGGCTTGTCTTCCTGTCGGGACCCGTCCGCTCTTCGACGCGTTTTTGCGTATTTTCCCTCGTAGAGCGGACTGGTCCCGACAGGAAGACAACCCGGCATTCGTTATTATTCCAGGCGAATAAGGCCTGTTTTCATAGAAGTATTTAGGCTCATTACGCACATTTTTCCGTTCCCGAACGACCCGTTTGGGTCCTCTAACGATCCGTTTAGGTCTTTTTAAGAAGTATTTGGGTCTTTTACCCATATTTTCCCTTCCCCCAACGACCCGTTTCGGTCCTCTAACGATCCGTTTAGGTCTTTTTGAGAAGTGTTTAGGTGCGGGACCTAAAATTTTGGCCTCCGCACCCAAACGCTTCTCAAAACAACCGGAACGTTTGGGTATACCCACCCAAAAATATCTCAAAACAACCGGAACGTTTCTCAAAAAGACCTAAACGCTTCGGTAAAAGACCCAAACACTTCTCAAAAAGACCTAAACGGAGCCGTTTTCCGCCTTTGTAGTTTTTGATGCGGCGCCGGGTGGAGTTGTCGGGTCGGAGGGCAGGTGATCTGGCGAGGCTACAACTTTTAGCGACCTCTTTTACCCATTATCCCCGCTCCATTTTCATCACCCCTTCCGGTCCGCCACGATTGGGACAACCGTCGCTGACGCGGGTCATGGTCAGCGTTTTTTCGTCGACCATGATCGTGTAAACACCCTCGGCCGTGCAATCGGCGCCTTCCGTATCCTGAACGGTCATTTTATCCTTGTCAAGGCTATATTTTCCTTTGGTTTCGACAACTCCGTCACCTCCGAAATCGAGGGTATAGGTACCGTTGTCTGCAATATTCACGGTGAGGGGGATCATTTTGCCATCCTGTCCGGGTATGGATAATTTCCACATGCCCACGGGGCTTTGTGCTGCCAGTGCCAGCGGAGCTAGCATGATGAGGGTGAGGAGTAAGCGGTTACGTTTTGTCATTGGTTGGAAAGTTATGTGGTGAAAGAATTGAATGAATGTACGGCCGTTGCTGGCGTCCTCTCCGGGGGTGTATGGAATGTTTGGAGACCCCTAATGTATGATATTCCTAGGTATTGAGATAACATTTGACTTCAGGCGGTCTCTCCTCTTGCATTTTCGGCCGTCGGTTAGCGTCTCCACACTCCTTTGAATGGTGTGTTGTGTTTGGGGCGCGTTGCCCTTGGCTATACTAGCAGGCCCGGGAGCAATGCGCCCCAAACACCAAACACCAAACACCAAATACCTCAATCGTCAATCCCCTGCCCTGCCAGCACCCTGAACTTCCTTCCCGTGTCGTCCGAATAGGTTTGCTGCGTTTGTTTGAACAGGAGACCGATCACACCTTCTTTCGGATCAGCGAAGTAGGATGTATTGAAATACCCGCCCCATCCGAAGGTGCCGGCGCTGCTTCTACCGCCCGCATCCTGGCCCGCCGGCGTGAGCACGCTGAATGCGAGGCAGTAAAACGAGCCCGGATCACCCACCAGGTCTTTCGTTTGATTACCCATGATGGACTGGATGGTGGTACGGCTCAGGATACGTACGCCGTTGAGTTCGCCGCCGTTCAGGTACATCTGCAAAAAATTGGCGTAATCCAGCACCGTACTGGAGAGCCCTGCGCCGCCCGAGAAGAAACGTTTCGCGCCGGAAACAGGATAGGCCGGATCGTAAAAAGTAGCCGGATAGTGTGCCCAGGCGCCTTTTTCCGACCGTTGCACCGGCACCAGCCGGGCGGCCTTGTCGTCGGGCAGGTAAAACCAGGTGTCTTTCATACCCAGCGGGTCGAAAATCCGGGTTTTTAAAAACCGGTCGAACGGCATACCGGAAACGATTTCCACGAGGTATCCCATCACGTCGAGCCCTTCGCTGTAGGTAAATTTTTCGCCGGGCTGGTGGTGGAGCGGCAGGCGGGCCAGTTTTTTTACACTTTCCCCGATGCTGATGGTATCGGTGGTGAATAAATCGGTCACGCCGGCTTTTCGATAGATCATTTTAAAACGCTCGTCGCCGTCGATGGCGCCGTATCCAAGCCCGGAAGTATGCGTGAGCAGTTGCCGGATCGTGATCTCATCTTTAGCAGGCTCCGTGGTATAAGTGGTGTCGCTGAACTGGAAAGTTTTGAGCACCTGCGGGTTTTTAAACTCGGGGATAAAGTTGGAAATAGGGTCGTCGAGGCTGAATTTGCCTTCTTCCCACAGCATCATAACGGCTGTTGCGGTGATCGCTTTGGTTTGGGAGGCAATCCTGAAAATATCGTCTCGTTTCATCATGCGGCCTGCGGCGTTATCGGCCATCCCGAAGGCTTTGTAATACACGATCTTGCCATGCCGCGCCACGAGGGCTACCATGCCGGGCACCTCGTTCTGCGCGATGGCTTGCAGGCACATGGAATCGATGCGTGCGAGGCGTTGCGCTGACATGCCCACGCTTTCGGGTTTCGCTTCCGACAGAGGTGGAGATTTTTTAATCGAAGGGGTTTGAGCGGCGGCGGTGAAAACCAGCAGGAGGCAAATGCCCGTGAATAAGTGTTTCATGGTTTAAAAATTCATTATTTAACTTCTACCGGCACTTTTCCATACGTCCCGTAACCGCTCACCTGATCGATATTCACATTCACAATATCGCTGGACTTAAGGGTTACATTGATCGAACCGTCCGGATTGACGGGCAATATCGTAAAATTCTGGTCGGGCGAGTAGGATGCTTTTTTTGCCAGTGGATGGGTGTCTTCGGAATTTGGTACACTCAATGTGTTCAGAATCAGTTTAAAATAATAAACGTAACGAAGACGCTCAAGTGCCAGGTATTCAGTTCGGGCCACACCTATTTCAAGAGGAATAAAAAGGTATTTGATCAAATCAAAACCTGCCTGGAAAGTAAAAGTGCGATATAAACTGGTAGTTGTTGCGCTGATCGCACTCCGCCCCGGAAAAAGCGCATTTACCTATACAATTCACCCGTTCACCTACACTCTACCCTACCCCACACAACTTCCAATTCAGTGTATGCGTACAGCATAAAAGCGCCTGCTACCGACACAAGGCAGATCGCACCTCTTTTTCACGTACCATACCTGAATAACATGCACACAACATGCTTTTAATGTTTTGAAATAGTTTTTTCATTTTTTTTCCAGCAGCAAGTTATTCTCAATCAGCAGGCAAGCCTTGCCTTCATAGGGCTTTTCCGTAGAAAGTGTCGCTTTGGCGCCCAAAACCCGTGCAGGCACTCCCTGAGAAGTTTGGTCCCAGCCATCGAGGCTTTCCATTTCAAATTGTCCGTTTTCAACAGGTATCACATTCCAGGTACCTTTGGATACTTCCACGGAAAGTTGAAAATCATCGAAGTAGAAATTCCCGTTATTGAATCCCAGACAGCCAAAGCCCAGAAAAGGCGCTTTTTTGTCAAATATACCTTCCAGCGTGTATTTTTCCCAACTACTATCACGCACCGGGCGATCGAACATATTATCCATCCAGGTCCAGTTGCGCACTTTTCGCTCTGCGGATTCATTGCGAATAAATGCGACTGCAAATGCGTCCGGTCCGATGGGTTCGGCTCGTATTGCGACAGTGAGGCGATACTTTTTGCCGGCAAACCGGCTCATATCCATGCGCTGCGACCACACGGAAAAAGGGGCCGGTATTAAGTTGGGTTCGGAGTCCTGGCCAAAAAGAGAGGCTGTTGTAAATAGAAAAAGGAGCAATGAGAAATGTTTCATTTTAGTTTTTCAATGTTTGTATACCGTCCGGATTGACGTATGGTCTACGTTTTATTGCACCACGATTTTACGAACCGCACGACCGTTCCTGGTTTCTATTTTCAAAAAATACAGACCGGGCGCTAAACTACTGATATCCAATTGTTTATCGAACACCTGTCTATACAGTACGGTACGACCTGCCGCATCGCTCAGACTTGCAAGGATGGGCTCGTTCGGATTTTCCTGTTCAAAGTCAAACCTGATAATGTCATTCGAAGGGTTGGGCGTCACATAAAATCCGGGCAGATCGCCCTCGGGAGCGCTCGTGCCGACCAGGGGTGAACCTACGTACTTATACAACGAAGGATGAAGCGGTGAAGTAATGCGTCCTCCACCTATCCAGCCGGTAGAGGGAGACGTGAATACTACGGCATTAATCGGTGTATTAAGGTCGTCATATGACCAGTGTTGCCCAAAATCATGCGTAACGGCGACTCTTCCGTTTGCGTTACTATAAGATGTAGAGAGCACATAATGGCCGCCGGAGCCCGGCACCGCTGCGATATTCCACTTGTTAGAGGCTGGTTGTTGTGCATTGGGGAGCATACTCCAGGTATTGCCGCCATCCGTACTCCGGGATAACCTCATAGCATTAAAAGAACTTGTGTAGAACATCAGTCCATTCAGATGGTCTTCAAATGCGACGGAATAAATAGTACTTTGATCGCTCAGCCCGGTATTCAGAAAGGAGTAAGACTGCCCAAAATTGGTAAACCGGATGATACGTCCTTCCGAGGTACCGTTCCACAGTGTGTCTCCAGCCGTACACGACATATTTGTTCCGGCATACAGCAACTGGTATTCAGTGGAGTGGTAGCCGGATATCGTTCCACCCTGCCAGGAGGAACCGTTGTTTTCAGACCGCGCAGTGCCCGACCGATTATGCGCCAGCCAATGCTGACCGTCGGAAAAACGGTTGAGCGCTACGCCTGCATTATTGCTGTCGTACTCTTTCGTCCACTGGACGCCGCCATCCGTTGTTTTGTACAGCGCGCGGCCCGGACCACTTCCGTAGTCCTGGGTGGTTATCCAGGCCGTCATCGCATCCACGGCTACGATTTGGAAACTAATCGTGCCGGCCGCTTCTTCTACAGGGATCTGTATCCAGTTGGCTCCTCCGTCGGCGGTACGAAGGATAATGGGATAGGCGGAAGAAGGGATTGGCGCCTGGTAGTATTCTGGTGAGGCCACTGCCCAGGCTACATTGTCGCCGACCGCCGAAATACTAAAAACCACTACATCGACGGGCAAATAGCCGGCAGCCATAGGTGTCCAGTTTTGTGCATAAAGCGCACAAAAAAGGGTGCAATTAAACAGGGTGGAAAATATTTTTTTCATTGTAATAATTTGATTTTTAATGAATTATAGCGTGTTCGGCAAAAACCGAACACGCTTTCAAATCTCCTGTCCGGCATCTGTATAGAAATCTACTGTTTGGAAACAGGCCGGGTCAGGTGGCCTTTTTCGCTGCTCACGGTAAGTGTGTACATACCTGCAGGGAGTTGACTTATATTGAATTGAGCGTTGCCCAGCGCCGTTTTTTCCAATACTTTTCGCTCTATGAGTTGCCCCTGCATATCATTCAGCAGCAACACAAACGCTGCCGGTTCGGCTACTTCGATTTGTACTTGCAGCAGATCGGAAGCGGGGTTCGGGCTGAGGGTGACCTGTGCATCCAGTTCCAGACCGGAGAACAGGCCGACGAGCGGGTCGCCGGCGTATTTATACATGCGGGTGGGATGTTCGAGCGACTGCCACTCGCCGGCGTAACCGATACCGGGACTGGCGAATTGTAAATTATCAATCAGTTCTGCTCCATTGCCGATTTCAGTCCAGCTCTGGCCGAGGTCTTTGCTCAACATGTTGCGGAAGGGCCCGCTTACGATGCTGTTGCGCATAACAGCCAGGATGTAATACGATTCGGGAATGAGCACGATTGAGGTCAAGTCGCCTCCGGTGATCGCCGGCAGGTTCGTCCAGGTAACCCATCCGTCATCGGTATAACGAATAACATAATTTGGGGGGTTAAAAACGGTACCGATAGCATGCAGGGAATCAGCAAAAGACAGATTTCCGGTTTGCGCAAAAGTTGTGGTCCAGGTAGCCCCTCTGTCGGCCGAGTGCAAAAGCCGGGTCCAGACGTTAACAGTCGCATCGAAAGTGGGAAACCAGACATGGTTACCAGTCACAAAATAATCGCCACCCACACCGTACTCGTTCGGCGGTGTCGCAGGAACATCGTCGCTGCTCACCCGGCTCCAGTTTTGGCCTCCGTCTGAAGTCCTGTATATTTCATAAAACGGATCAGGGTGTGTATCGGATGCTGCGGGGTCGCCCACTGCAATTCCGTTCTGGTCATCCCAGAAATGCACAAAAAGTCGATATACGAGGTGGCTCGTGAAACCTTCCTCCAATTGCCTTGTCCAGGTAGCCCCGCCGTCCGTAGTGCGCAGCACATAACTGGCAAAATTGGAGTCGATCCCACTGGCCCATGCAGTATTATTGCTGACAGGACAAATATTACTTGCATAAGGTCCGGGGCCCATGGGGATAGTTCCTCCCGACCAGGTATTCCCGCCATCAGCCGTTTTTAAATAATAAATGCTGTCGATATAAAACGGATCATATGAAACGGGGGTAGCGTCATATTTCATGGCAATACTCCAGGCTATCTGGTTATTGCCCTGTGCAATGCGAAGATCGTACGTACCTACTGTATCTGAAATCACCGGTGTATAGGGCTGCCATTGCGCCTGCAGGTCGGTGGACGGCAAAAGTGCAAAAGCCAGAAGCGCACATTTAAGCGCGGACGAAAGGAGGTGGGTAATGAATTTCATTGGAAATGGTAGTTTGAAAGTGAAAGAATGAGGTGGTTTATTTATCTCCGAACCAGTTTACAGCATAATAATGCCTTGATTTTGAATTATTTATGCAGAAAACCATCTTCTTATTGCTTCAAAAAAGGAATCAATTGAATCGTTTCTCCGATCTGTAACCGAAGCAGGTAATGACCGGAAGGCAGATGTATTTCCGGAAATGCCACCTGTTGTTCGCCTTCGGGTAAATCCGATGAAAACAAGCGTTGCAGCATCCTGCCCTGCATATCCGTCAGCACGCCGCTTACGGAGGATTCGGCAGGCAGGTCGAGGTACAGGGCTGCCGCTCCGGCAACAGGATTGGGCCGGATGGCTACGGGTATTTGACCGGCGCCTTGCACGCTTCGTACCGGGCTGTATTCCATTTTTCCGGAAACATCTTCCTGCCGCAGGCGGTAGTAAAGCACCCGCGCGGTGGGCGCTACCGGGTCGTTGAAGGTGTAATCCACCCGCACGCCGCTCTCCCCTTTGCCTTCTATGAAGGCGATGTTCTCAAAATCCCGCCCGTTGGCAGAACGTTCGATTCCGAAACCCCGGTTGTCGTGTTCCGTCGCAGTCGCCCATTCCAGCCGAACGTGTTGACCCATTCTTTTCGCCTGAAAATCAAGCAGTTCGACGGGCAGGCTCAAGGCGACGGTAAGCACCACATTGGTGGCGTTGTAAGTGACCGTCCAGCGGGAATTTTCCACCGGAAGATCCAGGGTACCGAAAGTACCCGTGCGGGAGGTGCCTGTTGCAATGGTGAACGTAGTGCCTACATTCGGCAGGTAACCATTGAGCAAAGTGACGGTGAGTGTACCGCCGTTGAGGTTGAGCGCGCCGGTGGTGTTGTTGAGTTGGTCGTAGCCGCCCGTGCCGGGGCTGGGGCCTTCGAGTTCGATGGCGAGGTTTTGGACTGTGATGCCGGGCGCCGCCGACTTATTCAGGTTGAGGATACCGGGCGAAGCGCCGGGAGCGATGAGTCCGGTGTTGGTGAAAGTGCCTGTGAATGTGATGGTACTGGTTCCGGTGATGGTACCGCTGTTGTCGAAATTTGGTGCGATCGAGAGCGTGCCGGCGCCTTGTTTGGTGAAAGTGCCTGCGTTGTAGAAAGTACTGCCACCCGAAATATTCCAGGATGTGTTTGAACTTGTATTGACGAGGAAGGTTTGCCCGGCGGGCAGGTTCATGATGCAGCCGAAATAGAGATTAAAACCGCCGCTGGTCAAACTGGCGCCGCCGTTGAGGTTCAGCGTTTTTTTGTGCAGGCCTCTGTTGCCGGCATTTGTAATTGTAGTAAGCCCTGCGATATTTACCGTACCCGTAGCGGAACCATCGCTGCTGCCGATGGCGCCGCCTGACCAGGCGAATGTTCCCGCCACTGTTACGTCACCGATATTACCAAAGATGCCATTACTCATGTCCAGGTTGCCACTCAGTGCAAAGGAGCCGGTACCAGCAATTGTGCCGAACAATACGTTCGTAAAGGTGATGTTTTGTAAGGAGACACTGCCAGAGATATTAATCGTGCCGCTGGTCACCGTGAGGTTTTGCATAGTGTTGGCGCCCGAAAAATTGGCCGTGCCGCTCGTAGCCAACACATCGCCGTGGCTGCTGTTATTGGGTAGCGTCACCGTGCCTCCTGAAATTTCCAGCGATCCTGTGCCGCTGATCGTCGACGTGCTTAGGTTGTTGGTGCCACCGCCGAATTCCAGACCGGCCAGCGCCGCTATGCTGAATGCCCCGTTGTGTGTGCCGCCGCCGGAAAGATTCAGGAAGCCGCCGGTAACCTGTAACGTGCCGGTATTGTTAAAAACGGCAGGGATAGTAAGTGTTCCCGTGCTTTGCTTGTCAAATGTACCGGCGTTGTTGATAATACCGCCGCCGTTGCTCACAAACCAGGTGGAAGCGGCGTTGGCATTGAAGGCTTGCCCGACTGGAATATTCAGCACGCTGTTGTACTGAAAAATGATTTGTCCGCCGGAGTAATTTGCACCGCTGTTCAGGTTCAGGGTCTTTTTGCTCAACGTCCTAACGGAGCCGCTCATCGTCGTCAATCCGGTAATGTTCACTGTCCCCGTGGCCGTGCCATTGGTACTGCCCAGTGTACCGC
>Ga0209717_1003530_pt1 | contig 13516 bp, 14 predicted proteins | sample AD_UKC048_MetaG_FD_184418 | JGI IMG/M metagenome (GOLD analysis project Ga0209717, IMG submission 184418) | Active sludge microbial communities of municipal wastewater-treating anaerobic digesters from USA - AD_UKC048_MetaG (SPAdes) (version 2) | ecosystem: Engineered > Bioreactor > Anaerobic >... | reverse complement strand
ATGGTTGTCGCGCGCCAGGTCGTCGAAGTGGTCGAGCGCCCAGTTGAAGTGGGCCAGCTGTGGCCAGCGGAAGCCGGCGTGGGCGGCATCGAGATCGGTGCGGTGGGCCAGCAGGAAGTCGCGCGCAGCGCGGTAGGCGGCCAGGTCGGGGTTGGCGGTGGTGTCGGCTGTCATGGCGGGGCTCAGTCTCCAGGTCCAGGTGTCACCGCTGATCATGCCTGCCGGCTGCGGGCCTGCCCATCGGGGGCTGCCTGGGCTGCTGCGCGAGCCGATGCGTCAGTCGATGCGCATGCCGCGGGCGCGGGCCTGCTCCACCAGGCGCTGCCGCACGGCGGCCACATCGGACATGGGCTGCTGGCGTGCGGCGGCCACCTCGGCTGCGGTGTAGGGCTGGTGCCCCTCGGGCACGCTGTCGCGCGCCATGGTGGCCAGCAGCCAGTTGGCCACCTCGGCCACCTGAGCGTCATTCAGGCCCGAGCCCATCACGCCCGGCACCCCGATGACGAACGCCCGGCCGCCATCGAGCCGCAGGAACTGGCCCAGATGGCGCAGATCGGGCACATAGCGCGCGGGCGTGCCGCTGCCGTCGACACGGTGGCAGCCGGCGCAGTGCAGCACGTAGTGCCCGCGCGCAGAACTGGTCACGGCGAGCGATGGCGCATCGGCACGCGGCAACACGATGCGGCCCAGCACCATGTTCTGGCCGCCCATGGCCGTGGCCGCCGCCGTGGCCAGCGCCAGCGCCAGGGCGATCAGCCAGCGCATGCTCACCGCGCCAGGATCTGCGCGCGGCGCTGCCGTGTCTGCGGCGGGCTGCCGGGCTTGTCGCGCTCGGCCTTGACGTCGGCGGCGGCGAAGGTCTCGCCACCGCCCTGCAGCTTGCGCAGGTGCGTGGCCAGCGCGGCCAGTGCACCGTCGTCCAGTTGGGCGAAGGCGGGCATGCTGCCGACGAAGGTCTGCCCGCCCACCCGGATGGGGCCCGACAGGCCGTGCACCAGCACCATGGGCAGGTAGCCGCGGTCGCCACCCAGTTTGGCCCAGTGCTCGCCCTGGAGCGCCGGGGCCAGGCCCACGGTGCCGCTGCCGTCGGCCTGGTGGCAGGCGGCGCAGTGCTGGGTGAACAGCGCCGCGCCATCGGGCCGGGCCGCAGCAGCACCCGCTGCGAGCAGGCCAATTGCAACCAAGCGGCCGCAGGTCGCTTCGAGGGTGAACGGCATCACGCCACGCCGACGATGACCGAGGTGGTGCAGTGGAACATCGTGTTGTCGTTGGCCATGCACCAGTTGATGTCGTTGAACACGCCCAGCCGGTAGCCGGGGCGCTCACGCTCGTTGTTGTTGCACAGGCACTCGCCGCAGGAGGCCTTGCCGCAGCAGTCGTTGTAGGACACCAGGTACTGCCGCCCATCCTGGGGGTTCAGGCAGGTGCCCACCCAGCTGACCTTGGACGCCTCGGTGCCCGGCGGGCAAGTGGTCAGGCTGCCGCCGCAGCAGGTGCACAGGAAGCCGTCGAAGGCGCAATAGCGCCAGTACTCGCACTTCAGGGGGTCGTTGGCGGGGTCGTCCTTGGCCTTGCCTTTCTGCCCGCCGCCGCCGGCGGCCTGGGCCGCGCCCATCTGCCCCATCTGCCCCATCTGGCCGCTGCGGTCGAAGGGCAGCATCGGCAGCACCGTGCCGCCCACCATCACCGCACCCAGGCGCGTGATGAAGCTGCGCCGGCCGTGGCGGTGCGCCGCCTGGCGCACGGCACGCTGCGTGAAGCGGTCGATCCAGGCGAAGAACCAGCTCAGCATGGGGTCACTCCTTCAGGCGGCTTGCTTGTCGATGTACTGCTGGATGCTCGGTGCACCCATGTCGTGGGCGTTGAGCAGGCTGTCGAGCTGTTCGCGCGAGTTCACCAGGCCCTTGGCGGCCACCATGCCGCCGCGGTCCAGCAGCACGGCATAGGGCAGGCGCGAGACGCGGTAGCCCATGCCGAGCTCGGTGGACAGCACGTAGGGCATGTGGCCCAGGCCCTGCTCGGTGACGAAGCGCAGGTGCTCGGCGCGCTCGCCGTCGCTGGCCAGCACCACCGACACGGCGCGCCGCTCGTCGCGCTGCATCGCCTTGAGCACCGGCAGCAGCTTCTTGCACACCGGGCAGGTGGGCGACAGGAAGAACACCAGCGTGGCGCGCTCGGACGGCCCGCCGATGGCCACCGCCTCGGACTGGATGCCGCGCAGCTGGAACGACGGGCTGGGCTCGCCGACGGCCGGGCCGGCGTCGGTGACCAGGGCGCCCATCGGCGCCACGCGCTCGAACAGCACGCCCACCTGGCGCGACAGCGCCCACAGCATCACGCCCAGCACCAGCACGGCCAGCCACAGCAGCACGACGGAAACGGTCAACACATCCATGGGACATCAGCTCCGGTAAGACAGGCGCGCACGGTGGCGCAGCATCTGGTGCAGGGCCGCGTGCAGCAGGGTGGCCAGCACCAGCGCTGCGGCGATGACGAGGAAGTCGGCCAGCGACAGCGGGCGGGGTGCCATCGGGGCACCGGCCAGCAGCGCCAGCACGGCCAGGCCCGCGTTGCGCACCACCAGCGCCCAGGACAGCGGCAGCGGCTCGCCGCCGCAGCCGCAGTCGAGCCGGCGGCCGTGGGCGCGGTGCCAGGCCATCACGGCACCGTAAGCCAGCAGCAGCGCTGCGGCGGCAGCTGCGCCCCAGGCCCGCGCAGGCGTCAACAGGGCCACGGCCGTGGCGGCCTCGGCCAGGGGGATCAGCCACACCGCCAGCGGCAGCAGGCCATGCGGCAGCCCGTAGGCGGCCAGGTGCTGCGCGAACAACGTGCGATCGGACAGCTTGGCCACCGCCGCATGCGCGAACAGCGTGGCCGTGCAGGCCAGCGCGATCCAGACCAGCAGCGGATCAATCATGGGATTCGAGCTGCAATGCGGCCTGGCCGACGGGCTTGACGGTGGACACCTTCTTCAGCTTGCCGCCGTCGGTCCAGTCCCAGACGTTGAGCGCCCCGGTCACGCCGTCGAGCGCCTGCAGCCGCTGGCCGCTCTTGCTGAAGGTGAGCGATGCGGTGTTGTGGCCAGGGTGGGCCGCCAGCTTCTTGCCGGTGGCCAGGTCCACCACCCACAGTTGCTTGGCCGGCAGCTTGTGGCTGCCTTCGCGGCCGCCCTCATGCATGGACACCACCGCCACCTTGCCGCCGGGGTGCACGGCAAAGGCCTGGTAGCCGCCCGGGCGCCAGCCGCGCTTGGCGTCCTGCGGCGTGCCGGCGATGGGGCGGCTGCCCAGTACCTTGGCCGCTGGGCCCGACAGGTCCAGCTCGGTGAGGGTGCCCTTGAAGGAGATGAAGAAGAAGCGGTCGCCGATGCGCTCGGCGGTGTTGAACCAGGCGTCCTGGTCGGCGTCGAAGAGCTTGTCGCTCAGCTGGCGGTCGGCCACCTGGCCCTGGTCGTCCAGCGTGACCGTGGCCACCTTGCCGTCGCCGCACAGCATGGAGAAACGCGCGCCGCTGCTGGCTGGCCAGCTGCCCCAGCAGCCGGGTGTCTGCACCTCGGTGGCCACCTTCTTCTCGGCCAGGTCGACCACGGTGATGGACGTGGCCGGCGTGGCGTTCTGCACCAGCACGAAGCGGCCGTTGCCGGTGACGCTGACCATGCCGCGGTAGTTGAGCGTCTGCGCGCGCTTGGGCGGCAGCACCACCTCGTACTTGAAGCCCAGGGTCTGGGTGTCCCAGACCTCCAGCACGTCGGTGCGGTCGCCGCGGCCGCCGCGGCTGAGGTAGGTGGTGGCGACGAACAGCGCGTCGGCCTTCGCGCTCAGCGCGAAGTTGCCGGCGTAGCCGGTGTTGACCATGCCCAGCAGCTTGCCGGCGCGGGCGTCGAACACCCGCAGCCGGCCGTCGACGATGTTGAAGATCATCACGTCGGCCACGTAGATGCGCTCGGTGGAGGCGGCAGCCAGCGTGCCGCCGCTGGCCAGCGTTTCCGCCGGCAATTCGGGCGGCACCGGCTTGGACGTGGCTGCCTGGGCCGCGGCCACGCCGGCGCTCAGCGCGGCGGCCAGCGCCAGGTGGATGGTGGTGCGAATGACGGTGTGTCGCCCTGGCATCGAGCCCTCCTGCTCATGACGTCACGCGGACCCGGGACGGGCCTGACGTGGGCATGACGTGGCTCTGATTCTTGAGGCCGACCGACGCGGGCCGCTCGCACGATTTGGCAAACATCGGCACGGGTGAACCCGCGCACAGCGGCCGGTCAGGATGACTTCAGCCGCCGCACCAGGCCGCCGCTGATGCGCCGCAGCAGCCATTTGGGCGTGGCCCGCCCGGCAGTGACGGTGGCGCGGTTGATGGCGCCGGGCACGCAGATCACCGTGCCGGCCATGCAGGCGGCAAAGCCCTGGTCGGCCACGTCGTCGGCGTCACCCACCAGGAAGGCCGGCAGCCGCTGCAGCTCGGCACTGGCCGTGCTGGCGGCTTCCAGCATGTGGGTGGCGGTGATGCCGGGGCACAGCGCGGTGATGGTCACGCCGGTGCCCTTGAGTTCTTCCGACAGCGATTCGGTCAGGCTCAGCACATAGGCCTTGGTGGCAGCGTAGGTGGCCAGCGACGGCACCGGCTGGAAGCTGGCGATCGAGGCCACGTTCAGCACCCTGCCGCTGCCGCGTGCCACCATGCCGGGCAGGAACTGCGCCAGCAGGGCGGTCAGGCCGCTGATGTTCAGGTCGATCAGCTGCTGGTGGCGCGCCGCTGGCATGCCGATGAACGGCCCGTGCTCCAGCACGCCGGCGTTGTTCACCAGCACGTCGATGGGCCGGCGGGCGCGCTTCATCTGCGCGGCCAGATCGGCGGCGGCGCCGGGCTGGGCCAGGTCGGCCGGCGCCACCCAGGCACGCCCGCCGTGCTGGCACTTCAGGTTGTCGGCCAGGGCCTGCAGCTTGTCGGCGCTGCGGGCCACCAGCACCAGGTCGTGCCCGGCGCGGGCAAAGCGCTGGGCCAGCGCCTCGCCGATGCCCGACGAGGCGCCGGTGACCAGCGCGACCGGGCGGCGCGGTGCGGCCGCCATGTCAGGCGGCGCGCCTGCGGGTGGCGCGCGGCCGGGCGGCTTCTGCCGGCGCCGTGGCAGCTTCGACCGCCGCCAGCTTGGGCCGGGCGCGCTTGCGGGGGGCGGGTTCGGGCGCAGGCTCTGGCGCCGCGGTGGGTGCAGCGGCCGCCTGGGCCTCGGCCAGCTTGCGCAGCGCACCCATCGCCCGCTCCAGCGCCTGGGCCAGCTCACCCACGTCGGGCACGGCGCGGCGGCAGGCGATCAGGCCGAAGCACAGCTGGCCGCGGTAGCTCTGCACGGTGATGTTCAGCGCCACGCCGTGCACCACGATCGACAGCGGGAACATGCCGGTCATCGTGGCGCCGGCCAGGTACAGCGGCACCTGCGGCCCGGGCACGTTGCTGATGGTGAGGTTGGCCACCCGCAGCCGGCTGGCCAGGCGGCTGCGGCCGTACAGCGACGCCAGGCCGCTCAGCAGCCAGGGCGAGCCCAGCGACGGGAAGTCGGTCGGGATCAGGTTGCCGAAGCTGCCCATCGTGGCCTTCATCGCCTGGGTGCCGGCCATGATCTGGGCCAGGCGCTTCACCGGGTCCTTCTCCTGCGTGGCCAGGTCGATCACCGTGCCCGAGACCTGGTTGTTGGCGCTGGTGTCGCCCTCGGCACGCAGCGAGATCGGCACGCCGGCCACCAGGGTCTTGGGCGGCAGCTCGCGGCCTTCGGCCAGGTAGTCGCGCAGTGCGGTGCTGCACAGCCACATCACCATGTCGTTGATCGACCCGCCCAGGCCCTTGCCGATGGCCTTGACCTCGCCCAGCGGCAGCGACACGCCGGCAAACGCGCGCTGGTTGGTGATGGGCACGTTGAACGGCGTGGGCGGCGCCATCTTCAGCTTGGGGCCGGCGGCTGCCGCGCCACCGGCGCGGCGTTCGGCCAACGCCTGGCGGGCTGCGCCCACCGCAGCACCGGCCATCGGCGGCAGCAGCTTGACGAATTCGACCACCTGGCGTGCCTGGTTGCTGAGCGCGGCGCCCAGCAGCTCGGCCACGCCCAGCTGGTAGCGGTGGCCGCGGCGCGCGCGTGGCGGCTTCACCCGGCGTGGCTCGGGCGTCAGGTCGAACACGCTGTTGGCCATGGCCACGGCGGCCTGGCCGTCCACCGCCGCGTGGTGCACCTTGCTGTAGAAGCCCAGGCGCCCATCGGCCAGGCCCTCGATCACGTAGAACTCCCACAGCGGGCGGCTGCGGTCGAGCAGGCTGCTGTGCAACCGGGCGCACAGTGCCTCCATCTGCGCCATGGTGCCGGGCTTGGGCAGCACCAGGTAGCGCACGTGGTAGTCCAGGTCGATGTCGTCGTCGGGGATCCACACCGGGTTGGCCAGGTCGAACGGCATCAGCGCCAGCTTGCGGGTGAACACCGGCGCCAGGTGCATGCGGCTGGCCACATGGGCCTTGACGGCCTCGTACCAGTCGGTCGCGCCGCCGGCCGGTGGGTCGAACAGCGCCAGGCTGCCCACGTGCATCGGCATCTCGGGGCTTTCCAGGTGCAGGAAGGCACCATCGACGATGCTCAGGTGGCTCATGTCGCTCATGCGGGTCTCCAGTGGCGCGCGGCCCTGGCAGTATCGTTGACAGGGTGGGCTGTGGTGCGATTCGTGCTTACCCTCATGCCGGACCAGGCAGACGGCAGGTGCTGCCGTGCGATGCTCGGTCCACGCCGCACGAGGAGCCTGGAGACGGCGATGAACGCCTACCAATACCAACGCACCACCTCCGACGATGTCAACGACCACGCGGCCAGCCTGTCGCAGTGGGACCAGCGCTACGACCAGGTCGCCGCCGGCCGCTTCGACGGCCAGCTGGAAGAGCTGTGGCTGGGCCCGCTGCAGGTGTTCCGCGAGCGCACCAGCCGCGCCGTGCTGCAGCGCGGCGCGCCCTGTCCGCACACGCTGACGCTGGCCATGCCGGTGGGCGACGGGCCGAACGAGGCCTGGTTCTGCGGCCGCCGTGTGGCCGCCGGGCAGGCCTTCGGCCTGGTGTCGCACCGTGAATTCGAGCTGGCCACCCGCGGCGCCTTCGACATCGTGGCCATCGGCGTGCGCCGCAGCCAACTGGAGGCGCAGGCGCGTGCCGCCGGCCTCAACCTGCCCGCAGCCTGGCTGCACAACGCCGTGCTCGACAGCCCGGCCGATGCCGGCGACGGCCTGCGCCAGCTGCTGCTGGCGGCGCTGGACAGTGCGCGCGGCGCGCCGGCGCTGCTGGCGCCCGGGGCCGCCCGCGACGCGCTGGCCGATGCGCTGTGCACCGCGCTGCTCGGCCATCTGGCTGACGCCCGTCCGCAGGCCGGTGCGGCCGAGTCGACCGCCGCCACCCGCCAGCGCGTGGTGCGCGAGGCCCAGCAGCACATGCGCGCCCATGCCGACGCCCCGATCAGCGTGCCGGCGCTGTGCGCGGCCATCCATGTGTCGCGCCGCACGCTGCAATGCAGCTTCCAGGACGTGCTGCAGATGAGCCCCGTGGCCTACCTGCGTGCCATGCGGCTGAACGGCGTGCGGCGTGATCTGCGCCGTGGTGGCGACGAGCCGGTGGCCGACCGGGCGGCGCGCTGGGGCTTCTGGCACCTGTCGCGGTTTGCGGCCGACTACCGGCAGATGTTCGGCGAGCTGCCGTCGGAAACCCTGCGCCGGGCGCGCGGCCCGGTGCACTGACTGGCGCTCAGCGTGCCGGCGGCGGGTCGTCGGCCGCTGGTGCCGCGTCGGCCTGCCGCTGCGGCGTGCGTGGCGTCTTGCGCCGGGCCTGCTTCACCTGGCGCTGCGCCTCGGCGGCCTCGGCGGCGGCGTGCCACTGCGCAAACGCGTCCGGCGTCTCCAGCGTGATGCGGCCCCAGGCGCCGCTGCGGAAGTCGTGGATCGCCAGCTCGGCGGCCTTCTGCAGGTTCACCTTGCCGCCCGGCAGCAGGCCGCCGCGCTGCCGGCCGACGGCGCTGAGCAGGGCGTCGTCGCTGGCGGTGGCCAGGTCGGCCAGCTTGTAGCGGGCGGCCAGCCGGTCGGCATAGCGCGGGCGCACCCGCGCCAGCAGGGCCAGGGCCACCTCCACGTCGTCGTAGGCATTGCGGCCGATGCCGCCGCTGGCGGCCAGGTGCTCACCGGCCTCGGGCACCACCTGGCGCGGCCACAGCATGCCGGGCGTGTCGTAGAGGATGAAGTCGCTGGCCAGTGCCAGCCGCTGCTCGGTCTTGGTGATGCCCGGCTCGTCGCCGGTCTTGGCGCTGCGCTTGCCCAGCAGGCTGTTGATCAGCGTGCTCTTGCCCACGTTGGGGATGCCGCAGATCATCACCCGCACCGGCTTGACCATGCCGCCACGCCCGGGCACCAGGGCCCGGCAGGCGGCGATCAGCTTCTGCGCCGGTGCCGCCTCGCCGGCATCCAGCGCCAGCGCCTGGGTCTGGGCCTGGGCGCGCAGGTGGTCCAGCCACAGCGTGGTCAGCGCCGGGTCGGCCAGGTCCTGCTTGTTCAGGATCTTCAGCTTGGGCTTGGCGGCCGTCATCTCGGCCAGCAGCGGGTTGCTGCTGCTGCCGGGCAGGCGGGCGTCGAGCAGCTCGATGACGACGTCGATCTCCGGCAGGCGCTCGGCAATCGCCTTGCGCGTGCTGTGCATGTGGCCCGGAAACCACTGGATCAGGCTGCTGCCGCGGGCCCCGGCGCCGGGTGGCCCGGCGTGCTGGTCAGCGCCCAAGGTCAGACATTGAAGAGGAAGTTCAACACGTCGCCGTCCTTGACGACGTACTCCTTGCCTTCGGCCCGCATCTTGCCGGCGTCCTTGGCGCCCTGCTCGCCCTTGAACTTGATGAAGTCGTCGAAGGCGATGGTCTGCGCGCGGATGAAGCCGCGCTCGAAGTCGGTGTGGATCACGCCGGCGGCCTGCGGCGCGGTGTCGCCGATGTGGATGGTCCAGGCGCGCACTTCCTTGACCCCGGCGGTGAAGTAGGTCTGCAGCCCCAGCAGCCGGTAGGCGGCGCGGATCAGCCGGTTCAGGCCCGGCTCGTCCTGGCCCATCTCGGCCAGGAACATGGCGCGGTCTTCGTCCTCCATCTCGGCCAGTTCGGCCTCGGTCTTGGCGCAGATGGCCACCACCGGCGCGTTCTGCTTTGCGGCAAATTCCTTCAGCCGGTCGAGGAAGGGGTTGTTCTCGAAGCCGGTCTCCGACACGTTGCCGACGAACATCGCCGGCTTGGCGGTGATCAGGCACAGCGGCTTGAGGATGGCGCGTTCTTCCTTGCTGAAGTCGATGCTGCGCACCGGCTGGGCCTGGTCCAGCGCGGCCTGGCACTTCTCCAGCACCTTCACCAGCGCGGCGGCTTCCTTGTCGTTGCCGCTGCGGGCGGCCTTCACATAGCGGTGCAGGCTCTTCTCCACGGTGGCCAGGTCAGCCAGGCACAGCTCGGTCTGGATCACCTCGATGTCGGCGATCGGGTCGACCTTGCCGGCCACGTGGATCACGTTGTCGTCCTCGAAGCAGCGCACCACGTTGACGATGGCGTCGGTCTCGCGGATGTGGCTGAGGAACTGGTTGCCCAGGCCCTCCCCCTGGCTGGCCCCGGCCACCAGGCCGGCGATGTCGACGAACTCGACGATGGCCGGCACGATGCGCTCGGGCTGCACGATCTGCGACAACGCGGCCAGCCGCGGGTCAGGCACCTCCACCACGCCCACATTGGGCTCGATGGTGCAGAACGGGTAGTTCTCGGCGGCGATGCCGGCCTTGGTCAGCGCATTGAAGAGGGTGGACTTGCCCACGTTGGGCAGGCCCACGATGCCGCATTGGAGGCTCATGGGGGGTCTTTCGGGCTGGCGGCGCAGCGCGCACAGCGAAGAGGGGCGGGAGGCAGGCACCACGGAGCCAGGCTCCCGGCACTGCCGAACCCGCCATTTTATTCGGCGGACCGACTCCACCCCCGGGTTTCTACAATAGTGCCGATGGCAAACCTCGATGTGTGCATCCGCGGCAATGGCGCCGTCGGCCTGACACTGGCCCTGGCGCTGGCCCGGCAGGGGCTGCGGGTGGGTGTGGTTGGCCCCGCCCCCGCGGCGGTGCCGGCCCATCCCGATGTGCGCGCCTACGCGCTGAATGCCGCGTCGCGCCGCCTGCTGACCGACCTGCGGGTGTGGGACGCGCTGCCGGCCGACGCAGTGACGGCGGTGGACGAAATGCGGATCGCCGGCGATGCGCCCAGCGGCCAGCTCACCTTTTCGGCCTGGCAGCAGGGTTGCGATGCGCTGGCCTGGATCGTCGACGCCGCCGCGCTGGAGGCCACGCTGCACACCGCCGCCCGCTTTGCGCCGCACCTGGCCATGCTGGCCGACGGCGATGCCGCGGCAGACAACGCGGTGCTGACCGTGCTGGCCGAAGGCAAGGCCTCGGCCAGCCGCGCAGCCCTCGGCGTGGAATTCCAGCGCGAGGCCTATGGCCACACCGCACTGGCCGCCCGCCTTGTGGCCGATGTGCCGCATGGTGGCGTGGCCCGGCAGTGGTTCCGCGCGCCCGACGTGCTGGCCCTGCTGCCGTTCGACCGGCCCGAGCCCACCCGCAGCTACGGCCTGGTGTGGTCGCTGCCGGCCGACCGCGCTGCGGCACTGCAGGCCGCCCCCGCGGCCGAGCTGGAAGCCGCGCTGGCCGAGGCCACCGCCGGCAGCGCCGGCACCCTGCGCCTGGCCAGCCCGGTGGCGGCGTGGCCGCTGGCCATCGCCCATGCCAGCCGCCTGTGCGGGCCCGGCTGGGTGCTGGTGGGGGATGCGGCGCACCAGGTGCACCCGCTGGCCGGCCAGGGCCTGAACCTGGGGCTGGCCGATGCCGCGTCGCTTGCCCGCGTGATCGCCGAACGTGAACCCTGGCGCACACTGGGCGACCAGATCCTGCTGCGCCGCCATGTGCGTGCGCGTGCCGGCGCCACCCAGGCCATGGGCTGGGTGACCGACAGCCTGCTGCACCTGTTTGCGCACTCGCAGCCGCTGGCGCGGGAACTCCGCAACCGCGGCATGGGTCTGCTGAACCAATTGGCGCCGATCAAGCGCTTCCTCACCCAACGCGCGCTCGACGCCTGAACCGGACCCCACCCCGATGACCACCACCCCCTTGCTGCGCACCGCCGCCGTCGCCCTCGGCCTGTGCACCCTGCTGGCCAGCGCGGCCCGGGCCGACGAGGCCGCCATCCGCAAGAACCTGGCCGAGCGCCTGCCCAACCTGCCCAAGATCGACGAGGTGAGCAAGACGCCGATCCCCGGCCTGTACGAGGTGCGGCTGGGCAGCGAGCTGATCTACAGCGACGAGAACGGCCTGCACATCATCCAGGGCGCGATCATCGACACCAAGACCAAGACCGACCTGACCGAGGCGCGCATCAACAAGCTGACGGCGATCGACTTCGCCAGCCTGCCGCTGAAGAACGCCGTGGTCATCAAGCAGGGCAGCGGGGCACGCAAGATCGCCGTCTTCGGTGACCCCAACTGCGGCTACTGCAAGCGGCTGGAGCGCGACCTGGTGGCGCTGAAGGACGTGACGATCTACAACTTCATCTACCCGATCCTGGGGCCTGATTCGGTGGCCAAGAGCAAGGACATCTGGTGCGCCAAGGATCCGGCCAAGGCCTGGCGCGACTGGATGGTCGACGGCAAGCTGGCGTCGAAGGCGCCCGCCAACTGCGACACCGCCGCGCTCGACGCCAACACCGAGCTGGGCCGCAAGTACCGCGTGCAGGGCACGCCGGCGGTGGTGTTCGAAGACGGCACGCGCGCCCCGGGCGCCATCCCCGCCGCGCAGATCGAAGCGCGCATGGCCGCCGCCAAGAAGAGCTGAACCGGCGGGGGGCCGCTCCCGCCACGCCACAATCGCGGGCCATGACGCCCCCACGCTCACTTCGTTCGCTGCCCCCCAAGGGGGCGGTTCAGGCCCTTCGGGCAGCCGGGCGGGCCTGACCATGAACCACCCGCCGCCGGCCTACCACCCCCCGATCACCGACACCGCCCGCTGGCTGGGCAACGCCGGGCTGGTGCCGTTCGCCGTCGGCGCGCTGCTGGTGTGGGTGGGGCTGGCGCCTGAGCTGCATGATTTCGTCACCTTCGCCATGTCGGCCTATGCCGCCTTGATCGTGTCGTTCCTGGGTGGCATCCACTGGGGGCTGGCGTTCCGCCACACCGCGCCACCGGCGTCGCTGTTCATCTGGGGCGTGGTGCCGTCGCTGCTGGCCTGGGTGGCGGTGCTGATGCCGCCGCGTGCCGGCCTGGTGCTGCACGGCGTGATGCTGGTGGCCTGCTACCTGGTGGACCGGCGGGTGTACCCGCTGCAGGGGGCGGCGCACTGGCTCACCTTGCGCTTCCGGCTGTCGTCGGTGGCGGCGTTCAGCTGCTTCCTGGCTGCCGCCGGCAGCTGACGGCGACCGCGATGCTGCACTACCACGTCGACATCGACGACCTGCACAGCCACCATTTCCGTGTCACCCTCACCGTGCCGCGGCCGGCGGCGCAGCAGGAGCTGGCGCTGCCGGTGTGGATCAACGGCAGCTACATGGTGCGCGAGTTCGGCCGCCACCTGTCGGCGCTGCAGGCGCGCCAGGGGCGGCGCGCCGTGCCGCTGCGGCAACTGGACAAGAGCCGCTGGCTGGCCGACTGTGGCACCACCCGCAGCGGCCGCGCCGCGCTGGTGGTGCAGTACCGGGTGTATGCGTTCGACACCTCGGTGCGCGCCGCCTTCCTGGACGACCGGCGCGGCTTCTTCAACGGCACCAGCCTGTGCCTGCGGGTGGTGGGGCAGGAGGCCGCGCCACACCGGCTGCAGCTGGGCCGCCTGCCGCCCGATTGGGAAGCCGCCACCGCGATGGCCCCGGCGGCCGACGGCACGCCCCTGGCCTTCGACGCCGCCGGCTATGACGACCTGGTCGACCACCCGGTGGAGCTGGGCAGCTTCTGGCGCGGCAGCTTCAGCGCCGGTGGGGTGCCGCACCACCTCGTGGTGGCCGGCGCGCTGCCCGGCTTCGACGGCGACCGGCTGCTGGCCGATGCCCAGCGCATCTGCAGCGCGCACATCGCCGTCTGGCATGGCGACGACGGCAGCGCGCCGCCGTTCGGCCACTACCTGTTTCTGCTGAACGCGGTGGACGACGGCTACGGCGGCCTGGAGCACCGCGCCAGCACCGCGCTGATCGCCGCCCGGCGCGACCTGCCGCGCCGCGGCATGGACGGCATCCCCGACGGCTACCTCACGCTGCTGGGACTGATCAGCCACGAGTATTTCCACAGCTGGAACGTCAAGCGCCTGAAGCCGGCCGATCTGGCCACGGTGGACTGGCAGCGCGAGAACCACACCGGGCTGCTGTGGTTCTTCGAGGGCTTCACCTCGTACTACGACGAGCTGATGCTGCTGCGCTGCGGCCTGATCGACGCGCCGCGCTACCTGCGCCTGCTGGCCAAGACGGTGAATGCCG
>Ga0209717_1003527_pt1 | contig 13521 bp, 12 predicted proteins | sample AD_UKC048_MetaG_FD_184418 | JGI IMG/M metagenome (GOLD analysis project Ga0209717, IMG submission 184418) | Active sludge microbial communities of municipal wastewater-treating anaerobic digesters from USA - AD_UKC048_MetaG (SPAdes) (version 2) | ecosystem: Engineered > Bioreactor > Anaerobic >... | reverse complement strand
CTGGGTGGCGACCGCGGCTACCTGCCCATGGTGCTGGTGCACGGCCTGTCAGGCCCCATCCGGGTGGGCGGGCAGACCTTCGTCGGCAGCATGCCCGCCTTCGGCCAGCTGGACGACGCCGCACTGGCCGCGCTGGCCACGCACCTGCGCCAGCTGCAGGGCGGCGCTGAGGCCTTCTCCGCCGCCGACGTCAAGGCCGAGCGCGACAAGCCCGGCAGCCCGCCGCAGACACGGCAGCGCCGCGCCCAGATCCTGGCCCAGTGAGCATGCGCTGGCTGATCGCCCTGGCGCTGGCGCTGGCCACGGCGGCCGCCACGGCCATGGGCGGACAGAACATGGTGCTGGGCCGCATCGTGCTGCCGCGTGCCGATGCGCCGTCGCTCGCGGTCACCAGTTCCGCGCGTGGGCACTATGTGCTGCATTGCGCCGGCTGCCACCGTGTCGACGGCAGCGGCACGCCCGCGCGCTATGTGCCCGACCTGCGCCATCTGGGCCAGTTTCTGCGGCTCGAGGGCGGCCGCGCGTTCGTCATCGGTGTGCCGGGCGTGATGGGCTCAGGCCTGAACGACGCCCAGGTGGCCGAGGTGGCCAACTGGCTGCTGGCCACCATGGCGCGCGACAGCGTGCCCGAAGGGCACCAACCCTACACCGCAGCCGAGGTGGCCGCCGCACGCCAGCAGCCCATGGCCGATGTGGCCGCGGTGCGGCAGCGCCTGGTGGAGCAGGCACGCGCCCGCGGGATGCGCATCGACTGACGCATCGACTGACGCATCGGCACGCGCAGCAGCCCAGGCAGCCCCCGATGGGCAGGCCCACAGCCGGCAGGCATGATCGGCGGTGACCCCTGGACCTGGAGACCGAGCCCCCATGACCGCCACTGCCAACCCCGACCTGGCCGCCTACCGCGCCGCGCGCGACTTCCTGCTGGCCCACCGCACCGATCTCGATGCCGCCCACGCCGGCTTCCGCTGGCCACAGCTGGCCCACTTCAACTGGGCGCTCGACCACTTCGACGACCTGGCGCGCGACAACCATGCCACCGCGCTGTGGATCGTGGCCGACGACGGCAGCGAGCAGAAGGTGACCTTTGCCGAGATGGCCGCACGCAGCAACCGCGTGGCCAACTGGCTGGAAGCCCTGGGCGTGGCCCGCGGCGACCGCGTGCTGCTGATGCTGGGCAACGACGTGCCGCTGTGGGAGCTGATGCTGGCCTGCATCAAGATCGGCGCGGTGATGATCCCGGCCACGTTGCTGCTGAGCCGCGACGACCTGATCGACCGCTTCGAGCGCGGCCGCGTGCGGGCGGTGGTCACCACGCCCGGGCATGCCACCAAGTTCGACGGGCTGGACGGCTACGCGCCGGGGCCGGTGGTGCGCATCGCCACTGGCGACGGGGTTGCGGCAACAGCCGGCTGGAACAGCTATGCCGACGCCGATGACGCGAGCCCGGTCTACACGCCCAAGTGCAAGACCCGCACCGACGAGCCGCTGCTCCTGTACTTCACCAGCGGCACCACAGCCAAGCCCAAGCTGGTGGAGCACACCCACACCAGCTACCCGGTGGGCCACCTCAGCACGCTGTACTGGACCGGCCTGCAACCCGGCGACGTGCACTGGAACATCTCCTCACCCGGCTGGGGCAAGCATGCGTGGAGCTGCTTCTTCGCGCCGTGGATCGCCGGTGCCACCATCTTCATCTTCAACTACCACCGCTTCGATCCCCGCCGCGTGCTCGACGTGCTGGTGCACAAGCAGGTGACCACGCTGTGCGCGCCGCCCACGGTGTGGCGCATGCTGATCCAGGAGCAGCTGGGCCAGTGGCCGGTGAAGCTGCGTGAACTGCTGAGCGCCGGCGAGCCGCTGAACCCCGAGGTGATCGAGCAGGTGCGCAGCGCCTGGGGCGTGACCATCCGCGACGGCTTCGGCCAGACCGAGACCACCGCGCAGGTGGGCAACCCGCCGGGGCAGAAGATCAAGTTCGGCTCGATGGGCAAGCCGCTGCCGGGCTACCGCGTGGTGCTGCTCGACCCCGACGACAAGCCGGCCGACGAGGGCGAGATCAGCCTGGACCTGGCCGATGCGCAGCTGGGCCGCCCCACCGGCCTGATGGTGCGCTATGCCGATTCACCCGAGAAGACCGCCGACGTGATGCGCGCCGGCCACTACCACACCGGTGATGTGGCGCAGCGTGATGCCGAGGGCTACATCACCTATGTGGGCCGGGCCGACGACGTGTTCAAGGCCAGTGACTACCGCATCAGCCCGTTCGAGCTGGAGAGCGTGCTGATCGAGCACCCGGCGGTGGCCGAGGCTGCGGTGGTGCCGTCGCCCGACGCGCTGAAGCTGGCCGTGCCCAAGGCCTTCGTCACCCTGGCCGCCGGCCATGCGGCCGACGAGGCCACGGCGCAGGACATCCTCGACTTCTGCCGCGAGAAGCTGGCGCCGTACAAGCGCATCCGCCGCCTGCAGTTCATGGACCTGCCCAAGACCATCAGCGGCAAGATCCGCCGGGTGGAACTGCGCCGCGCCGAAGAGGCCCGCGCCATGCCGCCAGTGCCGGGGGACGGCGAGTACTTCGCCTGATGGGCCTGCTGGGCTTCGGCGCCGCCCAGCTGGCGGCCATCGGCGCCATTGCGCTGGTGGCCTTCGTGGTGCGTGGGGTGTCGGGCTTCGGCTCGGCGATGGTGGGCATCGGCGGCCTGAGCCTGCTGCTGCCGCCGCAGCAGGTGGTGCCGGCCTTCCTGGCGCTGGAGCTGCTGACCACCGCCCACCTGCTGCCCGGCGTGTGGCGGCAGATCGACTGGCAAAGCCTGCGCTGGGTCATCGGCGGCTGCCTGCTGGCCACGCCGCTGGGGCTGACCCTGCTGGCCGGGCTGGATGCCGGCACCATGCGGCTGCTGGTGTCGCTGTGCCTGCTGGGCATCGCCACGCTGATGCTGAGCGGCCTGGCGGCGCGGCTGACGCCGAAGCAGACGCCGGGCCCGCTGGGCGCGCTGGCCGTGGGCGCGGTGTCGGGCGCGCTGAACGGTGCGGTGGGCATCAGCGGGCCGCCGGCCATCGTCTTCTACTTCGCCACCACGGCGGTGGCCACCAGCCGGGCCACGCTGATCGCCTACTTCCTGTTCACCGATGTGTGGGCCCTGGCGCTGGCCGGCAGTGCCGGGCTGCTGACCGAAGCCGCCCTGCCGCTGATCACCGTGGCCTTGCCGTTCTCGCTGGCCGGCATCTGGCTGGGGCAGCGGCTGTACCTGCGGCTCAGCGACGACCAGATGCGCCGGCTGGTGTGGACACTGCTGGCCGTGCTGGGCGCCGTGGGGCTGGCCCAATCCCTGCACCGCATGCTCACCCCATGATCGACCTGTTCAGCCCCAGCTATGCCGATGCACGCGCCACCTGGCTGGCGCTGGCCGCCGCCCGCGGGCTGGCGGTCGAGAGCCACCTGCACCCGCTGCGCGGCCCGCAGGGCGAGGTGCTGGCCATGGACGTGGTGCGCGACTGCCCCGCCGATGCCGAGAACCTGCTGCTGACCACCAGCGCCGTGCATGGCGTCGAGGGCCATGGCGGCTGCGGCATCCAGGCCGGGCTGCTGCAGGTGGGCGAATCACTGCGCACGTTGGCCGGGCCGCGCACCGCGCTGCTGCATGTGCATGCTGTCAACCCGCACGGCTTTGCCCACGGACGGCGGGTCAATGAAGACAACATCGACCTGAACCGCAACTTCATTCACTTCAGCCAGCCACTGCCCGACCACCCCGACTACGCCGCGGTGCACGCCCTGCTGCTGCCGGCCACCTGGCCACCCACGGCGCAGAACGAAGCCGCACTGCAGGCGCAGCTGGATGCGATGGGCCCGCGCCGGGCGCAGATGGCCATCACCCGCGGCCAGCACAGCCACCCCGGCGGGCTGTACTTCGGCGGGCTGGCGCCGGCCTGAAGCAACACCACCTTCCGCGCCGTGCTGCAGCGGCATGCGGCCGGCTGCCGCCACCTGGCCTGGATCGACCTGCACTCGGGCCTGGGCCCGTCGGGCGTGGGCGAGCGCATCTTTGCCAGCTTCGACACCGGCGCGGCGCTGGCACGTGCGCGCCAGTGGTGGGGCGACGGCGTCACCTCGGTGCACACCGGCAGTTCCACCAGCATCCCGATGACCGGGCCGATCCAGGCGGCGGTGGACAGCGCCTGCCCGCACGCGGCCTACACCGGCATCTGCCTGGAGTTCGGCACCGTGCCGCTGCCGCAGATGATCGGGGCGCTGCGCGCCGACCACTGGCTGCACCAGCACCCCGAGGCCGATGCCGCGCTGGCCAGCGCCATCCGGCAGCAGATCCGCACGGCCTTCTACACCGACACGCCAGTCTGGAAGCAGGCCTTGTGGACACAGGGCCTGCAGGCCACGCAGCAGGCCCTGGCGGGCCTGGCTGGCTGACCCCAACTCGGTTCTCTGCAGCGCTGCAGCCACCGGCTGCAACGCCGCCAGCATGTCCCGCACTGGACACACCGCCCGCGGGTTAGCGAGGTTCCAGCAATCCGTTTGTCGGACAAAGATCGCGCTCCGCAATCAGCGGGTGGATCGGAGTTGGCAGATGGACGCCCAGACCGGGGCCGAGGTGTTCCAGCGCGTGGTGGTCGAGCCGGCCTACAAGACGGTGTCGGCGGCCATCGAGCGCGCCATCCTCGACGGCGCACTGCGCCCCGGCGCCGCCCTGCCCACCGAGCAGGAATTGGCCGACCGCTTTGGCGTGCACCGCAGCACCGTGCGCGAGGCCATCCGCCAGGTCGAGCAGGAAGGCCTGCTGCAGCGGCGTGAAGGCCGGCGCCTGTTCGTCTGCCTGCCCGGCGTACACGATCTGGCGCCGCGCGCCACCCGCCTGCTGCTGCTGCACCAGACCACCTTCCAGGAACTGTGGGACGTGGCCCTGACACTGGAGCCGCTGGCCGCCCGCCTGGCCGCCAGCCAGGCCACCGACGACGACCTGGCCCAGCTGCAGGCCAACATCGACGCCAGCACCGCCGAGACCCGCCTGCCCGAACTGGTGGCGCTCGACATGGAATTCCATGCCCTGGTGGGCCGCGCCAGCCACAACCGTGCGCTGATGCTGGCGCGCGAGCCGGTGGGCCTGCTCTACAACCCCACGCTGCAGCAGATCTTCCAGCGGCTGCCGCAGGCCAGCACCCGCAACCTGGCGGCCCACCAGCACACGCTGGACGCGCTGCGAAGGCGTGATGCCGATGCCGCAGCCGAGTGGACGCGCAAGCACATGGTCGATTTTCAACGCGGCTTCGCGATGGCCGGGCTCAACATGCGCACGCCCATCGCCCAGCCCACCTAATGCCCGATCCGGGCGACTTCCGAGGAGACACTCCATGACCCGTTCCAACGCACCGAAGTCATCCCGCAAGGGCCTGGGCGCGCTGCGCCTGCTGGCCGCTGCCGCTGCGGTGTGCGCAGCCACCGGCGTGCAGGCGCAAGAGACCTTCAAGGTCGGCATCGTCAGCTTCCTGTCGGGCCAGGCGGCCGAGAGCTTCGGCATCCCGGCCGTCAACGGCGCCAAGGTGCTGGTCGACGCATTCAACAAGGGTGCCGCACCCGCGCCCTACAACAAGGTGGGCTTCGGCGGCATGAAGCTGGAATTCGTCTACGTGGACGAAGCCGGCGGCGCCACCAAGCAGGTGCAGGAACTGAAGACCCTGTACGACCGCGAGAAGGTGGATGCGGTGCTGGGCTATGTGTCGTCGGGCGACTGCCTGGCCGTGGCCCCTGCCGCCGAGGAGATGAAGAAGTTCCTGATCCTCTATGACTGCGGCACGCCGCGCATCTTCGAGGACAACAAGTTCCAGTACGTGTTCCGCACCGCCAGCCACGGCGCCATGGACAACGTGGCGCTGGCGCGCTACCTGAAGGCCAAGAACATCAAGGCCGACAGCTTCAACATGATCAACCAGGACTACGCCTGGGGCCAGGATTCGAAGAAGGACTTCGCCGGCGCCATGTCCAAGCTGTTCCCCAATGCCAAGCAGGGTGAGGACCAGCTGCCCAAGTTCGGCGCCGGCCAGTACGGCACCGAGATCTCGGCGCTGATGAGCAAGCCCGCCGACGTGACCCACAGCAGCCTGTGGGGCGGTGACCTGCAGGCCTTCATCCTGCAGGCCGGCCCGCGCGGCCTGTTCAAGCGCACCCAGGTGCTGCTGTCGGCCGGCGACCACGTGCTGCCCGGCCTGGGCGAGAAGATGCCCGACGGCGTGATCCTGGGCGCCCGCGGTGCCTATGGCCACATGTCGCCCAAGAGCGCGCTCAACGACTGGTGGTGGGACCTGTACAGCAAGGCCTACAACGTCTACCCGGTGCAGGCCCCGTACCGCATGGTGCAAGGCCTGCTGGGCCTGAAGCTGGCCGCCGAGAAGGCCATGGCCGCCAATGGCGGCAAGAAGCCCACGCCCGAGCAGCTGGCCGCGGCCATGCGCAATTCGGAATGGGATTCGCCCGCCGGCCGCATCAAGATGGCACTGGGCGGTGGCCACCAGGCGATTCAAGACACTGCCATCGGCCGCACCAAGTACGACGCCGCCAAGAAGATGGTGATGATCGAGGACATCGTGCGCTTCCCGGCCGAGTGCGTGAACCCGCCGGCCAACATGGACGCCGAGAACTGGATCAAGGCCGGCTTCCCGGGCGCCAAGAACTGCCCGTGATCCGTTGCCCTTGACCCACAGGACCCTTGAGGACGCCGCCCATGGCTGAGCTTGTCACCATCCTGATCGACGGCCTGACCTATGCGTCATGGCTGTTCATCGTCGCGCTCGGGCTCACGCTGGTGTTCGGCGTGCTCAAGATCCTGAACATCGCGCATGGCAGTTTCTATGCGCTGGGCGCCTATGGCGCGGCCACCATGGTGGCCTGGTTCGCGAGCATGCAGTTCGCGCCCTGGCTGTCCCTGGTGGCCATGCTGCTGGCGGCGGTTGTCATCGCGGCCATCGTCGCGCCACTGACCGAGCGCGGCCTGCTGCGCTTCTTCTACGGCCGCGACGAGGTGCTGCTGGTGCTGACCACCAACGCCCTGTTCCTGATCATGGAAGACCTGACCAAGCTGATCTGGGGCGCCAACCCGTACTTCGTCTCCGAGCCGTACGCGCTGTTCGGCAATGTCGACGTTGGCGTGCAAAGCTATGTGGGCTACGACTTCATGCTGGTGGGCCTGGCCGTCACCGTGGGCCTGGCGGTGTGGTACGGCCTGAACCGCACCCGCCAGGGCAAGATCGTGCTGGCGGTGATCCACAGCCCCGAGGTGGCCGCCAGCATGGGCGTGAACGTCTCGCGGGTGTACATGGTGGCGTTCTCGATCGGCATCTTCCTGGCCGCGCTGGGCGGCGCCTTCACCGCGCCGATGATCTCGGTGCAGCCGGGCGTGTCGGTCGGCGTGATCATCCTGTCGTTCGCAGTGGTGATCATCGGCGGGCTGGGCAGCATCGAGGGTGCGGCCATCGGCGCGCTGATCGTCGGCATGGCCCGCTCGGTGGCGGTGCACACCGCGCCGGTGGCCGAGCTGTTCGCCATCTACCTGGTGATGGCGGTGGTGCTGATGTTCCGGCCCGAGGGCCTGTTCCAGCGCATCCAGGCAAGAAAGATCTAGAACATGGACCACCCCCTACGCGCTTAGCGCGCCCCCTCAAGGGGGCAACGCCAGCAGCCCGGCAAAGCCGGTTCTGCGGCGTTCGCTGGACACGGCCGAACCCTCGGCCTCGGCTTGGCCTTCTGCGCCGCGCTGTGCATCGCCGGCCTGTTCGCGCCCAAGTGGCTCACCTTCCTGGTCACCATGGCGGCTGCCAACGGCCTGGTGTCGCTAGGCATCGTGGGCCTGATGCGCGGCGGCGTGGTGCCGTTCGGCCAGGGCATGATGCTGGCGCTGGGCGGCTATGCCGCCGCGCTGAGCTTCAACCACCTGGGCATCACCGACATCCTGCTGCTCACGGTGGGTGGCGGGGCGGTGGCCGCACTGGTGGCCGCGCCCTTCGCGCCGCTGCTGTCGCGCTACCGCGGCATCTTCTTCGCCATGCTGACGCTGGCGCTGTCAATGGTGCTGTACGGCCTGCTGATGAAACTGACCATCCTGGGCGGCAGCGACGGCTTCAACGTCGGCCGGCCCACGCTGCTGGGCCAGAAGCTGCCCGACAGCCACAGCGGCTACATCATGTTCGTGGTGGCGGTGGTGCTGGCCACGGTGATGGCGCTGCTGGCGCGCGTCTACTTCGACAGCACCCGCGGCCTGGTGACCCTGGCCGTGCGCGAGAACGAGCTGCGGGTGGAATACCTCGGCGGGTCGGTGCGCCAGGCGATGACCATCAACTTCATCCTGGCCGCGTTCTGCGGCGGCATGGGCGGTGCGCTGGCGGTGCTGGCGCTGGGCCACATCGAGCCCAACTTCAGCTTCTGGACGACCTCGGGCGAGTTCGTCTTCGTCGCCATCCTGGCCGGCTGGCAGAGCGTGGCCGCGGTGTTCGTGGCCAGCACGGTGCTGGAGGTGGTGCGCAGCTTCTCCAGTGCCTACTTCCCCAACACCTGGCAGCTGGTGCTGGGCCTGTTCCTGCTGTTCGTGATCCGCTTCCTGCCGGGCGGCATTGGCTCGCTGTGGATGAAGGGAAAGACCCCATGACGCTGCTTCTCGACGCCCGCGGCCTGCAGAAGCGCTTCGGCGCGGTGGTGGCCGCCAGCGACGTCAACATCGCGGTGCAGGCCGGCGAGCGTGTCAGCCTGATCGGCAGCAACGGCGCGGGCAAGACCACCTTCGTCAACATGGTCACGGGCTACCTGAAGCCCGACGAGGGCCGCATCACGCTGGACGGACAGGACATCACGCCGCTGGCGCCGCGGGCCATCACCCACCTGGGCGTGGCGCGCTCGTTCCAGATCCCGCAGCTCTACGGTGCGCTCAGCGCGCTCGACAACATGTTGGTGGCCAATGCCTGCCACGACCGCCGGCTGAGCTTCTGGCAGCCCGCACGCCGGCCCGAGGCCATCGCCCGCGCCGAGCAGCTGCTGCAGCGCTTCGGCCTGATCGACCACCGCGACCGCCGCGTGTCCGAGCTGCCCGGCGGCGTGCGCAAGCTGCTGGACATCGCGATGGCGCTGACCGGCCACCCCAAGCTGCTGCTGCTGGACGAGCCCACCAGCGGCGTGTCGGCGGAAGAGAAGTTCCCGATGATGGCCACCATCATGGACGCGCTGGGCCAGGAGGTGAACACCACCGTGCTGTTCGTCGAACATGACATGGACATCGTCGAGCGCCATGCCAGCCGGGTGATCGCGTTCTACGCCGGCCGGGTGATCGCCGACGACACCCCGGCCGTGGCCCTGGCCACCGACGATGTGCGCCGCTATGTCACCGGCGAACTGCTGGCCGAATGAGAGGCGCCCAGACATGCTGAAGATCGAAGGCATCCACGTGTCCATCCAGTCGGTGGTGGCGCTGCGCGGGCTGAGCCTGACGGTGGCCGACGGCACCATGGTCGGGCTGATCGGCCGCAACGGCGCCGGCAAGACCACCACCTTGCGCACGGTGATGGGCCACCTCGCGCCGAGCCAGGGCCGCATCCACTTTGCCGGCCAGGACCTGGCCACCCTGCCCAAGCATGCCCGCGCCGAACTGGGCATCGGCTACATGCCCGAAGACCGTGGCCTGGTGCCCGAGCTGACGGTGGAAGAGAACATCCTGGTGCCGGTGTGGGTGAACAAGTCGCTGAAGGTCGACCAGCGCCTGGCTCTGGTCTACAAGGTGCTGCCCGAACTGCTGGAGATGAAGGACCGGCGCGCGCTGCTGCTGTCCGGCGGCCAGCAGAAGCTGGTGGCGCTGGCGCGCGCTCTGGCGGTGGGCACCCGCCTGCTGCTGCTGGACGAACCCTTCGAAGGCGTGGCCCCGGCGCTGAGCAAGCGGCTGGGCGAGGTGATCGCCGGGCTCAAGGGCACCGAGATCTCGGTGCTGATCGCGCAGAGCGACCTCAACCACTCGCGCAAGCTGGTGGACGCGGAATTCACCATCGAACGCGGAGCGAACGTCGCCCCCGGCGTGGCAGCGCACTGATCGGCCCGACGATGCAAGACCATTGGCAAGACTGCCCCGTGCCGCCGATGCGGCATGAGGCCTGGTTCGGCGACCGCGTGGTGGTCACCTTCCACCCGCGGCCGGCCAGCGTGTGGGCCATGTTCGCCGGTGCGGCGCAGCGCACGCCGCAGGCCGAGGCGCTGGTGTGCGGCACAACGCGGCTGACCTATGCCGATTGCGACGCGGCCAGCGCACGGCTGTGTGCCGGGTTGGCGTCGCAAGGCATCCACCCGGGCGACCGGGTGCTGCTGTTCATCGACAACCGGCCCGAGTTCGTGCTGGCCCTGCTGGCGCTGCAGCGCCTGGGTGCCATCGCCGTGCCGGTGGGCGTGCGCGAGCAGCGGCCCGGCCTGGCCTACATCGCCCGGCAGTGCGGCGCCGCGGCCATCCTGATCGACGCCCACCTGGCTGACCGCGCCCCCCGCGGCGACGAGGCGCCCGACCTGCGCCTGCACATCAGCGTCGGGGACGCCGCCGCTGGTGCGCCCGGCTTCCAGCCGCTGGCTCCGCTGCTGGCCTGCACCGATGCGCCACCGCCGCCCCACCAGCCCGGCGAGCATGACGTGGCGGTGATCCTCTACACCTCGGGCACCACCGGCCACCCCAAGGGCGCGATGCTGACGCACGCCAACATCGTGCACTCGGTGCTGCACTACCAGGCGGGCATGCGGCTGCACACGGCCGGGCCCGGCACGCCGGGCGAGCGCTCGGCCCTGGTGGTGCCGGCCAGCCATGTCACCGGCCTGGTGGCGGTGATCCTGACCATGCTGCACCTGGGCGGCTGCGTGGTGGTGGTGCCGGCCTTCAAGGCCGACAGCACCATCGCGCTGCTGGCGGCCGAGCGCATCAGCCACGCCATCATGGTGCCGGCGATGTACAACCTGTGCCTGATGCAGCCGGGCTTCGCCACCGCCGATCTGTCGGCCTGGCGCATCGGCGGCTATGGCGGCGCGCCGATGCCGGTGGCCACCATCGACGCGCTGGCCACACGCCTGCCGCAGCTGACGCTGGTGAACGCCTACGGTGCCACCGAGACCACGTCGCCCACCACGATGATCCCCATGGGCCAGACCCGCGGCCATGCCGACACCGTGGGCGTGCCCTTGCCCGCAGCCCGGGTGACCGTGATGGACGACGATGGCCACGAAGTGCCGGTCGGCACCACGGGCGAGCTGTGGATCGCCGGCCCGATGGTGGTGCCCGGCTACTGGGCCAACCCGGAGGCCACGGCGGCGTCCTTCACCGCCGGCTGGTGGCATTCGGGCGACCTGGGCTCGGTCGACGCCGAGGGCTATGTGCGCGTGTTCGACCGCAAGAAGGACATGCTCAACCGCGGCGGCTACAAGATCTATTCGGTCGAGGTCGAGAACGTGCTGATGGCCTGGCCCGGCATGGTGGAGGCGGCCATCGTCGGCCAACCCTGCCCGGTGCTGGGCGAGCGGGTGCATGCCTTCGTGCACGTGGCCGCAGGCAGCGCCGCGGCGGGCGACAGCGCCGCGCTGCAGGCCCACTGCGCCGCCCGGCTGGCCGACTACAAGGTGCCCGAGCGCATCACCTGGTGCGCCGACCCGCTGCCGCGCAATGCCAACGGCAAGCTGATGAAGCGGCTGCTGCGCGAGCGCTTGCCGGCGGCCTGACCGTCCGCTCGCGTGCAGGGCGCAACCAGGTACCACCAGCGGTAACGGTGGGTAAGGTGAGGCGCCCGCCAGGGCCGGCCCCCTTAAGATTTCAGCCGGCACACCCGCGCGAAAGCCGGGGTCGCAAAGTTCCCGGTCTAACGCCGCTCCGTCGCACGGGGCGGCCATGGCAGCGGGGCCGCATGCAGATGGCGCGCCATCGGCACCAGGCCCTGCTGCACCGACCGGTCAGCCACCCGCCTGAAAGCCACTGCATGCATCCGTCCACATCGTCGCATCCTGCCAACGCGTCCCTGGCGCGCCTGCTGACAGGCATGGTCCTGACCTTGGCGCTGGCCACGTCGGCGCTGGCGCAGCGCCACAACGACACGGCCCGCGTGCCGCACCGCGACAAGGGCCCGTTCCCGCAGATCAACCTGGCCGAGCATGGCGCGCGCGGGCAGCGTGCGGTCGACCAACTCGGCAGCCGCCTGCCCGACGTGGCGGCCTGGTACGGCCGCTCGGCCGACGAGTTCCGCAGCCACCTGCTGAACGACCGCAGCTGGCGGCTGGACCGCCGTGGCCGGGTGTTCATCGTCGAGGAGATGGACCGCCCCCTGCCCGCCACCGCGCCGCTGGCGGCCGGGGCCACCAGCGGCCTGCTCGACGGCACGCTGGCCCCGCTGGACCAGACCTTCCTGCTGCACAGCAAGCCCGGCGCGGCGCGCACCATCTACCTCAACTTCAAGGGTGCCACGCTCAGCGGCACGGCCTGGAACAGCAGCGGCACCACCATCAACGCGCAGCCCTTCGACCTGGACGGCATCCCCTACACCTTCTCCACCGCCGAACTGCAGCGCATCCAGTACATCTGGCAGCGCGTGGCCGAGGACTACGCGGCCTTCGACGTGAACGTCACCACCGAGGCCGTCGCGCCCGAGCTGCTGGCCCGCGCCGGCAGCACCGACACCGTCTACGGCACCACGGTGCTGATCACCAGCAGCACCGGCGTCTACAGCTGCAGCTGCGGCGGCGTGGCCTACCTGGGCGTGTTCGACGACACCAGCGAGTATTACAAGCCCGCGCTGGTGTTCTACAACCAGCTCGGCGGCGGCAACGAGAAGTACGTGGCCGAGGCCATCTCGCACGAGGCCGGCCACAACATGGGCCTGGCGCACGACGGCACCGCCACGGTCGGCTACTACCAGGGCCACGGCACCGGCGCCACCGGCTGGGCGCCGATCATGGGCGTGGGCTACTACCAGGCGCTGGTGCAGTGGAGCAAGGGCGAGTACGGCGGTGCCAACAACACCCAGGACGACTTTGCGGTGATGCAGAGCAACGGCCTGCCCCTGCGCGCCGACGACCATGGCAACACCACCGCCAGCGCCACGGTGCTGAGCGGCAGCTCGGCAGGCGGGCTGAGCACGCTGGCGGCCCAGGGCGTGATCGAGCGCGCCGGTGACGTGGACGTGTTCAGCTTCGCTGCCGGTGCAGGCTCGGCGAGCTTCAGCGTGAGCCCGGCCGTGCGGTCGCCCAACCTGGACGTCATCGCCACGCTGCGGGATGCGGCCGGCACCGTGCTGGCCACCGCCAACCCGGCCGATGCGGTGAACGCCATCTTCAGTGCCACGCTGCCTGCCAACGGCACCTACACGCTGTCGGTGCAGGGCACCGGCAAGGGCGACCCCTTGACCACCGGCTACAGCAGCTACGGCAGCCTGGGCCAGTATGCGGTGGCGGTCACCGTCTACACCCCGGGCAGCCTGCCGCCCGTGGCCGTCATCGCGGCATCGGCCGTGCGCGGCACC
>Ga0209717_1003526_pt1 | contig 13524 bp, 12 predicted proteins | sample AD_UKC048_MetaG_FD_184418 | JGI IMG/M metagenome (GOLD analysis project Ga0209717, IMG submission 184418) | Active sludge microbial communities of municipal wastewater-treating anaerobic digesters from USA - AD_UKC048_MetaG (SPAdes) (version 2) | ecosystem: Engineered > Bioreactor > Anaerobic >... | reverse complement strand
CTGCCTTGCCCGCGACCGGCGACGAGATCGACCCGACCCTGGTCGTGCGCCGTGGCAGCTCCCAGCGCCTGATGCTGGGACTGATCTCGCACCTCCAGCGCGGCCAGCCGACGGTCGCAGGTGCTGCAGTGCAGGTTGCGTCCGCGGCAGCGCAGCCGGTGGTGTCGGAGCCCCGGATCGAGGACCCCATGACCTCACTGACTCTGCGCAAGCGGCTGGTTCAGCGGCTGAATCGCTGGCATCGGCAGGTCGCGGCCGACGCGCAGCGCTTCGACGCCCTCGACGATGAGGGCCGGCACCGGCTGCGCAAGCATGTCAAGAGGTTGCGCTATGCGGTGGAATTCTCCGCTGGCGTGTTCGATGCGCGTGAGGTGCGACGCTACCTGCAGGGACTGCGCGCGTTGCAGGAGCGTCTGGGCATCGTTAATGATGTGGCGGTGGGCATCGCGCTCTATTCGGCTGCCGCGCCCGCCGATGCGCGCGCTCTGTTTGCGCTGGGCTGGCTCGCCTCGCAGCGCGACCGGGCTCTGCAGGCATGCCGGCCGGAACTGAAGCGCTTCCTCGCCATGCCCCGGTTCTGGCGTTCGCGCAGGAACAAGACCGCCTCGAAGTGAAAGGTTCTGTCCTGGTTGCGGAGCCGGCTCGTCAAGCCGGCTCCGCAGCAGCTGCCATCGCGGACTGCAGATCGGGGCGCAGGTTCTGCGCGCCGAGCACCGCCTCGAATCCGGCCCGCCTCATCAGCGACAGCGGTTGTTCGTTGACACGGCACAGCACCAGGCGCACGTTCTTGCGTGCCAGCGACCGGTGCAGCTGAGACATGGCGTCGAGCCCCGAGGTGTCCATCAGCACCAGACGGTGCAGGTCCAGCACCATCGAACGGGTGCCGTCGGGAACCTTCTCGACCAGCCCCTCGACCTTGGTCACCGCGCCGAAGAACAGCGCGCCGTAGAGGTTGAACAACACGACCCCCGTGGCCGCCGGCTGCTCATCGGCTGCGGCGGGCTGCACCTGGAACAGCGTGCTCATCCGGTAGATGAAGAAGACGCAGGACAGCACCAGTCCGATCTCGATGGCCACGGTGAGGTCGAAGATGACCGTCAGCAGGAAGGTGCCGATCAGGATCGTTCTGTAGCCGGCGCTGAACTGGCGCAGCCGCCGGAACTCATGCCATTCGCCCATGTTGAATGCGACGAACAGCAGGATGCCGGCCAGCGCGGCCAGCGGCACGTGCACCGCCAGCGGTGCGGCGACCAGAACGATCGCGAGCAGCGTCATCGCATGGACGATGCCCGACACCGGGCTGTTCGCGCCCGAGCGCACATTGGTGACGGTGCGCGCGATCGTGCCCGTGACCGGGATGCCGCCGAACAGCGGCACCACCATGTTGGCAATGCCCTGTGCCATCAGCTCCTGGTTCGGATCGTGACGCGGCAGCGGCGTGAGGTTGTCGGCGACACGCGCGCACAGCAGCGATTCGACCGCGCCGAGGATCGCGATGGTGATCGTCGGGATGAACAGCTGCTGGGCGCTTTGCCAGCTGATGGTCGGCAGCGCGAGGCTCGGCAGCACGGTCGGTATGCCGCCGAAGCGCGAACCGATGGTTTCGACCGGCAGGCTGAACAGCGCGGTGGCGATGCTCAGCGAAACGAGCGCGACGATCGAACCTGGCAATCGGGCCGCACCGCGGACCGTGCGTCCCTCGAGCAGGCGCACCGGCAGCAATCCGCCCGGACTGAACAGCCTCGTCCACAGGAACAGCCCGCCCAGGCTGATGGCGCCGATGGCCAGGGCGGTCGGGTTGATGCTGTCGATGTTCTGCCAGATCGCTTCCAGCTGGTCGAAGAAGTGCGATGGCATCTTGTCGATCGACAGCCCGAGGAAGTCCTTCACCTGCGACAGTGCGATCAGCACCGCGATGCCGTTGGTGAAGCCGATGACGATGCTCACCGGGACGTAGCGCACCAGGCCGCCCAGCTTGAGCGCCCCCATGGCAAACAGCAGCATGCCGGCCAGCGCGCAGGAAATCAGCAGGTTGGCCAGGCCGTAACGCTCGACGATGCCGTAGACGATGACGATGAACGCGCCGGCCGGCCCCCCGATCTGGACGTTCGATCCGCCAAGCGCCGCGACCAGGAAGCCGCCGATGATCGCTGTCAGGATGCCCTGTTCGGGCTTGACGCCACTGGCGATGCCGAACGCCATTGCCAGTGGCAGCGCGATCACCCCGACGGTGATGCCGGCGGTCAGGTCGCTGATGAACCGCTGGCGGTCGTAGTCCTTGATCGTGTCGAGCAGCCGCGGATGGAAGCGTGCGAATTCAGCCATGAGCGACCGTTCGATGCTGCTTCAGGTCGCGCCACAGGGGCCCTGCGCTGAGCAGCAACAGCAGCAGGGCCAGCGGGATCGTCGTCGAGTACCCCATCTGCTGGAAACCGGCGGCCCCGAGCACGCCGCCGATGAGGAACAGTCCGACCAGTGAACCGTGCGTCCGAAGGCGGGCCCGGTTGGCATGCACCCCCGGGGCGTTGGGCGCGGCCGCTCGGCGCCGGTTCAGGTATACCAGCTTGCCCAGTTCGATGCCGAGGTCTGTGACCATGCCGGTCACGTGCGTGGTGCGGACTTCCGAACGTGACGCCTTCGTGATGATGGCGTTCTGCAGGCCCATCATGAAGCACAGCAGAAGCACCGTGGTCGGCACGAGCAGCGCGGTTTGCAGTCCCAGGTTCGCGCCGACCAGGCCGAACAGCAGCATCAGCAAGGCTTCGACGACCAGCGGCAGGGCGTAGCAGCTGTGGAAGTTCCGCTGCTGTCCCCAGTTCACGAGGATGGCGGTCAGCATCGCACCGACCAGGAAGCAGCTCAGCGCCAGCCCGCCCGACAGCACCAGGGCGATGCGCCCGAGCACCAGGTTGTCAGCCATGCCGGACACGATGCCGGTCATGTGCGACGTGTACTGCCCCACGGCCAGGAAGCCCCCGGCGTTGGCCGCGCCGGCCACGAAGGCAAGCACCTGACCCAGGCGCAGGTTGGTATTCGGCGTTCGATCGCCCGCTGTCCATTCCCGCGTCAGGAGCAGCATGGTCTGGCGCCGGGCGTCAGCGCACTCGCATGCCCGGCGTCGCACCCGGCCAAGGTTCGAGCACGTGGATGCCGGGCTGGCCCTTCTCGTCGGCGTGGCTGGCTGCCAGCACCATGCCCTCGCTGACGCCGAACTTCATCTTGCGCGGTGCGAGGTTGGCCACCAGGACGGTCAGCTTGCCGATCAGATCGGCCGGCACGTAGGCGCTCTTGATTCCGCTGAAGACGTTGCGCGTGCGCGGCAGGCCGGCTGCATCGACCTCGCCGACATCGAGCGTCAGGCGCAGCAGCTTGTCGGAGCCGGCGACCTGTTCGCAGTTGACGATCTTCGCGATGCGCAGATCGACTTTCACGAAGTCATCGATGCCGATGACCGGCGCGATGTCCTCGCCGCCGGGCTTGGGATGCTCGACGACGGCCGCCGCAGGAGGCTCGAACAGTGCATCGAGCAGCTTCGGATCGACGCGCTGCATCAGGTGCCGGTACTCGCCGATCGTGTGGGCGCCGAGCGCGCGGTGGGCGTCGGTCGATACCAGCGGATCGATGCGCAGGAACGCCTCGACCTCGGCCGTGAGCGCCGGCAGCACCGGCTTCAGGTAGATCGTGAGCAACCGGAAGGCCTCGATGCAGACGGTGCACACGTCCTGCAGCACCGCGTCCTGGCCCTCCTGCTTGGCCAGTTCCCAGGGCTTGTTCTGGTCGACATACTCGTTGACGCGGTCGGCCAGCAGCATGATCTCGCGCAGCGCACGACCGAAGTCGCGCTCGTCGTAGAGCCGTTCGACAGCGGCGTGACCGCTGCGCAGGTGATCGAGCAGCACGCGGCCTTCGACCCCCACGTCGCCCGACAGCCGGCCGCCGAAGCGTTTGCTCAGGAAGCCCGCCGCACGGCTCGCGATGTTGATGTACTTGCCCACCAGGTCGCTGTTGACGCGGGCGACGAAATCGTCCGGGTTGAAGTCGACGTCCTCGACCTTGCTGCTGAGCTTCGTGGCGATGTAGTAGCGCAGCCATTCGGCATTCATGCCGAGCTCGAGGTACTTCAACGGCGAGATGCCGGTGCCGCGGCTCTTGCTCATCTTCTCGCCGCTGACGGTGATGAATCCGTGCGCATACACCCGGTCCGGCACCTTGCGGCCCGAGAACTGCAGCATCGCCGGCCAGAACAGCGTGTGGAAGTAGGTGATGTCCTTGCCGATGAAGTGGATCTGCTCGACCGCCGGATCGGCGATGAACTCGTCGAAGCTGCGCTGCTCGCCACGCACCTTCGCCTTGCCCTGGTCGAAGTAGTTCTTCAGCGACGCGAGGTAGCCGACCGGCGCGTCGAGCCACACGTAGAAGTACTTGCCCGGCGCGTCCGGGATCTCGATGCCGAAGTAGGGCGAGTCGCGGCTGATGTCCCAGTCGCTCAGGCCGCCGGCTCCCAGCTCGTCCTTCGTGAACCACTCGCGGATCTTGTTGCCCACTTCGCTCTGCAGCCGCTCGCCGCCGGTCCACTGCTCGAGGAACTCGACGCAGCGAGGATCGCTGAGCTTGAAGAAGTAGTGCTCGCTGCTCCTCATCACCGGAGCGGCCCCGCTGAGCGTCGAGTACGGATTCTTCAGTTCGGTGGGTGCGTAGACCGCGCTGCACACCTCGCAGCTGTCGCCGTACTGATCCCGCGCTCCGCACTTCGGACATTCGCCCTTGATGTAGCGGTCGGGCAGGAACATGCCCTTCACCGGGTCGTAGAACTGCTCGATCGTCCTGGTGGTGATCAGCGAGCCGTCGGCGTGGTCGCGCAGAGCCCTGTAGATGCCTTGCGCGAGTTCGGTGTTCTCGGGCGAGTCGGTGGAGTACCAGTGGTCGAACGCGATGTGGAACCCGTCGAGGTACTGCTGGCGCCCCGCGGCGATCTCGGCGACGAACTGCTGCGGCGTCTTTCCGGCCTTCTCGGCCGCGATCATGATCGGTGCACCGTGCGCGTCATCGGCTCCGACGAAGTGGACTTCATGGCCCCGCATCCTCTGGAAGCGCACCCAGATGTCGGCCTGGATGTATTCCATCATGTGCCCGATGTGGAACGGCGCGTTGGCGTAGGGCAGGGCGGTGGTGACGAAGAGCTTGCGGGTCATGGGCGGCACAGGTGATCGGGCCCCGCTGCCGCGGTGCACGGCGAGTCCGGGAAGCGGTCGATTCTAGGCGTCGCGCCGAGGCGACCATTGACTTGGCGCACAGGGGGAATGCCCCCTGCGATAGACTGCCGCCGCCCGTTCCGGGGCCTGTTTGGCCACCTGCGCGAACTCTTCTTTTCCCACCTGGACCCGTCATGGCCGCCACCGAATCCGCGTTGCTCGAAGCCCTGAAATCGGTGATCGATCCGAACACCGGCCGCGACTTCGTCAGTACGAAGCAACTGAAGAACCTGCGGATCGACGAAGGCGACGTGGCATTCGACATCGAACTGGGCTACCCGGCCAAGAGTCAGCTGCCGATGCTGCGCAAGGCGCTGATCGCGGCAGCCAAGTCGGTGGCCGGGGTCGAGAACGTCAGTGCCAACCTCGCAACCAAGGTCATCCCGCATGCGGTGCAGCGCGGTGTGCAGTTGCTGCCCAACGTCAAGAACATCGTCGCTGTGGCTTCGGGCAAGGGCGGTGTCGGCAAGAGCACGACCGCGGTCAACCTGGCGCTGGCGCTGGCCGCCGAGGGCGCACGCGTGGGCATCCTCGACGCCGACATCTACGGTCCCAGCCAGCCGATGATGATGGGCATCGAGGGCCGTCCCGAGTCGGCTGACGGCAAGTCGATGGAGCCGCTCGAGAACTACGGCGTGCAGGTGATGTCGATCGGCTTCCTGGTCGAGGCCGACAGCCCCATGGTCTGGCGCGGTCCGATGGCGACGCAGGCGCTCGACCAGTTGCTGCGCCAGACCAACTGGGGTGACCTCGACTACCTGATCGTCGACATGCCGCCGGGCACCGGCGACATCCAGTTGTCGCTTTCGCAGAAGGTGCCGCTGACCGGCGCGGTGATCGTGACCACGCCGCAGGACATCGCGCTGCTCGACGCCAAGAAGGGCATCAAGATGTTCGAGAAGGTGGGCGTGCCCATCCTCGGCATCGTCGAGAACATGGCGGTGCATGTCTGCGAGAAATGCGGCCACGTGGAGCACATCTTCGGCGAGGACGGCGGCAAGCACCTGGCGGCCGAGTACAAGATGGACTACCTCGGCGCGCTGCCGTTGAACCTGAGCATCCGCGTGCAGGCGGACAACGGGAGGCCGACGGTGGTCAGCGATCCGGATGGCGAGATCGCCGGTCTGTACAAGGGCGTGGCGCGTCAGGTTGCGGTGAAGATCGCGCAGCGGGCCAAGGACTTCTCGTCCAAGTTCCCGTCGATCACGATTTCCAAGGACACCTGATCTCGTTCCGGTCCACGTCTGCAGCCAGGGCCTCCGCGACGGTGCAATCGCTGCGGCTACCGCCCTACCACTCTCGTTGTCACCCACCCTTCCAAGGAGACTTGCATGAAGATTCGCTCATTCCTCTCGGCGCTGGGCGCCTCCGCCGTGCTGTTGTCGGGCTGCGCGTTGTTGCAGCCGCCCGCCCCTGTTGCTCCCCTGAAGGACGGCGAACTGGCGATCCCGGCGGATTACAAGAGCTGGCCGAAGTTCCTGTCGGAGGTGCAACGCCCCGATGCCAAGCAGGTGCGCGACATCTACATGAACCCCGTCGCCACGCAGGGCACCCAGGCCGGAGGATTCCCCAACGGCTCGGTGTTCGTGATGGAGAACTACGCAGCCAAGGTCGATGCGGACGGCAAGCCACTGGTGGGCGCCGACGGCAAGCTGGTCAAGGGCAACCTGCTGCGCGTGTTCCTGATGGGCAAGAACGAGGGCTGGGGTCAATCGGCCCCCGAGGGCCTGAAGAACGGAGACTGGATCTATGCGGGCTACCTGGGCAATGGCGACAAGGCACCGGAACCCGCCTCGGCCTGCCGCACCTGCCATTTGCCGCTGACGCAGAGCAAGGATTTCGTGTACCGCTATGACGAATACTTCGGCAAGGTCGCTTCCAAGTAAGCGCCCGTTGCGACAGCTCTGAATGGCGCTGCCGCCTCGCCTGACCGCGGCTCGCGCTGCGCTGACGCACGAGATCGCTGCGCTGGATGAGTTCGGCGCGATGCGCCGCATCTCGATCCCCGCCGAGCGGCCGCTGACGGTCTTCGTCGACAAGCGCGAACTCGTCACGCTGATGACGCTCGGGGCTGCGCCCGAATTGCTGGTGCTCGGCTACCTGCGCAACCAGCGGCTGGTCGACGCGCTGGACGACATCGAGTCCGTCACCGTCGACTGGGACGTCAGCGCTGCTGCGGTGCGCACGCATCGCGGCATCGAGCGCTTCGACGAGAAGACCGCCAGGCGAGTCGTCACCACCGGCTGCGGGCAGGGCACCGTGTTCGGCAACCTGATGAGCGAACTCGACTCGCTGCAGTTGCCTCCGGCGAGCGAGCCCACGGCGCGGCTGGGCCAGGACAAGCTCTACGGACTGCTGAACACCATGAGGATCCAGGAAAGCACGTACAAGTCGGCCGGCTCGGTGCATGGCTGCGCGCTGTTCCGGCAGGATGAGCTGCTGACCTTCGTCGAGGACGTCGGCCGTCACAACGCGATCGACACCATCGCCGGCTGGATGTGGATGAACGGCGTGGGCGGTGCTGACAAGATCTTCTACACGACAGGCCGCCTGACCAGCGAGATGGTGATCAAGTCCGCGCAGATGGGTGTGCCCATCATCGTGTCGCGCAGCGGCATCACGCAGATGGGGCATGCGGTTGCACAGCAGCTGGGGCTGTGCCTTTTCGGCCGCGCCACGAACCGGCATTTCATCTGCTACAGCGGGTTCGATCGCTTCGATTCCCGGCCCGAGCCAGTGGCTGCGGGCACCGGGCGCGCAGCGTGATCCGCGCATGATCGACGACATCGACGCTTCGTCCGAAACGGTGGGGCCTGCGCAGTCTTCTGCAGTCACGCCGCTCGCTCGCTGGTTGCGCGAGGGTGCGCGCACGGCGGTCTTCATGAGGCCGCGCACCGAGGGGTTGCAGGCCGGACCATCCACGTTGCTGATGTTGCTGGTGCTTCTGGTGTTGTGCGGCATCGGCCTGCAGCGCTGGGCGCTCGACGAGCCCGCCCGGTTTGACGCGACCGCGATCGCGAGCGGCTGGCTGGCCACCGTGCTGACGTTGGGCACTTGCTGGGTTGTTGCGCGCAGTCGCATCAGCGCAGCCGAACAGCGTGTGCAGGCGCCCGCCACGCCGACGCTGTTCGGGCTGCTGCTGGCCCAGGAACTGGCGCTCGCGCTGCCGCTGGGTCTGGCCTACCTGGCGGCTTTGCAGTGGGCGCCGCAACCGCTGCCCGACGAGGTGGATGCCTGGCCGGAAGCCTTGTGGATGCTCTCGCTGCTGTGGATCGCGCTGGCGGCGGCCGTGGTGCTGTGGCGACAGACCTCGCGACCAGGGCTCGCGCGCCTGGCCATCGTGCTGAACGCCACGGTCACCTTGATGCTGCCGGTCGCTGCGCCGGCGCCGCCCTACTGGGTCCTGGTCGAGCCGCAGCGCGCGCCGCTTGCTGCCGGGGAGGCGCCCGCCTTCATTCCGAGCCAGGCGATCCTCGAGGCGCAGGTGAAGGCGCTGCCCGCGGCGCTGGACCGACTGCAGCCCGCACGCCCCGGCCTCGTCGACCTGTACGCGATCACCTTCGGGCCGTTTGCCGAGGAAGACGTCTTCAGCCGCGAAGCGTCACTGGTGTCCGAGCTGATGCGCACGCGGTTCGATGCCCGGCAGCGGGTCGTGCAGTTGCAGAACCATTCGAGCACTGCAGGCGACGTGCCCTGGGCCACTCCGCTGAATCTCCAGCGCAGCATCGAGCGCATCGCCGCGCTGATGAACCTCGATGAGGACATCCTCTTCATCCACCTGACTTCGCATGGCGCGCGCGACGGCCGGCTGGCCGCCAGCTTCGAGCCGCTGGCCATCGATGAGGTCACGCCGCAGCAGCTTGCCGGGTGGCTCGACGCAGCCGGGATTCGCTACCGGGTGATCTCGATCTCGGCGTGCTATTCGGGCTCGTGGATCGAGCCGCTGGCCGGGCCCGGCACGCTCGTCATGACGGCGGCCGACGCGCTGCACACCTCCTACGGGTGCGGGCGCAAGTCCGAGCTGACTTTCTTCGGCCGCGCGATGTACGACGAGCAACTGCGGCACACCCATTCCTTCGAGGCCGCACATGCCGCGGTGCGTCCGCTGATCGATCAGCGCGAGCGCGAAGCCGGAAAGACAGACGGCTATTCCAACCCGCAGATATCGGTCGGCGCTGCCATCCGGGGGCCGTTGCTCAGCCTCGAGCAGCGGCTCGACGCGATGTCGCCGTGACGTCGGGCCGACGACCCGCTCCCTACAATCGTTCCCAGCCACCTCTCCCCCGTTTTCCCAGAGGCACCTCGACGGTGTGACACATGAGCATCAAGAGCGACAAGTGGATCCGCCGCATGGCCGAGCAGCACGGCATGATCGAGCCGTTCGAGCCCGGGCAGGTGCGCCTGAACGCCGCAGGCGAGAAGATCGTCAGCTACGGCACGTCGAGCTACGGCTACGACATCCGCTGCGCGCCTGAATTCAAGGTCTTCACCAACATCTACAGCACCGTCGTCGATCCGAAGAACTTCGACGAGAAGAGCTTCGTAGACATCAACGCCGACGTGTGCGTCATTCCGCCGAACAGCTTTGCGCTGGCGCGCACGCTCGAATACTTCCGCATCCCGCGCAACGTGCTCACGATCTGCCTGGGCAAGAGCACCTATGCGCGCTGCGGGATCATCGTCAACGTGACGCCGTTCGAGCCGGAATGGGAAGGCTACGTGACGCTCGAGTTCAGCAACACCACGCCGCTGCCGGCCAAGATCTACGCCGGCGAGGGATGCGCGCAGGTGCTGTTCTTCGAGAGCGACGAGGTCTGCGAGACCAGCTACAAGGACCGTGGCGGCAAGTACCAGGGTCAAAAAGGCGTGACACTCCCGAAGACTTGAACCGCGGGTTCTCGCTGCAGATTCCGGAGGTGTCGCGATGAAATGGGAAGGCAATCGACAGAGTGACAACGTCGAGGACGCGCGCTCCGACGGCGGCGGTGGCGGCGGCGGGTTTCGCATCGGTGGTGGCGGACGTGGCATCGGCATCGGCACCATCGTCGTCGCCTTGCTCGGCGGCTGGATCTTCGGCATCAATCCGCTGACGATCCTCGGCGCGCTCGACGGGGGATCGGGCGGTCTGGCGCCGCAGGTCCGTCAGGCACCGGCCGCCCGGCCGCCTGCCGACGATCCGATGGCCGCGTTCGTATCGACCGTGCTCGCGGATACCGAGGACGTCTGGAAGGCACAGTTCGCGCGCGCCGGATCGGCCTACCAGGAGCCCAAGCTGCGGCTGTTCCGCGGCAGCGAACCGACGGCGTGCGGGCAGGGCGACTCCGCCATGGGTCCTTTCTATTGCCCCGGCGATCAGAAGGTCTACATCGACCTGGCCTTCTTCGACACGATGTCCCAGCGGCTCGGCGCCCCGGGGGATTTCGCGCAGGCCTACGTCATCGCTCACGAGGTGGGTCACCATGTGCAGAACCTGCTCGGCATCACCGGCAAGGTCGATGCGATGCGCGGGCGCGTCAGCGAGGCCGAACAGAACGCGATGAGCGTTCGCGTCGAACTGCAGGCCGACTGCTTTGCCGGCGTCTGGGCGCACGATTCGCAGCAAAGCAAGGGCTGGCTCGAAAGCGGCGATGTCGAGGAGGCGCTCAATGCGGCGACGCAGATCGGCGACGACAACCTGCAGCGCCAGTCGCGCGGCACCGTGGTGCCCGAGAGCTTCACCCACGGCACCAGCGCCCAGCGCGTCAAGTGGTTTCAGCGCGGCCTGCAGGGGGGCAGCCTGAAGCAGTGCAACACCTTCGACAACAAGGCGCTGTAGGCGCGGCCGATGCGGGCGGCGTAAGTCGGACCTCACAGGAGCCACGGTGTCGAACATTCAGTACGCATTCATCGAGCGAGGACGCGTCCCGAGCCGGTCGGAACTGCAGGCATCGATAGATGCCTTGGGATTCGATCTCAGGCTTCCTCCCGAGTACACGCCTTTCGAAGACTCGGGTTTCCTGCCCTTCACGCTGAATGGTGAAACAGGCCCTGGATTCGAAATTCAGTACGACGCGGCAAGCGAGCTGATCGGCGAGGACCAGGCGCTGAGGGAAATGGCTGCAGGTCGCGACCATTGCGTCAGCATGTCATGGCACGGAAGCATGAAGGACCTGGCTTGCGTCTTGATCGTGAGCTGCGCACTGATGAAGGATTTCGATTCAGTCGTTTCGTATGAAGGCGAGCCGCCCGAGCCGCTGGAGAGTCTGCTTTCGGTGGTGCCCGAGGTCCTGGCGGATGCGCGGGCGCAGGAAGCAAGGGATGCGAATCGAAGCGCCCGACCCGAGAAGAAAAAGCCGTGGTGGAAGCTCTGGTGAGGTCCTGCGTTCAGCTCAGTTCGAACAGCAGGCGCCGCACGCGTTTCCAGGCTCCTGCGTCCCTTTCCTGAAGATTCCCATGTATTCATCGACATTCATCTTTGCCAAGGGGCAGTGGGACGACGAGTTCCATCGACTCGACGAGGAAATCGCCCAGGCCGCCAAGGCGACGCCCGGCTACCTGGGCGAGGAGTCGTGGGAGAACCCTGCTCATGGCCTGATTTCCAACGTCTACTACTGGGAGTCTCTCGAGGCCTTGCAGGCGCTGATGCGTCATCCCGCTCACCTGCAGGCCAAGGCCCGGCAAGCCGACTGGCTCGACGGCTATCAGGTGGTCATCTCGCAGGTGCTGCGAACCTACGGTGACTCCAGGCTGGCGGGCAAGCTGCCCACCGCTGGCGCGGCCTAGCCCATTGCCCGGGCGGCTCGCAGCGGCAGCGCGCTTCCTGGCGGCTAGCGGTCGATGGGCAGCGGCTTGCCGGCCTTGTGCAGGGCCAGCCAGCGCTGCAACTCCGCGACGTGTTCGGTTTCCTCGTCGACGAACTCGCGGGCGAAGTGGCGCACTTCGGGGTCCTGCGTCGATTCGAGGATCTCGCGGTAGTAGTCGAGGCTGGCGCTCTCCGCATCCAGCGCCACCTGCAGGGCCTGCTCGCGTCCGATGAACGGGTCGGCGGCCCAGATCGCTGCGGTCTCGGGGCTCTCGATGTCGGGCCATTCGAAATCGCCAGGGCGAAATGCCGGGAGCTCGTGGAATCCGGAACGGTCCCGCGCGGTGCGCATGTGCAGGCGCGAGTAATCGGCCAGGCGTCGGAAGAGCTTGCCCACCTCGCGATTGCCGGCCGAGATCATCGCGTCGGCCAGTTGATCGAAGCGCAGGGCCGCTTCTTCCTCCAGCTTGATCGAGTAGGCCAGGAACAGCTCGACAGAGTCCATGTCGTTCGTCGTCATCGTCGGTTCTTCTTCCATGTCAGCCGAATCGGCGCCACCGTCGCGACCCGGACACGGAGCGTGACGAACGTCGATATCTGCAACTTCGGGGCCACCGAGCGGGCCACGCCGAATTCACGGCGCTCACCTGCGACGCCAGGTCGCGGCGACCGGCTTGGGGATGATTTCGCGGTGCGACGCGCGTGTCGGGGTCGCTACAAAAGCCACGCAACAGACACTGATTCAGGCCAATTTCATGTCGGGAAACCGTCCACTGTCCTTGATTCCCGTGGGCAACGCGGTTGTCGAAACGATGGGCACAGGCATTGCTCTTCGAGACCACCCCATCTTCAAAAATCAGGAGCGCGCTGTCATGGCCAACGTAACGTTTTCTTCCGAAGTGATGCCACGTGACATCACCGTGTATGCGGTCGCGGGCGACCGCGGCAATCTGCTGGCGCTGGCCAAGGAACACCACATTCCGATTCCGTTCGACTGCCAGGACGGCGAGTGCGGCTCCTGTCTCGTCGAGGTCAAGCACCTGACGAAGGGCGTCCGCTATGGCATCGCCCTGACCGAGAAGGAAAAGGAACTGCTCAAGCAGCTCGGCAAGATCACCAAGGAACAGTTGATGGACGCCGAGGTCAACGACATGCCTCCGCCGTTCCGCCTGGCCTGCCAGTGCTTCGTGCGTGACGAGGACACGATCGTCACGTTCGAGGGCGACAAGACGCTGCCGGTCAAGGGACCGACGCTTTCCATCGCTGCGGCGGTCTACAAGGGTGGTGTCCAGGTTCACACCATGGATGACTTCCTCGCCTACGCCGTCAAGGTGGAAGAGGATGCGGCCGTGCACTTCGAGCAGCTGGCGAAGGCCATGGCCGACTGCGGCAACAAGGATGTGGCCGCGCTGTTCGAGCGTCTGGGCAGCTACTCGCGCCTGCACCTCGAGGAAGCGAAGGCCAAGTGCAAGCGTCACGACGTCACCCTGA
>Ga0209717_1003525_pt1 | contig 13527 bp, 10 predicted proteins | sample AD_UKC048_MetaG_FD_184418 | JGI IMG/M metagenome (GOLD analysis project Ga0209717, IMG submission 184418) | Active sludge microbial communities of municipal wastewater-treating anaerobic digesters from USA - AD_UKC048_MetaG (SPAdes) (version 2) | ecosystem: Engineered > Bioreactor > Anaerobic >... | reverse complement strand
TAGCACCGCCTTTGTTGTAGGAATGCGCATCGAACATGGATTCGCGGTCTTCGTAACCGAAATGAATGAGCGGGTGGCCGCCGCCGGCTGCGGAAAATATGTAGCCCTGGCGTTCCTGCATTTCATGGAAATCGGCTTCGTCTTTGCCGTGTTTGTGCTCCAGCCAGAGGTATTCGGAGTAGTTGGCGAACCCTTCGTTGAGCGTCAGGTTCGACCAGCTTTCCGTGGTGACCAGGTCGCCGAACCAGTGGTGGAACATTTCGTGCGCCACGACCTTTTCGTTGGTCATATGGTCGTCGAGCAGTTCGCGTTTGTTTTTTTGAATGTACTCGCCAAAAATTACCGCCGTTGTGTTTTCCATTGCGCCGCTCACGTAGTCGCGCACGATCACCTGCGAAAACTTGGGCCATGCATATGCGTAGCCGAGCCGGGTGGAAAAGAATTCCAGCATTTCGGTGGTATACGGGTAAATGTCGCGGGCATACTGCTCGTATTTAGGCTCCACGTAATAATCCACGTCGATACCGCGCCACTTGTCTTTCACCACGGCATATTCGCCGATGGCCATCATGAACAGGTAAGGCGCGTGGGGTTTGTCCATTTTCCAGTAGTCGGTGCGCGTGCCGTCGGCGTTCTTTTTGGACGACAGCATGAGGCCGTTGGACAAAGTTTTGTACTTGTCTTCCACCGTAATGTACATCTCCTGGGTGCAGCGCTCATTGGGTTTGTCGATGGTCGGAAACCAGAAAGAATTGCTTTCCGTTTCGCCCTGCGTCCAGATCTGCTTCGGTTTATCCTTGTCGGCGCCGTCGGCATTAATAAAATACAGGCCTTTATCCTGGGTAATGGCCGCGCTGCCGCCGATGCTTTCGCGTTCGTCGGGTTTGGCGGTGTACTGGATTTTCACCTTGAATTCGTCGTTGCGCGTGAAGGTTTTACCGAGATGAATGGTCAGTTGCGCATTGTTGTAATCGTATTTCAACTGCTCCGTTTTACCATCGAACGTAACGGATTTGATATCGAAGTTTTTTGCGTCCAGCGTCAGTTGGTCTGTCGCATAAAACCAGGGGCGCAGCGTGAGCGTAGCCGTACCATTGGCGCGTTTTTTTGCCCAGTCGAACGAAATCTCGATTTTGGTGTGGATCAGATCGTGTTCGAAGGTGTGGGACGGATTGTAAGGCGCCAGTGTGTCGGGGTTGGTAGCCGGTTCGGGCCGCACTTCCGCCTCGTTCATGGAAGCGTATTCTACAGGTTCTTCGGCAATTTCGTCTCCTATTACGGGTTTACCCATTGTATCCCAAGCCGCAGGTTCCTGGGCAGGAGTGGGCGTGGAGGCCATGTTGGAGCCCGATTTGGGCGTGCAGGCCGTGTACAGGGAAAATGCGGCTATAAGCGCCGGCAAAAACAATGTTCGCATTAAAATGTGATTTATGGAAAATACGAGTGGGTTGGTAAATGTACTTAGAGCATGTTGAGATTTTAGTGTTGAGGCGAAGACAGAAAAAATTCATTTCGTAACAAGGCAAATTTCGCAGTCGGATACGGGTAATCCGGCGAGAAATTTAACGCCGGTACAAATGAAATTTTTCGGCTGTAGCCCAACAAGTAAAATCTCAACATGCTCTTATGGGGTTAGATGAAATTTCAGGTGCAAAATTCACACTTCCAATCCACCTTTTTAACAACTTTGCGACGTTTTCGGCCAAAAGCCGGAATTTTCTTGTCATCAACTGTACCGAAACGCTCTTGGAAGAAAAATCGTACCTCGACCGCCTTGTAGATTTGTGCTGGATATACGGTCCCAAAGCCGTGAGCGCAATACTCCTTATCATCATCGGCTTGTGGGTCATTAAACGCCTGACCCGCGGTTTTGATATGTTTTTGCGCACGAAAAAAGTGGATCCCAGCCTGCGGCCGTTTTTTGCTTCTTTGTGCGATACCGGCATGAAAGCCATTTTGATCCTGATGGTTGCCAGTACCGTAGGCATTGAAACGACGTCTTTTATTGCCGTTTTTTCTGCGGTGGCATTTTCCATCGGGTTGGCACTACAGGGCAGCCTTGGGAATTTTGCCAGCGGCGTACTCATTCTGTTGTTCCGGCCGTTTCGTGTGGGCGACCTGCTCACCGTGAGCGACAAAACCGGAAAAGTGGCCGAGATACAAGTATTCAGTACGGTTTTGATGACCTCTGCGGGTAAAAAGATCATCATCCCCAACGGAAAAATGATGGAAGGCCCGATTGAAAACATTGCCGACGGTTCCGATGTGCAGGCCGAAGTGAGCCTGCTGCTGAATAGCAAAACGCCACTCGAATGGCTGCGCGCCACCGTCGACGAAGTGGCTGCCCGTTGCCCGTACAACTCCGGATTCGGCCCCGCTGCCGTGCAGATCAGCGGCATGAACAGGGAAGACATGAAGGTGCAAATCGCGGTGTGGACCAAAGGAGAAACCTACGAAGAGACCTTGCACTTCCTGTATGAAGAATTGAAAAAAGCCTTCGAAGTTGCGGGTATCGAACTGGCCAAAGAACGCCGGAAAGAAAACATCTGAACCTGCGGCGTAAAAGAGTATTTTCGGGAAAGAAATTTTCGCAGTACTATTACCACGAATAAAGGATTTGCGGATTCAGGGCGGCGGGACCCGGCAAGTCATCCGATGACTCGAAGTTATCGGATGACTTGCCGGGTCCCGCCGCCCTGAATCCGCAACCAGATAAAAACACTCCTCGTGGAAGCAATCGAACCTACTGTAGTGCCCGCCGCAAAAAACAACCCCCGTACCATCAACGGCTGGGCATTTTTCGACTGGGCCAACAGCGCCTATGCCCTGGTTATCACAGTAGCCATTTTTCCCGGCTATTTCCTGGAACTGACCAACGATACCGTGAATGTGCTTGGTTTCCGAATGTCGGACAGCACTTTATACGCCTGGAGTATTTCGCTGGCATACCTGGTGATCGCTATCCTGTCGCCTATTCTTTCCGGTATTGCCGACTATGGCGGGCGAAAAAAAGTGTTTCTTCGGTTTTTTACCACGCTGGGCGCCCTGGCCTGCATCTCGCTTTTATTTTTCACGGGTATGAGTACGCTTTGGGTGGGCGTACTGGGGTTCATTCTGGCTACCATCGGTTTTGCAGGCGGCATCGTGTTTTACAATTCCTTTTTACCGCTGATCGCGACGGAGGACCGCTACGACGACGTGAGCGCCAAGGGCTTCAGTTACGGTTTTGTCGGCAGCATTATTCTGTTGCTGATCAACCTGCTGGTAATTATGAAATACCAGTGGTTCGGGTTTCCCGACGGGCTCCGTGCAGTACCTACGGCTTTTGTGATGGTGGGGCTGTGGTGGATCGGATTTGCACAAATCCCGTTGCGCCGGCTTCCGGAAGACCGTATCAGCCGGCAGCCGGGTACGAACCTGGTGCGAAAGGGATATGACGAACTGATGAAAGCCTGGCATTCCCTGAAACAGGACCGCAATACGGTGGCTTTCCTGATTTCGTTTTTTTGTTACAATGCGGGGGTACAGGCAGTGCTGTTCCTGGCTTCCACGTTCGCTGAAAAAGAACTGAAATTCTCTTCGGCAGGACTGATCCTGCTGGTCTTGATTCTCCAGGTGGTGGCCATCGGCGGCGCCTGGGCATCCGCCAAACTATCCGGGAAAAAAGGCAACAAGTTTTCCATCATGCTGATGCTGATCATCTGGACAGGTGTTTGCATCGTAGGTTATTTCGTGCAAACAGGCCTCGATTTTTACTTCCTGGCTTCAGCAGTCGGATTGGTCATGGGTGGCATTCAATCGCTGTCGCGGGCTACATACGCCAAGTTTTTGCCGGAAAACACACCCGATACGGCCTCTTATTTCAGTTTTTACGATGTGATGGACAAGGTATCCACGGTCGTCGGAACGTTCGTGTTCGGCTTTGTGGAACAAATCACCGGCGGTATGCGGAACAGCGTACTGGCCCTGGCCGTATTTTTCGTGATCAGCGTTATCGTGCTGGCTACCGTGACTGTTCGGCGCATGCAAACCGCAGTGTAGTCACCACGCTTTCCTCAAAAACCGCAGCCAGTTGCCGTGCAGGATATTCTCCACGTCTTCTTCCGTGTAACCGCGCGCTTCCAGTAGCGGACCCATTTTTTGCATATCCGAAATCGTATTGAGGTCGTAAGGGCATTGTTCGGTACCGAATGCGCCGTCCAGGTCGGAACCGATGCCTGCGTGCAGCGCATTTCCCGCCAGTTGGCAAATGTGGTCGATGTGGTCGATTACGCGGTCCATTTTGCAATCCATGCTCTCTGGCGTCGACACCTGCCGCTGCCATCCGGGCACGATCATCCAGGCATCGAAGGCTGCGCCGATCACGGCGTCGCGGCGAATAAGTTCTTTCAGTTGTTCGTCTGAAAACTGGCGGTTGTGCGGCACCAGCGCCCGGCAGTTGTTATGACTGGCCCACACGTGGCCGTTAAAATGTTCCATAGCCTGCCAGAAAGCGTCGTCGCACAGGTGTGTGGCGTCGAGGATTATGCCGAGTGATTCCATTTTTTTCAGCAAATCCACTCCGTTTTGCCCCATTTTACCGGTCGCGTCGGTGCCATTGGCGTACCGGCCCGGTCCGTAGTGGGCGGGGCCGAGCGCGCGTAGCCCGTAGTTCCAGGCCATTTCGAGGTGTTCGAGACTTACCAGCGAATCGGCGCCTTCCAGGCTGAGGATGTATCCGACGGGTTTTTGCGCATTGGAAGCGCCGTCGTTCCAAAGTGCCAGGTGCTCTTTCAGGGTGTGTAAATCTGTAATTTGTACCATTTCACCGGCCGCCTCCATGGCGCGGTACCAGGCCAATTGGGCCTGCGTCTGGGCCCAGGCCTGCTCGGGAGAGTTCCATCCGGGCAGTGGGTTATCAGCGGCTACGTAGCGGGCAATTTGCGTGGCCACCACCAGCCCGATATTTCCCTCGCGCAATTCCGGCAAACAAACCGTCGCGTTGCCCCGGTCGGGTTTGTCGGTCATACCTTGTTCGCGTTCGTTGATGGAAAGAATGGGCTGCCGCAGGTCGCGGTTCCATTCCATGGCATTCATGCTGAGGTCGAGGTGGGCGTCGATGAGGAACATGGGTTGTATTTTGAACAGGATTGAAAGGATTTTAAACGATCGGGAGGATATCGTACTCAAAGGTTTACTAAAAGATGGTTCATGTTTTGAACGGATACCGGAATACAGCAAAAGCCGAAAATCCTTCCAATCATTTAAAAATCCGGCAAATCCTGTTCAAACCGTAATTTTCCGATCCCGCGCTACCGCCCGCCATTCGCCCGTCACTTTTCCATTTTCTATGGTAAATGCCCGCTCGTGCAGGGCTACCGTCGGGCAAATGTGATAAGGCAAACCGTATAAAACGTCGCCAACTTTCCAGGAATGCCCCGTTTCGGTTTCCATCACCAGGTGTTCCTCGCTTTGTCCGATTGGTTTGAGGCCGGGAGCATCGGGAAAAAACACCCGGTGCTCAATCGAATTTTCGGCAGCAACTGATTTATGGCCCAGGTCCAGGCAAATTTTACTGCTATCCGGCAGGGAAACCACCCGTGTCACAAGCAGCGCAGCGGGTTTGAAAGGTTGGTCGGGGCAAAGATCGCTGTACCCCTTGTCCCAGTAAATAAAGGTTCCCGGACTGCATTCCACCTGCTCCCGCGCGGCGTGAATAGCGAAGGTAGGCGAGCCGCCGGCCACGATGACCGGTTCCGGATGACCCGCTTCTACAAGTTCGTCTTTCAAGGAAGTTACCCGGGCAAATGCCGCATTGCAGGCCGCTTTTCTCACTTTCAGATCGGTGCTGCGAATGTGCCCGTCGTAGGCTTGCAGGCCAACAGGGCGAATTCCGTTCATAGCCGCGCAGGCAGCATACAGATCGAACGCCGCTTCAGGAGTGATGCCTGTTCTGTTTTGCCCGATATTCAGATCGATATAAACCGGCACTTTCAGATTTCGTTCGGCAAAGGCGGCAGCCATAGCCTGTGCTGCGGAAAGGTCGTCGGTGAGGCAGGAGAATTGTGTGGCCGGGCATTTTTCAATGACCGCTATAAAACGCTGCACTTTCGGCCCTACCGGCTGATACGCCAGCAGCACGTCGGGGGCGCCGCACATGCCGAGCATTTCTGCTTCGGCAATGGTGGCGCATTTGAATTTCCGGATGCCCGCATCCAGCATGAGGCGGGTTGCTTCAGCCGATTTGTGGGTTTTGACATGCGGGCGCAGGCGATCCACATCGCCGATCATCCGGATAGCAAGGTCGATGTTGTGCCTGACCAGTTCCGGGTAAATGACCAGCGCCGGGGAGTCCAGCCGGTCGATGTCGTCGATGGTATAGTTGAATGCCATATCAGACGAGTTCGAAAATGCCTTCTATTTCCACGGCTACGTTGCCGGGCAAAGAGCCCATGCCGACGGCGCTGCGAACGCCGATGCCATGTTCTTCGCCCCAGAGTTCGGCAAACAATGCGCTGCATCCGTTGATCACGACGGGGTGTTTTTCATAGTCGGGCGTGGCGTTCACCATACCTAGCAGTTTGACAACCCCTTTTACGTGATCGAGGTTGCCGAGGTGTTTGGACAAAGAAGCAAGCATGGCGAGTCCGCATTGCCGGGCAGCCGCCTGGCCCTGTTCCTCGTCGAGGTCTTTACCCAGTTTTCCGGTAATGAATGTGCCGTCGGTGTTGAGCGACACGTGGCCGGAAACATAGACCAGGTTGCCCTGTGTGACGCATGATTTGTAAATGCCTTTGGAAGCCGGCAGGGTTGGAAATTCCAGGCCCAAAGCCGTCAGTTTTTGCTCGATAACGCTGGTTGCCATGTGTAAAATTCGTTCGATGAAAGAAGGCAGTAAGATAGGAAGCCCGGCGTTGTGTACGTGTGCTGGAAGCGGTTTTCTGAAAATTAACCCGAACAAGTCCTTACACTTGCAAATGAAATTTCCGATGCGCCACAGAGTCCTCGCCGGGCTGTTCTTTCTTTCGGTGATCGTATACCTCGACCGGGTGTGTATTTCGCTGGTTTCGGGACAAATCAAAAAGGACCTGAACATCTCTACGGAAATGTGGGGCTGGGTGTTGAGCGCATTTGCACTGTCATATGCCTTGTTTGAACTGCCGACGGGTGTGCTCGGCGACCGGCTCGGGCCGCGCCGCATTCTGACGCGCGTGGTGTTGTGGTGGTCCGTTTTTACGGCACTCACCGGCACGGCAGTCAGTTGGATGCACCTGATCCTGATCCGGTTTTTGTTTGGCGCAGGCGAAGCGGGCGCTTATCCCAATGCCTCCATCGTGGTATCGCGCTGGTTTCCGGCAGGTGAAACGGGCGGCGCCCAGGCCTTTATCTGGGCCGCCGGACGGCTCGGGGGCGTTTTGGCTCCTTTAATTGTCATGGGTGTGGCACAGGTATACGGCTGGCGCACTTCCTTTTGGGTATTGGGCGGACTGGGCGTCGTGTGGGCGGTGGTGTGGCGGCGGTGGTTTCGCGACCTGCCACATGAAATGCCGGGTATTTCGCCGGAAGAACTGCAACACATCGAAACCAACCGGCGCTTTAGGGAACACAGCCACCACATCCCATGGCGGCAACTCCTGCGCAGCCGCAATATGTGGGCGCTGATGTGGATGTTTCATTTGTACATGTGGGGCGCCTATTTTTTCACCGGCTGGCTGTCCACTTACCTGGAAGAGGGGCGGCATTTTTCGCAGGAAGACCGCAAAATGTTCGTCATGCTGCCTTTTTTTCTGGGCGCGCTGGGGTGTTTTACCGGCGGTTTTGCCAGCGACTGGCTTTCGCGGCGCTTCGGACTGAAATTCGGGCGGCGCATTGTCGGTATCGTGGGCATGGGACTTTCCAGTATCGTCGTGCTGCTGGCTGCCATGAGCGAGGATAATTTTACGGCAGCCATTTTTCTTTCACTCGGCATGGGTTTCAAGGATTTGACACTGCCTGTGTCGTTCGCCGTGTGTGTCGATATCGGGGGAAATAAATCGGGTACAGTTTCCGGCGCCATGAACATGTTTGGTCAACTGGGCGCCGTATTTTTGGGCGTCGTTTTCGGCTATATTGTAAAAATGACGGGTGGCAACTACAACGCACCGCTGTATCTGATCGCCCTGATGTTGTTTGGAGCGTGCCTGTTGTGGCTGGTGATTGATCCGACGAAGAAAGTGTTTGAGTGAGTTGTGAGTTGTGAGTTGTGAGTGGGAATCATGTGTACTAAAAATGGTTTAAATTCATGATAATCAACCAATTAAATCAATTTTAATCTGCACCATCCGCGAAATCAGCGCCCCCAAATTCCAACATAACATCGCACTACATGAATGCCTCTACCGTCAACTCCATTTACCTTTCCCGCTTTTCCGCTGCTCCTGAAATAACAGTCCGCGCTCCCGGCCGCATCAACATCATCGGCGAACACACCGACTACAATGCCGGTTTCGTATTGCCCGCAGCCATCGACAAGGCCATCTGGCTGGCCGCAGGCAAACGCGAAGACGGGCGTTTCGCTTTTTATGCACTCGATCTGGACGAATATTTTGAGTCGGACAGTGCGGAAACAGTGTTACAAGACCATTTCAAATGGGCCAATTACCTGCTCGGGGTCATCAGTGAAGCACGAAAAGACGGGCTCGTTTTCGGCGGCCTGAATGTCGTTTTTGGCGGCGACGTACCGCTGGGCGCCGGATTGAGTTCTTCGGCAGCGCTGGAAAGCGGCGCTATGTTCCTTCTCAATGAGTTGTACGGCCTCGGCTTGTCGCGCATGGATATCGTGCGGCTGGCGCAACGCGGCGAAAACAACTTCGTCGGCATGAAATGCGGCATTATGGATATGTTCGCCTCCGTTATCAGCCGGGAAAATTCGGTGGTGCGACTTGATTGCCGCAGCCTTGAATACGCCTATTTCCCTTTCGATGCACCTGAATATAGCCTGGTGCTGTGCGATTCAGGCGTAAAACATACGCTCGTCGATTCCGAATATAACACCCGCCGTGAGGAATGTGAAGAAGGTGTGGCGGTGTTGAAAAAATTTGATCCGGCTGTGTCGAGCTTGCGCGACGTATCATCCGATTTTTTGAAAAAACACGAAACCGACCTGCGCCCCATCGTTTTCCAACGCTGCAAATACGTGGTGGAAGAAATCGCACGGGTGGAACATGCCTGCGAAGCACTGCAACAACACGATTTTAAAACGCTCGGACAACTGATGTTTCAGTGCCACGATGGACTGAACCACGAATACCAGGTGTGTGTGCCGGAAACAAATTTCCTTGTAGAAAAGGCCCGCGATTTCTACGGCGTGCTCGGTTCCCGGCAAATGGGCGGCGGCTTCGGCGGCTGTACCATTAACCTGGTGGAATCGGATGCCATGGATGCTTTTCTGGATTTTATCCGGACGGCCTATGAAGAGGCTTTCGGTATTATCCTGAAAACGTATCCGGTGCATTTAACCTCGGGAACGGAGATAGTGCGAAGTCATTAGTGCGAAGTACGAAGTCCACATAAAGTGCACACTTTAAAATTAGATAACTTTGCCTTTATTCAAAACCAGCGGACTTCACACTTCGCACTGATGACTTCATACCCTGATGGACTTCGAACTTTGCACTGACGACTTCGCACTACTTAAAGACTACCCGCACCGCCGATACAACCCGCTCACCGATTCCTGGGTGCTCGTGTCGCCGCACCGCGCCAAACGCCCCTGGCAGGGACAGGTAGAAAAACTGGCGCCCGACACCCGCCCGGCGCACGACCCGGATTGTTACCTCTGCGCCGGCAACGTGCGCGCCAACGGCGAACAAAACCCGCCCTACGAGGACGTATACGTGTTCGACAACGACTTCGCTTCGCTGCTGGAAGATACCCCCAGCGCGGAACTGCAAACGGGAGATCTGTTTCTGGCCCGGCTGGAACGTGGCGTTGGGCGGGTTATCTGCTTTTCGCCGCGGCACGACCTGACCATCCCCGACATGGAAGTCACTGCTATCCGGAAAGTGGTGGATGCCTGGGTGACGGAATATGAAGTGCTGGGCGCGAAATCGTTCGTCAATTACGTCCAGATCTTTGAAAATAAAGGCGCCGTCATGGGCTGCTCCAATCCGCACCCGCACGGACAGATCTGGGCGCAGGAAAGTATTCCCGACGAGCCGCTGAAAAAACAACGCGCACAACTGAAATATTGGGACATGCACGGCAAAACGCTGCTCAGCGACTACCTCGACGCTGAACTGAACGGCGCACCCGGTGTAACCGCCCGCGAACGCGTTCTGTTTGAAAATGAACATTTTGTAGCGCTGGTGCCGTTCTGGGCGGTATGGCCTTTCGAAGCGATGATCATCCCCAAACGTCCGATGGCACGTATTTCGGAAATGACAGACGCCGAGCGCGACGGACTCGCCGATGCCTACAAACAACTGACTGTCCGCTACGACGCTCTTTTTCAAACGTCTTTTCCCTACTCCGCCGGTATCCACCAGGCGCCCACCGACGATATCGACCACCCGGAATGGCATTTTCACATGGTATTTTACCCGCCACTGCTGCGCTCGGCTACGGTGAAGAAGTTTATGGTGGGATATGAAATGCTGGCGAATCCGCAACGGGATATTACGCCGGAAAAGGCTGCGGAACTACTTCGGGGGTAGTTATCTGTTATTGGTTATGCGTTATCAGGGTGGTAACTTTTGGCCGGGTGGCCAAACCCAGCGAAGAACTCAACCCTTCAGCCGCTCCACCAGTCGCTTATGCGCCAGCGTATAATTATGGCTCGTACTCTCCTTCGCCACCACATGAAATCCCGCTGCCACCAGCGCCTGCAGCGAAGCCTCGATGCGCTGGATATAACCGCCGTCCAGGTGGTTGGCATGCGATTCATCGTATTCGATACACACGACGTCTACAGGAATCTTGTCTTCCAGAATGGATTGTAAAACCGTGTATTCCGCACCTTCGATGTCGATTTTCAGTAAATCGATGTGATCGTGTCCTTGTTCGCGCATGAGTTCCGACAAACGGCAAACAGGTACTTCGATAAAACGATCGGTCTTTTGCAGGTTGACCAGGGAATGAGAAATGTAGTCGTCGTTATCCGGTTTGAAAAAACGCAGCGTGGTGGTTTCGCTCCAAAGCCCGATTGGGTGCATGTGGAGTAGGCCGGCAACTTCGGGTGAATAGTGCGGGTATTTCCCGCCGGGCGTATTGGCCAGCGGCATATCGGTGCCTGTGCGAATGTGGGCCTTTAGTTTTTCCACGTGTTCTACGGCTCGAGGTGTCGGATCGACGATGTGAACCGGGCAGCCGTATTTTCCTGCAATATTGGTATCAAAAGAAACATCCTCGCCGGCGCCGACGAGGTAAACGACCGAATTTTTATCCAGAAAACCTTCCGGAATGATCCATCCGCCATATCCCGTGCCAAGGCGTTCCAGTGGCAAAAGCGGTTCGATGTTGACGTTCAATTTCCGCTCCGTCCACTTGTAAAACCTTGACTTTAAATACTTTAGCATGATAAAATTCTGAAAGCGGAAACCTTATAGGTTTGGCACCCGATAAATTTAAGATTCAGACAGTTACTATCGCTGTTTGCGCGATCACCGCCTCTCCATCAGCAGTCAAATTCCCCAGCAATACCGGCGCAATGGTATTTAGCCGGCCTTCTTCGAAGGGCATTTCAATTTTTACGTAATTATCCGTGAAACCGGAAAGCAGCGAGCGGTCCTTGTGCTGCTCGAACAAAACCGGGCGTTCCGTGCCTGAATGTACGTTGTAAAAAGCGCGGCGTTTCATTTCCGACAATCCGCGAAGCGCTTGGTTGCGACGGCGGCGTTCTTCCACAGGCACCACGCCGGGCATTTCAGCGGCGGGCGTATTGGCGCGCTCGGAGTAGGTGAACACGTGCAGGTACGATACGTCGAGCGCTTGCAGGAACGCGTACGTTTCCAGAAAATCCGCTTCCGTTTCGCCGGGAAAACCGACGATCACGTCGCATCCGATGCAGGCATGCGGCATGAGGCGTTTGGCCAGTTCTACGCGTTCGGCATACAGATCGCGGCGGTAGCGGCGACGCATTTCACGCAGTTGCTTGTCGTTGCCGGATTGCAGCGGAATATGAAAATGCGGCATAAAGCGTTCACTTTCAGCCACAAAAGAAATAATCTCGTCGGTTAGCAGATTCGGTTCGATGCTGCTGATGCGGAAGCGGCTCACTTCCTCCAGCCGGTCCAGTTCGCGGACGAGGTCGATGAACAGCGCTTCTTTTTTCATGCGGGTGCCTTCGATCACTTCCGTGCCGTTGCCGAAATCGCCGAGGTTCACCCCCGTCAGCACAATTTCCCGGGCGCCGCCGGCAGCAATCTGACGGGCGTTTTGCAGCACGTTTTCCACGGTATCGGAGCGGCTGGCTCCGCGTGCCTGCGGAATGGTGCAGAAAGAGCATTTGTAATCGCAGCCGTCCTGCACTTTCAGGAAAGAGCGCGTGCGGTCTCCGAAAGAAAACGACGCGGTGAACGTATTGACGTCGCGCACTTCGCCCGCATGCACCATGCCCTTGCCCTGCGCTTTGCTCAGATCATCCACATAATCGAGTATACGGAATTTTTCACCCGCGCCCAGCACCAGATCGACGCCGGGGATGTTGGCGATTTCGTGCGGTTTGAGTTGGGCATAACACCCTGTCACCACCACGAACGCGCCCGGCTGCCTGCGCAATGCCTGCCGCACGATTTTCTGACACTCCTTGTCGGCCTGTTCCGTTACGGAGCAGGTATTCAGCACATAAATGTCGGCGCCGTCCTCGAATTTCACCGGCAAATAGCCGCTGCCCTCGAACAGCCGCGCGAGGGCGGACGTTTCGGAGTAGTTGAGTTTGCAACCCAGGGTATGAAAAGCGACGGTACGCGGAGTCATGTTCTAGAGCGTGAGAAAGTGAGAGGGTGAGAAGGTGAGCGTTTAGAGAATGGGCGCAAAACTACGGGAAACAAGGTGAAATTTTCGTTTATCGAGCGGCCAAACTCTCACGCTCTCACTTTCTCACCCTCTCACTTCTCTTACACGAGCGTGTCGATCCGTTCCAGCAGCCATTTTTTCGACATGACGTGCGAGGTTTCCTGCACACGTTTTTTCAGTTTTTGAACCGCCTGCGGGTTGGAGGAACTGAGCGTCGACAGTTTTTTCAAAAAGACAAGAAAATTATTGTACTCTCGTTTCAACCCCTTGGAAATCACCTTGTTACGTCGAAGGTAAATTTTAAAACTGTCGATCAGCGAGTCCATGGCCATGTATTCGTCCGATTCATAATAAGTGCGCAGCAGCACCAGTTTGGAGCCGAGTGCGTACACGATATCGCTGTACTCGACGTCGCGCAGGAGTTCGATCACCTGATCGTATTTTTTCTGGTGCGAGTACACGTTGGCAAGGTTGAAGGTACGGGCATTTTCGCGGATGTTGGAGGGCAGGTAAGGGGCATATTCGCGGATAAAATCCTCTACCCAGTCAAATTCG
>Ga0209717_1003521_pt1 | contig 13539 bp, 11 predicted proteins | sample AD_UKC048_MetaG_FD_184418 | JGI IMG/M metagenome (GOLD analysis project Ga0209717, IMG submission 184418) | Active sludge microbial communities of municipal wastewater-treating anaerobic digesters from USA - AD_UKC048_MetaG (SPAdes) (version 2) | ecosystem: Engineered > Bioreactor > Anaerobic >... | reverse complement strand
TTCTTGTCTTTTTGCTCCTTACTCCATGAATGTAGTACCTCAGCATAAGACCGCCGCCCGCATAGAGAACATCTGTATCAAAAGAAAGACCTCTCCCCTCGACACCCACAACAAAATCCTGAACCGCGGCGATATTTAAACGGAAAACATAATTCCCGATGACATCAAAATTCTTTATCTCACCGCCACCGCCGGCAACACCGCCTGAAAGTTCCATCGAGATCCTGAAAGTATGCCATTTTTCGATCCGTACATCCTGAGTCGGGACCCAGCCCTCCTTGCCCAGAAACTCAACTTTCATAAAATCTCCTGATTCCTCAAGAATTATCACTTCATCGTTTCTGTAAAGTTCAAAAAGTTTTTTGGATTTGAATGCATTTTCAGCATAAAGATATGTCGGAACAACTATCCGGGCAAGATCGGGCTCAACATAGCGGTGCGTCTTCCCTTTTTCTCTCTTTTCAACAACAAAATCATCATCAACCGGTTGCACGAAAACATCTTTTTTGACCCCTTCGTCCTTAAAATCATCCGGCACAAAATCATCAACCACTTTTTTTTCTTCTTTTTTCATAAACGGATCTTCTTCTTCCCGTTCATCCTTTTCAGCAGAGAACTCGTCTTCGTTTTCGAAAGCCGGATTTTCCGCTTCCTCTTCGCCTTCCTCTTCTATCTCCTCTTCGTCTTCATCTTCATAGCCGGCAATATTTTCGGCTAAAGCATACAAACCGGTCAAACTCTGACCAGACAGAAAAGAGCAGCCAGAGATAAGACTGAAAATAATTAAGATTTTTTTCTTCACAACAAACCCCTGATATCTATTTTACCGACACTAATCAACTCTTACTTCACAAACTGAAGCATTTAAATTACATAATATTACTACTTATAGAATTTTTTTGCAAGCAGATTTCATGATTCCCCGCTCACAAGCTGCTCTATCTTGACTTTGGGTGTTAAAACAGTTTAATATTCCTGAATTTTTTGAGATTTGTAATTTTGAAACACTTTTTTTTCACAACCTTTTTCAGACACAAAACTATCGCTTTTCTCATCTATCTCTTTTTCTTTCTTATCCTTTTTCTGCAACTACCCCTCCGCAAAGAGATCTCCGGCAACTGTGACACATGGCTTGCCCTTTCGTATTCCTCCTATTCTCTTGAATCGATAAAATCTTTCCTGACAGGCACAGAGCCCGGGTCTCCGATGCATCCTGTCCATAATCCACTTGCGTACGGAGAATCAGCTCCCGGAATACAACTACCTATTATTATTATGAAATACCTGGGGCTTTCAGATTATTGGGTAAATTATCTTTACATATCCGCCATCTTTTCACTGACTGCTTTTGCAATATTTGTATTTGCCGGAAATTTCACCGTTTTTTTTCCTGCAAAAATGCTTGCAGGGTTCATATTCACAGTAAATAACATCTCTTTTGCCCACATTGATGACTCAATAATTATCTTTTTCTTCTTTCCTGTGCTTGCACTTCATTTTCTTTTCAGGTGGTTCCATGAAAAAAACATTAAATTTCTTGTACTGTCATCAGTTCTTGCCGGAATTCAGATATATTTTTCATTTTATGTTTTCTTCTATCAGTTTGTCATGATATTTATATTTTCTGCTGTATCTGTTTTCAAGAACAGAGTGAAACTGACTGAACTTATAAAACCCGCCGCACTGTATCTTTTAATATCTGCCGCTATCTTTGTTCCGCATCTGCTGTTTTATCTAAAAACCATTCAGGAACTTGAATTTGTTGAGATATTTGACAAATTCTACACTGTAAAGATGGCAAGTATCAATCCTTTGGACTTCATCCTTGTACTTCCTGACAATCTTATTTACCCTGACCTTGGAAAAATGACAGGGATCCCGATGAACTGGGGTTTTGTGAGGCATTACAATTTCACAGGATTAATTGCGCTTGCACTATTCATCTATTCATTTTTTAAATGGAATAACTTCCGTCTTTTTCTTGGAATGACAGCACTTGCCGGACTTTTTCTTGCCGCAGGTCCGGTCTTCATGTTCAACATGAAAGAGGTCTTCTACTCGCCTCTTTATGTTTTTTACAAATTAATTCCAGCACTTGGATTTCTCAGAGTAGCTGTTAGAGCTCACTTCATCTTTCTTTTTGCGATGTCGATCGGAGCAGCCCTTTCAACTGAAAAACTGTTCAAGGGAAAAAAATATCAGAATTTTTTTATAAGCGCGATGTTTCTACTCCATTTTTTTGAAAGCACTCCTCTTCCCATAAAAGGTTTTGATGCTTCTGTGACAGACAAAGTTCCAATGATCTACAATTACATTAAGAAAATGGATGGCAGACCTCTGATAATAGAGCTTCCGAGCAGGATGGATGTCGAATTTCTGAACTGGGATGATTCTATTTTCAATGATCCCGCTGAATTTATTTTCAAGGGAACAGACCGTCTCAGTTTAAAAGTTGAGAATATTTCAATGTTCGTAAATTCATGGGATGATATTTTTCAGTACAACAGAGAAATAATCTATACAAACTGGCAGACTTCCCATAAGATCGATTCAGTGAACGGTGTCAACGGATATTTTCCTGTTCCGAGAATGATGTACCAATACCACATAAACCGTCTTCCTGATAAAAAATCTTTTCAGACGCTGAAAAAATGGGGTGTCAATTATATTGTGTGGCATGAATCAATGAAAATTGAAGGCGACACGCTCTCCCTGGAAATACTTAACAATTCTGAATGCTTAACAAGAATCAACACTGCTGAAGAAAGTTCTCTGTTCAAGTTGGAGGAATGCAATGAATGAGCTTTTTTTCATTGTTTACCAGATCATTATTTCAACAAGAATTTTCATTGAGATGGAAGATCTGACGCTTTCGGTTTTCATTCACCAGCTTTTCTGGTTTAATTCAGTATTGATATTCTTTTTCATCTGTTTCAGATATCTGCTGAATATTGAAAAAAGCCGACTCTTCCTACTGTCTGCAGGTTCAATACTCACTTTTATCCCACTAATCTATGCAAAACTTTCCGGAACTGCATGGGCACTCAACTATATACAGCCGGTATCTTTAAAACAGGTTGCCTTTGATCTTGCAACACTTCTTTTCTTTCATGAATACAACTGGCCGATGTTTCCTGAACTGATCGCACTATTATCCGGATCAATACTTTTAGCCACATATCTTTCTAAAAACCTGAAACTTTCCATCATCACATCGGTTACATCTGTTTACGGTTCATTTCTTCTGCTTGGATTTTCATGGATAGCTGTCAATCCTGAACATCCCACCCTTTTTCTGATTAAATCAGGATTCCATGACAGTCAGTTCTATGCTTTTCAGTTAATAACGGTCTTTTCATTCTTCGCAATTATCAGTTTATTCAAAGAAGTATCCGATATATTCAGAAATTTTGGAAATCCGTTGTTTGTTCTCTCTTTTTTCTTTGCAATCACTCTGATCCTGCAGTTGACTTATCTTAAGCTGTTTACCGTATCAACTACTCTGACCGATCTTTCTGTAACATTTCTGCCTGCGGCATCAATTGTCATGTCGATACTTGTCTTATTTCTTTCAATATTCAGAATAAGGTCTTTCAGAATAATCTTTCTACCATTCTGGATAATGGCTTTTTCGATCCTCAATCTGTTTTAAAAAGGTTTGTGGAATTTCATGGTGCCGGAGACCGGACTCGAACCGGTACAGGAGAGTATCCCGAGGGATTTTAAGTCCCTTGCGTCTACCAATTCCGCCACTCCGGCCGGCAATCAGAGAATAAATGGAGGCGCCTTCCGGATTTGAACCGGAGATGGAGATTTTGCAGACCTCTGCCTTACCGCTTGGCTAAGGCGCCTCTGAAACTGAGATATTCGATTAGTTAAAGACCAAAAAAAATGGAGCGGGAAACGGGATTCGAACCCGCGACGTCAACCTTGGCAAGGTTGCACTCTACCACTGAGTTATTCCCGCTCAGTAAAAGTGGAATATAATGATTAGAGCCGAGTTGTCAAATAATTTTTTGATTAAAACTCTTTCATTTCAACTGTATCTACTGTCCAGCCGGGAGTATACAGTTCCCATGCCGATGAACCGTTTGCCCTGAAACGAATCAATGCATTCGGTGCAATGCACCCTGCTGGGAACATCCAGGTTTGTGCAACTGCTGAAAAAGATCTGTCAACTGACTGATTTCCGTCACAGTAATATGTTGTGCATCCGCTGTTTTTTGTCTGGTCACTCGGTAATGTTGGAGGTGTCATGCTCACCCAGTCCGTTCCACCGTTCCCCGAACATTCTACATAGAGACGCTGATTTTTATCTGTTCCCGATTCGCTCTCCCACGAAGTATCATCACTGAGCGAAATAGTGAACGAAACCCCTGCATTAACACAGTGGGTCAGAACTGTTTCAGTTCCATAAGTCAGATTGTGTGTATAGCTGCTGTTGTATTTAGTGCTTGAACCCCACTCCATTTTTGAGTTTTTATTTACCCATGCTCCATCCTTTGTCCAGCCGTCATCACCGCTATCCCATGTTGCGACAGTCAAAGGAAGCGGGCAAAGACTGCATACATGGTTAGCTGTGCAGAACTCTCCGGCAACTGTGTCACACTGATCTGCCTGATAGCATTCAACACACTGTGATGTGCTGTCACCGTTATCCATGCAGTAAAGTGTGTCACCCGAACAGGCGGAACAACCGGCTCCGCATTTATCATTCTGATCGCAGAATGTACAGACAAGTCCATCGCCTTCATAATTTTCAGCACATGCACAAGTGAATGATCCTTCTGTGTTTGTACATTCTGAACCTTCAGCGGCACAGTTATCAGTTTCCTTCACACATTCATCAATGTCAACACACAATCCATCTGCATCTTTTTCAAATCCTGCAGCACATTTGCAGTCTGTTGTTATCCACGCATCACAGAAAGTTGTGCAGAGAACTTCAGTATCGTTGACATATCCCATCCCTTCAATTTCATTGCATTTCAGCCGGTTGCCGTCACAAACTTCATCCCCGTCAACGATTTCATTTCCGCAAGCCGGACCTGATCCTGTATCACCTGTGTCACCGCTGTTTCCTGAATTTCCGGTGTCACCAGTATTACCGGTGTTCCCTGTATCTCCGGAATTGCCGGAATTACCTGAATCACCGGAATTACCTGTGTTTCCAGTATCTCCGCTGTTCCCCGTATTTCCCGTATTCCCTGAATCGCCTGAATTGCCGCTATTTCCTGTATCATCTACACAAACTCCGTCAATACAGACCTGAGTACCCGGACAGTCAATTGAATCAGTACATTCAATATCGTCTTCAACTCCGCATCCGGCAACAATAAAAACAAGAATCAATGACATCAGAATCTTACGCATAACTAACTCCCCGTATTATTATTTTGACCAATGTGACTACCAACCGTCGTCATATTCACATTTTTCTTCGCCTGCCTGCCATGTACAGTCACTTCCGCACTGAAGTGTTTTTGAATTGTCATATCCGAGTGTCGTGCAGTTGGATGTCTGACCTGTTTCACACTGCTCAGTGACAGCACCGTGAAACTTGATGTCATCAATGTAAAAAGCATCCCATCCGTAACTGTTACTTGAATCTTTTTCGTACTCAAATACCACTGTCGGATATCCTGCCGGTACAGTTATGCATTTCTGAGTCCAGGTTGATTGGTCTCCGCTAATTGTAAATTCGCTTGTACCGTCGACATAAACTGTTAAAAAATCAAATCCTGACTCTGACTGCCCTGCATACCAGAAACAGATCTCACCGTCAGTATATTTTATGAAAGCGATCGAATTGTAATCACTATTACTTGTTGCATTAGATTTCATGCTGTAGGTTCCGCCATATTTCTCAGTAGTTGATATGCTCCACTCTGTACCGGCGCTGTATCCTGGACGGCTACCGCTTTCAAAACCTTCAATGAATTCAGGGATATTACCGCCAAGATAACCATCTCCGCAGGTATTTAATGCACAGAAATGAGTGTCACTTCTGCAAACTTCACCGCCTGCCGTGTTACAGTCATTGTCATCTCTGCATCCGACACATGTATTATCAGTGATCAGGCAGTGGGGAGTTTCGCCTTCGCAATCTGTTTCCTCAACACACTGTACACACTGAGTTGTTCCATTTCCATTGTTTTTGCATACATCCGCTGTTCCTGTACACTCAATACACTCTGCTGTGCAAGACAAGGGCTGGTCACAGAAAGTACATGCTGTTCCGTCACCTGAATAGTAATCCCTGCAGGTACAGGTAAACAACCCTTCAGTGTTTTCACAGTCAGCATTTGTATCACAATTATGAGCTCCGGTCGTGCACTCATCAATATCAATGCATTTCCCGTCAACACCCTTTTCATAACCTGAGGCACACTCGCATAAAGCAGTATCCCATCCGTCACATGTCAAATTACATGATACGGCTGTTTCATTGACATATCCCATTTCAGCTATCGCATTGCAGGCGATTGTGTTCCCGTCACAGATCTCACCATCATCAACAGCGGTGTTTCCGCATTTATCCTCAACAATGTCTTCGTCAGGTATCATATCAGGATCATTTTCAATATCCGTATAACCTGTATTACCGCTATTCCCCGAATTTCCAGAATCTCCGGAATTGCCTGAGTTGCCTGAATCACCACTGTTTCCACTATTACCGCTATTTCCAGAGTTGCCTGTGTCTCCTACTGTATTTCCGGTATTTCCACTGTCCCCTGAGTTACCTGAGTTTCCAGTGTTTCCAGTGTCACCTGCATTGTCTACACATATTCCGTCAACACATACCAGTGTCCCGGGACAGTCAAAACTGGTGAGACATTCAAGAAGTTCATCTTCGACACCGCATCCGGCAAAAATAAAAACAAAAGCTAATAGAATCAGAATGTTACGCATGAGCAACTCCTTTATTGTTAAAAACATTATGGACAGTTACATCCGGCAGTCACACAGTTCTGAAGTTTGACTGTGAGTGTGTAATCACCTTCATCATCAAAGGCAGATGATCCGTCAACGATGATATAAAGCCATGTATCTACTGTTGCTGTGAAACTTTTGCTATGCATAGATGTAATATATTTTTGGCAGTAATCATACTCATTCTTGTTTTCATTGTTACAAACTGTGAGATTTGTATATAATTTTAATGTAGCATCCCAATCACTTACCGAATAACTGCATGGATCTCCTGTTGTTAACTGAATTGCTGCTGTTTCTCCGGCTCTTAAATATATTTTGTATGAATGATCTGCATTTGCATCCCAACAATCATCAGTGGATGGAAGGTCGTGGTCATTGCTCGCACTGCATGTATCAGCATTCATTGTAAAACCTGATGTGGTCTTTGCAATACTTCTTCCAATAACTCTTGCATTACCACATCCTCTTCTGTTTTCAGAGCCATTTGCACATGAATTAGCAGGGATAGGAACCGTGCACTGGTTATTCGAGCAAATTTCTCCTGCACCGGTATTACAGTGAGCATTATCATAACACTGAACACATGCTGAATTATACCAGTAGAAGTTTGCTGAACACTGATATCTGCACTCTGTCGTGCTTCCTGTTGTGTTATATGTTGCTGCGGTTAATGGTGTCCATGCTGAGCCGTTCCAAGTCTGGGTTATACTGGATGCCGTGTTCCATGAAGCATTTGCAGGAAGACCTGTGCATGAGGCGATCCTTGTATTTGAAATACATGCCGAACCTTCGAAATGGTAATCTGCATTGCATTTGTAACGGCAATCTATGGAACTCGGAGTTTCATTATATACTGCCGCAGTTGACGGAACCCATGATGTACCGTTCCAGGTCTGGGTTATACTCGAAGCGGTGTTCCATTCGGCATTTGAGGGAATTCCTGTACACGGCTGATCTGTTTTCGTGTTGAATACACAACTTGATGTCTCCCAGTGGTAATCAGGATTACATTTATATCTGCACTCCGCATCACTTGCAGTTTCATTATCAACAGTTGCGGCATCTTCATCAGGGATCGATGTATCACCGCTGTTCCCAGTATTGCCTGAATTGCCACTGTCGCCTGTGTTTCCTGAATTGCCGGTATCGCCTGTATTCCCTGAATCACCGGTATCGCCGATGCCGTCATCCACACAATATCCGTCAATACAGACAAACCCTTCATCACAGTCAAACGCTGTGATACACTCAGCGGGATCTTCCGTTGAACAGGAAATGGAAAATAAGAAAATAATTATAAATGCTGCAGAATTTCTCAAATGGCTCATCTTTTCACCTATTTAAATTAATTTCACAATTTTTTCAAGTGCGGCAAGGTCTGTTTCGCAGTAAGAATCAAGTTTGTCAGAATCAATATCAAGAACACCGAGAATCTCACCATTTTCATCTTTAACCGGAATGACTATTTCCGATTTACTTCTGCTGTCACATGCGATGTGTCCCGGAAATTTTTCAACATCAGGAACAATAATTGACCTTTTTTCATTAATTGCCGCCCAGCAGACACCTTTATCTTTTGCAAGAACCTGACATGCAAGAGGTCCCTGATAGCATTTTACGGTGAGCTCGCTGTTTTTAAGAAAATAGAAACCGACCCAGAAATTCTTATCAAATTTGTGATATAAAAGTGCGCAAATTGTCGCCATTCTTGCATCACAATCATCCGTTTTCTTAAACAATTCAAAAAGTTGATTAATTATGCGGTCATATTTATCTGAAAGTTTATCTGTCATTATTCAGGACATCCGCCAACAGGTGGATTTGCTGTATCGCACACACTGCATTCCGGGGTAAGCGGAGTAATGAAAATTGCCGGAGGGCTTGTCCATCCGGAATCACACACACATTCCATTTTAGATCCGGTGAACTGACAACTTCCGTTACTAAGAATGTTTCCACAGGTTGAACTGCAATTTTGAATACAATTGCCTCCCTGAAGAATATACCCTTCCAAACATTGTGAACAGTCGTTTCCTGTCCAGTTGCCTGTACATGAACAGATTGGTCCACCACTTGGAGCACTGCATGTTCCGTGACTATTACAAAAATGAACACCATCACAGACAGTACAATCAGTTCCTGAATAATATTCTTTGCAGACACACCCAGCTTCGTTAGTTGAAGTATTGACTCCACATATTTTTGAACCAGTACAATTGAAAGTTCCGTGATCACAATCAGGTTTACATTTCTGGTCAACTGTGCTTTTCAAATAACCTGTGTCGCAGTCCGTGCACCATCTTCCGGTATATCCTGTTGTACATTTGCAGGTGACAGTCATGTCCTTGTCGGTACACTGCCCTCCATTGCAGGGATCCGGAGTACAGGCAACATTCTTGACGCAACTGAACTTTCCGTCACCGTTTTCATCATCATCAAGCACTTCCATGTGATAACCCGGCACACATTCTGAACAGTCATCACCTTTGTGAAATTCATCACAGGTACATTTCGGCTTACCGTCAACCATTTCGCATGTTCCGAAACCGCTACAGGTGTCTTCGGTGCATACCGGTCCCTCATCTGGCGTTTCACTTCCATCATCATCCGGCACAAAGTTGCTATCAGGGCTGCCATCATTTTTTTCACTGTCATCAGGAACAATGTTTGAATCATTTCCAGTTAAACCGTTATCGGGGACAGCATTATCGGGAACTTCCGAGGAATCATCTTTATTACTGTTGTCTGTGGAACTTTCCGGAGGATTGCAGAAACCATCAATACATAAAAAACCATCCGGACAGTCAACAGCAGTTATGCATTCAGCTGACTCTTCCTGTATGCAGGAAACAAAATATAGTTGGAATAATGAAAAAATAATTAGTAAAATATAAATCCTTTGAAATTTCATTGCTCAGCCCCGATATAATTTAAGTAACAAACACAATTAATTATATAAATCAATATATATTTGTCAAACAGAATAATTTCATAAAAAAAGGGGGGCAAAAAGCCCCCCCGAATAAACATTTTGAGAAAATCTACTTATTTTGAAGTTTCCTTGTCAAGTGCTTCAAAAGCCTTGTCTGCTCTTTCAACAACAGCCGCTCTAACCTGTTCGTTAAGCTGTGACATATTGCTTAAAGCATCTTTGAATTTCTGAAGATCAACACACATAAGAACATACAGAGTTCCCGGATTTGAGATCCATGTCTTTCTAAGCTCAGAACCCGTGAGAGTTGTATCTGTGATCTGCTTTGACACATCTTCAATGTGTTGTTCATCATTTGCCGCCTGACCGAAAGCTTCTCCGCCGGTCGTAGTTGACTGATAATCCTTCAGCATTGATTTAACCTGAACCTGAAGAGTTCTTGCGATTTCTGTTCTGCCTCTACCCATTGCAGCAGTTCTTGCTAACGATGCGTTCCTTGTTCCTGCAGCACTTCCTACTCCACAGATCTGTTTTGCATTGTTCTCATTACCAAGAACCCAGTCCGGAGCACCTTCAAGTTCGTTCTTTACTGCACTTCCGGTACCTTTCTTCTCTTCTGAACTGCCACAGCTTGCAACAAATAATGATGTGATGAAAACTGCAACCATAATAACTAAAATCTTCTTCATCTTTTCCCCCTATCTGGTAAATTAATAAACCGCTATCCGAGCAAATGATTTATACTCATTTCACAGGAAAGGTCAACTTTTTTAACTACCCATTTTTTTTTCATTGAGCATTGAACAGGGTTTTAGTAACAACACCCTTTCTTTTTTATTACACTTGCAACAGATTTTTATTTTGATATAATCCATGTTGTCAAATTTCAATGGAGAAAGTTCATGAAAGCGGGAGTCATCTGGAAAGAAACAACGATCTTTGAAGGATTCAACGATAAAAACAGTGAAAAGAACTTTGTAAAAAGTGACGGACCTACGCCCAAGCACCTTTTTCTTCAATCAATTGCTGGATGCACCGCTATCGATGTTGTTGGAATTCTTGAGAAAATGCACTCTGAAATGCCGACAGAATTCGTTGTTTCAGTAGAAGGCGATCTGACAGAGAATCACCCGAAAGTATTCAAGAACTTTATTATGGTCTATGATGTAAGGGGAAATGTTGATCCGGCCAAACTGAAAAGAGCTGTGAAGCTCTCACAGGAAAATTATTGCGGAATTTCTACAATGGCAAAAAAGATAGCCCCATTTGAAATAAAAGTTGTGCTTAACGGAAATGAAATATAAAAATCAGGAGGTACCATGGAATTTTCTACAATAGACATCTGGATCCTTTGGGGGATTGCCGCTGTAATATGTTTCATTTTTGAAATTTTTCTTCCAAGCTTCTGGATGGCAATGCTGGGTGTCGGCGCAATAGGAGCATCTCTCTCGGCTTTATTAGGAGGGGGAACCGAGATCCAGATAGCTGTTTTTTCCTTTGTTTCAATAATCGCCGGTGTTTTTTTCCGGCCTCTTGCATATAAGTATATCTACAACAGTAACGAAAAAAAAGCTGCCAATGTTGATGCATTGATAGGTCGCAAAGTTCAGGTCGTTTCAAAAATAACCACCGAAAAGAACGGAAAAGTGAAAATAGGCAGCGAAGTATGGACAGCCATATCTGAAAACCGTTCAGAAAGCTTCAATGAAGGGGCCTTTGTAACCGTGGCTTCTGTTGATGGAGCAAAAGTAATAGTAAAATCAAGTGCTTCTGAGAATTAATAACAAAAAAGAACGGAGTAGAAAATGACAGGCGGAATTATCACTTTCTGGATCATTGTCGGCATATTTGCTGTTACGATCCTCGTTAAAGGTGTAAGAATCGTTCCTCAGGCAATGGTTATTGTCATCGAGCGACTCGGCAAGTATCACAAAACCCTTCAGAGCGGATTTAACCTTATCATTCCCATAATTGATAAACCCAGAGAAATGGACATCAAAACAATGCGTCAGATGTATGACGGAAGAAAAATGACCGTTACATCAAGAGTCAGCTTGATCGATATGAGAGAAGCTGTTCATGATTTTCCGAAACAGAATGTTATTACAAAAGACAATGTCGTCATCGAGATCGACGCAATACTCTACTATCAGATAACCGATCCATTCAAGGCAATGTATGAGATCTCAAACCTTCCGGACGCCATTGAAAAACTTGCAAAAACGACTCTTAGAAACATCATCGGCAACATGGACCTTGACCATACACTGTCAAGCAGGGATGAGATAAACTCAAAAATGACAGATATACTTGATGAAGCTACGGACAAATGGGGTGTAAAGGTCAACCGTGTCGAAATTCAGGACATAAATCCACCGCAGGACATCAAAAATGCGATGGAAAAACAGATGAGGGCAGAAAGAGACAAAAGAGCGGCAATTCTTACCGCTGAAGGAGACAAACAATCAAAGATCCTTGAATCTGAAGGTGAAAAACAGAAAAACATCAACTATGCCGAAGGTATGAAAGAATCGAATATACTTGAAGCAGAAGGTCATGCTCAGGCAAAGATCAGAGTTGCCCAGGCGGAAGCCGAAGCGATCAGACAGATAGCTGATGCAATAAAAGAGACCAAAATGGACCCTGCACAATATCTCGTAGCCCTTAAATATATTGAAGCTCTGTCAGCAATGACTTCAGGAAAAGACAATAAAGTTGTCTATATGCCTTACGAAGCAAGCGGAATTCTCGGCTCAGTCGGTTCAATTCAGGAAATGTTTAAGAATCTCCCCAAATAAATTCATCATAAAAATTCAAAAAAAAGATTGAGGGGCAAGGCAGGTTCTGAACAAAGAAGAAAAAGTTGAGAAGAAATTAATCTAAAGATACAACCTCAACGGTTGCCTGTGCCACTTTGCCTTCCATTATGCGCCCCTCATTTAAAGCAGCATTAGAATTGAACATGAAAAGTTATAACTGTTTATTTTTTGTTTGTCAAGAGAGTTTTGAAAAAAACCTTTGCTTTTTGTAATTATTGATAAATTCCCATATCTAGTGTGTTTCATTTCGTATTCTTTGTGAAACATCAATCATTTATTTAAAACAAATAAACTAGAGATACATTATATTGACAAACATCAACTTTTCCATATTATTTCACTGATATTAAGCATCTTGGAGGATAATTTATCATGGGTGTTGTTTTTGATGAGAGTTTTTTCAGCGATCTTCTAATTAAAAAAACTGATGGCACTATTCTGATCATTAAATCTCTTGCACAGTTGCAACAAAAAATCGTTTTAAAGGAAATATCAAAGGAAGATGAGTTTTCAAAAAACGGAAAAGACTGGAAAAACCTTTTCAATATTGAAATGCTGAAACCATTCTTCCTTCTGGTCTCGCCAGAGCCAGAGCCAGAGCCAGAGCCAGAGCCAGAACCAGAACCAGAACCAGAACCAGAACCAGAACCAGAACCAGAACCAGAACCCGTGGCCGTGGCCGAAGCACTGGCTGCGCCCGATACCCCCGCGCCTGCGGCGGATGTTCCGGCGCCGCCCGTGCCCGACACCTTCCCGGCCGACGTGGCGCAAGGCGCATTCGGGCGCGCAGCCCTGCTGCCATTTGCCGATCTGGTCGATCTGCCACAGCGGCCCGTGCGCAGCGACGCCGGT
>Ga0209717_1003520_pt1 | contig 13541 bp, 8 predicted proteins | sample AD_UKC048_MetaG_FD_184418 | JGI IMG/M metagenome (GOLD analysis project Ga0209717, IMG submission 184418) | Active sludge microbial communities of municipal wastewater-treating anaerobic digesters from USA - AD_UKC048_MetaG (SPAdes) (version 2) | ecosystem: Engineered > Bioreactor > Anaerobic >... | reverse complement strand
TAATAAAGACAGTTTGATACGGGAAAGTAAAAATGCTCAAACAACAGCAACAACACAAGCAAATCTTTTTGAATAATAAAAAATAACAAATAGCGATATGCAACCTTGGTTTAAAAATGTAACGCCACACAAAGACATTCAGGACGGACACCTGGATGAATCCATCTTTGCCGCTAACCTGGCAGAAGTAGCAGCCGGCACAGGCAGAGAAATTTATACAAGTCCAGAAATGTTTTTTCAGAAAACCTACTTCACCGCAGGTTTAAAAAATATTGCCAAAAGAGTAGTACAAGGGCTTAATGGCGGGCAAGATGCTGATAACCGTGTTATCAGTTTGCAAACAGGTTTTGGTGGTGGTAAAACGCATACGCTTATTTCCCTTTACCATTTGGCAAAGTGGGGTAAAAAAGCAATCAAAAGCGAACACACGAAAGAATTGTTGGAGACAACAGGTGAACCAAAATTTGAATCGGCACACATCGCCGTTTTTACCAACACTACCAATGATCCGGCACAAGGAAGAAAAGTAGATGGTTTTACCATCGGAACTTTGTGGGGCGAACTGGCTTATCAGTTAGGTGGTTCAGCAGCTTATGAAATAATCAGGGTAAACGATGAAAAACAAATTGCACCTAAAGGCTTATTCAAAAAAGTATTGGAGCAATGCAAACCCTGCTTAATCCTGATAGATGAGTTAGCAGATTATTGCGTAAGTGCATCTGCTGTTAAAGTTGAAGCAAGTAACCTGAGTGACCAAACAGTTAGTTTCATGCAGGAGCTTACAGAGGCAGTGACAGGTACAGATAATTGTGTGCTGATAGCAACGCTACCAGCCAGTGCCCAGGAGTTAGCAGCTTCTCCCATTTCATCACAAATTCTTACTGCATTAGAAAACCGTATCACAAGGGTTGGTGCAAACATGAAACCAGTAGAGGATGATGAAATATTTGAAGTAGTTCGCAGAAGGTTGTTTGAAGATTTGGGCAGTGAAGATGAAATAGAAAAAGTCATTTCTTCTTACTCAGTTTTATATCAATCCTTGCTATCCGAAATTCCATCTTACGCACTAAAATCAGAGTACCGGGATAAACTAAAAAAATCCTATCCCTTTCACCCCGAGTTAATTGATATGTTCCGCCTACGCTGGGCAAGCAATCCATTCTTTCAAAGAACAAGAGGGGTTTTAAGAATATTGGCTGCCATCGTATCCGACCTTTGGAAGAGGCAAACATCATTAACCGGAAGCCAGTATTTAATTCATACTTCTGATGTAGTGCTATCAAACGTAGAAGCATTAACCAGCCAGATTACCATTTTGAATGGAGCAAGTTGGGATTCTGTAATTGGTGCAGATGTTTCCGGTACTTCATCCAATGCTTTCCGTATTGACAATGATGTAAAGGCATTGGGAAAATACAACCTTACACAAGGCATCGCAGCTACTGTGCTATTAGGCACATTCGGCAGCAAAGGCCAAAACAAAGGTGTTGGCATTGATGAAATAAAATTGTGCATGGTAAAGCCTGACGGCTTCAACCACAACGACATTAATGGAGCAATGGATAGAATGGAAGGCAATGCACACTATCTCTATTACAGCAGCACCGGAATAAAAAGATATTGGTTTGATACCACACCTAACGTAAATATCCTGATTAACCAGGCTAAAGGCGATATTAAAAACCCCGACATCACTGCCGAAATACTGAGAAGAGTAATTGAAAAATCAAGAAGCATTCAGTTGTTCAATACATTGGTAAATCCATCTGAGGATATTCCGGAGCAAATGAAACCAACACTGGTTATCCTTAGCCCACAGTATTTAGCCAATCCATCTGAGGTGAACGGTAAAACCAAACCCATCATTGAAAAGCTGGCTACAAAAAAAGGAAACAGCGAAAGAATTTACCGCAATACGATGCTGTTTTTGCTTTGTTCAGAAATGGGAATTGGCAAACTACAAGATGATATTAAAAACTATTTGGCTTGCCATAAAATCAATTCAGAATATAGCTCACAGCTAAACAACGAACAGAAAATCGACATCAGAAGAAGAATAGATGAAGCCAGCAAGCAATCAGATATTTCGTTGGTTTCTGCTTATTCATTGGTAGCAAAATATTCTGTAAAAAGTGGCATTGAAACTTTGGTAATAAAACAATTCAAAGACAGCCTGGAAACACAGATAAACAACAATGTAATAGCAGCACTAAAAGAAGAAGAATGGTTGTTGGAATCCGTTGGATTAAGCACCTTAAAAAACAACAACCTATTGCCAACACCGGAGCAAGCCATTAAAGCAAAAGATGTTTTTGAAGCATTCCTTCGCTTTGATGATAAGCCAATGATTACCGGTCCCGAAGCTGTTTCAAAAAGCATACAGAAGTATTGCACCAATGGGGAGTATTGCATAGCCACAGGCGATGGTAGCAATTACACAAGGTTTTTCTTTCAGGAATCAGTTCCGTTTTTTGATGTGAACGATATTACTTATTGGTTAGTAGATAAGAGTTTAAAACCACAGCCACAGCAACCCACAGCACCCGTAATAAACGATAAAGGCGAAGTGGTTACACCACTTCCGCAGGTAAACGAAGATCCTGTTACCCCATCAAATGATGAGACAGAAGAAACAGGCACTTCCAAAAAATTCAAATCAATTACAGTTTCGGGCAATGTGCCTTTGGAACGATACACTGAATTGTTCAACTACTTCATTACACCATTCGCAATGAGTGGTAATAAAATTGAAATCGAAGTGAACTTTAAAATCAAATCCAATATCGGAAGCCCTATTGACGAGAGCAAACAACAATACAAATCGGCAAAGGAGGCTGCAAAACAGTTAGGGCTAAAATTTGACGAAGAAGTGTAAAAAACTATGTAGATGCAGCAAGAAATTCAACTAAATATCATCCCTTTTACAGCTCCCGTTGAGGAAGCTGAATTTGCCTTTTACACGGCAAAGCAGGATGGCTATTGCCCCATACACAAAGACGATTTGAACGGAGCAATTGAAGGTTTAGTTGATGAAAGCGAACTGCATTATGGAAACTGGCTTTATACAGACTTTGCACCAGCAAAAGAAAACACCATTATCATTTCGGTAAACCTCAATGAATGTAAATACTTTGCCCAGCACTATTATCGGCATTTGATCCGTACTTACTTCAAAGGAGTTGCGGACATCATGTGGAAGAACTTCACCAATGAAATTGAAGTTTGGTTTCACAATACAAAAGCAAGCAGTGCAAAATTCAAAGTGTACAATCAGTTTACACTGAAAGTACAACACAACAGAGTTACCGAAGGTCCAGAATTAGTCGTTTCATTTGATGGCACAACCAAAGTGCTGAATAAAAGCATTGCCGAAATACATAACTTTAAAACAGAGTTATACAACTGGATAAACTGCAACGGTGAATTGAACAGGTGGAAATACCTCACCGATGAACAAAAGCTGAACCATGAAAAAAACTATCCGGTAGTGAGCAACACATTAAAGCCTCACTTCGATATTGCTTTTGATGTGCCTGATTTCAAAAACCGTTATCCCAAGTATTTTACCCTGCTTAACGACTTTTATAACAATTACCTCAATACAGATGCTTTCACAGCAATCCTGCCGCTTTCAGCGGACGGATTTTTCAAACCTAACGGTTTGTCTGTACAACGCATCAACGGCACATCCAATGAATTGCAATTTGGCAATGGTGTTGGTGTTGAACCCAAGAGAGATTTAAAACGATTGAAGCCATACAAGCCGGTTCCCAAGCCAAGCAATGTAAAGTTCTTTTTCATTTACCATAAGCCGGATAGAGAACATGCAGTAAAGAATATTTGGCAGTACTTTAAAGATGGATACAATGGCCAGTACCCGTTTCCTAAAATGGAAGAGTACATCAGCCAGCCGTTTGAATTGGAAGAGAACGGCAGCATTTCATTTGATAATATTGATGATGCAGTTTCAGTAGTTCAAAAAGCCATCAAGAATAAAGACAGGTTACCCGATACAAAATATTTTGCTGTGTACATCAGCCCTGTTCCTAAGTGGGAGAAAGACCCCAAGAGGAACAGCATTTACCACCGCATGAAAGAAATATTGTTGTACGAAGGCATCACCTCACAGGTAATTTGGAAGGAGAACATTTCCAAACCTGCATTCAATCTATTCCTGCCAAACATTGAAACCGCCATCTTAGCCAAGCTGGGCGGTGTACCCTGGAGACTGAAAAGAGATACCACCAATGAACTGATTGTTGGCGTGGGTGCTTTCTACTCCATAACCCGTAAATCAAAATATGTAGGATCAGCTTTCTGTTTCAACAACGAAGGTATTTTCAAAGGCTTTGATTGCTTCGGTGCAAATGATACAGACAGCATCGCAGGTTCAATCAGGGAAGCTGTGGGCAAATTCATTGCCTCCAATTACAAAGCCACAAGGCTTATTATCCATTTCTACAAAGACCTCAGTAAAAAGGAACTGAAACCCATCATTGATACCCTCCATGCGTTAGGCTTACCCATTCCGGTAATTGTAGTAACCATCAATAAAACAGAGAGCAAAGAACTATTGGCATTTGATACCAGCAGTCAAAAGCTGATGCCATACAGCGGAACCATTGTAAAAGTGGGTGCAAAAGAATACCTGCTATTCAACAACACCCGATACGAAGAAGCATCTGCACCAACAGACAGGGAGCACCATTTCCCGGTAAAGATTTCATTCTTCAGCGACAAAGCAGAATTATTAGATGACCCTGCATTGATAAACCAACTCATTGACCAGGTATATCAGTTCAGCAGAATGTATTGGAAAAGCGTAAGCCAGCAGAACCTTCCGGTAACAATCAAATACCCCGAAATGGTGGCCGAGATATTCCCATACTTCACCCACGACAAACTACCCGACCACGGCAAGGAGAGCCTGTGGTTTTTGTAAAAGAAAAATATTTAGAACAATGAATAAAGGAAATTCAAAATTTAAAACAAATAACTTTAAAGCCTCAAAATTAGTCAACCCTAATTTCATAAAATATCTTTGCAAATGAACATTATCAAAAATAATCCATATAGAACAGTTGGTTTGCTCGTTGGTGCAACAGCAAAGGAGCAGGAACGCCAAATCAGGCGGTTGAAACAATTTATTGAAGCAGAGCAAGATCCACAGGACGACTTTAGCTTTCCAACATTAGGTCATTTGCACAGAACTATTTCAGATGTTAATGATGCAGTTTCAAAACTCAACCTTGACAGGGACAAGATGAATGCTGCCTTGTTTTGGTTCTATGACGGCAAAACTGCTCTTAAAACTGATGAAGAAGCATTCAAGGCGATCAAAGATTCAGACTTAGACCAAGTGTTAAATATTTGGACAAAACTCACATCAAACGGAGAAGTTTCTCAACGCAATGCTTCTGCATACAGTAATTTGGGTACCCTTTATCTCAGCGGGATTTTAGAAGGAACAAACACTAACGAAGCACTAATTGAAAAAGGGATTTCATTAAAACTGAAATTACTTGAAAGCAATTTTGTTGAAGACTTCAAGGCGGTAGCAACAGACGAAACATACAAGACAACAAAAAAGGAACTTCAACTTCTGTTTCTTAACATAGTTCAAGCTGAAATCGAAAAGAATAATGTTGTTTCTTCAAGTAAGTTTCTTGACATATTAAATAAACAAGAGTTTACAGCAAAAGAAGATTTCTTGAAAGGGTTTGTTCAGAAGCCAATAGATCAAATAGAAAAACAAATTGAAGAGGCTAAAACCAAGCGTAAAACAAATAAGTCAAATGCAGTAAATATCGGTGAAGCCCTTCACAAACAAACCACAGAAAACTTAAAACAACTCAAATCCATTTTAGGAGCATCAAACGTAAAATATGCTTCAATATCTGATAAAGTTGCTAATGAAATTTTGCAATGTAGTATTGACTATTTCAACCACTGCCAAGAAAACGAAAGTGAAATCAATTACTTTGAACCTGCTTGGAAATTGGCAAAATCAACAGAAGGAATTGCTATTGGTAAGCTCACAAAAGATAGAATTATAGATAGCTTAAATACGCTTGAAGAAATGAAAGACAAAGAAATTTCACAAGCGATACAATTATTACAATCTATCAAAGAAGCATATGAAACAAACAAAGCGAAAATAAATGCAGAAGTTCGGACAATGCCTTTAGGTTACAATCAATCTATCAATTGGAGCAAAGTAAACGAAATGATAGAAAATTCTCTTGATTGGGATAAAGTAGTAAGTCTTATTCAAGAAGTAATACCACAGAAAAATGTAGATAAAATAAAAAATGTTCAAAATCCTACAAAAGTAAATGAATACAAAAGTTTAGTCGATTTTGCATTGTCCAAACTAAGCTATTCACGCAAAAACAAAGTTCAATATATATGCTATTGGAAAACCGTAAGCAAGTCAACCTCAACAACTAGTTCAACTGGTTCTGGCAGTTCAGGTAGCGGTAATTGTTACATTGCAACAATGGCTTATGGAGATTATGACCACCCGCAAGTAATGATTTTAAGAAAATTCAGAGATGATGTATTGGACAATTCTGCATTTGGCAAATGGTTTATTAAAACCTACTATCATTATTCACCAAAACTTGTAGCAAAACTTAAAAATAAAAAGACAATAAACAGTATCATTCGCATATCATTGAACCAACTTATTAAACTCATCAAAAAATGAAAAAACAAATAACATACACCCTGCTTCTATTTTCTTCTTTGGGAGCATTTGCCCAAAATATAACCCGAGAGGATTTTGACAAAGAAATAAAGCCATTAACAGAAAAAATTAAAACGCTTCAATCTGAAAACGGCAAACTGAAATCCGAAATTGGAGGTTTAAATTCAAAACTTATCACTGCTAACAATAGTATTGACAGCCTAAGAAATCAAACGCTGGCTAATAGCAATGCAATTTCTCAAACCGCAAATGAACTTGGAATTAAAATCCAGGAAACAGGGGCCATGAACGATGGCAAAATCACGAAAGTTCAAGATTCATTAAGTAAAAATTCCCTTTATGGAATTATAGCTGTGCTCTCTGCAATCTTATTATCAGGTCTTTTATATTGGCTATTAAGAAGAAGGCAGAAAACAGATAAGTCAGAATTTGACGGTAAACTTGAAGACAAGACCACATCCTTAAAAACAGATGTAATATCTGAAATAGAGAAAACTAAAAAGGAACTTCATCAAGAAAATATCAAGTTAGATTTAAAGCTAATTGAAGTTTTAGAAAATCAATTAAAGGGTAACAAGCATATCGAAACAAGTGGCAATTCAGACGAGCCATCATCAATTGACCATTCAATACCTCTCAAAGTTGCTGATGAAATTACTAGAATCAATGCCTATGCAAATACTCTAGACCCAAATAGCCAGGATGCTAAAGCATTAAAGAGTTCGGTAAAAAGATTGATTAATACATTTAAGGCTTCTCAGTATGATATCATTGATTTGCTAGGGCAAAAATATGATGATGGAATGAAGGTGAGTGTAATAAGTTATATTCCTGATGAGAAAATACAAAAAGGGGAAGAGGTTATTTCAAGAATTATTAAACCTCTTGTCAAATACAAAGGAGAGCAGATTCAAGCAGCACAAGTTGACGTTTCTATTGCTATATAATTAAAAACATAAAATAAAATGAGAAATAAAATTGACTACGGAATAGATTTAGGAACGACCAACTCCGCAATTGCCAGAATGGAAAACGGCAAACCCAAAGTGATCCAAACTGATTTGCAAAAAGATACAATGCCTTCAAGTGTTGCCATCAATCCTAGAAAAAATATTATTGTTGGCGATCCAGCTTATGCCGCAAACATTAAAGATAAATTAAGGCTACTAAAAACTTTTGGCAAGGATGACTCCAATAGTTATTTGGAATTTAAGAGAACTATGGGCAAAGACATTAAATACCATAGTAGTTTGCTTGGGAAGGAATTTTCATCAGAGGAACTTTCGGCAGAAGTTTTAAAGAAACTAAAATCATTTATTACAGACGAACAAATTAAATCTATAGTCATTACAGTCCCGGCTATGTTTACTATGGCTCAAAACGAAGCCACAATAAACGCAGCAAAATTAGCTGGATTTGAGGTAGTAGAATTATTACAAGAACCTATCGCAGCTTCAATAGCCTATGGATTAGATTCAAAAGAAAAAGATGGCAAATGGCTTGTATTTGACTTTGGTGGCGGAACTTTCGATGCAGCTTTAGTAAAAGTTGACGAAGGTATTATGAAGGTGTTGGATACGGAAGGCAATAATGAATTAGGTGGTAAAGATTTAGACTTGGCAATAGTTGACAATATTATTATCCCGTATCTAAAAGAAAACTATTCAATTGAAGGCATATTAGCTAACAATGATAAAAGAGAGATTTTAAGAAATGCAATGAAATCTTTTGCTGAGAAAGCTAAAATTGATTTGTCATTCAACCCAACTACTGATATTACTTGTTTTCCAGATGAAATAGGTGCTTTGGATGAAGATGGCAATGAACTTGCTTTAAGTATTGACATAACCCAGGAAGATTTAGTTGCAGTTTTTGAGCCAATTTTTCAAAAGGCAATCGACCTCACTAAAAAAGTATTGAAAAAGAAAAACTTAAAGGGTAGTGATTTAGATTGCTTGATTTTGGTTGGTGGTCCAACCTATTCTCCAATTCTTCATAGGATGTTGAAAGACCAAATCACTGATAAGGTAATTGCTAAAAATCAAATGACTTCAGTAGCTGTAGGTGCTGCGTTATATGCTTCAACAAAAGATATTGGAGTTGCTCCTCCACCTCCTCCAATCGGGACAATTGCTTTAGATTTAAAATATGAGTCTGCAACTGTTGAGCCAGATACATTAATCAACATAAAAATTGACTCCAAATTAACTACAGCTTCTATTCCAGATAAAGTGTATGTTACATTAGAACGTGGCGATAAATCTTATTCTAGCAATCGAACTTTAATTAGTGATAAAAAGGCAACATTAATAGAAGTGCTTTTGGAGCCTAATAGTTCAAATTATTTTTCCATTGTTCTCACAGATGAAAAAGGTGATAGGCTACCCTGCCAACCTAATAATTTGACCATCACTGATATGCACGTTCCGTCTGCTCCATTACCCTATCATATAGGTATCCAGGTTTGGGACAGTAAAAAAGAAGTGACAGTTTTTAAGGGGTTGAAAGGCTTGGAAAAAAATCAAATTTTAAAAGGTGCTGTTGGCGTTTCTCCTTCTGGTTTGAAAACACCAAAACAATTAACCGCAGGAAAAGTATCAGATATTCTTAGAATACCAATTTTTCAAGGTGAAGATGGTTTAGAAGGCAAAAATTCATTTCAGGCTAATTATGTAGCTGATGTTGTTATTACTGGTGAAACTTTGCCTAAAGTTGTTCCAGCTAATTCGGACATTGAAATAACATTAACTTTTGATCAAAACGGTGCAAAACCTGTTTGTTCTGTATTTTTCCCAGTAATTGAATATACAGAAGAAGTAAATGTTGAAATTAGTTTACAAGCTAAAGTTGAAAGTGATTGGCTTTCTAGAGAAATACAATCCGATATTAAAAGAGCCAATAGACTTTCAGATGAAAAGCACAACCCTGAGTTGAACAAATGTTGCACTGAACTTGAACAATTAGAATCTGACTTAAAGAATGAAAAAGGAAGCGAAGATGACAAAATGAGAATTTTAAATAGTGTAAGGAAAATTAGAAGTGTTTTAGATAATTATGAAACAGACTTAGAATGGCCAAAGGCAGAATCAGAGCTCAAAGACACATTCTACAAAGCTGAAGAATTAATTGAAAAAATTGATGAGGCTGGCTTATGGGGTGATATTAACGAATCAAAAGTAAGACATCAAATGGAAGAGTTTAAAAGCCATATTGAGTCAATAATAAAAGATAAAGACGTAAAACTTGCCATTGAAACAACAGAAAATATAATGAGCCTAATGAGGGCTTTAGTTGAAACTTTCCGAGCAGAGGGCGAGAGAGAGAAAGATTATATTAACTATATTGATGAAAACTTTGCAAGATTGCCTTGGAAGGATGCTACTAGAGCTAGACAGCTTGTAAATCAAGCAAAATCAAATATTAATAACAATGGCAATCAATCCCAATTGGAACAGCTATGTATTCAAATTGATAATTTAAGAGATAGAACCAATCCAAATCAACCCGGAGATATACCAACATTCTAATAAAATGGAAGATAATTACAAAGGCATACTACCTAAAAACTTTTCAGTTGATGAGAAGTATTCTGTTATTCTTTTTATTAAACAAGGTAGCAATGCTGAAACATACAGAGTAAAAGGAAAAGACGGAAAACTGTATTTCCTTAAACTATTCAGCTATTCAAAACTTCACCGTTCTGCATTTGATAGCGAAAACAACTTGCTTGAAATTGAATTTTTAAAATCAATCAAGCATCCAAACATTGTTTCATATAAAGACAGTGGTGAGTTAATTTACGAGGGTAAAAAATTTGGTTATTTGGTTCTTAATTTCATTGCTGGTGAAACTTTAGCTGAAAAAATAAGCCGTGAAAAAATTGAATCTGTTTATGATTTGAAACAAATTATTGGGGATGTCTTGAATGGGTTGAATTATTTACACAATTTGCACGACCCGATTATTCATAATGAAATTACACCTCAAAACATTATGCTTGATTTATCGAGTGCCATTCCACAAGCAAAAATTATTGATTTTGGTTTTGCCCGTTCATTTCACCAATCTTCAAAAGCATACAATAAAGAAGGCTTGAATCTGAACTATGTGGCTACTGAATGTTTCAATAGCTTTTATTCTCCTCAATCTGATTTATTTTCAGTTGGTGCAGTAATGTATCATTTACTTTTTGGAATGCCACCTTGGTCTAAGGACATATCAAAATTTAAGGCCGAAAGAATTAAGGCAGAGGATATGATAATTGAAGAACGTAAAAAGCCACTTTCATTTCCGAAAGTTTCAAGCGAAATAGTTGATTTTGATGAAACAGTAATAAAAATTTTAAAGAAATCATTACAACAAGATCCTGAAAACCGTTTTCAATCTGCCAGTGAATTTACTCAAGCATTGAACGGAGAAATTGAAATTGAAGATGCGGACACTGTTCAAAAAGTAAAGTCAGGCGAAAAAGACGATAAGAAACTAAAAACACAGAAAGCCAAAGGAAAGGGATTTGATGCAATTGCAGGTCTGGATGATTTAAAGAAGGAAATGAAAAGATCTGTTATTGATGTCTTACAAAATCCTGAAAAAGCAGAAAGATATGGAGCTAAACTACCCAATGGCATGGTCTTATATGGGCCTCCTGGCTGTGGGAAAACATTTTTTGCAAAACACTTTGCCGAAGAAGTTGGTTTCAATTTTATGTTAGCAACGCCATCCACTTTAAAAAGTCGTTATATAAATGCTACTCAGGAAAATATTGCGAAGATGTTTGAAGATGCGGAAAAAAATGCACCGACTATTATTTTTATTGATGAAATAAACGAACTTCTTCCAAATCGTGATAGTGATTCTCACGAAATGGCAAAAAGTGCGGTAAATGAAATGTTAGCACAAATGGACAGAACAGGAGAAAAGGGTATTTTCATAATCGGTGCAACAAACTATCCAGATATGATTGACCCTGCAATGCTTAGGTCGGGTCGGTTGGAAAAGAAATTTTACTTGCCGCCACCAGATTCTAAACTAAGAAAGGCACTTTTTGAAATGAGCTTAAATCAAAGAAAAAAGGTCTTAGATTTTGGAATTGATTACGATAGTTTATCTATTCTAACTGAAAACTATGTTAGTTCTGACATTGAATCAATAGTTAATGAAGCTACTTCAATCGCAATGGCTGATGATACAAGAATAACTATGGGGTTGTTGGAGAAAGTGATAAAATCCTTTAAACCTTTTCCGAAAGAAGAATTAAGGAAATACCAAACCATTAAAGCAAAAATGGATGGTGAAAATATTGAACAAAAAAATGACCGACCAAGAATCGGTTTTAAACCTAATAATTGATAATAAAATGGAAACAATTTCATTCGACAAACTTTTGCTTAAAACAGCCTTTTGCTGTATGGCATCCGATGGCAATATTGATAAAAGAGAAATTGCCTTAATCAAAACAATGTGCAGTAATTCCCCATTGTTTAAAGACTTCAATTTTCAAGACGAAATCAACTCACTTGTTAACAAGATTAACACAAGGGGAAAGGAATTTATTTCTTACTACTTTGACTTGTTAGGTAAATCTGCATTGTCGGAAAAAGAAGAACTTACATTAATCGATTTTGCAATTCAGACCATTAAGGCAGACGAACAAATCGAGTATTCTGAAATTAAATTCTTTAAAAATATTAGACACAGGCTGAAAGTAAGTGATAAAAATATTCTGGCGGTATTCCCGGACATTGAACAGTTTTTAGAAGAAGACATTGTTTCTGATTCTTTCCTGGAAAAAATCACAAGCCAATATTTAGACGCTGCTGAATTGCCTCAATTTGATTTAATCAGTATCGCATCAAATTCTATTGACGACAAAGAACAAGATGAATAATGCAATAAAAATAACTTTAGCAATTTTGTTTTCCCTCTGTTTGGCAGATATGCCTTATGGTTTCTATCAGCTTGTAAGGTTCGCTGGTTTAATTGGCTTTGCAATTTTAGCATATCAAGCATACGAACAACGCAGTCAAGCTGAAATGATTTTGTACGGTAGTCTAGCATTGTTATTTCAACCTTTTTTCAAAATCGCACTTGGTAGACAGATGTGGAATATAGTTGATGTCGTTATTGCAATTGGCTTAATAGCATCTATATTTATAAAGCAGAAAAAAAGCTCAAACTAAAGTTAGTTTTCTATTGCTTCTTTTGATTTGACACCCCCAGCCAGCCCACAAGCACGGCTTATGCAGTGGCTAACCCACGAAGCCAACCCTTCCACTGCATCTATGGTGTTGCCGCCATTTTTAACTGTCATACTTTTTGTGGCTATGCTCCCCACGCTTTTGGCACATTGCCTGTTCTGCTTCACTACACAGCCAAAGAGCCAAGCCAACACAAGCATAGCAACAAAAAGACGCTGCACTCCAACCACCACCACCGTTTCGCTTATGCCAGTATAAAAATTGGCGGAAGCATACTTAAACATAATGCGGTCTTATGTGTTCGCTTCGCACAGCCACCCATCGCTTATGCAAGCATCCCACCGCAGTGGCTGTCACATAAGTCGCCATTATGTTAAGTAGCCAACACCATAGCATCCCGTGAAAAACGGGATGAAGCCGTGCTTTTTGCCACCGCACCCCCCAAGAGCCACACACCCCTCCACCCTTTCAATGGTGCAGCAAAAAATAAAGCATGATTTGTTTTATGGCCATGTGCTTGCGGTAGGTTCATTCACTTCATCTCCATTCCGTTCAGGCGTTCCGTTCATTCCGCTTCGCTTCATTCTCTACACTATCCTTCACTACATTCCGCCTCCGTTCATTTCACCAACCTC
>Ga0209717_1003519_pt1 | contig 13544 bp, 9 predicted proteins | sample AD_UKC048_MetaG_FD_184418 | JGI IMG/M metagenome (GOLD analysis project Ga0209717, IMG submission 184418) | Active sludge microbial communities of municipal wastewater-treating anaerobic digesters from USA - AD_UKC048_MetaG (SPAdes) (version 2) | ecosystem: Engineered > Bioreactor > Anaerobic >... | reverse complement strand
AAATAAGAGGGTTTACGATCTTGAAGTTGCTGAAGGGGACATAATGTATGCCGCAACAAGCGGAGGGATATATAAACTTGATACAACCAATCCCGATACACTTTCCCAGATATCCTTCTACAGCACCGGATACAACTATCAGTACAGAATACAGCTTTACAATGACAAGCTCTATGTCGGTGACGATAATGGAATAAACATCCGTGACAAGGAGACATTCACCCGTCTTGCCTATGTCAATATTGATTCAGTTCTTGATTTCGCTATAGCGAACGGTGAAATAGCACTTTACAGATCATCGTTCTGGAGTGCGGGACTCCATATCAGGGATGTTGAGACACTTAATCTTAAAGCGTATGAATACGCAGAATGCTACACAGGCGAACTTACCACAGATCACGGAGCTTTCTATCTCTCCTGCGACGGGTATGAATACCGTTTTGAGGGAAGACCGGATACATATTTTAATTTCTATCAGCTTGACGGTGACATCCGTGAAATGCAGGAGAACCATGTTTATAACGGCTGGACATACATCCCTGACGGAAGCAATGTAAAACTCTCAACCCTCAACGATGTCCCGAGCTATTGCGGAAACGGAGTAATAGAGGAAGGAGAACTCTGTGACGGAAATTCAGTTGAATGTACAACAATAAGTTCATCTTATGTGAGCGGCACGGCATATTGTAATTCAGTCTGCAATGGATATGATGAAACGAATTGTGGAGAAGATGGGTGGTAGTAACGGCGAGAATTAATAACTTTTTTTAAAGGAGAGAAAGATGGATTTTGGAAGTTTAGGCCCGATTATGTGTCTTGGTCTTGCTGCTGCGGGCAGTGCAATCGGATGCGGTGTTGCAGGTATGACATCTCACGGAGTTATGTCAAAGGTTGATGAAGGTCATGCAAAGTTCGTAGCTCTTTCTGCGATGCCTGCGTCTCAGTCGATCTATGGTTTTGCACTTATGATAATCCTGAATGGAAAACTTCAGGAACTCATTTCTGCCGGCAAGGATACTTTCTCAGTGTTTGCGATCGGTCTTGCAACCGGACTTGCTTTCATGCTCAGTGCCATTTATCAGGGCAAGGCATGTTCAAGTGCGATTCTTGCAGTTGCAAAGAAACCCGAGGTTTTCGGAATGAGCTTTGCGGCTCCCGGTATTGTTGAATCATTCGCACTTTTCGCTCTTGTCGGCGGAATAATGATGGCGGCATAAGATCAATATGGAACCTCTTTTCGGACAGTTTCTCCCTGAAAACATCGGACAGGTTATTTCTGAAAATTTGCTGCTTATAGTTCTGTTTGATATGGCTGTAGTTTCTCTGATATCTTTCATTTCGTGGTTTGCGGCAAGGAAATTTGTAAATATTTTTATAAAGTTTGCAGTTGAGAGATCAAAAAATTCATGGGATGATGTTTTTTATAAGAACAAAGTGTTCACCAAGCTTGCAAACATAGCTCCGGCAATTGTGATATATCTTTTTTCCCATCAATTTACGGGTGAACATATTCTCTTGAAAAAACTGCTTATTACTTATGTTGTGATAGTGCTTCTTGCTGTGTTCCGGTCTGCCGGAAATGCTTTCCTTGAGATATATGAAACTTTTGAGATATCAAAGGACAGACCGCTTAAAGGGATCGTTCAGATATTGAATATAATTGCCTATGTAGTCGGTTTCATAGTGGTAATTGCGATAATGGCGGATAAATCCCCCGCAATTCTTTTAAGCGGTCTCGGAGCTATGACGGCAATATTCATGCTGGTTTTCAGAGACACCATTCTCGGCTTTGTTGCGGGTATTCAGATCGTTTCCAACAACTCGATAAGAAAAGGCGACTGGATAGTAATGAACAAATATGAGGCGGATGGAGAAGTCATTGACATAGCTCTTCATTCTGTCAAGGTTCAGAACTGGGACAGGACCATTGTGAGCATTCCGACCCACAAATTCCTTGAAGAAAGTTTTACGAACTGGCGGGGGATGGTCGAATCCGGTGCAAGAAGGATAAGCCGCAGTATTTTCATTGATATGTCAAGCATTTATTTTTTAAGTGAATCTGAAATAAAAGAGTTTCGAAAGATCCAGCTTATATCTGAATATCTTGAAAAAAGGACGGCGGAAATAAAGAAGTGGAATGAAGAGAATCACACCGACACAGCGATGCCTGTGAACGGGAGAAGACTTACAAATGTCGGTACTTTCAGGGAATATGCAAGACAGTATCTTTTAAATCACAACGGACTCAGAAAAGATATGACACTCCTTGTAAGACAGCTTGCACCGGGAGAGACAGGACTTCCTCTTCAGATATATGTCTTTGCCAAAACGACCGTATGGTCTGAATATGAGTCGATACAGTCAGATATTTTTGATCATCTTTTAGCAGCAGTAGAATATTTCGGACTTCGAGTTTTCCAGAATCCAAGCGGAAATGATTTCAGGTCTCTATCTCAATCTCTAAACAGACCGGGTAACTGAAAATGGCAAAAGTTAAGTCACTCATAAAGGCATTGAAAAGGAAAAAAAGAGTTTTTATTCAGACGCACAACTATCCTGATCATGATTCAGTTGCCAGCGCCTTTGCTCTGCAATATCTTCTAAAACAGCATGACATTGAATCGGATATTATCTATCATGGTGAAATTCTTAGAGATTCTCTGCAGAGAATGATAGACCGGCTCGGTATTGACATCAGACATCACAGTCAGTACGAACTTGATGAAAGTGATATAATAGTCATCGTTGATGCAAACAAGAAAAGCAAAAATGTCGCTGAACTGAAAGGGAAAGTTGTCGCAGTGATAGACCACCATCAGGGGACTGCTTACGATGACCTCGATTTCTGCGATATCAGAAGTGATTACGGTGCCTGTGCAACGATCGTCTTTTCTTATTTTGCAGATCTCCGCCTTGAACCGTCTGTTGAAGTTGCAACGGCAATTCATACTGCCATAAACTTTGACACACATCAGTTCACAAGGAATGTCAACTCTCTTGATATTGAAACTGTTGCGCTTTTATATAGAGTGAGCGATGTCGCCCTTGTGAATTCTCTGGTCAGGAACTCAATCAAGGTCGATGATCTTTCAAAATACAGTTATCTGCTTGAAAATGTTAAATTTCATCACAATTTTGCATACTGCCATTTTCCAAACGGCTGTGACAAGAACCTGCTTGCAATACTTTCAGACTATCTTTTGACAATCGACGAAGTTTCATTTGCCGTACTGAGTGCGAAATATCTTGATGAAATAATCTTTTCTGTCAGAAGCGAACTGGCTGAACTTCCGGCGCATATTATGATCTCTGAAGTTCTGAACGGAATCGGTTCAGGCGGCGGGCATATCGATATGGCTGGAGGAAGGATGCCGGTAAGTGTTGACTTCAAAGAAGAGGACATCTATAATAAATTCTTAAGTCAGGTGCGGCTTAGAAACAGTTTCAGGATAACAATATCGGACAGTTGGGGTGGATAGATGCAGTTTTTAGTCAAATTTAAGAACAGGCAGTTGCTTTATTATTATGTTCTGTTCCTTTTCATCATCGGGTCATGCACTTACGGAAGAGGTGGCAACGACACCCCTGATGACGCCGAAATGGAAGAGATCGACGAAGAAAAAGAGAAAGATGAGAACATTTTTCCGGATAAAGCTGTTAATGACGATACTGCCGAATATGATGCTGACACGCTTGATGATGATGTGTCATTTGATGAATTTATGGATATGGCCGATGAATTCTTTTTTGATAATGACGACATGACCGATGAAGATATTTCAGATCTTCCCGACCTTAACGGAAGCTGGGTGAAGCTTATGATCTTCAGAGGAACAGCCAAACCGTTTCTGATTTCAAAATGCAATGCCTGGGCAATAATGATTGAAAAAGTGACATTTACTCAGAAAGAAAATGTCGTTGAATCTCAAAACGAAATGTGCCGGCTAAAAGTTGGCAATGATACTTTTCCCAAAATATATTCGCTGGTTCCTGATAGCTATGCTCAATCTCTTGATATTGTGGAAAAAACTAATTATCTTTCAAAAAATGAAAAAGGAGAAATATTTTTCCATCAACCCAAAGTATGGGATGTTAGGGCTTGTACATTAATTGATCCCGAAAACGATCCACTTCCTACAGATGTCAATTCAGAAAATGTTTTTGATCCGGATAATACTGGAATAAATGGTTTGCTTATTTATGCAAAAGGAACTGTAAACGGTGAGGCGGAAATTGTTCAGAAAGTTAGCACGATCCTCAATGGAAAACTTGACGAAAACGGCGAAATCAGAGGGCTGACAACATGGTCTGAAGACCAGAAAGTTCTTGCTACAAACAACGATTTGCTATGGAAAGGTGCCCCGACATCTCCTGATCCTGGAATTGATGAGTCAGAGAGTTATTTTATTTTTAAGCGGATAGCTCCTGAACTTGATTGTGACTGGATAAGGGAAAACAGTGCAGTCCTTTTTGAGGAAGCGGCAAAAGTGTATCCGGATGAATTTAAATAGGAGTAGTGCGATATGAGAAAGTTTCTTATAATATTTGCGATGTTCTTTCTTTTCATCTCCTGCGAAGTTGAAAAAAGAAGAGCGTTGTCTGATGAAGACAACATCAACATTATTTTGGATGAGGAATCTTCAGACAGTGTCAATGATGAAACTTTTAAAGAAGTTGACGATCCTGCCAATGATGAAAGTGAACAGCAGGATGATTTTGAGATCAAGGATGAAGATAATGAAACCGTTGATGAAGAGATCCCTGTTTTTCCAGTGGAATTTGAATCAGGTTTCATTGAGATCGAACCGGCAAATTACACTCTTGATACAAGAGATCAGACCTCAGCCAGAGCAAGAATGTGGTATAACTTTCAGCCGGCAGATGAATCGGCTCATGAAAAACCGCTTTTTGTGTTCTTTAATGGCGGTCCCGGAGCGGCAACAGCCCTTCTTTTCACATATAACACTGCAAAAATGACGGCGGATCAGAAATATTCTGAATCTGATGTTGTGGAAAATGAATTTAACTGGAATCAGATAGGGAATCTTCTTTATATTGATGCAAGGATGACCGGATTTTCTTACGGTATGACCGGTAATCCTTCAAGTCAGAACGAAAGAAGCAGTTATTTCAGGACAAATAACTTCAATGTCTTTATTGATGCGGCAGATTTCATAAGGGTTATCCTGAGGTTTCTTGCGAGACATCCCGATATTCAGCAAAACAAAGTCATTCTTGTCGGTGAAAGTTACGGTGGAACAAGGGCGACGGCGATGCTAAACATTCTTCTTAATGTGAGAGATTATGCTGACAACAACAGAGTTTTCCATGATAAAGCTCTTTTTGATGAAATAGATGCCCATTTTATGAAGATAAATCCTGAAATTTCGGCACTTCCGCACAAAGAAATAATAAAACAGCAGTTTGCGGGCCAGATACTTGTTCAGCCCCTTGTGGCGGGAGAAGAGCAGTTCACTGCCTCTGGAAAACTTCTTGAAATGGATGGAAGCCCGATCTATGAAGTTGAAAATGAAACAGGTGTAGATTACAAACCGTGTTCAAATTCATATTGTGAACCGCATAACAACGCTCTGCAGTATCTTCAGAAAGCAGACAGAGACATGTATTCATACAGAAGGCCGTATAACTGGCTTTTTGATTACACTGCGACAGGATCGGAAAAAATGGTTGAACTTGATCTTTTTGAAAAACTTATAAAAAACGATCCAAGGGAAATAGAATGGCTTTATTCAGGCAACCGTTCAGAAGCATTCAGATATTCGGGTTTAAACTATTTTAAGGGCCTGGATTTTGACATGAGCAGGGTTCCCGATTCAATAAAAACCGAGATTGAATACCGTAAAACAGGAATGAAAACCCTTGCTTCCGGTGATCTTGAGCAGGTTTTTGGAATTCTTCAGAGCTGGGATGATTATTTCATTGATCTTCATTATGATGTGACACAGATCTTTTATAATGCGACAACAACACCCTACAGCTCAATAAATGGATATATGTTCCTTGAAAATATTCGCGATGTTAAGACATTCATTACTCAGTCGGAAGAGGATATTATCATATATGCTCCCGGAATTCCTGAGTCACTGAAGGATTTCAGCGGCGTGAACAGCGTTGAAACAGAAGCTGAAAAATTCACAGTAAAATTCTCTGATAATGTAAATGCCGAAGTAATATTTCCTTTCTATCCTGAAAGTTCCCACAGTGTTTCTGTAAATCAGCCCGAAATGTTTTTAAACGATGTTAAGGAATGGCTCAACTTTTGACAAAAAAAATCTTTTGATTTAATATTCTTAAGTTTTTAATTTTTTCAGGAGGGGAAAATGAAAAAAATTATTATTTCTGTGCTCGTACTGATCATGTTCTTTGCATGTACAGAAAAAAAAGTTGAAAAAAAAGAGGTTCTTGATTCTGTAACAAAAACAATATCGGCATCTGAAGGGGGAGAGATCGCAACAGAAGACGGGGAAGGTAAGATCGAAATTCCTGCCGGTGCTCTTGAGAAAGATACAGAGATAACAATGACCAGATATAAAAAGGATGGGTTCCCGGAAAAAGATGATCTTATTTCAAAACCTTTTGAGTTTGCTCCCGCAGGACTTAAATTTAAAAAAGATATTTCAGTCACCATCAAAGCAGACACCGGATTAACAAAGATCCCTGCCGGGAAGAGGGTTGCTGCCGGATTGCTGAATGATTCCGGCTCAGACTGGCTTCATGAAGGAAGCGGCGATCCGATCATGAGCGGTGACCCGATTATGAGCGGCGACCCGATAATGTCAGGTGACCCGATTATGAGTGGTGACCCGATAATGATGACGGTCGGTCATTTCAGCACAGTTGTCTTTATTGTTGTTGATGTTAATGAAGAGACATCTGATCTTGAAAATGTGGACAGTGATGTTGAAACTGCAGATGAAGCATCAGATGAAGCGGCAGATGAAACTGACAAGGAAAATCATGCTGATTCTGATGAAATTACAGACGAAGAAAATGATGCTGTTGTGGAAAACGATGATGACATTCCTGACAGTGAAATGGTTGATAACGAAATGCCAGACATGGATGATGTCGTAGATCTTTGCGGAAACGGAATGATCGACGGGAGTGAACTTTGCGACAACCACATGAAAAAACCGTGCGGAATCATTGATCCTCTTCTTTATACAGGCGGTGATGCTGACTGCAACAGTGTCTGTGACGGATGGGATACAGCTAAATGTGTTGAAAGAGTTCCTTTCGCTGGAGTTTTGTGTACAGGGCAGACGCTCTGCTATGATAATTCAACAACAATTACATGTCCTTCAACAGATAGTGAATCATTTTACGGACAGGATGCAACATATGGAACCGCCAACTGTGTGGCTAAGAATTTTATGATGACGGGAGCTCCGGTAGAGGAAGTGATAGTTGATCAGAATATCGGCATCATGTGGCAGAGAAATCTTCCCGAAATAATTCCGGGCTGCTCGATGGGTGAAATGGGTGAAACATGCAAGAAAGATGAAGCAGTCAGTTATTGTGAAACCCTTGTATATTCAGGGTATGACGACTGGCGACTGCCAACCATCGAAGAACTGGAAACAATAATTGATTACGGGAAAAGCGAACCTTGTTATGATCAAGCGCTGTTCGTTGACAATCAAAATGGTCTAGGCACAAGTCTCTGGTCAGGTTCCTTTTACCTGGAGGAAACATATACCTATCATTTCTTTCTTTCACCTTTCGGTAATGTTTATAGCGAAATTATTGATTCAGGAGAGTTTGATCCTTCAGCGAGAGCAAGATGTGTCAGAGGAAACATTTATGCACCGGTTCCCTCTTTTTCAGAAGAAACTGTCGGAGAAGACGAACTGGTAAAAGATGCCAGAACAGGTCTTTGGTGGATGAAGAATTTCTATACATACAGCGAATGGATGATGGGCATGAGCAACTGTGAAGCAAGTGAGGCCGGAGGACATACCGACTGGAGAATGCCTAATATCAACGAACTCAAAACCATCCTTGACAGAAGCATCAATAACCCTCCAACCACCTTTCCCGGTGTTTCTACAGGATATTTCTTTTCTTCAACGACAGACAGCCATGTTGAAGGAAATGGGTCGGCATGGGTAATAGATAGTCAATACGGAACATCATATTCCAACAATAAAACGGAACACAATGATGCAAGCACACTGTGTGTAAGAGGTCCGGTAGAATAGATCACTCACTTTATCTGCAGAATTATTCCGCCAAGTATCAGAACCGAAATAACTGAAAATACAAACGGGAAAAATCTTCCTGCGACAAATCCGGATGAATTTTTCTTTATCATTGCGGCGATCCCGATAAAAAGTGCGGTGAAGGGGACGGCAATGAGAAATATGTCGGCGGGCTGAGGTGATTTCCCTGTGAAATGAACAAGTCCGTAAAGTGTTGAAGGGATTGAAATCGATATTGCTATAACAAAAGCGATAAGATAATTTTTCTTTGATCTTAGGAACGCTTTTTTAATTTCCGGATATGAATAGATAAGAAAAACCAGTATGAAAAGAGAAAAATAGATCAGGGTCATAAGCGGATGATTTTTTAAGGAGGTGTGTATTTTGAAATATGCCTTGGTTTTCGGATAAACGCCGAAAAGATGAAGCCCGGCAAGTATCATTGAGCCGTAAAAGCCGATGACAATATTAAGGAATGTTCTTCTGACGCTTTTTGATATGAACCATGAGCCGGCAATAAAGATAACAAGAAGCAGTACCATTTCAATGAAGAAAAAACTGTTTTTGGGATGAAATTTATAAAGTGTTGCGATATTAAAAAGAACTCTTGAAAGATCTCCCCACATATATTCAAGGTTCATTTTCCGTCCTGAAAAGTATGAATGGACGATAGGGGTGAAAATGACTGGTGAAAGCAGCGCAAAATATTTTACCGATTCCCTTTTCATTCCGAGAACATATCTGCTGCAAAGGGCAAAATAATGAAAAACGAACATATACCAGCAGAAATGGTGAAGTGTTACAAAATAAGAAAAGAAATAACGCTTTGAAAATACTGCGGTCTCAAGAATGATCCTTGCAATTACAACCGAGAACAGAAACAGATAGAGAAAAATGGTTTTTGTTTTTTCACTCATGGTTTTCGCAGTACCATTCATAAACTTTTTTTATTCCTGCTGAAAGCGAAAGCTCAGGAACCCATCCGGTTTGAGATATTTTTGTTATATCAAGAAGTTTCTGCGGTGTTCCGTCAGGTTGAGAGCTGTCCCACTTTATTTCTCCGGAATAGCCGACGATATCTTTAATTAATTCAGCAAGCTCCCTGATAGTTATGTCTCTGCCGGAGCCAATGTTTGTGTGTGTTTTAAACTTATCAGCAGAGTTTAAAAGCATGACAACCGCTTTTGCAAGATCTCCGCTGTAAAGGAATTCCCTTCTCGGATTTCCCGTTCCCCAAAGTTCAACAAATTCAGAACTGTTGATTTTAGCTTCATGTATCTTTCTTATCATCACCGCAAAGACATGGCCGTTCTCAAGGTCGAAATTATCATTCTCCCCATAAAGGTTTGTCGGCATAACTGTAATAAAATCAGTGCCATATTGAGAATTGTAAGCTTCGCACATTTTGAGCCCCGCAATTTTTGCAACGGCATATGGCTCATTTGTCGGTTCAAGTGATGATGTGAGCAGATCTTCCTCTTTCATCGGTTGAGGGGCGAATTTCGGATAAATACAGCTCGATCCGAGAAACAGAAGCTTTTTCACATTGTTAAGATATGCGTGATGGATGACATTCGACTGGATCATAAGGTTGTCATATATCATCTGGGCACGGAAACGGCTGTTGGCACCGATTCCTCCCACTCTTGCAGCGGCAAGTATCACATATTCGGGCTTGAATTCATTGAAGAATTTTTCAACTTCATGCTGATTGCGAAGATCAAGTTCGCCTGAAGTCCTAAGAAGGAGATTCTCGTAACCCGATCGTTTCAGCTCGTTTACGATCGCACTTCCGGCAAGCCCTCTGTGACCTGCAACATAAACAAGAGAATTTTTTTCCATAATTCACACCGAATAAACAAAAATAATGGTGATGTTATCAGATGAATCGATTTTAGGCAAGTTGAATCGGCTAACTTCCGGGACCTGTTCCGGTTTTGCCGGGAACGATGATGTAAACTTCACGGGTATCAACAAGTGAGCCCTCTCCGTAAACATGGATCTTTGCCTGAAAGGCGGTCGGTTCAGGTGTTGTGGGATTAAAAATATCGTTATAAAAATCAATATCGAATGTTACTGTTGTTCCCGGTTTGACATTTTCAAAAGCAACGGATGTGCATTCTGCCGGACAGTTTACAGTGTTTCCGCCGACAACTCTTTTCACAGGTGTAACTGCCTTTATGAATTGAGTAACATCTACAGACTGGGGATTTGTTATTGATTCTCTGCCGGTATTGACAAGCATCGGAACGCTTGTCGCAAGAGCTTCAACAGCGTTTGCAATGTTGGTTGAAAGACCGGTTCCGTTTGAATTAATAAGGTAGTAGAAGGGATTTCCTGACCCGTCAACTGAGCCGGTTCCTGTTGAAACCTGTTTCAGATCGTTAGCAGGGGTAAAACCGAAAGATCCTGTATTCCATGAGTCAACACCGATGAATTTGCCGTTTATGCCGTTTAACGCATCAATCGCATTGTTTGTTGAAACATATATCCAGTCGCTCGCACCGACTTTGTATTTGCTGTATCCTGTTTCAAAAGCTTCGTCTGTCATCATTATGAATATAGGTAATGCCCCTGGTCTGAAACATGCTCCGCCTATTGAGCCCTCACTTGCTGAGCAGTCCATTGCGGGAGTTGTTCCCCGTGCTTCACCTGTCGCTGAAAAATAGATTGCGCTCATTTGCGGTTCCCAGCCGGTATTTTCAAGATAGTTCACTGTTGACATTGTATTTTTTAATGTGTTTTCGTTGGTGGTGATAGTCTGAATGACCCGGGTTCCGTAATCATTTGGGAATGTATCATAATCTTCAAAAGTTGTTATTCCGAAGCCGGCATCGGGAATTTTTGCCTTGATCGATCCGATGAGTGTGTTATTTATTCCGTCTTTCAGGTGTGCTATTTCTCCATCCATTGACTCTGAAAGGTCAATGAGAAAAAGGATGTCGGCTTTTGTGATATCAGTTGAAAAGTCAAGAGGTCTGATCTCGTGGTCAGGATCGTTATATGGAAGGATTACATAATATTTGTCTTTCCACCATTCCGCATTTGCAACAGTAGGATCACTTCCTGCGGCATATTCAGTGGCATCATCAATTCCATCTCCGTCGGTATCTTTTTTCTTCGGGTCAGTTCCGACCTCAAGTTCCTTTGCATCACTAAGTCCGTCATTGTCGCTGTCAAGGTCAAGATAATCGGGAGTTCCGTCTTTGTCTGTGTCAAGCGGGGGAATGTGCCCGTCATTTTCAATTTCATCGCTAATCCCGTCACCATCACTGTCGGTATCAAGGTAATTTGGAATTTTATCTTCATCAGCATCTTCAGTTCCTTCATAAAGATCGGGAATTCCATCACCGTCACTGTCAAGGTCAAGATAGTCAGGAGTCTTATCATCATCTGTATCAACGCAGGGCTGCTCAGGACATTCAATACTGTCTAAAATAGCGTCATCATCACTATCTGTATCACGGTAGTCGGGAACACCGTCATCGTCTGTATCCCTGCATGGAAGTTCGGGGCATTCAACTGAGTCGGGAATTCCGTCACCGTCGCTGTCAGTATCAAGATAATCGGCAGTGGTGTCATCATCAGTGTCAACGGGAATTCCGTTTGGAACCTCTATACAGTTGGGGATTGTGTCTTCATCTTCATCACTCATGCACCAGTCCTCAATCCCTTTAAATTGGTCCGGAATTAAATATTCTGTGCCGTTACAGTCACATTTTCCAGAGTCTCCTGTATCACCTGAGTCGCCTGTATTGCCTGAGTCGCCTGTATTTCCTGTGTTACCAGTATTCCCCGTATTTCCTGTGTTGCCTGAATTTCCCGTATCACCATTTTCATCCGGAAGGGTGTCGCCGGTATCGCCTGTGTTACCTGTATTTCCTGTATTACCTGTGTCACCGGGATCCTTTTTGTCATCTCCGCATGAGATAATCAAAGCGGCAACAAAAATTAACGACAGATACTTGAACAAATTCATAAGAAACCTCTTCAGAAATATTATTTATTAATTCCCCGGACCTGTGCTTTCCTTACCCGGTACAATAACATAGACTTCACGCGAATCAACAAGAGAACCCTCTCCGAAAACATTGATCTTAGCTCTGAAAACTGTTGTTTCTGTAGTTGTCGGCTCATAGAAATCGTTGTGGAAGTCTATGTCAAATGTTACAGTCGTTCCCGGTTTAACATTCTGGAATGCTTCAGCAGTGCATTCTGTCGGACAGGTTACGGTATTGCCGCCCACAACTCTTTTGATCGGAGTGACTGCTTTGATGAACTGGGTTACATCAACTGACTGAGGATTGGTAATTGACTCACGTCCGGTATTTACAAGCATTGGCACATTCGAAGCAAGGTATGCGACACCGTCAGCTACAGTTGTTGAAAGACCTGTTCCGTTGGAAGATATTTTATAATAAAAAGGATTGCTTGATCCATCAACTGATCCGGTATTAGTAGAAACTGCTTTCAAATTGTTAACTGGATCTGATCCTGCGGCAGAATCCCAGGAGTTGACGCCAATGAACTTTGCATTTTTTTCATTCATTGCGGCATATGTCTGAGTTGTGTCTTTTAAATTATAATTGGCTACAAAAGCTTCATCTGTCATCATGATAAAAATTGGAAGAGCACCGTTTCTGAAGCAGGCTCCGCCTATACTGCCTTCTTTTCCGGAGCAATTTGTTGCAGGAACTGTTCCATGGGCTTCACCAGTTGCAGAATAATAAAGTGCATTCAGGTGGGGTTCTGTTCCGCCGGTTCGGGTGTTAACTGTGTTTACAGAATTTTTTATTGTTGTTTCATTTGTCGTGATATACTGATGAATTCTTGTGCCGTTGTCGGAGTAATAGTCATGATCTTCAAAAGTTGCAATTCCGAAACCCACATCAGGTATTTTTTTCTTAATTTCCGGGATAAGTGTTGAATTTATTCCTGTTTTTAAGTTTGCTATTTCGTCTTTCATTGATCCGGAAAGATCAATAAGGAAAAGAATGTCGGCCATAACGATGTCTGTCGCAAAATCGAGAGGTCTTATTTCATGGTCAGGATCGTTGTAAGGCAGGATGACATAATACTTTCCTTCCCACCATTCAGGGTCTGAAACCGTGGGGTTGCTTCCTGCCGCATATTCTGTGTTGTCGTCAAAACCATCATCATCGGTGTCGGTTTTTTTAGGGTTTGTCCCGATCTCAAGTTCTTTTGCATCGCTGAGCCCGTCATTATCACTGTCAAGGTCAAGAAAATCGGGATTTCCGTCTTTGTCTGTATCAAGAGGAGGCACATTTCCGTCGTTTTCGACTTCATCTAAAATTCCGTCTC
>Ga0209717_1003513_pt1 | contig 13559 bp, 4 predicted proteins | sample AD_UKC048_MetaG_FD_184418 | JGI IMG/M metagenome (GOLD analysis project Ga0209717, IMG submission 184418) | Active sludge microbial communities of municipal wastewater-treating anaerobic digesters from USA - AD_UKC048_MetaG (SPAdes) (version 2) | ecosystem: Engineered > Bioreactor > Anaerobic >... | reverse complement strand
CCTCAACGAAGCCCGCGTGCGTGCCTTCATTCGCGCCCTCAGGATCCGTCTGATAAGTACACGTCGACTCATCCAGTGTCAACGCGTAGCCGGCCATCGGAGTCACCATGAGAGCTGCCGCCAGCAACCACACCATGTAACGCGCCTTCTTCATCGCTTATTACTCCTTACCTTGTCACTGCCCTTGTCCCCAAGAACAAACCACTTACCTATTCACAGCATCCCACATTTCGAGGGGTACCATCATCCATGCTCGGTTACGATACTCCGCAGATTGCACCCATTCTCCGCCTGCAACGCATTGTATGATACACCGCTTTCCTTCAAACGTCAATCCTTTTTTTGGCCCATTCTTCACTCGTCTCACGACTAGATTGTAGCAGAAGCCGTCCGTCTTGTCCATGTCCTCAGGCAGCCGTCAAAGGCCAACCACGTGTTCGAAAGCGCCGACGTCATAGTCCGACCCATCGCCCGTCGCTCCCGAGCCGAGTCCGTCGCCGTCCACACCGCGCGATCGACCGGCACGATCCGCCGTGACACTGCCATAGCGGGCAGAACCCACGTTCTGGCCGGCATCGATACACGGAGACTCCGCAGCCAGATCGAAGTCCCCGGTCTCGGGGGCCAATAACATCGGGTCGGCGTCGAAGTTTCCGTCCCCCTTGTAACCTCCCCGCACATCGCAGAAGCGCACCAAGGGAACCGAACTCTCGTCCCGGTTGCAGATGACGTCGCGTCCTTCTTTATCCCATAGGATACAGTTGATGATCGTGGGCGACGAAGCCTGGTTGCCAATAGCGTCGCCGGCGATGGCTCCCCAATTATTGAAAAACGTACAATTCACAATACGGCTCGACGAGCCGTCTCGGTTGCAGATCCCGGCGCCCAACGCCAGAGCGTAGTTCGCGGCCAGCACACAGTTGGCAAGGGATGCCGGTGATTCTTGGTTGAAGAGGGCTCCGCCTTCCATGGCGGTCCAGTTATTGAGGAAATCGCAGGAACGGATTCGAGGGGACGAGAGGCGGTTCGCCATTGCGCCGCCGTTGGCCATGGCCGTGTTGTCGAGAAAGACACACTGGGTCATGAGTGGCCACGCCTCGCGGTTGTACATCCCTCCGCCGGTGTTGGTGGCGCCGTTACCCTCGAAGAGGCATTCGGCAATGGTGGGCATACCGCCGCGGTTGTACATGCCCGCACCAAAGGCGGCGATATTGTCGACAAAGGTGCAGTGCCGCACGACGGGCGAGGCATAGGCGTTGTACATGCCGCCGCCGCGCGCGAACTCGCCGCTTTCCCCGGAAGCCCGGCCGTTGCGTATAACAAACCCATCGAGCACGGCGCCGTTTGTTCCCACCACGACATGGTACGCCGGAGTGCCCGAGCGCGCGACCAGCCCGTCCAGGATGGTTTCGTTCACTGGCCAGTCGCGTTCGTCACGTTCGGATTCGCCGCCGGCAAAGCCGCCGTACAAATCCACACCGGCACGCATCACGAGGGCGCCCGATTCTGAGGGACGTGGCTCGTTGTACAGGCCTTTCGCCACCCAGACCTCACCGCCTCCAGCGCCCGCCGCCGCCTCGATGGCCGGCTGAACGGTGGTGAAAGCCGTGGCCCAGCTCTTCCCATCTTCTTGATCTGTGGGATTGCTTCGATCGACGTAGAAGACCCCCTCCCCTTCGCCTTCACCTTCTCCCTCGCCCTCCCCTTCCGTCGCTTCGCGACGCGCCACGACTTGAATCACGGCTTCACCCACGTCGGACGTGACCGTAATGACGCCGAGGTTCTCCTTCTCGGCAAGGGCTGCACGGTCAATAACGACATCCATCGTTCTGGGATCGTTGAAGGATTCGCTCATGCCCTCAGGCGGCAACACCTGAATCCAGGCGGCGGCGGTGCTCGCCGTGAAGTAGAGGACGCTTCCCGAGTCCCCGGCGTTCCACACGAGAAAGGACCACTGAACACCCCGTGTCCCGAAATCGTAGACCGTATCCGAAACGGCCAGACTCGCCTTCGCCTCCGGTAGGGGCTCGATGGGACAACCCGCGAACATCGCGCCCGTCGTCACAAGTAGGGCTGCACACGCAATCCGAGGCAGTCGCATACCGACATCCTCCCATATTCGACGATAAACCACGGAATCCAGAGTATACCACAGCGTAGCGCCAACACCAACGAAACGACTCCATGGGCAGCAGGCCCGCAAACACACGCGCAAGTAGATAGATGTTAAGGTTTAGTAGTAATATTATATAGATGTGTAGTCAATCTACCCAAAGCCCCGCGTGCCGTCAAGGGTCGCCCCGGACGTCCTGCGATCGCCCAGACGCCCTTCCGAATCTCATCACGATGCAGAACGTACGCGCCGTCGCGTGTTCGGCGTTTCCCATCGCACATCGGGTTCCGCCAACCACACAGGACTTCAACACCATGAAGACCCGAGTCGGCCCAAGAGGAAGACGGGGGAGGGATTCGGCCCGTGCACGCGTCCAGCGAAGGCATGTGTCGGGCCAGTGTGATGTGGGTTGATTGAATCTTGACAAAAGAGAGGAGACGGAGTAAACTCTTTACAAAGTTGTGGTTTATGGATTTCCGCGAACCGCGGCACGGCAGCACGGGAAAGGTTTCGATCGTGAAACACATAAGAGGCATATCCGCCACCCCCGCAAGCGCAAACGAAGTCCAGTTCATCATCTGCCAACTCAGTCTCCTCCTCAGCGAGTTGTTGGGATTCAAGGGCGGAAGCTCGCCCTTGCTGGATTTCATCAACTTGCAGTGCGATCTTCCCCAAGCCAACGACTAGGACCGAATCTGCAAGGTATCAGGTCGACGGGAGGCCGGGCTGAGCAATGGTTTGCGGCCAAGGTCCCGTGTGAAGGGTACAGTTCACGTTTCCCTTTCCCCCGAAATGCGACCGAAGGAGAGAACGGCGTTGTGCTTTCTTGGGTTGGCAGGGGGGCATGTTCTTTCCTACCTTCGTCCGGTTCCCGCACCTCGGGTGTTACCCGCCGACTCCCCGCGGCCCCGGTTGCACCAAGAACCTTCTCCGCTCTCAACGTAGAGGTCCGCCCTGTGCTTGATTGCCTCTGGCATGCCGGCCACAATCCGAACTCTGACAATGCGGGCCGAGAGTACCGTGCCGGGTGTACGTGCCTCACGTTCGCTTCCGTCCTTTCGGTGGTATCATTAGGGCATGGGCTTTCTGCATTTGGATCGCGACGATGCTCTGCGCCCGCTGGGGCTAGGACCGATCGGGGCATTGGGGCCCATGCTTTGTTCCGGTAACGATTTAGGGGCAGGAAAACTATTGACAGAATGACCTCGTTGACGCATAATATAGAAAATAGGGTACCGTTAGGCTCGTGCATCGAGAGGTCCCGGAGCTCGGTGCGGGGCGTTGTTGGATAGCGATGGACATAGACGTGCGCCTTCACAGAGGTGAACCGGGGCATGGACGCGTGGTGCATTTAGGCCCGCAGCGAAAAGGTGAATGAGCATGAGAGCTAAACCGATGCGATGGATGGGACTGGTAGGCCTTCTGGTCAGTGGCAGCATGTTGATGATTGGTTGTCCGGCCCTGGATATTGTGGCCATCCCGGATAAGGCGCTCGAGTCGGCCATACGCGCCGAGTTGGGACTTCCCTTCGGCCTGCTCATGGACGGCGAGCTGAAGCGGCTCAAGGAGCTGGACGCACGGTCGTTGGCCATTCGGGACCTGACAGGCCTCGAGCATTGCACGAACCTGACGTGGCTCAACATCGAGGGCAACGCCGTGTCCGATATCACGCCGCTCACGCCGTTGGGCAGTCTGACCTATCTGAATATCGAGAGCAACGATATCACGGACTTGTGGCCGTTGGCCGGCCTGTTCAGTCTTACCGATCTGCTGCTGTCCGACAACGAAGTCTGGGACTTGGCACCTCTCGTGGCGAATGCGGAGAACGGGGGGATTGGCTACGGCACGGTGGTGACCCTGAGCGAGGGCACGCTCGTTGACGCCCAAGGCGAGATGTCGCCCGCAACGACCGACCAGATCGCGCGTCTGACGGCCGAGGGCGTTACGGTAGTGCTCACGACGACCACCAACAAGTCAAGTGCCAACGAGTAGGCTCACACGCAGGACGTGCGGCCACCAGGCCGCTCACAATACAGAGGACGACGAAACCGCCGCGCGGTCAACGCCTCGTTGCGGTAATCTGGTGAGAGTGGAGTTGCATCCCATGAACCTTCGCATGACGCGTCTTCCCCTCCTGGCCTTACTGATCTGCGCGACCGGACTGGTGGGTTGTCCGTTACTCGTGCCGACGCCGGAACTCAGCGTGTCACCCCTTGCCGTGAACTTCGGTCCGTCCGGCGTTCATGAAAGCCTCACGATCGCCAACACAGGCAACGGGACACTGCGCTGGACCCTTGAAGAGGTCGTCTGGAATGATCAGGGCTCCGGCACAGGGACCTGGGTCGCAACGGATATCCCGTGGCTGACGGCCACGACGTCGAGCGGGGCAATCACCTCCGGCGTGAAGCAGGTGGAGTTGCTGGCGGATCGGGCCGATATGGCGTCGGGTCTGTACAACGGGACGGGCGTGCGTATTGCGTCCAACGGCGGCACATCGGTTGTCCGAGTTGCGATGACGGTCGAGGCAACGATGGTCGTCAATCCGATGAGCATCGGACTCCCCCTGGACGCCACCTCCACCAGTTTTGGCATCCAGAACCGGGGAACCACGACCCAGAACTGGCACGTGGATTTCCTGACCGACGCCGACGACCTGTCGACCACGGCCGCGTTGCCGGCGTGGCTCACGGTCACGCCCCAGGAAGGCAGTCTTCGGAGTGGCGAGCAAGTCAACGTCGCACTCGCGTGGCCTGCTTGGACGGACACGCCGCAGGACTTCGCGCTGCTGGTCACGAGCCACACGGATCGCGCCGTTGTCACGGTGTCCTTCGGCACGTCGGATCTCGTGGTCACCCCATCGCCGTTGGTGTTCTACGGTTTGGGCGACGCCGCCACGGTCACGATTACGAATAACGGCACGGCGGCCGTGGGTTGGCAACTCGTGTTGCGCAATCTGGTCGATGCGGAGGGCAAGGTGCCCGTAGCCCTTGACACGACGGCGGGAGTGACCTCGGCGGGCCAAGCCTCCACGGTTCAAGCCACGGTGAACGAGACCGACCCGGACCATGTGCTGTTTGGCGAGGGCTCGTACGCGCTCGTCGTGAATACCGAGAAGGTACAGTTCGTCATCCCCATCCTTATCGAGGCGTCGAATCTACCCGTGATCACGGTTTCGGATCCGCCCAATCCGAACGTACAAGACCCCCCGCCCGTGCCGATCTCTACCCTTGACTTCGGCGACGAGAGCTACCAGCAGGTGTTTTACATCGCCAACACGGGCCCGGTAGGCTCAACCCTGTATTTCCGGATCACGCACGAGGATGAAGGAGAGGCGAACCCGCTGCTGGACTCGATCACGCCGGCGGAGGGTTCCACGGAAGGCGATGATCCGGTGTTCTACATGGCGGACCGCGGAGATTTCATTCACGGGGTGCCTGTCACCGTCACGATCAATCGGAATAACCTCACCGATCCGGTCGAGTACCGCGTCATCACGGTCACCGCGTGGGACAGCGAGTTCCAGCGTCCACTCGATGCGCTCGATCCGGTCACGCTCAACATTCGCGTCGAGCGGCCGCCCATCCGTTTCGAAGGTGCGCAGCACCGCTCGAGGCCCCCGTTCATGCTGCGGTTCGTCTTCCGCCTCCGCGACACGCTCGGCAAGGCTATCGACACCCGCGATCCCGAGATATTCGCCGCGCTCCAGAACGCCTTCACCGTCTACGAGGACGGGACCCGGCTCACCGGCGAAACCAACCACTTCGTGACCTACGCGGAAGACCTCCGGTACGACCTGGTCTTGCTGCTCGACTACACCGGAAGCATGTTCGAGACGGTAGGCAACGACCCGCTCTTCACCGACAGCGCGGATCCGCTGGCCGATCTCTACGCCGGCAAGAGCGACACCCCGGATGATGAAGGTATCGTCGGTCAATTCCTCCGCGATCTGCCCGATTCGTATCAGCTTGCGTTGATGGAATACCATGATCGCCAGCAGGGCGATCGCCTGATCCATCCGTTCAGCACGAGCGACGATTCGCTGATTGCCGGGCTGAAAGCATTCACGCTCACTCCAGGCGCCCACGGTGTCTCTGAGATTTATGACGCGCTGATCGAGGCCTGCACCCGCCTCGCGGAAAAGGATGCCGGCGCCGAACCGTTCATCACCGATGCCGACGTGCGCGCGGTGGTCTTCATCTCGGATGGGCGCGACACCTCCTCGTCGGCGGCGCTGTCCGAAGTCATCTCCGTCGCCCAGGAAAACAAGGTCCAGCTCTATCCGATCGCCTTCGGCGGAGAGGCGGACAACGCGCCGCTGATCGCCATGGCCAGCGAAACGGGCGGCCACTTCTACCAAGCGAAGTATGTCTCCGGCCTCGAGGGTCAGACGCTGGAAACGGTGCTGGTGCGCGATCCCGAGGATCCTCGCCTCAACGCGCCCGGCACGCTCATCACGGATCTGGAACGGCAAATCGTTCTCACGTATGTATCGCCGATCCCGGCGGGCGCGGGCTCGCATACGTACACGCTGACCGTCGACTACAGCGGCGATGAAGGCTCGGTCGAAAACACCGTGCTGTCCGGCGAGAACCTGATGGCCGAGGGCGACGTGCGTGCCGGCCAGATCTCCCTCGTTACCTCGGGGATCGTCGGTCACCGCGCCGACGTGTTCGTCCGCGCCGAGTACGTGCCGCGCGATGTTCACGGGTTCCGGTTCCGCATTGTCACGACACCGGAGACCGTTCTGACGGCCGACGACGTGGCACTCGCCGGTCTGCTGGGCGATGCGGACGGCAAAGCCGGCACGTGGCGGCTCATCGATGAGGGTAATAACGTTTTTCGTATCACGACGAACACCGCCGGAGCCTTGGCCTATGGCAGCTTCGGCAACCTGCTGCGCGTCACATTCGACGGCATCGACGACGGATTCCAGGTGGGAATCCGCATTGACAACAGTCTCTACGGCCCGCCGACCAACGCCTTCTTCCAGTGCCCCACCGAGCACTTGGTGCTCTCCGCATCGCCGGACATCGTGGCCGTGCCGCTGGATAACGTCATCCTAATTGAGGACGGCTTCGATCCGTCCGCACCGGATGCGTTCGACTCGGACGATGACGGAACGCGCGACTTCGACGATCCGTGGCTTCTGGATCCCGCCGCTCCCCCACTCTTGGTCTCGCCCGTCGATGTGGATTTCGGCAGCGTCGACACGACCGCTGTGGTGCGACTGACCAATGAACGGTTTGACGACTTGGTCTGGCAGGTGGACGGGAGTATTGCCGGCCTTGCGTTCAGCGTGGGCACCACCGCAGCCCAGGCCCTCGCTGTCGGCGGTCAGCAGGACTTGACGCTGACCCTCGATCGCAGTTCATACGCGCCGGGCTCTTACGTGCGGGCCTTCACCATCGTTACAACAAACGCGGCCGGCCTCAGCACGGAACGCTTCGACGTCAAGGTGTCGTTCACCGTGGCGTCCGCGCTCACGGCGGCCCCGACCCGTCTGGATTTCGCCGCCTGGGTCGATGCTGCCGACCTCACACTGGGCAATGCGGGCGCCGACGCCGTCGACTGGACGCTGACGGTCGTGGATCCGGACCATCCGGCCGCCACCGAACCGCCCGAGTTCATGATCTTCGATCCGCCGGTCTTGGCGGGCAGTATCGCCGCGGGCGGAGCGAACGTAGTGTCGCTCACGATCAACCGTGCCCATCCGGATCTGGCCGAGTACGGCACGTACGCGTACGAGCTCATCGCAAGGGCCACCACAGTCGCCGGCGTAGGCCGCGGCACGGTGCGGATACCGGTCGAGATTGTGGTAGCGGGCCACCCGGAGCTCCACGTGCTTCATGAGGACGCGGAGGTGAACCCTGCGGAAGGGCTTTGGATGCTCATGGGGCAAGAATCCCTGGACATCGTTCTCCGTAATGAGGGCGATGAAGCGATGACATGGGGTCTGTCGCTCACGTATCTCGACAATCCGAGCATTGCCGCCGCAGGTTTGCCCATGGCCTTCTCGCCCTCCGAAGGCGCGCTGGCAAGCGGCCGCGAAACCACGGTGCACCTTGTTGTGGATCAGCGGGCGTTGATCCAAGTCCTCGGCGAGGGCAACCATGCGTTCCGGCTGTCCGTAGCGTGGGATCTGGGCGTGTTCGACATTCCGTTGACCATCAATCTCGAGCCGTTGCCGACCATCGCCACGGTGAAGGAGCCAGAGGCCGGGCTCTCGAATCCACCGGTCGAGTTTATTGACACGCTGGATTTCGGTACGGATGAGTACCAGATGGTGTTCTACCTGGCCAACATCGGCCACCAGGACTCCAAACTCTATTTCGACATCGAGAACGAAGACGGGGTCTCCGTCACCCCACTCGTGGCCGATGTGACGCCGCTGCAAGGCTGCCCCGAGGACGATCCGAGCGCCGCTCACTTCGAGTACGCTTCCCGCGTGGTCGCTGCGTCGCCGATTGTTGTCACAATCGACCGCAACAACATCGACGGCGAAGTCGCGTTTCGTACGCTGACGATTGTCGCCCGCGACAAGTCGTTCCGCCGTGAACTGACGGCCGTTGATCGGCTGGATCTCAAGATCCGGGTCGAGCGGCCGCCGCTGCGGTTCGAGGGCGCTCAGAACCGATCGAGGCCGCCCTTCATGCTCCGTTTCAACTTCCTGTTGCGCGACCGTTTCGGCAATGCCATTGACACGCTCGATCCCGGCATCTTCGCCGAGCTCCAGAATGCCTTCTCCGTGTATGAAGACAAGGTCTTGTTGCCATCCACGGAGACGAACCACTTCGTCACCTACGCCAAAGACCTGCGCTACGACCTTGTTGTGCTCCTGGACTATACGGGAAGCATGTACGCGGCCGCGCAAGCGGAGTTCCCTGGCGTCGCCCATCCGCTCCAACGCCTGTACGCCGGCGATCCGGCAAATCCGGCCGATGAAGGCGCCGTCGGCGCGTTCGTCCGAGACTTGCCCGATTCCTACCGCATCGCGCTGATGGAATACCACGATCGCCAGCAGGCTGACCGTCTCGTGCATGGATTCGACACCAAGGACGACGCCATCATTGCGTCGTTGCAGGGTTTCTCGTTGCCTCAGGCCTTCCACGGTGCCTCGCAGGTGTACGACGCGCTCGTGGATGCCGTGGCGCGTCTGGTCGAGAAGGATCAGGGCGCGCTGCCGCTGGTCGAAGACGCCGATGTCCGGGCCATTGTGTTCATCTCGGATGGCTGGGACACGTCGTCAAGCGCGTCGCTGAGCGACGTCATCACCGTGGCGAAGGCCGCTCGCGTACGTCTGTATCCGATAGGTTTCGGAAGCGATGTGAACCTGGTCAGCCTCATCAGTCTCGCCACCGAAACCGGCGGTCACTTCTATCGCGCGCCGAAGGTGCAAGACTACGCCACGCAGGACCTCCTGGATCTCTTGGCCCATGACTCGAAGAGCGACGATGACGCGGCGCCGGGCATTGTAGCTACCGAGCTGGCCCGGCAGATCGTGCTCACGTACATCACGCTCCTCCCGGGCCCCCACCAATATCAGGTGCGCGCCACATTCCGGGGCGACACCGGATCGATCGAGGACACGGCCGCGCTCTCGAACGACACTCTCGACGGCGACGTGCGCGCAGGCCAAGTCTCGATGAGCACCACCGGCATTTCGGATGAGTCAGCCGAGGTCTACGTCAGGGCGGACTATGTGCCTCGGAATATCTCGCGGTTCCGGTTCCGGCTGGTGCCGTCGAACCATACCGCCATTTCCCCCGACGCGATCGAAATGGTGGGGCTCTTGGAGGACGATGGTATGCCGCCCGATGACTGGCGGATCATCGCCGAAGGCAACAACATCTTCACCATTGTGGCAGACGAAGGAAGCTTCCTGCCCTACGGTTCGTTCGGACAGCTCCTGCGCATCACGTTCAGGAACGTCACGGCGTCGTTCGAACTGGGTCTGCGCGTGGACAACAGCCTCTACCTTGATCCTCCGAACACGACCTTCTTCCAGAGTCCTCTCGAGAATCTGGTGATCGCGTCCGGCGCGTCCGATGTGGTCGCCGTGCCGATCGAGGATATCTACCTCGTGTCCGATGGCTTCGATCCGCATGCGACAGGGGCCTTCGATGCCGACAGCGATGGCACCGGCGACTTCGACGATCCGGAGCCGCTCAACGCCGACTACCCGGCCCCGTTCGCCGCCCCCACACTGTTCGACTTTGGCTCTGATCGGATTGCGGCAACACTGAACCTGACCAATCAGCGGTTCGAGGACGTCACCTGGACGCTGGCCGACGATGTACCGTGGCTGACCGTGTCCGTAGTATCCGGCGCATTGCCGGTCGGCACGGAGACGCCGGTGGTTCTCACGGTGGATCGAACAGGCCTCTTCCCCGGACGCCACGCCGATACCCTATCACTGGAACTGAGTAGCCTCGCGGGCATGAGTGTGCAGCGCGTCGAGCTGCGCGTCAGCCTCACGGTTCCACCGGGACTCAACGTAGCGCCAACCGACCTGGCGTTTCCGGCAGCGGTGGCGGATTCGGCCTTCACGGTGGCCAATGTGGGCACGGTTCCGTTCGACTGGACGGTCGAGCCCGTCAATCCGGACTATCCGGACGAGGTCATTCCGTGGCCGACCGCGCTTTCGGCCACCACGGCAGCCAGCGGCACCCTTGCCGTGGCCGGCGAGGCCGTTGTAGGGCTCCACGTGGATCGAAGCTCACTCGATCTCGGCCAATACACGTATATGGTGCGGGTAACCACATCGCCGGACATGGGCGAGCAACTCGTTTCCATCAACGTTGTCGTGGCCGGTACACCAAACTTGGTCGCTACGGAGCGTGGTGTCGAGCTCGAGCAGAACGACTCGATCTGGATCAGAACAGGACAGGAAGCGCTTGATCTGAACCTGCTCAACGACGGTGATGACCGCCTCACTTGGGCGCTGGAGCTCGTGCACGATCCGGAGGCGGGTGTCAGCGTACCGGTCGACACGATGCCGATCACGGTGGTGCCATCCGAAGGCGCCATCGAGTCGGATGATGACACCACCGTCACGATCTCGGTGAATCAAGCCACGTTGCTCGAGCAGCTCGGCGAAGGCAGCCATCGGTTCCGGCTCACGATCGAATGGGATCGCGACACGCTGAACCTGTGGCTCTTCATCGATCTGAAGGCCATGCCGGTGATCTCCGTGAACAAGTCGACGCTCGACTACGGAAACGATCCGGAGAGCCTCGAAGCCGTGTTCGAACTGGCCAACGTCGGCGAGTTGTACTCGGAGCTTCACTACGCGTTCGAGGTGATCGATGAGCCCAATCCGCAGACACCGCTCATCATCAATGTGCAGAATCAGAGGGAATCCGCTACCGGTACGCTGCGTGTCGAGAATCCCCTCGCCTACCCCGTCGAGGAGATCCGCGTCAACATCGACCGCAGCCAGGTGCTCGCGCAGGTCGAGCGTCGGACGCTCCGCGTGTACGACACGGAAATCCCCGCGGTCGAGCCTGTGGACATCGTGATCCGTGTCGAGCAATCGCCGCTTACCATCGAAGGGGCCATTAACCGGAGCCGGCCGCCGTTCATCATGCGGTTTGTGTTCCTCGTGCGTGACCGCGTGGGTCAGGTCATCACGACGCGAACCGCTGAAGATCGGGCATGCCTCGAATTCGCCGTCGAGGAAGACGGACTGCTTCTCGATCCGGACGAGACGAGCCAGTTCGTCACCGGCCCCGAGAACCTCAAGTGCAACGTGGTGCTGTTGTTGGACTACACGGGCAGCATGTACAACGCCGGCGTAGGGGATCTCGAGCATCCGCTCGAGCCGGGCGAGGCCATCGACCTCATGGTCGAGGCGGCCAAGGGCTTCGTTGACGATCTGCCGCCGACGTATCGTTTGGCGATCATGGAGTATCACGACAAACAGCAGAGCGACCGGCTGATCCACGGTTTCACCAACGACAAGGAAGCGCTCAAACTCGCGCTCGATACCTTCGCGCTAGCGCCGCCGGATCACGGCGCGTCGGCCATCCACGACGCCCTCGTGAATGCGTGCGAGATACTCGAGGCCGAAGATCCGGCCGAGACCATCCCGTTTGACGATGCTGACGTGCGGGCCGTGGTCTTCATCTCGGATGGCTGGGACACGTCGTCCGTCAATGAATTGAAGGACACCGTCGACTATGCCCAGGACGCGCGCGTCCGCCTGTATCCGGTTGGTTTCAGCGGAGGCGAGACGGTGAACAACGCCAGCCTCGTCACGCTCGCCACCGAGACGGGCGGTCACGTGTACTACGCGCCCGAGGTCCGCAGTCTCGACGAGATCCTGGCCAACGAGAAGGGCTTGGCCCTCGACGGAACCACCGGACCGCTGGCCGGACTCGGTGGCACGTTCGATATCTGCAATACCTCGCTGAGTGCGTTCTCGTGGACGATTGCCCCGCCAGCCGCGGGGTGGCTCACGGTGGACGAACCGTATGCGGGCGCCTCGGTCGCCGGCGCGTGCCGGACCGTTTCCTTCGTTGCGGATGACTCGGGGCTCACGCCCGGCACGTACACGGACGTAATCCTCGTTCATGCTCAGCAGGAAGGCACGGGCGATGAAACACCGGAGGTACTCGAGGCCGCCGCAACGGCGCAACTGCGCGTCAAGTCCGGCGACCCCTCGGCCCTGAGCATTAGGTTGACGGATGTGGACGGCCGGATCTGGCGTGAGCTCAAGAACCAGGTCGTGCTGACCTACGTCTCGCTCATCCAGGAAGGCACGCACTCGTACAACATCCACGCGACGTACACGGACGAGAACAACAACCAGTTCGAGGGCGACTTCGAACGGGATGGCGTGTATTGGCTTGGCGACGCTATCCAGGGCCAGATCTCCCTGTGGACGACGACGCGTTTCGCCAATGGCCCGAACGCGCTGGGTAACTATACGGCCGAGGCTTACGTGCGCACGGACTACGTGCCGCGGAACATCAGCATGTTCCGGTTCCGTTTCTTCACAACGTTCACGCCACCCGAGGACATGCCGGAGGCCGTGACGGCCGACATCTTGGCCCATCTGCCGTCTATCCGCGATGCCCACGTCGAGTTGGCCCCGGACGGGCTTCTCCGGAACTGGCGCCTGATCTCGGAAGGCGACGGGGTGTACACGGCCCTGACGGAGCAGAGCAATCCGCTCCAGTTCGGCGCGTTCGGCAACCTCCTTAGGATCACCTTCTCGGATCTGAACGACTACGTAGCCGCGTTCGACGCTGTGGCCGATCTCCCCTACTTCGAGATCGGCTTCCGGCTGGACAACACGCTGTACTACAGCCCCGCCGTGCCGCCGAGCACGCCGTCACTGACGAAGTACTTCGTGTATCCGGGCGGATACCTGAATCCAGGCCGGACGCTGATCGTCGGCACCGGCTCTGATGTCGCAACACCCGCCAAGGAACCACTGGATCTG
>Ga0209717_1003508_pt1 | contig 13566 bp, 12 predicted proteins | sample AD_UKC048_MetaG_FD_184418 | JGI IMG/M metagenome (GOLD analysis project Ga0209717, IMG submission 184418) | Active sludge microbial communities of municipal wastewater-treating anaerobic digesters from USA - AD_UKC048_MetaG (SPAdes) (version 2) | ecosystem: Engineered > Bioreactor > Anaerobic >... | reverse complement strand
ATAGTTGTAGGCCACATTCTCATTGACTTTCACAGCACCCAAAACCTGCATGATGTTCTGTGAACGCTGTGCGAACAAATCGTGGTTCACCACTTTCTTTTCAATCATGTAGGCATTGTGCTCCTCGGCCTTGTAAGAAATGTGGTTGATGGTCTGTAATGGATTTAAACCTAGGCTTACCCTGTGCTCGTTGATCATCTCGGCCAACTCAAGTTCGTCGGCACGGTAATCATATTTCTGTACTACTGCTCCGGTAGGTTGTGGAGCGACTAGATCTTCTGTAGCATCCGATGAACAAGAGAACATGGTGAACGCCAATGCCATCGGCAGGATTGCTCTGAGTAATGTAGTTTTCATAATCAGTAGGTTTAAGTTTAAAGTAGATTGTGGGGCAAACTCCTTTAATATGTTGAACAGAATAGTTTCGTTATTTTGTTGAGACAATATTATCACTATTATCGTTTAAGTGCCAAATATAATCGATGAAATACATCTTTTTTATATTATATAAAATAATTTTCTTACAAATTAAATACTATAGCGCATAAAAAAAGCCGCCTTGAGCGACTTTGCTTTTACTGGATTATAAATTAAGGTGCCAACCGTTCTATGGTCCAACTAAAATCTTCTTGCGTAGTGTACCTGACCCGGTCGTGCAAACGATTGGGTCTGCCCTGCCAAAACTCTATTGCAACGGGAGTAACCAGGTAACCGCCCCAATAAGCGGGCCTCGGGATTTCCTTGCCGTTGTATTGCTGCTCCAGTTCCTTAAGTTGTCGTTCCAATTCCAGACGGTCGGCAACCACTTCACTTTGGTGCGACGCCAAGGCACCCAGCTTGCTGCCGTCGGGTCGCGAGGCAAAATAATTGTCAGAAACAACATCCGAAGTTCGCTGCGCGGTGCCCTTGATAATTACCTGTCGCTCCATGCTGTGCCAGAAAAATGACAAACAGATATTAGGGTTGGCTGCAATTGCCTTTCCTTTCTCCGATTCGTAATTGGTGTAAAATACAAATCCGTTCTCGTCATACTTTTTGAGCAAGACCACCCGCGCTTTCGGGAATCCGTCAAGGCCAATGGTAGAAACGGTCATGGCATTTACCTCGTCTACACCGCCAAAATCCTGTACCTCATGAAACCATTTATGGAACAGGTTGATCGGGTCTTCAGGGATCATGCTTTCTAACAGTTCACTTTTCTCGTATGATTTGCGGTAATCGCTTAGGTCTTTCATGGTTTTGGGTTTTGGGTACAAGGTTCAGGGTACAAGGTTCACGGTACAAGGTTCAGGGTTCAGGGTTCAGGGTTTCAGGGCTTGATTGTTTTAAAATTCAAAGGATACGCCGTCGTCGGCGAGCAGTATGTCGTTAAAAATCGTCTGTGCTTCTTCTTTAAACAATTCGATGCTGTCGTAACGGGTAGAATAATGCCCCAATATCAATTGCTTGACATTCGCCTGGACCGCGATTGCCGCCGCTTCTTTAGCCGTAGCGTGCATGGTTTTTCCTGCAAGCGCCGATTCTGAATCTAGGAAAGTCGATTCATGGTACAACACATCCACTTCCTTTATATAAGGTACAATCGATTCATCGTACACCGTATCCGAACAATAGGCATAACTTTTGGGCGGCAACGGCTCAAACGTGAGCTCGGCATTCGGGATAACCGTACCGTCCTCGAGCGTGATGTCCTTGCCGTTCTTGACATTCTGAAAATAACATACCTCAATCTGGTATCGTTTCATCGCCTCTGCGTTGATTTTCTTCTCGCCCGATTTCTCCCTAAATAAAAAACCGTTGGTGTAAATGCGGTGCTTGAGCGGGATGGTAGCCACAATTACCTTCTCATCCTCAAAAACCACCTCGCTCTGGTCAGACTCCAATTCATGGAAAAACAACCCATACGTCGTCCACGAACCCGACAAGCGCAATTGCAGTGTAATCATTTCCTTGATGCCTTTGGGTCCGTAGATATGCAAATCATTCGTACGGCCCAGCAGCATAAACGATGACACCAGCCCAATCAATCCATAACAGTGGTCGCCATGCAAATGCGAAATAAATATATGGTTGATTTTAGAAAACTTAATCTTGTTCTTGCGCAACTGCACCTGCGTCCCTTCGGCACAATCAATCAAAAACATGCGGTTCCTGATTTCAAGTACCTGCGACGTGGGGTTAGAAAAAGTCCTGGGCGTAGCGGCATAACAGCCAAGTATGGTCAACTTCATTAGAATCCAAGGTCGCGTTCAATCTCCTCCATCTCAATCATATCGGTCGCCTCGAGCAGTGTAGGAACCACTGTGAGTTGCGTAGAAACCGCGTTGTAGTCGATGTTCCTTACCACAATCACAAACGACTTTTTCACTTTTTTGTGCATTTTAGAAAGCGGCAAAAAACCGTTCACGTCTTTAACAGTAAGTGCCTCGTGCAAGCTAATGTCTATAATAATATTGTGCTTTTCAAAAGTCTTATACTCGTGCGTGACCTTCATCAGGAACGCCACAAGGTCGCCCTGCGTATCCTTGATCACTACGTTTTTTCCTTTTTGCTCTACTCTCATGGGGTGCGTTTTTAGTATTCTGCACTGCTAAGTTACAGCGATTTTTTGGTTGTGCCGCGCATATCGGTGGCTAGTTTTCTATTTTTTTTGGGCGTGCCGGCGCCATCAAAATCGGTGTTCGTTAGAAAGTTCAATTGGCGCCGTCGGGCTGTACATTGCAACCTTTTGCGCTCCTCGCGTCGCGGCAAAAGGGTTTCCATTGCCATCCCTCACGCGTTCGGGTTGCAAACCTATCCCGCAATCGCGACCAACTTAAAATCTTATAAAGTCAAAAGATTATAACGTAACGCGCTTCGCTTCCTGCGGTGCTAATTTGGCTATCGTTAACAACAACAAAAACTAACTTTAAAAAACAAAACAATATGGACTCCAATTACATCATCAACAGGCTTAAGATTACCCCTTTCAAATATCCAACGGTAGACCTCTTGCGTACGCGCCTCAAAAATCTCGACGAGAACAAACGCCACGAAATCGTATCGAGTCTAAAAATAGAAGTCTGGAGACACCGCAACGTAGACATCCACGAACCGTTGATTGAGTTGCTGTATAAAATGCCGCTGGCGTCCTAAACCCAGAGATTAAAAAAATACCCGCCCCGATATTTCCGGGCGGGTATTTTTTTGTTATCGCAAGCGCGCGAAAGTTATCATTTACCTATTTTCGACGCCAGCAAATAAATCACCGCCATTCGCACCGCCACGCCGTTCTCTACCTGGTCCAGGATCACCGATTGCGCCGAATCGGCCACGTCACTGGTAATCTCCACACCGCGGTTGATCGGGCCTGGATGCATGATGACAATTTCCTTATTCAAGGAATCGAGCAGCGCTTTATCTACACCGTACTGTTGCGCATATTCGCGCGTAGACGGGAAATAATTCACATCCATACGCTCGTTTTGAACGCGTAGCATATTGGCCACGTCGCACCATTCGAGTGCCTTGCGCAAATTCGGCTCGACCGTTACGCCCAATGATTCAATGTATCTCGGGATCAGTGTTTTGGGGCCGCAAACTTTGACCTGGGCGCCCTGCATCTGCAAAGCGTAGATATTAGAAAGAGCCACGCGCGAGTGTAAAATATCACCCACAATTACTACTTTCTTCCCACTTACTTCACCCAACCGCTCGCGGATAGAATAACTGTCGAGCAACGCCTGCGTGGGGTGTTCGTGCGCACCGTCGCCGGCATTGATGATGCTTGCCTTGACGTGTTGTGAAAGAAAGTAAGCCGCACCGGGATTGGCGTGACGCATCACTACCATATCTACTTTCATAGACAGGATGTTGTTGACCGTATCAATAAGCGTCTCGCCTTTCTTTACCGACGATTGCGCCGCAGAAAAACTGATTACGTCGGCAGAGAGCCTTTTCTGTGCGAGCTCAAAAGAGAGTTTGGTACGGGTACTGTTTTCAAAAAAGATGTTGGCAATGGTAATGTCGCGCAACGAAGGTACTTTCTTGATGGGCCGATTGATGACTTCTTTGAAATGATCGGCGGTTTCAAAAATAAGTTGTAGATCCTCTTTTTGAAGGTATTTAATTCCGAGTAGGTGGTTGACGCTGAGTTGGCTCATTTTTTTGACACGGCTGCGCCTTTAGAAACGCTGCGCTACAGAGACGCTGCGCTACAGAGACGCTACGCTATAGATTATTTAGACTTCATTCTTATTTTGTTTGTACTTCATTTTAGTTCCACTTTCGACTTTCGACTTTCGACTTTTGACTTTCGACTTTCGACTTTTGACTTTTGACTTTTGACTTTCATCTTTCGACTTTCGCCTAATTCGTCACCAAATAAACCCCATCTTCCCCATCTTGCTCTTCCCATTTCACCACCACTTTCTCATTGTTGATGGCATCTACCTGGCGACCGCGGTAATCGGGTTGTATGGGCAAATGTCTACTGAACCTACGATCTATGAGAACGAGCAGCTCAATCTCAGACGGCCGACCAAACGACTGTATGGCCGTAAGCGCCGAGCGGACACTGCGTCCGGTATACAAAACATCATCTATAAAAATGACTTTCTTGTCTTCTACAAGGAAATCGATTTTGGTGGTATTGGCTTCGAGCGGCTTTTGGGTTCGCCTAAAATCATCGCGGTAAAACGTGATATCCAGGTAACCCAGGGCGATGCTGTTGATATGATATTGGTTTTCGAGTATGCTTTTGAGCCGCTGGGCAAGGTAAGTCCCGCGGGGCTGGATTCCTACCAGCAGGGTTTCAGAAAAATCAAGATGCTTTTCTATGAGTTGGCAGGCCAAACGATGCAGTATGATGTTTACTTCTTTAGAAGTGAGCAATACTTTTTGACTCATTGGAGTGTGTGGTTTTACTTGCTTCGCCAATTCGCTGACGCTCGTGTCGCTGCGCCTCGGGTGGCCGTAAAAATAAGCAAAAACTCTCAGTGCCGAAATTTATTTGGCTAATAATTCGTGGCTTATACAACCCATCGCTATTGATTGGGAAAAATTATCCTTATATTCGCTTTAAAATCCTGCACGATGCGAGCCATTACCAATATATTCCTCACCGATGATGACGCGGATGACTGCCTGCTTTTTTCAGAAATCATTCAAGAAATCAACCCCAACGAAGGCACAAAACTCACCATTTCTAACGATGGAGCCGCCCTTATGAAAACCTTAGACGAAACCGTTCCGCCGCCGCCCGAGGTTATATTCCTGGACCTGAATATGCCGCGCAAAAACGGATTCGAATGTCTCGAGGAAATCAGGAACACACCCAAGCTTATGGAAATTCCTGTGGTAATCTTTTCTACCTCGTCGAGCAACGATATCGTGGATCGTTCTTATAAATTTGGTGCCAATTATTACATCTGTAAACCGCAATCCTACACGCTGCTCAAAAAGACCATTGCCCACGTTTTATCATTGGGCTGGGAGAAACTTTCGGGCCAGCCCAATCGTGATGATTTTGTAATCAAGGTAGCGTAAATCCAGATTGAGGCATGGAAAAGAACAGACACAGGCGCATCAAAATCATTTTTATTTTTGCATCGTTACTACTGTTATCGCTGTCCATATTCTCGTACGTCAGGATCAATAATCTCATGAAAACCGCCGCGCTGGTCAACCACACCAATGCAGTGAAACTGGAACTAGAAAGTTTGTTCTCAGAAATCAAAGAAGCAGAGTCTTCGTTGCGCGCCTACCGCCTTTCGGGCGACACTATTTTCATGGGTCAATTTGATACTGCCCTGGTAAAAGTCGCCCAAGGATTACAGCGTCTTAAAAAGCGTACAACAGACAATTATTCCCAAAGGGAAAACACCATTCAACTGGCGCAAATGATAGACAAGCGCGTGGCTTTCATGAAAATGATGACCCATTATCCTACTGGAAAAAAAGCAAGCCCCGAACTCCACAACCAAGCCATGTCACTCATCAATGCCCTGCGTCTGCAAAAGTCCAAAATGATGGATGAGGAAGATTTCCTGCTTCGGTTGCGTACCAAATCGTTGACCAAGGAATCGGCGCTGACACCGCTGTTTACGATTTTTTTGATGGTCTGTTCTATTTTGGTGTTGTTCATTTCCTATTATGGCATCAACTTCGAGCTTAAAATCTCCAACGCACTCAAACGCGACCTCGAAAACAACAAGCACGACCTGCAGCAAGCCAATGAATCTTTGCAGAAAAGTAACCAGGAGATTGCCTTGAGCCGTTACAACAAACTGTTCCTGACCGAGTTTTCGGAGAAATTCTCCAATTATAAAGTGCAAAATGAGTTCTTTAACTCGCTGGTGCAATACATTTCAGACATCACCCACATGGATTATGTTTTGGTGGGCAAAATAGACCGTAGTGGTGAAATCCCCAAAATCCATACGATGGCCATGACCCAATTTGGCAAGCTCGCCGAAAACTTCAGTTACGAGTTGGTAAACGGTCCGGGAAAGCAGGTCGCGTCAGGGAAAGAATACGCCTGTCCCGAGGATTGTCAGGGAATTTTTCCAGAGGATATCAAATTCAAGCGGTTTAACGTGAGCGGATATGTAGGCTTTCCCTTATTCGATTCGGATGCGACTACCATTGGGATTATTGCGGCCATGCACCAATCCAGGATTGAAAATACCGAAACGCTTTCTATTGTGCTTCGGGTGGTAGCCAAGCGCGCCGAAATGGAGATGCTCCGGGTCAAGAATGAAGAACTGCTCGCCGCCAAAAACAGCTCGCTCGAGGAGACCAATCTGATGCTGGGCAAAATGAACAAGGAACTCGAATCCTTCACTTACATCTCGAGCCATGATTTGCAGGAGCCATTGCGCAAGATCCAGACGTTCATCACCCGGATTATGGAAACCGAGGAAGACTGCCTGTCTGAAAACGGTAAAAATTACCTCAAGCGCACCCAAGACGCGGCCAACCGCATGCAAAACCTAATAAGGGATTTGCTGGCCTACTCAAGACTCAATGCCGAAGTGTTCCCCGCCGAAGATACCAATCTGTACGACATTGTTGCCGAGGTCAAGGCCGATCTGGAGGAATCAATCGAGGAAAAAAATGCCCGTGTGATCGTGAAAGGAAGTCCCGAGATAAAAATCATCGGCTCGCAATTCAGGCAACTGCTGACCAACCTGCTGAGCAACTCCCTGAAATTTTCGCGTCCCGATTCATTGCCAGAGATTATCATTGAAAACGAGCGCATCAATGCCGATGCGGTGCCGTTTGAAAACAAACCTGCTTTGCAATACAATAAAATCTCCATACAGGACAACGGGATCGGTTTTGACGGCCAATACGGCGATAGGATTTTTGAGGTTTTCCAGCGTTTGCATACTGTTAAGGATTATCCAGGGACTGGAATCGGCTTGGCCATCGTCAAGAAAATTGTAGACAACCACCAAGGCTTTATCTCTGCTCAGGGCGAATCCGGACGCGGCGCCACCTTTACCCTTTATTTGCCTGCTTAACCAAATCCTGTAATTTTTTTTTAAAATCCTGTAAGGGAACTTTCTGAGGTTTGTCGGAATTTTATCCAACGGAGCAACCTCCGCAATCCAACAACCCTAAACACTCACATCATGCAACACAACTTCACAAGGATCGCACTGCTTTTATTGGTACTAATGACCGTAACTTCTTGCGAAATCATTGGCGATATCTTTCAAGCCGGAATGAGTTTCGGCATTTTTCTGGTGGTGGTCGTCATCGCCGTTATCGTCTTCATTATTAGCAAATTGGGCGGAGGCAAATAAAGGTGGATAGACGTCGGCCTGCCATTTTATTTTAAACAGAGATTTTTCCTCATCGCTAACAGGGTTCAATAAATTCATCTATATTTGGGTTCAATCCAATCCCTATGAAGACAAATTTATTGCTCGTTTTGCTGTTTTTTTCGGTTGCCATTTACGGACAGGAAGTCTGCACCAATGGCATAGACGATGACAATGACGGTCTGGTTGATCTCAATGATCCCGATTGCCAATGTGGTAGCAACATCGAGGTACCGTCACTGATTCCAAACGCTTCGTTTGAGGATTATACCATTTGCCCTACCAACCATTCGCAACTCAACCGCGCGACAGGTTGGATCCAGGCCACCAATGCCACCTCCGATTATTTCAATTGCGGGTATGCGTTCCCAGCGGTCGCTCCGGCAGGACTTAACAATTATCCCGACGGAAACGGCGTGGTGGGCGCGTTCTATGTCACGCATTACAAAGAATATGTAGGAACCCAATTGAACAGCCCAATGCTGGCTGGCGTCACCTACAGGCTGGCGTTTAAAATAGCAGGGATGTCTGTCATTTCGGGCGATTATCTCGCGTCTACCCCGGTAAGCAATTTTGGCCCGGTGGATGTGACGATTTTCGGTACCGCCAACGCCTCGCATCTGCCGGTGTCTACCACAGAAAGCCCCGATGTGGCCGACCCTGCGTGGGTAGAAATCGGGCATACCAATTATGCGCCGCAATCGGTTTGGAGCGACATAGTCATTGAGTTCACGCCAACCTTCACCGTGAATGCCATCATGATTGGTGCTCCTACGGTTCTGCCCAGCACGTATCCTTCTATCGCCAACGGGAGACCTTTCCCTTATATGATGTACGATAGCCTGATCCTCAACCAGCTCGATTTGTTCGAGCCCGTAGCCATCAATACCACCGGAACCTTTTGTAACAATGATGTACAATTGTCATTCTCGGGCAGTTTTCCAGGATACACCTTTCAATGGTTCCTCAACGGCGTGGCCATTGCCAATGCCACGGGCGCTACTTTGGCGGTCACCACGTTCCATCCCGGCGATGTTTACTCGGTAAGGGGTGCCAATACCGACGGTTGCTTTTTGAGTGAATCCTTTGAAATCCAAACCATCGTCCCCAACAAACCTGTGGTGGCCAATCTTAGTTATTGCCAAAATGCCATTGCCGCACCGCTGTCTGCTACCGGAAGTAATTTGCTTTGGTACACCAATGCTACAGGCGGAACCGGATCGACGGCTGCACCAACACCCACAACCACAACACCAGGAACATTCACTTACTATGTCACACAATCCTGCGGCATTGAAAGTGAAAGGGCCGCCCTCACCGTGACGGTTAATCCGTTGCTGACACCCAATTTTGATCCGATTGATCCGATTTGTTATGGCGCAACTACCCCGATTCTGGCATCGATGTCACCCAATGGCATCGCCGGCACCTGGACTCCCAATGTAATCGACAACACCCAAAACAACGACTATGTGTTTGTTCCCGGCGTTTCCCAGTGCGGAGTCAACCAAACCTTGTCGGTAGCCATAATCAATCCCGTCGAATTTGCCATTTCTGGTGGTTGTGAAAATGGTGCTTATATTATGCGAGCCGCGCCGTTATCGGGAAGTTTTGATCCGGATGTGTTTGATTTTCAATGGCGCGATGCGGCAGGGAACGATCTCGGCGAAAACCAACCTTTTTTAGACCTTACGGCAATCGTCAATGCAACGCCTGAGACCGAAAGCTTTCCGCTGGCGTACACGCTCACCGTAACCGATATCCATGGCTGTGACAGCACCAAAGATTTTACGGTAGAAAAAATATTCTGTAAGATTCCTAAAGGCGTGTCTCCTAACGGTGATGGCGACAATGATTTTTTTGATTTGCGCGGCTTGCAAGTCAAACGCCTTGAAATCTTTAATCGCTATGGCGTTGAAGTTTATGCCATGGACAACTACACAACCCAATGGGCAGGCCAGACCACTTCTGGACGCGAACTGCCCGACGCCACCTACTACTATCACATAGAAACCGATGATGCCAGCCCAAAAACAGGTTGGGTTTACCTGATCCACTAAGAAAAATCCCGCTCTGTGGCGGGATTTTTCTTTGTTTACGAATACATTTTGGTACGCAATTCCTGTACCTTATCATCATCGAGATAATCGTCAAAAGTCATGTAACGATCGATGACGCCTTTTGGAGTAAGCTCTACAACACGGTTACCTACAGTCTGCGCAAACTCATGGTCATGTGTGGTAAAAATCACCGACCCTTTATAGTTCTTGAGCGAGTTGTTGAATGCCGTAATCGATTCTAGGTCGAGGTGGTTCGTGGGTTCGTCGAGCATGAGCACGTTGGCGCGCTCCATCATCATGCGGGATAGCATGCAACGCACTTTTTCACCACCCGACAATACGCGGGAAGTTTTAAGCGCCTCTTCGCCAGAGAAAATCATCTTGCCCAAAAAGCCGCGGATGTTTACTTCTTCGCGCTCTTCCTCGGTTTTGGCCCACTGGCGCAACCAGTCTACCAAGGTCAGGTCGTTTTCAAAAAACGAGTGGTTGTCGACAGGCAGGTACGCCTGGTTGGTAGTGATACCCCAATCGAATGTCCCCGAATCGGGTTTCTGATGGCCGTTCAATATTTCATAAAATGCTGTAGTGGCCCGCGAATCCTTAGAAAACAATACAATCTTGTCGCCTTTGGCCATGTTCAAGTCTACCTTGGTGAACAAGGTTTCTCCTTCTACCGAAGCACTCAAGTTCTGGACATTGAGGATTTGGTCACCAGCTTCGCGCTCCTGGTCAAAAATAATGGCAGGATAACGGCGGCTCGACGGCTTGATTTCTGAGATGTTCAATTTGCTGATCATCTTCTTACGCGAGGTGGCTTGTTTGGATTTGGCTACGTTGGCAGAAAAACGACGGATGAATTCCTCGAGTTCGGCTTTCTTCTCCTCGGCTTTCTTATTTTGCTGGGCACGTTGCTTGGCAGCGAGTTGGCTCGATTCGTACCAGAAGGTATAGTTTCCAGAGTAATGATTGATTTTGCTGAAGTCGATATCAGAAATGTGCGTACACACCGCATCCAGAAAGTGACGGTCGTGCGATACCACAATCACCGTATTATCATAATTGGCCAGGAAATTCTCGAGCCAGGCGATGGTTTCAAAATCCAGATCGTTGGTAGGCTCATCCATAATCAATACGTCGGGGTTGCCAAAAAGTGCTTGCGCCAAAAGGACACGCACTTTGAGTTTCCCATCCACATCGCCCATCATCGTGTAGTGAAGGTCTTCGCCGATGCCCAGGTTTGACAACATCGCCGCAGCGTCAGAATCTGCATTCCAGCCGTTCATTTCCTCAAACTGCACTTGCAATTCCCCAATACGGTCGGCATTTTTATCGTTGTAATCCAGGTAGAGTTCGTCCATTTCCTTTTTCACGGCGTACAAAACCTTGTTGCCCATCATTACCGTTTCGAGGACGGTTTTGTCATCGAACATATTGTGGTTCTGGTTGAGTACCGACATACGCTTGCCGGGCTCAAGAAAGACATTGCCCGACGTAGGCTCTATGTCGCCAGCGAGTATTTTGAGGAAGGTAGATTTCCCGGCACCGTTCGCGCCAATGACTCCGTAAATGTTGCCATCGGTAAAGGTGGTATTGACTTCGTCGAACAATATTCTTTTACCAAACTGTACCGATAAGTTATTGACTGTTAACATGAATTGTAGTTTTTAAAAATTTACTTTGAAGCCAAATCGATTTCGCTTTTGGCGCTGCAAAAGTAACATTTTTTTGTGTGTTTTAACTCCCGAGTTCCCAATAAAATAGGAGAATTTTATTTAACTATGCCTTAACAGTAATATTAAATCCATTCGGATATTTTTGTTCGGTAGTTTCCCAAGCGCACCCATGCCAAAACTAAACCACATACTCGTCTTTTCTGCCGCCGTCGTTGCCCTGCTTACTTCTTGCAACAAGGAATTCAAGAAAAACAATTTTACCGCATACTTTGGAGGCGAAGTCATTAATCCCACCAATCCTTACATTCTTTTTTGCAAAGACCAAAAAGTGATTGACAGCTTTAAGCTCGACCAAAACAACCGCTTCTTTATGAAGTTTGATTCGCTTACGCCTGGTCTGTACTCGTTTAAGAACGAGCCCGAATATCAATATGTTTATTTTGACAAGAATGACTCGATCATGGTGCGCGTCAACGCCAAGGACTTTGACAACTCGATTGTATTTTGCGGCCGCGGTGACCAGAAAAACAATTTCCTGATGGATCTTTACCTCAAAAATGAGGATGACCGCGGGAAAATCTTTGACGTCTTTGACTACAATGTGGCCAATTTCCTTAAGAATATCGATTCGTCTTACGCCTCGCGCGAAAAATTCTATAGCGCTAAAAAAGCCGAAATTCAGTGGAGCGATGATTTTGATGTCTATGCCAGAGCAGCGCTCGATTTTCACCACTACTCCAAAAAAGAAATCTACCCGCTCGCACACCTCATGCGCACCGGGAACGATGTGTATGAATCACTTCCTAAAGACTATTACTTTTACCGAAAAACCATCGATTACAACAACACACGCTTGTCGGGGTACATGCCATTTGTGACCTATCTTTCGCACATGCTCAACAACGTGGCGGCAATCCACTACCACAACCACTATTCGCCGGTAGATATGGCGTTGCGCACCAACATCAACAAACTCAACATAGCCGACACGCTCATCAAAGACCCAACGGTCAAGAATATCGTACTCAACAACATTGCTTTTACGTATTTGCTTGAAGACCAGAACATGGTCAACAACCAGAAATTCCTCGATACTTATTATAAATTCTCTACCGATAAAAGCAAGAAAAACGAAATCTTCAAGATTGGTAATGCCATACAATTGCTCAAGTCTGGCAATACTTTGACCGATGTTGACCTCGTTGACAAAAACAACCAGCCTTTCGCACTGAGCCAAATCGGCAACAAAAAAACAGTCATTTTCTTCTGGACAGAGAACCTTTCGTCGCATTATCTTTCTGCACACCGAAAAGTACTCGCTTTCCAATCGGCGCATCCCGATTATCAATTCATCGCAATCAATCTCGACAAGGATCAAAAAAAATGGACCGATAACCTCGGCAACATCAAATCCGGTAACATTCTCGAACTACGTACCACCGATTTCGAGGATCTCAAAGCCAAATGGGCCATCACCAAAGTACACCGCACCATCATCCTGAACCAGGACGGCTCTATTAAGAATGCGTTTACGAATTTGTTTGATGTGGATTTTGAGAAGGAGCTTGAATAGACACGGCTGCGCCTTTAGACACGCTGCGCTGTAGAAACGCCCTTCGGGCTTGAGACAGGCTGCGCTATAGAAACGCTGCGGCGTAGAAATGCCCTGCTGGCTTTAGACTACAAGATTGTAAATGAAAAACGGCGCCCGAAATGGAGGCCGTTTTTTTTTATACAAATTAGAAACAAAAAAATGCTTCAGTTTTACGTGTAAAAAAAAGCTTCCAAACTACTGGAAGCTTTTTTACTATTTACGATCTGGTAGTCCAAAGCGAAGCGTGTCTGTAGCGTAGCGTGTCCATACGCGCAGCCGTCTCCTACTTATTCCCTTTCTCAAAATCCGCAATAAACTGCGCCAATCCATTATCTGTCAAAGGATGTTTGAGCAATCCGAGGATTGCAGAAAGAGGTCCGGTCATGACGTCGGCACCAAGTTTCGCACAATTTACAATATGCATCGTATGG
>Ga0209717_1003503_pt1 | contig 13583 bp, 8 predicted proteins | sample AD_UKC048_MetaG_FD_184418 | JGI IMG/M metagenome (GOLD analysis project Ga0209717, IMG submission 184418) | Active sludge microbial communities of municipal wastewater-treating anaerobic digesters from USA - AD_UKC048_MetaG (SPAdes) (version 2) | ecosystem: Engineered > Bioreactor > Anaerobic >... | reverse complement strand
TTGAGGCATTCTGAATACCAGGTTTATACAGATTATCAGCAAAGCCATTGGCATTACCGGTAAGACCCCAGGCCATGCGTAGTTTCAGGAAATCAATTCCATTCACTCCATTAAAGAATTTCTCATCACTGATCAGCCAGCCTGCACCTACACTGCCAAATGTACCCCAGCGGTTTTCGGGAGCAAATTTGGAACTGCCGTCCCGACGGATAGTGGCATTCAGCAGGTACTTTCCTTTATACGCATAACCCACACGGGCAAAACCACCGGCAATGGCGCTTTCTGAACCACCACCACTGTTGGAGATCGGGTTGTTCACGTTGACGATTCCGAGATACCAGAAATCAGGATCATCCGGAATATTCACCGCGGTATCACGACGGAATCCACCTACTGAGGAACTGGCACTATAGATACTGGTAAAACCAGCCACGGCATTCAGCACATGTCCTTTCCCGAAATTCTTATCAAAGGAAAGCACATGGTCCTGCTGGAAGCGACGGGATTCTCCCTGGTTCTGGGTAACAGAAGTCCTTACGGAATTATCAAATGTGGTCGTCGTCGGATTTCCGCCTTCGCCCAGGTTGACAAAGGAGAATGGCAGCTGACTGTATTCACGGCTGGTGCTGAAGCTGAGATCGGTATACACCGTAGAACGCCAGGTAAAATGTTGCAGGAATTTGATCTCTGCATAGAGGTTACCAATCACCCGGAAATTCTTGTTCACACTGTTCTTATCATTCCGGTTCAGCGCTGCAATGGGATTACCCACCTGTGCCCGTTGGAAAGAAGGCATACTGTAATAGGTATTGGCATCCTGCTGGATCGGCACAATGGGGGCCGCCCAAAGGGCGTTGGTAATGGACGCTGAAGGCGGATTATTCATCACATGATAACCGGTCACTTCGCCGCCTACTTTGATCTTATTGTTAAAACGGATCTCTTCATTCAGGCGAACGAGATAACGTTTGTAGCGATCATTTTTCAACACACCTTCCTGATCAGTATAACCGATATTCAGGTAGGTTGTGGATTTTTCACCGGTATTACTTACACTCAGGTTGGTAGCCGTCATCACTGCTTTTTGCAGCACGAGGTCCTGCCAGTTGGTGTTCGCTGTATAATTGGTATAATCAAATGCAGTGGCATTCAGATTGGCCAGCTGGGCATTGTATAATTTTTTAAATCCTTCCGCATCGGTGATTTTAATCTTATCCTGTACCACCTGCACCCCTGTGGTATTTTGCAGATTGATCCGGGTTTGTCCGCGGGCCGCTTTCTTAGAAGTAATCGCGATCACCCCGTTGGCACCCCTTAAACCATAGATGGCAATGGAGGAAGGATCACGGAGGATATCAATGGTTTCAATATCAGCCGGGTTAAGGAAGTCGATATTATCGTGCAACACCCCATCCACTACATAAACCGGACTGGCACTGTTGGTACTGTTTACCCCACGGATACGAACCACGGGACTGGAACCGGCCCTTCCTGAATTGGAAATAGTAAGGCCCGGTACTTTACCCTGTAAGGAGGCAATCGGGTTGGTGGAAGGCATATCGGCTACTTCGGCTCCCTTGATAGATGAAACAGATCCTGTAAGATCCCTTTTCTTCTGCGTACCGTAACCCACTACCACGATCTCATCGAGGGAACGCTCTTTGGGTTTCAGTGATACATCAAGTGTAGTACGGCTGCCGGGTTTTATTTCAACATTTGTAAAGCCTACATAGGAGAAAACAAGCACCGCATCTTCCGGCACGGAGATACTGTAATTACCATTGGCGTCGGTAACCGTACCGGAGGTACTTCCTTTCACTGTGACCGAAACGCCATTCATCGGCTGGCCCTTGTCATCCGTTACCTGTCCTTTAATCACGGTATTCACCGGTTCCGGCATAACAACCGGCGGGTCATTAACATCCGGGGTAGCTGTTTTCCGTTTTACGATGATGGTATTCTCCGAAATCGTATAGGTCAGCTCCTGGTCACGGAAACAAAGTTCCAGTACCTTTTCCAGGGGTTCATTCTTAACAGAAATCGAAACCGGCTTCGCCACCTGCATCGTGTTTACAGCATAAAAGAACTGTATACCGGTCTGCTTGCGGATTTCCTCAAACACCTGTCGGAGCGTGGCATTATTCTCTTTGATAGTTACCCGTTGAGAAAAGCCATTGGCACTTACCTGCAAGCAGGCTGCAAACAGTAATACAGTGGTAAGTTTCATAAACTTAATCGTTTGTCTTGCCAGCGGAGGCCTGCTGAGGCCGGACCGGCAAACTGCAGTGAAATACATAAATTTGTATTGTTTAAAGGCCAGATGTTTACATCGGCCAGGGTTGAATAATAAGCAGTGCACAATTGTTTATTGGCAGACCTGAACATCCGCCGGGTTCTGCCTCTAACAGAATCCGGTTTTTTATTCAAATCTGCCGTTGCCTATCCATCCATACCTACGGGAAAAAGCAATCGGTTTTTTGTATTCATATGATCGTTTTTATCTGGTTACTATTACTTTTCTTCCTTCTATCCGGAAATGCACTTCACCGGTCAGTTCCAGTTGCTTAAATACTTTTCTCACTTCCTCGTTGCGGGTCAGCTGACCGGTAAAATACAAATCCACCTGCCCCCGGTATTCCACTTCCACATCATACCAACGGGCAAATTGCCGGAGCATGCTGCGCAGGTCTGTATTTTCAAACTGGAAACGCCCTCTGATCCAAGCTACGGCTTCTTCGGTATCCGCATTATTGATGATATTGATCTGGCCGTTTTTACTGATACCGGATTGCTGTCCGGCCTGCAGGAAACGGGCCGGCTGGGTGGCCGACTTTCCAGGTACAGTTACTTTTACTTTCCCTTCCAGTAAAGTGGTTTTAATACTGGCTTCGTCGTCGTATGCATTAATATTGAAATGGGTACCCAGCACTTCCACTTCCTGATTCACTGTTTTGACCTTAAAGGGTTTTGTCGCATTCTTAGCCACTTCGAAATAGGTTTCGCCGGTTACTTCCACTAACCGTTCATTGCCGGTAAAGTAAACAGGGAACCGGATGGAAGAGGCCGCATTCAACCACACTTTAGTTCCATCTGATAAGGTGACTTTGTATTGACCGCCACGGGGAGTTGTTATGGTATTGTAAAAAGCAGCATCATCCTCATACAGTATTTTACCATTCACTTTATACGCCAGTAATCCATTATCCATTTTTTTGACTTCAATATTCCCCTGGGTACTCAGTAAACCGTTAGCCGCGCTGTCCAGTATAATGGTGGAGCCGTCAGCCAGGGTGAGCAGGGCTTTATTCCCACCGGGTACTACTTCAACAGGGATTTGTTTAACCGGTGTTTTAACGATCACCTGTTTATCCGGGCCGGATTGGTTATAATAAATATAAGTGGCTCCCAGGATCAGGACGAGTACCACCGCAGCAGCACGAAACCAGCCCCGGCGATATATCGCTGGGGGTTCTTCCTGGTTGCTGTAATTGATCCGCTCTTTAATACTACGTCCCAGATCTTCCTTTGTCAATGGATTATCCGAAGCAACAGTTGCGGCCGTGTCATCAAATGAATGATACCACTCATTCAATTCAATGATCTCCTCCGGGCTGGCAGTGCCGGCCTCGTATTTTTCAATCAGTTTTGCAAAATGTTCTGTCAGTTTCATGCTGGTTATATAAAGGAGTACACCGGGAATGAAAAATCCCCCATGCGGTTTAAAACTATTTTCATGAAAAATTAAAGCAAGGAATGAAGCAGGCTACGGGCGGCCAGTTTGAGTTGACGAACAGCCTTACCAAGCTGATTTTCAACGGTTTTTGGAGAAATGTGGAGCCGCCTGGCGATTTCTTTTACCGGTAATCCTTCTTCCCGGCTATATTGGAAGATCAACCGGCAACGGGCTGGTAGCTGTTCCACTTCCTGCCTTACCCGTTCGATGATGGTTTTATAATGCAGGGCTGTTTCAATCTGGCAGTCCGCCACCGGGACTTCGGCCACACTGCGGGCATGTTTTTCGCGGTCCCGGATAGTCCGTTTCACGCGGTTCAGTACCGCATATTTCACGGCTACGGCGAGGTAATTTTCAGCGTTATCTATTTGGGTAATATGCCGGTTGGTCCAGAGTGCGGTAAACACATCATGTACGATATCTTCTGCGGCCACCTTATCCCTGAGACGATTATAAGCAATTACATATAATTTCTCCCAGTACCGTTCATAGAGTTCGGAGAAAGCCGCTTCATGATCCTGTGTTATCAGGTGGAGCAGTTCATCGGGCGTATATCGTGTGTACGTGTTCAAAGCAGCGCAGCAAGCGGAAGTAAAATTAAAGAAATATTTTCTTTCATTACTTTTTACTGTAACTGTGTAATTGTACTCACCGCATAAAGTGGCAGATTTGTCATCCAGTCTTCTTTTCTGTAGCCCGACATGGAGCTACGAACCGCAAGTGCTGGTTTATATTTTTCGCAAAAAACACGGAGACTCTTCGCATGCAGGTTTTCTTCTGCCTTAACTTCCAATGGAATGATTTGTCCATTATGCTGTAAAAGAAAATCCACCTCTGAACGGGCATTCCCTGCCGACCAATAATAAACCGGAAGATCATTCATTGTGCGTAATTGCTGATAAACATACTGCTCTGTTAACGCTCCTTTGAATTCAGTAAAGACAGTATTGCCTTCCAGCAGTGTTCTTGCATCCAGTTCAGTAAGCGCCCCCAATAAACCTATATCCAGCATAAAAAGTTTAAATGTATTTAATTCCTCATATGCTTTCAGGGGCAGTGCCGGCTTAGATACATTATGTACTTTATACAGTAATCCGCAATCGATCAACCAGGATAACGCCAGTTCAAAATCCTTTGCTCTTGCACCGGCTTTTATCTGACCATAAATAAATTTCCGGTTTTCTTTTGCCAGCTGTGCAGGGACCCCGCTCCAGATCATCCGGATACGGGGTACAATTTCAGCCGGCGCATGCTTCGAAAAATCCTGTTCATACGAGACAAGTATCCGCTTCTGTATCTCTCTTACCTGGTTCATGTCCCCGCTAACGGAATATTGTAATACAACTTCGGGCATACCACCGGTATAATAGTATTGCCTTAACCGATCCGTAAATTTTATACTGAAAGAAGCAACTAATGACCAATCCGGATTTCGTAAAAGATCCGCTAACTGAGTTTCATGAATGGCATCCAGGAACTCAACAAAACTCAGGGGGAATAAATCAAGGAATTCAACTTTACCAACGGGGAATGATCCTGAACGATTAAGTGTAATTCCCAACAAAGAGCCTGCAGCTATTACATGATACTCCGGCGCGTTTTCCTGAAAGTACTTCAATGAAGTCAGGGCACCGGGCGCTTCCTGTATCTCATCAATGATGATTAATGTGTGATTCGGTTCAATGGGTTTTCCGGCTATAATTTGTAATCCGCGGATGATCCTTGTTGTATCAAAATCACCCGTAAACATGTTTCGTACTGCCGGATCTGCTTCACAGTTGACATATACCACGTCTTTATACTCCAGTCTTCCAAATTCTTTCATCAGCCAGGTTTTACCAACCTGCCTCGCTCCCCGGATAATCATGGGCTTACGACCATTAGACTGTTTCCATTTTTTAAGTTGCTGTATTTCAATTCTTTGCATTTTTCAATACATTTATACGTACGAATTTATGCTAAATATCACATTTTTAAGCACGAGTTTTTGAATAATATCACATTTTTAAGCACGAAAAAACCGGCAATATGTTACCAATACTGCCGGTTCTAAGGAGTTTGTAGTCTAAGTGGCCTATTTTACCCAATTCACTTTCGCCATCTTCACGTCCTTCGAATTAGTGCCAATCATAATCTGAAAATCTCCGGCCTCCCAGTCAAATTTCAGGTCATAATTGTAAAACTTCAGGTCTTCGGGAGTAATAGTGAAAATCACCTGTTTAGACTCTCCGGGTTTCAGACTGATTTTCTGGAAACCTTTCAGTTCTTTTACCGGACGGGTTACACTGCCCACCACATCGCGGATATAAAGTTGTACGACTTCCTTACCCTCATATTTCCCATTATTCGTAACAGTAACCGTAGCAGTCAGCTTTTGATTCCCTTTCAGCGACGTGCTGCTGAGACTGATATCACTGTACGCAAAACTGGTATAGCTTAATCCATATCCAAAGGGATAAACGGGATCATTGCTTACATCGAGGTAGTTGGAACGGAACTTGGAAAACCATTTACCTTCTTCGAGCGGACGGCCGGTATTCTTGTGGGCATAGAAGATCGGCACCTGTCCTACATTCTGCGGAAAGGTTGTAGTCAGTTTGCCGGAAGGATTTACATCCCCGAATAATACATCGGCAATCGCAAAGCCGGCTTCACTGCCACCAAACCATACATTCAGGATAGCCGGTACTTTCTCACTTTCCTCTTTTATAGCGAGCGGACGACCGGTGAATAAGACCAGCACCACCGGTTTGCCTGTTTTTAATAAAGCATTTAATAAATCTTTCTGTGCCTGCGGAATTTCAATATTGCTGCGGCTGCTGCTCTCGCCGCTCATTTCGGCGCTTTCACCCAATGCGGCTACTACCACATCGGCCTGGTTGGCGGCATCGACTGCTTCTTTAATGATCACATCAGCAGGACGATTATCACGACCAAGGGCTTTCCCGAACATACCGGCTCTTTCTTCATAAGCCGCATCGTAATCCAGGTTGGAGCCTTTGGCATAAATGATCTTTACCTTATCGCCCAGCACTTGTTGCATACCGGACAATACAGAAGTCGCTTTCTGGAAATTTGCGGCCACACTCCAGGTGCCCGGCATATTCTCTTTGTTATCGGCCAGCGGACCAATCAGGGCCACGGTGCCACTCTTCTTCAGCGGCAGGATATTGCCCTGATTTTTCAGCAGCACAAAACTCTGTGCAGCTGTATTACGGGCAATGGCACGATGTTCAGCAGTAAACACTTCGTTTTTTGCACGGTTCTCATCACAATATTTATACGGATCGGCAAAGAGACCCAGCTTGTATTTTGCTTCCAGAATGCGGCGACAGGCGAGGTCAATCTGGGCCTGAGTCACTTTCCCTTCTTTGAGCGATTGCTGAATGGTGGTCAGTAATCCTTCGCCTACCATATCCATATCAATACCGGCCATCAGGGCCCGGGCAGAAACCGTCTTCAGATCACCGATCCCATGATCCACCATTTCATTGATACCGGTATAATCGGTTACCACGAATCCTTTAAAGCCCCATTGCTTACGAAGCACATCAGTCATCAGCCATTTATTGGCTGTGGCAGGTACTCCTTCCACTTCATTAAACGAAGCCATAAAACTACCAGCACCAGCATCAGCAGCGGCTTTATAGGGGGGCATATAATCATTGAACATCCGCTGACGGCTCATGTCGGTGGTATTATAATCACGCCCGGCTTCAGCGGCACCATAGAGTGCGTAGTGTTTTACACAGGACATAATCGTATTGTTCTTCGTCAGGTCATTGCCCTGGTAACCACGTACCATGGCTTTGGCAATCTGCGAACCCAGGAAGGGATCTTCCCCGTTTCCTTCTGCGATACGACCCCAGCGGGCATCACGGCAAATATCCACCATGGGCGAGAAAGTCCAGTTGATCCCGTCCGCACTGGCTTCCACCGCGGCAATACGGGCGCTGTTTTCCACCAGTTGCATATCCCAGGTACAGCTCAGTCCAAGCGGTATCGGAAATACGGTTTCATAACCATGAATCACGTCCATCCCGAAGATCATCGGAATCTTCAGCCGGCTTTGTTCTACCGCTACTTTCTGTACTTCACGGATCTTCGCCACCGATTTAATATTAAACAGACCGCCTACTTTCCCTTCGCGGATTTTTTTGCCGATATCCGAACTCTGCGCCTGTCCGGTTACAATATCCCCGCTGCCGGGAAGATTCAGCTGTCCGAGTTTTTCTTCTAAGGTCATTTTTTTCATGAGCGCGTCAATGAAGGTTTTCATTTTAGCGTCAGTTGTCTGCTGGGCCCCTGCCTGAATGCTGAACATTCCAAGTACAAGTGCTGCAACCGTCAGAATCCTTTTCATGTGTAGATGTTTATAATTGTCAAATTTAGAAACTTATTTCACTGGCGTTGATCGTATACTCAATGCGGCTGTTCCGGTATTTATCGATGATCTCCATCCGGATCTGCGGATCACTCTCCCAGGTAACCGTGAGTAATCCAAAATGATTATCCATTACCGGTCCTTCGATCCGGTTCTTATTCTGCGTGGCAAAACTCCAGGTGCTGGTAATCCCGCTGGCCGTAACATCATAAATGGGATAGAGTCCCTCTTCATTGATCCTGGATATTTCTGCATAGTGCACATCACCGGAAAGGAACATGACATGACTGGCTTTGGTACTCCGGATCAGGTTCAGTAATTTCTTTTGTTCAAGGGGAAAATTAGCCCAGGCTTCATAGCCATTGTATTCAATGCTGAACTGGGAGCCGCTGCCGATCAGTCGCAGGTCGGCCGGCTTTTTCAATTCCGCTTCCAGCCAGGCCCATTGTCCGGCACCAAGCAAAGTGCTGTCGGGTGATGTTTGCGGGTAATAATCCGGCGTATAAAAAAATCCTCCATAGGGCAGCGTATCTCCTTTCTGATAAAGCCGCAGGTCGCTCCGGAAAGAACGTACATCCAGCATCAGTACCTGGATGGTTTTATCGCCTGCTTTTATATACTCCGTCTTATAAATGCCGGCGTGCTTTCTCCGTTCACTGCTATCCGGCTCTTTAAAGAATTCCATGAATATGTTCTTCGATTCTTCTTTATACGGATACCATTTACCGGAATCGTTCCGTCCATAGTCATGATCATCCCAGGTGGCAAAGATCTTAGTGGCGGCTGCCAGTTGCTGATACTCCGGTTTCGCTCCCAGCCGCTGGTACTTGGCCCGAAGGGTATCCATATTATCGGTATCTCCGTAAATATTATCGCCCAGAAAAATAAAGGCATCCGGTTTTTGCTCCGCAGCTATGCCCAATACCGGCTGGGGATCATCCTGGTGACCACAGGAGCCAAAGGCAATCCGGGTAACCGGGGCTTCCTTTTTCTGTGCTGTACAGGAAGCCAGAATAATCAGAATACTCAGTATAACAATTGACCGTTGCATATTCATTATTTTTTCAATAAAGGTTCCAATACTTCTTTCCAGATCGCATAGCCCTCTGCATTCATGTGCAGCCGGTCCTTGAGAAAAATATGCTCCATCGGACTGCCATCCGCATGCACCATTTTTGAATACACATCGGCATAGGCAGCCATGTTATCTTTCTTCAGGAAAGCAGCAATCAGTTTATTGGCTTCCTGGTATTTTGGGAGCAGGAGTACCCGGCTCGGACTGGGTTTCATCGATACATAGAGAAAGGGTACTTTCGGATACCTGGCCCGCATCAGGGTATAAAAAGTGGTAAAGCGTTCCATTACCATAGGTACGGTGACGGTATCACTGGCTGCAAAATCATTCTCTCCGCAATACAATACAATCTGCTTTGGCTGATAGGGGAAGACCACCTCATACCGGTAACGGATCATATCCAGCAGGGTGGATCCGCCAAATGCCCGGTTCAGTATCTTATGGAACGGAAAATAAACCTGCGCATCCTTCCACATGGTAAACGAGGAGCTCCCGATGAAAAGAACCTGTCCGGGTGCCGGAAAAGAAAGACTGTCCTTCTGTTTAAGCACCTGCACTTCTTTCCAGAAAGGGAGATTTCCCTGTGACGTTGCCGTCTGGTTCAGTACAAGTAACAATAAAACAACTACAACTGATTTTTTCATATTAATCCACTTTTATGACTTTAGTCCGTTCACTGGTGCCGTTTTCGTTAACCGACTCAATGCAATAATAATAAGGTTTCTGCGCATCCATGGCCTTCATCCAGTATTCATTGTTGGAATGAATCATGATGCTGGTGTATAGCTTATCGGGATGGGTGCCATAATATATATTATAAGCAAAGGCATTATCTACCGGACGCCATTTAATAAAGGCACTGCGTTTATCTTTCTCGGTCCTTAATACGATAAAACCCTGAACGGGTTCCGGCTTTGCGCCGTTTCCATTCCCAAACACACGCAAACCGCTGATCGCGAATTTACCCGTTGGCATATGAATATTCTCCAGCCGGATATAACGGGCCTGTACCGGTTTTGGCAGTTCTACATATTCATGCGGTATATCCGTTTTATTCTGACTTTTATCCACCAGGATGGACCATTTCTTTCCATCGACCGATGACCAGAGTTTATACTGGTGATACTGGTCATTGTATTTACCCAGGCGGGTTGCCTCCACATCCTGATCGGCATAATTGATCTGGACCGCATTTACAGTGGATACATTCCCAAGATCAGTCTGAATCCATTCGCCTTTCTCCCCGCTTTTTGCACTCCAGTAGGTCTTGGTGAGTTCATCCACTGCATTATTCGGTACATAACTGCCAAGAGTAGAAGACACCTGAACGGGTTTATTATAATTCAGCAACATCCAGCCAGTGAAATACGGTGACTTGCCGTCTTTTCCGTATACCGAGCCATCGATTCCCGGGGCCGGAATAAAATGCGGATAGTCTCCAAATGTGGTGTTGCAAAACATCTGATCTTCTTTATCAAATCCGGTGGGCCAGATACCAATCCGGCGTTCAAAGGTATTCTTTACAGATACCACCGTGGTGGACACATGCCAGTATTGATTGTATTTATCAACAAAAGTGGTGCCATGCCCCGCACCCCGTACATAACCACCGAGCTTGATACTCAACGGATCGCTTTGTGCCTCAAATGAGCCAAGCGGATGATTGCCCACCAGTAAGCCATCGGCATAACCACTAAATTCCGTACCGGGGGCGCCATACTGTAAATAGTATTTTCCTTTATACTTCGTCATATGAGACCCTTCAATAAAGGGATCCAGAAAAGTATTGTCCATGTGCTCACCAAACCGTTGCCAGCCAAAGCGCCAGGGTTCCAGCAGGTACATTTCTTTGCGGGTACCAATCGGCTGGAGCGTTTTCCGGTTCAGTTCAATGCCATACATGGGAAATTTATTACTGCTCCCGTTATACATATAGAATTTCCCGTCATCATCCGTAAAAAAAGACGGATCCCAGCCACCAATATCAAAGGAATCCACCAGCGGTTTCCAGTCATTGGCCTTTGGATTGGTGCTCATCCACATCGTGAACTTACTCGTGTAGGTGGAACCAAACACAATCATTGTATCCCCGATGATGCCCACGCCCGGTGCACAGAGTTCATCATAGCCTTCATTCCAGGGCCGCAGGAATTTTTTGGAAACAAAATTCCAGTTCAGCATATCCGGACTCCACCAGTATCCCCATTGATTCGTACTGAATAAATAATAATCCCCTTTATACAATACAATCACCGGATCGGCCGTAGCCCGATGCCTTCCCCATTCACTGAAATTAGGAATCGGCGTATAGCCGTAATCAATATTGACCGGATTGCAGTAAGTCTTCTGCTGACCGTGGGAAAGTAAAAAGTAAAAAGTAAAAAGTAAAAACAACCCTATAGTCCGGAAATACTTTAGCATATCAATCATTTTAAATTATTAATAGAGTCTCCCCTTTTATCCTCCGAAGCTTTAGCGTAGGAGGACTCATTATTCATTATTCATTATTCATTATTCATTATTCACCACTCCTAACTCCCGTCTCCCGACTCACCACTCCCCCTTCCTCATCTGCTCCACCGCATACCCCACCGCTCTCGCCGTAAACGCCATATACAATATCGACGGACTCTGGCTGCCGGTACTCGTCATACAGGCACCATCCGTGACAAATACATTTTTGCAATGATGCAACTGGTTCCATTCATTCAGTAAAGAGGTCTTGGGATCTTTTCCCATGCGTACGCCACCCATTTCGTGGATATCCAGTCCAGGTGCCTGACCACTGTCATTCGTATTGATATTCTTTACACCGGCTGCTTCCAGCATAGCCTGACCCTGTTCGAGGAAATCCTTTACCATCTTATCATCATTGTCATCGTAACCAACCGACGTAATCAGTAAGGGCATTCCCCATTGATCTTTCTGATCCTTACTTAACCGGACATGATTGCTTTCCTTGGCAATGGTTTCGCCCTGCATATACATATACACACCCCAGGTACCGGGTTCACTGATCGCTTCTTTGAAATCAGCCCCCAGTAATGGTTTTACGTGCTTATCACTTAGCTTCTCCCGGTAACCCCCGGAATAGATCACATACCCGCCATAAAAATCAGTGTCCCGTTTTTCAACATTCCTGAAATTGGCTACAATACATTCCGCCGGTTTGGATACTTTGTAATATTTATCCTCCATACCGTCCAGATCTCCGTTCATACTGCCGCGGTAATTATGGAAACAGATATATTTTCCCAGCAACCCGCTGTCATTCCCCAATCCGTTGGGGAAACGGGAAGAAGTGGAGTTCAGTAAAATGAGATTGGAATTCAGCGCCGAGGCATTGCAGAAAATGATTTTTGCAAAAAACTCAGTGGCCTTCATCGTATTCGCATCGATTACTCTTACACCAATAGCTTTTTGTTTGTGCTCATCATAAATGATGGAATGTACTACTGAATGCGGGCGTATGGTGAGGTTACCCGTTTTTGCCGCCCAGGGAAGTGTGGATGAATTCGAACTGAAATAACCACCCAACGGACAACCGCGCATACAAAGATTCCGGTTCTGGCATTGGGCCCGTCCCTGGTCCAGGTGTATTTGTTTGGGATCCGTAATATGTGCCCAGCGGCCCGATACATAGTGCCGGTTGAATTTTTCTTTCAGTACCTGCTGCAGGTGTTTCTCTGCCGCATTCAGTTCATAGGCCGTCAGAAATTCTCCATCCGGCATGGAGGGAATACCGTCATAGCTGCCACAAACCCCGATGAACTTTTCTACATGACTGTACCAGTCTTTTATTTCTTCATATCCGATCGGGAAAGATTGCCCGTATCCATCCCGTTCAGGCCCTGTAAAATCGGTAGCACTCCAGCGGGCACAGGCCCGGCCCCAGGTGAGTGACTTGCCACCTACCTGGTAGCCCCGTACCCAGTCAAATGGTTTTTCCTGGATATACGGATGATCCGCATCTTTCACAAAGAAGTGCTGCGTATCTTCTCCAAAACCGGCAGCCCGGCTGATCAGTGGATTCTGTTCACGTGTTTCGCGGGTGATGGATCCCCGGTGAGGCAATTCCCAACGGGATAAATGTGCTGTGGGATAGTCTTTGATATGATCAACAGGTCTTCCCCTTTCGAGCACCAGTGTTTTCAATCCTTTTTCACAAAGCTCCTTAGCCGCCCAGCCACCACTGATGCCACTGCCTATGACAATTGCATCATAGCTGTTTTCAGCCATGCCTTTTGTATTGATATGTACCGAGGTGCTGTCCGACATGATCAGTACCGCTTTTTTTTATGTTTAAAAAGGAATCCGTCCAGGCTCAGGGCACCAGGACCGGTAAAGAGGAAAACCAGGCTTAATAAAATAAACAGAAACGGATGTTGATC
>Ga0209717_1003482_pt1 | contig 13644 bp, 8 predicted proteins | sample AD_UKC048_MetaG_FD_184418 | JGI IMG/M metagenome (GOLD analysis project Ga0209717, IMG submission 184418) | Active sludge microbial communities of municipal wastewater-treating anaerobic digesters from USA - AD_UKC048_MetaG (SPAdes) (version 2) | ecosystem: Engineered > Bioreactor > Anaerobic >... | reverse complement strand
AGCCAGGTCGCCCGGTGACCGCGCCATCGAGCACCGTTTGCGCTCGATCATTCGCTGGAACGCGCTCGCGATCATCCTGCGTGCGAACAAGGAAAGCTCCGAACTCGGCGGCCACATCGCGAGCTTCCAGTCGGCCGCCACGCTGTACGACATCGGCTTCGGCCACTTCTGGCATGCGCCGACCGACACGCACGGCGGCGACCTTCTCTTCATCCAGGGCCACAGCTCGCCCGGCATCTACGCCCGCGCCTTCCTCGAAGGACGGCTGACCGAGGAGCAACTGCTCAGCTACCGGCAGGAGACCGCCGGCAAGGGCCTGTCGAGCTATCCGCACCCCTGGCTGATGCCGGACTTCTGGCAGTTCCCCACCGTCTCGATGGGCCTGGGTCCGCTGATGGCGATCTACCAGGCGCGGTTCCTCAAGTACCTGCAAGGCCGCGGCCTGGCCGAGACCTCGCAGCGCAAGGTCTGGGCCTTCATGGGCGACGGCGAGATGGACGAGCCCGAGTCGCTGGGCGCGATCTCGCTCGCCGGCCGCGAGGGCCTGGACAACCTGGTCTTCGTCATCAACTGCAACCTGCAGCGCCTGGACGGTCCGGTGCGCGGCAACGGCAAGATCGTTCAGGAACTCGAAAGCGTGTTCCGCGGCGCCGGCTGGAACGTCATCAAGGTGCTCTGGGGCGGTGGCTGGGATGCCCTCTTCGCAAAGGACAAGAGCGGCAAGCTGCTGCAGCTGATGGAGGAATGCGTCGACGGCGAGTACCAGGACTTCAAGAGCAAGAGCGGCGCTTACGTGCGCGAGCACTTCTTCGGCCGCTACGAGGAAACCAAGGCACTCGTCGCCGACCTGAGCGACGACGACATCTGGAAGCTCACCCGCGGCGGCCACGACCCGCAGAAGGTTTTTGCCGCCTACACCGCGGCAGTGAAGCACACCGGTCAGCCGACGCTGATCCTGCCCAAGACAGTGAAGGGCTACGGCATGGGCGAATCGGGCGAAGGCCAGATGATCTCGCACCAGGCCAAGAAGATGACGGCCGACGCGCTGCGCGGCTTCCGCGACCGATTCCAGATCCCGGTGTCGGACGATGACCTGGCGAAGGTGCCCTTCATCAAGTTGCCCGAGGACGGCCCGGAGATGAAGTACCTGCGCGAGCGGCGCGCCGCGCTAGGTGGCTACCTGCCGCAGCGGCGCCGCACCTCGGCGTCGCTCGCGATCCCGCCGCTGTCGAGCTTCCAGCGCCTGCTCGACAACTCCGGCGAGCGCGAGATCAGCACCACGATGGCCTTCGTGCAGATGCTGGGCACGCTGGTGCGCGACAAGAACATCGGCAAGCACGTCGTGCCGATCGTGCCGGACGAGTCGCGCACCTTCGGCATGGAAGGCATGTTCCGCCAGCTCGGCATCTACTCGTCGGTCGGCCAGCTCTACAAGCCCCAGGACGCCGACCAGCTGATGTACTACCGCGAGTCCAAGGACGGGCAGGTGCTGCAGGAGGGCATCAACGAGGGCGGCGCGATGTCGAGCTGGATCGTCGCCGCCACCTCGTACAGCACGAACAACGTGCCGATGATCCCGTTCTACATCTACTACTCGATGTTCGGCCTGCAGCGCGTCGGCGACCTGGCCTGGCTGGCCGGTGACATGCGCGCGCGCGGCTTCCTGCTCGGCGGGACCGCCGGGCGCACCACGCTCAACGGCGAGGGCCTGCAGCACGAGGACGGCCACAGCCACATCCTCGCCGGCACCATCCCAAACTGCGTCAGCTACGACCCGACCTTCGCCTACGAGGTCGTCACCATCATCCGCGACGGCATGCGCCGCATGTACGAGCAGCAGGAGGACGTGTACTACTACGTCACCCTGATGAACGAGAACTACCCGCATCCCGGTCTGGCCGATGCCGGCGAAGGCGCCGAGCAGGGCATCCTGAAGGGCCTGTACAAACTCAAGGCCGGCGGCAAGGCGAAGAAGGGCCTGCGGGTCCAGCTGATGGGCAGCGGCACGATCCTGCGCGAAGTGATTGCGGCGGCCGAGCTGCTGAAGGACGACTGGGGCGTCAGCGCCGACCTCTGGAGCGCCACCAGCTACAACGAGCTGCGCCGTGACGGCATGGCCGCTGAACGCTGGAACCTGCTGCATCCCACCGAGCCGCGGCGCAAGAGCTGGGTCGAGACCTGCCTGGAAGGCAACGAAGGGCCGGTCATCGCGTCGACCGACTACATGCGCAACTACGCCGACCAGGTGCGCGAATACGTGCAGGCCGCCGGCCGCCGCTACGTGGTGCTGGGCACCGACGGCTTCGGCCGCAGCGACTACCGCGTCAAGCTGCGCCGCTTCTTCGAGGTCGACCGCTTCTACGTGACCGTCGCCGCGCTCAAGGCGCTGGCCGATGAAGGCACGTTGAAGCCCGCGGTGGTGGCCGAAGCCATCGCCAAGTACGGCCTGGACACCGAGCGCGCCGCGCCGTGGACCGTCTGAAAAGGGGCGCAGCAACATGAGCATCGACATTCGTGTACCCGACATCGGCGACTTCAAGGACGTGCCGGTGATCGAGGTCTTCGTCAAGGTAGGCGACACGGTCAAGGCCGAGGATCCGCTGATCTCGCTCGAGTCCGACAAGGCGACGATGGACGTGCCGGCGCCGCAGGGCGGCGTCGTCAAGGCCATCTCGGTCAAGGTCGGCGACAAGGTCAGCGAAGGCAGCGTGATCATGCAGTTCGACGCCGCCGGCGCGGCGCCGGCCGAGGCCGCCAAGCCCAGCATCAGTGCGCCGCCTTCGCCCGTCAACGCACCGGCCGGCAAGGCCGAAGTGCGCGTGCCCGACATCGGCGACTTCAAGGACGTGCCGGTCATCGAGATCTACGTCAAGGTCGGCGACACGGTGAAGGCCGAAGATCCGCTGGTCTCGCTCGAGTCCGACAAGGCGACGATGGACGTTCCCGCCCCGCTCGGCGGCGTGGTGCAGGAGATCCGCGTCAAGATTGGCGACAAGGTCAGCGAAGGCAGTGTCATCCTGGCGCTATCCACCGGCAGCGCGCCGGCCTCGGCGCCGGCGGCTGCTGCGCCCTCAGTCGCGGCAACCGCACCGGCCGCCGCGGCCACTGCGGCATCCCCGGGCGGCGGCATCGACGAAGCCGCCTTCGCGCTCGCCTACGCCGGCCCGGCAGTGCGCAAGCTGGCGCGCGAGATGGGCGTCGACCTCGGCCGCGTCAAGGGCAGTGGCAACCACGGCCGCATCCTGCGCGAGGACGTGCAGGCCTTCGCCCAGAGCGGTGGCGCGGCGGCGGCGCCTGCCCTCAAGGTCGCGTCAGCGCCCGCGGGCGGTGGCGTGGGCGGCATCGACCTGCTGCCCTGGCCGAAGGTCGACTTCGCGAAGTTCGGCCCCATCGAGCGCAAGGAGCAGTCGCGCATCAAGAAGATCTCGGCGGCAAACCTGCACCGCAACTGGGTCGTCATCCCGCATGTGACGACGCACGACGAGGCCGACATCACCGAGCTCGAGCAGTTCCGCGTGCAGATGAACAAGGAGCTCGAGAAGTCGGGCGTCAAGGTCAGCATGCTGCCCTTCATGATGAAGGCGGCGGTCGCGACGCTGAAGAAGTTTCCCGAGTTCAACGCCTCGCTGGACGGCGACGCGCTGGTGCTGAAGAACTACTGGCACATCGGTTTTGCCGCCGACACACCGAACGGCCTGATGGTGCCGGTGATCCGCGACGTGGACAAGAAGACGATCCCAGAGATCACCAAGGAGATGGGTGAGCTCGCCAAGCTGGCACGCGACGGCAAGTTGAAACCCGACCAGATGTCGGGCGGCACCTTCACGATCAGCTCGCTCGGCGGCATCGGCGGCATCTACTTCACGCCGATCATCAACGCGCCCGAGGTCGCGATCATGGGCGTGTGCAAGAGCTACTGGAAGCAGCATTCGAGCGACGGAAAGACCTCGGCCTGGCGGCTGACGCTGCCGCTGTCGCTGTCCTGGGACCACCGGGTCATCGATGGTGCCGCCGCCGCGCGCTTCAACGTGCACTTCGCCAACCTGCTCGCCGACATGCGGCGCATCATGTTCTGAAAGGCCGGCAGTCATGGCACAAGTAGAAGTCAAAGTCCCCGACATCGGCGACTTCAAGGATGTCGCGGTCATCGAGGTGATGGTCAAGGTCGGCGAGACGATCGCCGTCGACACCGGTCTGGTGATGGTCGAGTCGGACAAGGCGTCGATGGAGATCCCGTCCACGCATGCCGGCGTGGTCAAGGACATCTTGGTCAAGGTCAACGACAAGGTCAGCGAAGGCTCGGTGATCCTGCTGGTCGAGGCGGCGGCGGGAGCGGCGGCTGTCGCACCGGCCGCCGCGCCGGCTGCGCCCGCCAAGGCCGCGGCCCCCGCCGCGCCGGCGGCCGTGCCGATCCCCGGCGCCGCCACCTACGGCGGCAAGGCGGATGTCGAGTGCGAAGTGTTGGTTCTCGGTGCCGGCCCCGGTGGCTACTCCGCGGCCTTCCGCAGCGCCGACCTCGGCATGAAGACCGTGCTCGTCGAACGCTATGCGACCCTCGGCGGCGTGTGCCTGAACGTGGGCTGCATTCCGAGCAAGGCCCTGTTGCACACGGCCAGCGTGATGGACGAAGTCAAGCACCTGCCGGACCACGGCATCAAGTACGGCGCGCCCGAGATCGACCTCGACAAGCTGCGCGGCTTCAAGGACGGCGTCATCAAGAAGCTTACCGGCGGGCTGGCGGGCATGGCCAAGGCGCGCAAGGTCGAGGTGCTCACGGGCGTTGGCAGCTTCCTAGATCCGCACCACCTCGAAGTGGTCGCTGCCGACGGCAGCAAGAAGGTGGTCAAGTTCGCCAAGGCGATCATCGCCGCCGGCAGCCAGGCGGTGAAGCTGCCCTTCATGCCCGAGGACGAGCGCGTCGTCGACTCCACGGGCGCGCTGCTGCTCAAGAGCATCCCCAAGCGCATGCTGGTCGTCGGCGGCGGAATCATCGGGTTGGAGATGGCCACCGTCTACTCGACCCTGGGCACGCGCATCGACGTGGTCGAGATGCTCGACGGACTGATGCAGGGCGCCGACCGCGATCTCGTCAAGGTCTGGGACAAGATGAACGCGCCGCGCTTCGACAACGTGATGCTCAAGACCAGGACGGTGGGCGCCACGGCCACGCCGGCCGGCATCGAGGTGACCTTCGAAGGCGAGAAGGCACCGAAGGGTCCGCAGGTCTATGACCTCGTGCTCGTTGCGGTCGGCCGCAGCCCGAACGGCAAGAAGATCGGCGCCGACAAGGCCGGCGTGGCCGTCACCGACCGCGGCTTCATCAACGTCGACAAGCAGATGCGCACCAACGTGCCGCACATCTTCGCCATCGGCGACATCGTCGGCCAGCCGATGCTGGCGCACAAGGCGGTGCACGAGGCCCATGTCGCGGCCGAGGTCGCGCAGGGCCAGGCGAGCTTCTTCGACGCACGCCAGATTCCGAGCGTCGCCTACACCGACCCCGAGGTCGCGTGGGCCGGCAAGACCGAGGAGCAATGCAAGGCCGAAGGCATCAAGTACGGCAAGGCGGTGTTCCCCTGGGCCGCGTCGGGCCGCGCCATCGCCAACGGCCGCGACGAGGGCTTCACCAAGCTGATCTTCGACGAGGCCACGCACCGCGTCATCGGCGGCGGCATCGTCGGCACCCATGCCGGCGACCTGATCAGCGAGGTGTGTCTCGCCGTGGAGATGGGCTGCGAGCCCACCGACATCGGCAAGACGATCCACCCGCACCCGACGCTGGGTGAATCGATCGGCATGACCGCCGAGGTCTTCGAGGGGCATTGCACCGATTTGCCGCCGCAGAAGAAGAAGTGAACACCATCACCCACGCGGCCCCGACCCTTGGCACTGCAATTGGCGTTCGAGGACACCGGCACCGGACCCCCGGTGGTGGTGCTGCACGGGCTGTTCGGCTCGGGCGCCAACTGGCGCTCGGTGGCGCGGGCCCTGGCACCGCATCACCGCGTGCTGTGCGTCGATCTGCGCAACCATGGCCACTCGCCGTGGACCGACTCGATGGACTACCTCGAGATGGCGGACGACGTGCGGGCGCTGATCGCTCGTCAGGGCCTGTCGCGGCCGACCGTCGTGGGTCACAGCATGGGCGGCAAGACCGCGATGGCGCTGGCGCTGACGAGCCCGGCCTCGGTCGGCAACCTGGTGGTGGTCGACATCGCGCCGGTGGCCTACGCCGACCGCTTCACGCCCTACGTGGAAGCGATGCGCAGCATCGATGCGGCGGCGACGGCGAGCCGCACCGAGGCGCAGCGGCGCCTGGCCGAACGGCTGCCCGACCCGGCGACCGCACCCTTCCTGCTGCAGAACCTGGTCAGCCGCAACGACCACTTCGACTGGCGGCTGAACCTCGCGGCGATCGGCATGTCGGTGCCGGTGCTGAGTGGGTTTCCGACCACGCTGCTCGGTCGCCGCTTCACCGGCCCGACTTCGCTGATCCACGGCGGTGCCTCCGACTATGTGGCCGCGGTGGACCTCGCGTCCTTCAAGGACCTGTTCCCGGAGTTCGAGACGCACACGATCGAGGACGCGGGGCACTGGGTGCACGCCGAGAAGCCCGAGACGTTCCTGATCGCTCTGCGTCAGGCCCTGGATCGAGCCACGCCATGAGCGGCACCCGCAACAACCCCGCGGGCCGCCACCGCGTCGTCATCGTCGGCGGCGGCGCAGGCGGGCTCGAACTGGCCACGCGGCTGGGCGACACCCTCGGCAAGCGCGGGCGGGCTGAGATCACGCTGATCGACCGCAACCGGACGCATGTCTGGAAGCCCAAGCTGCACGAGATCGCCGCCGGCAGCATGGACATGAGCGCGCATGAGGTCGGCTACCTGGCGCAGGCGCATTGGCACCACTTCCGCTGGCGCGTCGGCGCGATGGTCGGTCTCGACCGCGCGCGGCGCGAGGTGCTGGTGGCCCCCTACGTCGACGACGAGGGTCAGCAGGTGACCGCTCAGCGGGTGTTCGGCTACGACACGCTGGTGGTGTCGATTGGCAGCCTCAGCAACGACTTCGGAACGCCGGGCGTGGCCGAGCACGCGATGAAGCTCGAGACCGCTGCCGACGCGCAGCGCTTCCGCACCCGGGTCATCAATGCCTGCATCCGCGCCCATGCGCAGGCAACGCCGCTGCGCCCTGAGCAATTGAAGGTGGCGATCATCGGCGCGGGTGCCACCGGTGTCGAGTTGGCGGCCGAGCTGCACCGCACGACGCGCGAGATGGTCGCCTTCGGGCTGGACCGTGTCGATGCCGACAAGGACATCCGCGTCAGCGTGATCGAAGCGGCGCCGCGCGTGCTGCCGGCGCTGCCGGAGAGGCTGTCGCAGGCCACCGAATCGCTGCTGACCAAGCTGGGGGTCGAGGTGCACACCCACGCCAAAGTGGCCGAGGTGCTGCCCGGCGGGGTGAGACTCGCCGACGGCCGGCTGCTGCCGGCGGAACTGGTGGTGTGGGCGGCGGGCGTCAAGGCGCCGGACTTTCTGAAGAACATCGCCGGGCTCGAGACCAACCGCACCAACCAGCTGGTGGTGAAGCCGACGCTGCAGACCAGCCGGGACGACGATGTGTTCGCCATCGGCGACTGCGCGGCCTGCGCGTGGCCGCAGGCCGACCACGGCAAGGGCGGCATGGTGCCGCCGCGTGCCCAGGCGGCGCACCAGCAGGCGTCGCACATGGTCAAGCAGATCGGTCTGCGCCTGGCCGGCAAGCCGCTGCGGCCCTACCGCTACCGCGACTTCGGCTCGCTGGTCTCGCTGGGCGAGTTCAGCACGGTGGGCAACATGATGGGCGGGCTCATCGGCGGCAGCCTGATGGTCGAGGGCCTGTTCGCGCGCACGATGTACCTGTCGCTCTACAAGATGCACGAGTTGGCGCTGCATGGCTTCGCCAAGGTCGCCCTCGACACACTGGCGCGCCTGATCGTTCGGCGCACCGAACCGCATGTGAAGCTGCACTGAGGAGGGACCATGACTGCTCCCACCCCCGACCCTTCGAAGTGGCTGACCGACCTGCTGGCAGGCCAGCAGGAGTTGTTTCGCATTCTCGGCGGCGGCACCGACCCGGCAGGTTCCGGCGAGGCTGCGCCCCCGCTGGCCCTGCCATTCATGTCGCCCTGGATGGAAGGCACCAAGGCGCTGCTGGCCTGGCAGCAGCAGGCGAGCAACTGGTGGACCGGCGCGCTGGCCGGATCGGGGGCGGGCGCGCAAGTGCCGGTAGCCGACCGTCGCTTCGCAGGCGAGGCCTGGCGCAACGATCCGCGCTTCGACGGGCTGACGCAAACCTACCTCGGCCTGTCGGACATGGTGCGAAAGAACCTGGACGCCGCGCCGCTGGAAGGACGCAGCAAGGCGCAGTGGGGTTTCGTGCTGCGTCAGGTCGTCGATGCGCTGAGCCCGGCCAACTGCCTGGCCACCAACCCCGAGGCGCTGCAGACCGCCTTGGACAGCGGCGGCGCGAGCCTGGTCGAAGGCATGCGCCTGTTCGTGCAGGACTTTGCCCGCGGCCGCGTGTCGATGACCGACGACAGCGCGTTCGAGGTCGGGCGCAACGTCGCCACCACGCCCGGCAGCGTGGTGTTCGAGAATGACCTGATCCAGCTGATCCAGTACGCGCCGACGACGGCGAAGGTGCACGAGCGGCCGCTGCTGATCGTGCCGCCGTGCATCAACAAGTACTACATCCTCGACCTGCAGCCCGACAACTCGCTGGTCGCCCACGCGGTGGCACAGGGCCACACGGTGTTCCTGGTCTCGTGGCGCAACGCCGGGCCCGAGCAGGGCAAGCTCGGCTGGGACGACTACCTCGAGCAGGGCGTGGTCCAGGCGATCGACGTCGCGCTGGCGATCAGCGGCGCCGACCGCGTCAACACTCTGGGCTTCTGCATCGGCGGCACGCTGCTCGCCAGTGCGCTGGCGGTGCTGGCCGCGCGCGGCGACGAGAAGGCGGCGAGCCTGACCTTGCTGACGACGATGCTCGACTTCAGCGACACCGGCGAGCTCGGCCTGATGGTCAGCGAGCAGGCCGTCGCCGCACGCGAGGCCACGATCGGCCACGGCGGCCTGCTCAAGGGCCGCGAACTGGCCCAGGTCTTCGCCGCGCTGCGCGCCAACGATCTGATCTGGCCCTATGTCGTCAACGGCTACTTGAAGGGCAAGGCGCCGCCCGCCTTCGACCTGCTGTTCTGGAACGGCGACGACACCAACCTGCCGGGGCCGATGTACTGCTGGTACCTGCGCAACACCTACCTCGAGAACAAGCTGCGCGAGCCGGGCGGCACGGTGCAGTGCGGCCTGCCGGTGGATCTGGGGCAGATCACGGTGCCCGCCTTCGTTTACGCCTCGCGCGAAGACCACATCGTGCCCTGGCAGACCGCCTACGCCAGCACCCAGCTGCTCGGCGGTGACGTGCGCTTCGTGCTCGGTGCCAGCGGCCACATCGCCGGGGTCATCAACCCGCCGGCCAAGGGCAAGCGCAACTATTGGGTCGGCAAGCTGGCCGCCGACGCCGATCGCTGGCTCGAACGCGCCGAGGACGTGCCGGGCAGTTGGTGGCCCGCCTGGATGGACTGGCTGGGCGAACACGCCGGCCGCCTGGTCGCCGCACCCAAGTCCGCGGGTTCCCGCCAGCACAAGCCGATCGAATCAGCGCCCGGCCGCTACGTCAAGGCCAAGGCGCCCTGACCGACGGCGCCCGGTCCTCGCCCCACCCCAGCCCTGAAGGAGAAACCTCCCATGCAAGACATCGTCATCGTCTCGGCCGCGCGCACCGCGGTCGGCAAGTTCGGCGGCTCGATCGCCAACATCCCGGCCACTGAACTCGGCGCGATCGTCATCCGAGAGGCCATCGCGCGCGCCAGGCTCGATCCGGCGCAGGTCGGCGAGGTCATCATGGGCCAGGTGCTGGCCGCGGGCGCCGGTCAGAACCCGGCCCGCCAGTCGCTGATGAAGGCCGGCGTGCCGAAGGAGACGCCGGGGCTGACGATCAACGCGGTCTGCGGCTCGGGTCTGAAGGCCGTGATGCTGGCGGCGCAGGCGGTGGCCTGGGGCGACAGCGAGATCGTCGTCGCCGGTGGCCAGGAAAGCATGAGCCTGTCGCCGCATGTGCTGTTCGGTTCGCGGCAGGGCCAGCGCATGGGCGACTGGAAGATGATCGACAGCATGATCGTCGACGGCCTGTGGGACGTCTACAACCAGTACCACATGGGCACCACGGCCGAGAACGTGGCCAAGGCGCACGGCATCACGCGCGAGATGCAGGACGCGCTGGCGCTGGCCAGCCAGCAGAAGGCGAGCGCGGCGCAGGACGCCGGCAAGTTCAAGGACGAGATCGTCGGCGTGACGATCCCGCAGAAGAAGGGCGATCCGCTGGTCTTTGCGGCCGACGAGTTCATCAACAAGAAGACCAATGCCGAAGCACTGGCCGGGCTGCGGCCGGCGTTCGACAAGGCCGGCAGCGTCACCGCCGGCAATGCCTCGGGGCTGAACGACGGCGCGGCCGCGGTGGTCGTGATGAGCGCGAAGAAGGCCGCCGCACTGGGCCTGACGCCGCTGGCGCGCATCGCCGCATTCGGCACCAGCGGGCTCGATCCGGCAACGATGGGCATGGGCCCGGTGCCGGCCAGCCGCAAGGCGCTGGAACGCGCCGGCTGGAAGGTCGGCGACGTTGACCTGTTCGAGCTGAACGAGGCCTTTGCCGCGCAGGCCTGCGCGGTCAACAAGGTGCTCGAAGCCGACCCTGCGAAGGTCAACGTCAACGGCGGCGCCATCGCCATCGGCCACCCGATTGGCGCCAGCGGCTGCCGCATCCTGGTCACGCTGCTGCACGAGATGCAGCGCCGCGACGCCAAGCGCGGCCTGGCCGCGCTGTGCATCGGCGGCGGCATGGGCGTGTCGCTCGCCATCGAACGGTGATGTCGAGCGCTGAGATCCGAATTTCATCGAACCCCACAGGAGACATTCCAATGAGCAACACACGCGTGGTCCTGGTCACCGGCGGCATGGGCGGCCTGGGCGAGACGATCTCCACCAAGATGGCCGATGCCGGCTACAAGGTCGCAGTCACTTACTCGCCGGGCAACACCAAGCATGCCGAGTGGGTGGCCGGCATGAAGGGCCGCGGCTACGACATCGCCGCGGTGCCCTGCGACGTGGCCGACCTCGACTCCTGTGCGAAGGCCGTGGCCGAAGTCACGGCCAAGGTGGGCCCGGTCGACGTGTTGGTCAACAACGCCGGCATCACGCGCGACATGACCTTCAAGAAGATGGACAAGGTCAACTGGGACGCCGTGATGCGCACCAACCTCGACAGCCTGTTCAACATGAGCAAGCAGGTCGTCGACGCGATGAGCGATCGGGGCTGGGGCCGGGTGATCAACGTCTCGTCGGTGAACGGCAGCAAGGGCGCGTTCGGCCAGACCAACTACTCGGCGGCCAAGGCCGGCGTGCACGGCTTCACCAAGGCGCTGGCGCTCGAAGTGGCGAAGAAGGGCGTGACCGTCAACACCATCTCGCCCGGCTACATCGGCACCAAGATGGTCACGGCCATTCCGAAGGAAGTGCTGGACTCGAAGATCCTGCCGCACATCCCGGTGGGCCGTCTCGGCAAGCCCGAGGAAGTGGCCGGTCTGATCATCTACCTGGCCTCCGATGAAGCGGCGTTCGTGACCGGCGCCAACATTGCGATCAACGGCGGCCAGCACATGCAGTGATGCGCTTGCGACCGACAAAAACACCTCAGGAGACAAACCGATGAGCAAGACCGGATTCGACCATGACGCCTTGGTGGAGCAGTTCGCGCAGGCCTCGGCCAAACAGGGCGAGGCGCTGCGCCAGGCCGTGCAGCAGGCCACGTTGAAGGCCCTGCAGGGCCGCGAGCTGACGCTGAAAAGCGTGCGCGACGCGGTGAAGGCGACGACGAAGGCGGCTTCGGCGGGCGCCGCGAAGAGCGGCTTGCCGACGACCGATGTCGAGGCGCTGCTGATGAAGGCCGTCGAGGGCATGGACGCCGCGCTGGTCAAGGCGGTTGAAGCCAATCGCCGTGCGCTCGAGCAGTTTGTCGACCAAGGCGCGCAGTTGCAAGAGACCCAGATGAAGAAGGCACTCGCCGACATCGAGAAGATGGAGGACACGCTGTACGGCAGCGTCGACAAGGCGGTGGCCGACGCCGCGAAGAACCTGCAGGGGCCCTGGGCCATGGTGCTCGAAGGGATGAAGGCCAAGGGCAGCGCGACCGGCTCCAGCGCCACCGCTGCACTGGAGCAGCTGACGGAGCGGTCGCGGGAGGCGGCACGCCAGGGCCGTGCCCAGGCGCAGCGCACCGTCGAGGCCTGGATGGACCACTACACGGCGCTGGCGCGCGGCGTGCTGATCGGCCTGTCCGAGGGCCTGGGCGAGCCGGCGCCGGCCAGCGCCGCCGCGGCGAAGAAGACCGCCTCCCGGGCGCGCAAGAGCTGAACCGCCCGACCGGTGCGCCGCCGATCCACGAAAGGCCGGAACCATGGATGCCCTGATCCTGGCGCGCATGCAGTTCGCCGCCATCATCACGTTCCACATTCTGTTTCCAGTCATCAGCATCGCGTTGGCATGGGTGCTGATGTTCTTCCGCTGGCGTTACCTGCGCGCCGTGCAGCCGGTGGAACGGCAGGCCTGGCTGGGTGCGTACCGCTTCTGGACCAAGGTCTTCGCACTGACCTTCGCGCTCGGCGTGGTCAGTGGCATCCCAATGAGCTTCCAGTTCGGCACCAACTGGCCAGGTTTCATGGAACGGGTCGGCAACGTGGCCGGGCCGCTGCTGGGCTACGAGGTGCTGACGGCGTTCTTCCTCGAGGCCGGCTTCCTGGGCATCATGTTGTTCGGTCATGGCCGAGTCAGCGAACGTGTGCACATGATGGCCACCTTCTTCGTCGCCATCGGCACCTCGCTCAGCGCGTTCTGGATCCTGGCGCTGAACTCATGGATGCAGACCCCGACAGGCCACGAGATCGTCAACGGCGAGTTCCACGTCAGGAACTGGCTCGACATCATCTTCAGCCCTTCGTTCCCCTACCGCCTGGCGCACAAGCTGCTCGCCTCGGCGCTGACCGTCGGTTTCCTGCTCGCCGGGCTCTCGGCCTGGCAGATCCTCAAGGGCGCGGCGCCGCGTTCGGCGCCGAAGGTGCTGCGCGTCGGGTTGACGCTGGCGGCGCTGCTGATACCGGTGCAGGTTTTCGTCGGCGATCTGCACGGCCTCAATACGCTGCAGCACCAGCCGCAGAAGGTCGCTGCGATGGAGGGCGTGTGGGAAACCCAGCGCGGCGCACCACTGCTGCTGTTTGCGATTCCCGATGAGCAGGCGCGCACGAACCGGGCGGCCATCGGCATCCCCAAACTCGCCAGCTTCATCCTCAGGCACGATGTCGACGGCGAGATCAAGGGCCTGAACGAATTTGCCGGCGCCCATCCGCCGGTGGCCATGGTGTTCTGGTCGTTCCGCGTCATGGTCGGCGTGGGCATGCTGATGCTGGCCGTCAGCTGGGCCGGCTGGTGGTGGTGCCGGCGTTGCGGCTGGCAGCCCGAACGCCTGCCCCGGCAGCTGCTGTGGGTGCTGGCCGGGATG
>Ga0209717_1003471_pt1 | contig 13670 bp, 11 predicted proteins | sample AD_UKC048_MetaG_FD_184418 | JGI IMG/M metagenome (GOLD analysis project Ga0209717, IMG submission 184418) | Active sludge microbial communities of municipal wastewater-treating anaerobic digesters from USA - AD_UKC048_MetaG (SPAdes) (version 2) | ecosystem: Engineered > Bioreactor > Anaerobic >... | reverse complement strand
GAATAATGGTTATCAATGACGAATGGTCAATTCCTGAACTTGCTCTCCGTACTATGAAATTCTATGCGCATGAATCTTGCGGAAAGTGCACACCGTGCAAAGAGGGTTCGAAAATGACAGTCAGGATCCTTGAAAAGATCGTTAAAGGTCATGGAACAAAAGAAGATTTTGCAAATGTTGAACGGCTTGTGGGAACCATAAAAGGACTTACGCTCTGTCCGGTAGGCGAGGCATTCTCGACCCCCATCAGAGCTATGGTTGAGAAATTCAGACCCGAATTTGAAGCACTTATAAAATAATTGGAGGTTTTGATGCAGATTTTTATTAACGGAATTGCAGTTGAAGCAAAACCGGGACAGACCATCCATCAGGCGGCAAGGGATGCCGGAATTTATATTCCGACACTCTGCTACCATGATAAGGTCGGTGCAGCAGGCAAATGCCGTGTCTGTGTGGTCGAGATCGAAGGGATGAACGGTCTTCAGACATCCTGCTCTGTTCAAGTCAGAGAAGGGATGAAGATCCAGACAAAAACAGAAAAAGTTGTAAATTCACAGAAACTTATTGTAGATCTTCTTCTTTCAACAGGAACGCACGATTGTATTTCCTGTGATCAGAATGGAAGCTGTGAACTGCAGAGCGTTGCTTATTATCTCGGCATTGAAAGGGGCTCTTTCAATTACGGAATGGTAGAAAAGAACATTGATGAAAGTTCAGAATTTGTCTATGTTGACAGAAACAAATGCATCTCCTGCGGCAGATGTGTTGCTGCCTGTAACGGAACAGTTGTTAACGAAGTTCTCGATTTCAAGTACAGAGGGAGCAAAGCAGATATCGCATTTGACGCAGATCTTCCGATGGGGACATCATCATGCGTTCAGTGCGGTGAATGTTCGCAGATCTGTCCGGTGGGAGCGATCACCGATAAGAAAGCTAAAGGTCTTGCAAGGTACTGGGAAATCGAAAAGGTTTATTCAGTCTGTCCATACTGCGGAGTCGGTTGCAAACTTGAGCTTCATGTTGACAGAAAAGCAAACAAAATAATCAGGGTAAAGGGTGTCGAAGGTGCTTCAACCAATGACGGAATGCTTTGTGTGAAAGGTAGATACGGATACGATTTTGTAAATCATCCTGATCGTCTGACAACTCCTCTCATTAAAAATCCTGACGGAAATTTCAGAGAAGCATCGTGGGATGAAGCGATAGATGTGGTTGCCAGAAAGCTTTTTGAGATCAAGGAGAAACATGGTGCCGACAAGATAATGGGACTCTGCTCGGCAAAAGTTACAAACGAAGAGAATTATACATTCCAGAAACTTTTCAGACAGGTGATAGGTACCAACAACATTGACCATTGCGCCCGACTTTGACACAGCTCAACAGTGGCCGGTCTGGCTGCTACATTCGGTTCAGGTGCAATGACAAATGACATTGCCGGTATGGATAAAAGTGATGTCGCTCTGATAATCGGTTCAGATACTTCAGAAGCGCACCCTGTAATTTCAGCCCGTCTTAAAAAGGCGGCAAGAAAAGGAAAGTTGAAAATAATAGTTATTGACCCCAAAAGGATCAGAATGGCGGACTATGCGGAAATTTATGCCTGCCAGAGACCCGGAACAGATGTTGCCGTCATGAACGGGATGATGCATCTCATCATTAAGAACGGCTGGGAAGATAAGAAGTTTATTGAAGAGAGAGTTGAAGGTTACGAAGCGCTTAAAGAAGAAGTAGCTAAATTTACTCCGGAATATGTTGAGAAAATATCGGGTGTTCCTGCTGCCACTCTTGAGAAGATAGCTGAACTTTTCGGCAAAGCGGAAACAGCGGCTCTTTACTATGCAATGGGTATCACTCAGCATACAACAGGTGTTGACAATGTTAAGACCACAGCGAACCTTCAGATGCTCTGCGGAAATATGGGCAAAGTCGGCGGCGGCGTCAATCCATTGCGCGGTCAGTCCAATGTTCAGGGTGCCTGTGATATGGGCGGACTTCCAAATGTTTTCCCGGCATATCAGAAAGTAGGCGACGATGCAGTTCAGGAAAAGTTCGAGAAATTCTGGGGAGTTAAGCTTGACAACAAGATCGGTATCCCGATGACTGTAGCATTTGACAAAGCTTACGAAGGTCAGATGAAAGCTTTCTACATCATGGGTGAGAACCCGATGATATCAGACCCCGATCTTCACCACGCCGAGGAAGCGCTCAAAAAGCTTGAATTCCTTGTTGTCGAAGATATTTTCATGACTGAAACTGCAAAACTTGCCCATGTTATCCTTCCTGCTTCAACTTATGCGGAAAAGAGTGGAACTTTCTCCAACACAGAAAGAAGGGTTCAGCTCCTTTTTGAAGCGGTTAAAGCTCCTGGTACTGCTAAACATGACTGGGAAATTCACCAGATGCTTGCGAATAAAATGGGACAGAACTGGAATTACAAATGTGCAGAAGATATTTTTGAAGAGATCAGAAAGTGTACTCCGAGCTATGCAGGGCTTACTTATAAGCGTCTTGGATTCAACGGAATGCACTGGCCGTGTCCTAATGAAGAGCATCCCGGAACGCCTGTTCTCCACATCGGCAAGTTTACAAGAGGTCTCGGACTTATGACTGCAATTCCTTTTAAAGCTCCTGCAGAAGTTCCGGATGAGGAATATCCGATGTATCTTACAACAGGCAGAATACTTCAGCATTTCCACACAGGAACGATGTCAAGGAAGTCAGAAGGTCTTAACAATCTTGCCGGTCCTCACGCAATGATATCTGTTGAAGATGCTGAAGCGATAGGTGTTAAAAACAGTGAAATGGTCAAGGTCATCACAAGAAGGGGAGAAATAACAACAAAGGCATTCATAACAAAAAGATGCCCGAAAGGGACCGTTTATGTTCCTTTCCACTTCTGGGAAGCTCCTGCCAACAAGCTCACCAATAATGCACTTGATCCTGTTGCAAAGATCCCTGAATACAAAGTCTGTGCCTGCAAGATAGAAAAAGCTTAAATTTACCAGCTTTCGCCGAACGCTGTGTCGTTATAGATGTTTTCGAGTTTTGCTTTATGTCCCTGTTCCATTTTTGCAAGTTCAAGGAAAACATTTTTCTGGGCATCGTCGGCACAGACTTCTGCAAAGTTTCTGTACATGTTCATTGCTTCCTCTTCCTTTTTCATTGCTAGAACTATACCGTCAACAAAGCTCATTTCAGTCGAAAGTTTAGGAAGTTCGACAGATTCAGTGATCTTGTAGTCTTTAACTTCTTTGAACTTAATAGTTCTAAGTTCATCAAAAGCATAGGTTTCAAGAAGGTCTTTGTGTCCCATCTCCTCTCTTGCAAGTTCGTTGAAAATTGATTTCAAGCTTGCATTTTTTGTCTTTGCGGCGGCATCATGATAGAATTCATATGCCTCAATTTCGTTTTTAACCGCTGAAAGAAGGGTGTTTTTGTAAATCTCAAAATCCATGGTATCCTCCAAAAAAGTGTAAATAAACCAAAGACATCCTATTTTTAACTTTTTAAACAAATATTGTCAAAAAAAAATGGTTTCAGCCGTACCTTTAATGCTTTACTTTTAAAAATATCTGTGCTAATTATTTTATTGTTATAGGGTTATATTAACCGTTTATTTGAATAGGAGGCATTATGAGCATTGCGGAATTGAAAGCAAAACACAGATTGATCAGGGAATGGAACTACACACCGGGACAGATCTTTCGCGGCTACAACAACAGAACACTCTATGTCAATCTTACAGACAACACGATTGCAGAAAAGCCGGTGACTCAGCACATGAAAGACAAGTTTGTGGGAGGCAAGGGATTCGGGCTTAAACTTCTGTGGGACGGAACAAAGCCGGAGACAAAATGGAATGACCCTGAAAACGAGATCGTAATCAGCCCCGGACCATGCGCAGGCATCACTCAGTACAGCGGCGCAGGAAAATCGCTTGTCGTTTCAATTTCACCTCAGACCGATTCGATTATGGACAGCAATGTCGGTGGGTATTTCGGTCCATATATGAAGTTCAACGGATTTGATGCTATTGAGCTTCAGGGGAAAGCACAGAAAGATGTTATAATCATAATTGACGGCAGAACTAACAAAGTCACTATTGAAGAAGCTCCGGCGGAAGCAATGGACAGTCACATTCTTGCCGAACAGCTTACAGAAATGTATGCACTGGATGAAAAGGACAAAATAAACATAGCTGTCGTTTCAGCCGGAAGCGCGGCAGATCATTCTCTCATCGGGATGCTTAACTTCAGTTTTTACGATCCGAGAAGAAAGCTGTGTCGCCTTAAACAGGCAGGTCGCGGAGGTATCGGAAGTGTTTTCAGAGATAAAAAGATCAAAGCACTTGTTGCTATCGGCACTGGCTTAAAAGGGGATCTTAATAATGTTGCCGATATGAAGGCGATCCAGGAAAGAGGGCAGCGTTTTAATAAAGAAATGAAGCTTGATGATCAGCAGTGTGAAATGAGAACGAAAGGGACGGCTCATCTGATGGAGATAATGAACCAGTACGATCTTCTTCCAACAAAAAACTTTCAGTATGGAAGGGACGATTCTCAGATAGCAAATATCCATTCTGAAGTATTCAAGTCAAAGTTCACACAAACCTGGAAAAACCTTGAGGGCTGCTGGTTCGGCTGTTCTATGAGCTGTGCAAAGGCGGTTGACGGTTTTGAACTCAAGACAGGTCCTTACAAAGGTCAGAAAGTCATTGTTGACGGTCCTGAATATGAAACTGCTGCAGGTCTCGGGTCAAATTGCGGAATATTTGATGCGGATCACATCATCGAGGCAAATTTCTATTGTGATACATACGGAGTTTGCACAATTACCGTAGGGACAGCAACAGCTTTTGTAATGGAATGTTATGAAAACGGCATTCTCAATAAAGAAAGGACAGGCGGACTCGAACTTAATTTCGGAAACAGTTCATCTGCTCTTGAGCTTCTTCATCAGATGGCAAGGGGGGAAGGATTCGGTCTTATTGCCGGCAAAGGTGTCAGATATATGAAGAATTACTTTGCTGAAAAGGGTTGGGGTGATATCAAATTCATGAATGATATCGGAATGGAGAATAAAGGTCTTGAATATTCCCAGTATGTTTCAAAGGAATCGCTTGCTCAGCAGGGTGGATATGCCATGACCAACAAAGGTCCTCAGCACGACGAAGCATGGTTGATATTTATGGATATGGTCAATAATCAGATCCCGACTTTTGAAAATAAAGCTGAGGCGCTTCACTATTTCCCGATGTTCAGGACATGGTTTGGACTTCAGGGTTTCTGCAAACTTCCCTGGAATGACATTGAACCGGAAAACAACCGTCAGACAGCTGAGCCGGCAAAAGTTCCCGAGCATGTTGAAAGTTATGTGATTATTTATAATGCTGTTACAGGCAACAATATTGATAAGCATGAATTGATAAGACAGTCTGAAAGGGTTTACAATTTTCAGAGAGTTTTCAATATCAGAAGGGGTTACGGTCTTAGAAAACATGATGCTCAGCCCTACAGAGCGGCAGGTCCTGTAACAAAAGCGGAATATTTAAGCAGAGAAGCTTTCTATGACAAGCAATTGAAAGAACTTGTGAATTTTGATCCTGCCGGAAAATCGCTTGAGGAAAGGATGTCCGTTATGAGAAAATACAGGGAAGACCGGTATGAACAGCTTCTTGATGCAGTTTACGAAAGAAGGGGCTGGACAAAGAACGGTGTTCCGAAGATAGAACATCTCAAAAATATTGGAATGGACCTTCCTGAAGTTATTGAAGTCGTAAGACCTTTACAGTAAGAAAGATGGAAAGAACGATAACAGTCAACGGAAATGTCATCGAGTGGTCTGAAGGGATGACGGTGGCAGATGTCCTGAATGTGATGAAATATACTTTCAAACTGCTTGTTATCCATGTGAATGATGAAATAATTAAACGGGAAGAATGGCCTTCAACTCTGGTTCCGCAAGGAGCCGAAGTGAAGGTTATTCACCTTATGAGCGGAGGATAAAATGTTCAAAGTTAATCAGTATTTTGATGGAAAAGTGACATCACTTGGTTTCAATCCCGGTAACGGTAACGCTACAGTGGGAGTCATGGCTCCTGGCGAATATGAGTTTGGAACTTCAACAGTTGAATATATGACGGTTGTTGCCGGAGCACTGACTGTAAAACTTCCCGGTTCTGACGAATGGAAGGAATACATTGCTGGAACAACATTCAAAGTTGAGAAAGATTCAAAATTTCAGCTCAAAGTCAAAGTTGATACCGCATATCTTTGCGAATATAAATAACGCCTTATAAACTTGACAACATCCTGTTTTTCAATATTTTTCTAAATAATTCTCCGAGTGCTCTTTCCTAAGGCAATGGGGCTATGGAAAGGGTGCCGACAGGGTCTGCATTGAAAAGTGCTTTCCTTCCAAACTTGAAAAGGAGGTTGACATGAGAAGCGTATCTTTATTTATTCTTGGCTTTTTTCTTATTTTTTCAACGATTTCATGCAGCAGCGATGAAGCTGAAAGCGACAACGACAGTGGACTTGCCGACAATGAAACTGTAACTGACGACATGTCCGACGAAGTTTTAACGGAGTCGGATGAAACGCAGGACGAAGCAGTTGATGATGTAATAATTCCTGACAACGAAGAAAACGACGAAGCGTCTGACGAAACTGCTGACGATGAGTTTTCTGACGACTTGTCCGACGAAGTTTTAACGGAGTCGGAAGAAAATGATGAGGAAAACGACGAAGAAGTGACTGATGATGCTCTTCCGCCACCTTCAGAAGAAGCACTTCTATGCTGTCAGGAAATAGTAAAAGAGTGGTTCAGATGCGAAGGAACATATGAAGTTACTGCAATTCAGGGCTGTGTTGACTGTTTTGCCGCACTTTCAGTATGTGCCGATTTCTATATCGCTGAAAATTCATTCGGATGTTCAGCAGAATGCGATGCGATCTGTGAAGGAACCGGCTCTGCCGATAATTCAGGAAAAGACAGAAGAAAGGTTGCTGACGGATACTGCCTCTTTATCATGGACAAAAACTGTGACATAGCTCCTGAAGATGTAAGCTCTTTCGGAGTTGTTGACGGACTTGATGCCTGCTATGATGAGTAGTCAGAATAAATGGTTTGTTTTTTTATTCCTGATGCTGTTTTCTTTCACAATTTTTGCAGATGAGAACGGGGAAGAGGAAGGCAAACCGGAAAAAACAGTTTTTAAAGCCGGTGAGATCGTAGTCACAGGGAACAAGTCAAAAGCCGTAATAGAGGATTCAGCGACAACAACGGTGATCCGGGCTGAAGATATTGAGGCAAAAGGGGCTTCAACGCTCGACCAGGCACTTGAGGGAGTTCCGGGAATTCAGGTCTATACCCACACAAAAGGGCACAAAAGGATACGAATGAGAGGGTTTGATCAGGAAAAAATCTTCATTCTGATAGACGGAGTTCCAATAAATGACATATATTCAACTGATGTAGATCTTTCGGCAATTCCGGTAAACACTGTTTCAAAGATAGTCGTAAACCGCGGAGTTTCATCGGCTCTGTACGGAACTGACGGAGCGATCGGCTCGATAAACATCATCACAAAAAAACCGGACAAACTTTTTGTGGACTCAAAAGCGGAATACGGCTCATGGAATAATTCCCAGTTTGCCCTTTCACACGGAATGCCTGCCGGTGATTTTTATTACTGGTTTTCAGGTAGTGTTCTTCTTTCAAACGGGTTTAAACCGTCTCAAAAGCTTGACAGCACTTTAAGAAAGAAATGGTACAACAAACTTTTGCGTTATGACCGTTACGGAGTCACTTTTGATGAAATTCTGAACCCTTCAAAAAATCAGTATATTGAAGATTCTGGCAAGTGGAATCATACTGAATTTACAAAATATAACGCAGCGGCAAAAGCGGGATGGAACCCGGTGAAATGGTTTGAAGCCGGATTAAGCGGAGATTATCACTATAGCGAACTAAAGAGCAATACCTATCAGAACAACTGCTACAGCGATTATGATCCTGCTCAGGAAGTTTGGAAAAATGCCCGCAGACCGGGGTTTCACGATGATCCGCGGTATGTTCAGGACTGGATTTTGCGCAACCGTTCATTTGTCTATCCTGAGAATTGGAATTATAAAATATCCCCTTACGCCACGATCAACACAGAAAAGTTCGACATGACATTCACCGGCTGGTTCTATCAGGTTTATCAGTCGCAGAAGGGTTATGCGGATAACGATCATCTTTATTCAAAGGATGTGGCGGCATTCAACGGCTCAAAAAGTACAGCGATCACAGACCCTTTTCTTGATATTAAAAAACAGATGGGTTACGGGTTCAGAATTCTCCCGGCTTATAAGTTTTCAGACAATTACAAAATGAGTATGATGATTCATTTCAGAGATGAATTTTTCACTGCGCATGAACAGGCGATATCAATGGATGAATCTCCGGGCATAATTGAAAAAATGGGTGAAGATCCTTATCCGGTGAGAGATCTCCGTGCCCAGTATTTTTCGATAGCTGTCGAAGATGAGCTCGTTGTGAAAAGATTCCGTTCAACTGCCGGAATTTCCTATGATTCTCAAAATTTTGATGAATTCAAACAGAGAACCGAAATGGAATATGGCGATGCCTACATTCCAAACGACAAGTCCTCGATTTTCGGAACAAGGGATTCATTCAATCCGGTTGCAAGCGTCTCGTTTGATCCATGGGAAAAACATCTCCGCTTAAGATCAGCGATAAATTCCAAAACGAGGTTTCCAAACCTAAATGAATACAGCAAGATAACTAAGCTTGAAATGGATAGCGGACTGCTGAAACCGGAAAAAAGCATCAATTACAGCGGCGGATTTGAGTTCATGTTCCTCAAAAAGAGAATTTCTTTCAGGAACGATTATTTTATAAGCTCGATCCACGACAGAATTGCAAAAGTGAATAAGGATGAAGCACCTGTAAATGTTGAAAAAACTGTCGTTCAGGGGCTTGAAAGTTCGCTGAATCTGAACTTTGACAACATTGCAGGGCTTATTGATGTCAACTTTGATTCGGTCTATACCTATCTTCACGGCAGAAATTATGACGATTCCAAGGAAGAACAGGTAAATAAAGGGGTTTATCTTGAATATATGCCGGAACATCAGCTCATTTTCAATCTCATGGTCGATTTCAACTGGAAGTATAAGTGGCTCCCTGTGACAACGCTCATGTTCTGGGGTGAAATGAGTTTTGGCGAAGTTATATATGTCATGAAAAGCGCTCCCGCCGAGACCGATCCATATTCAACCGATTATTTTGAAACCGCATCCCTCCATGATCCTATCATGCTCAATCTGAAAATATCTCAGGAAATATGGGATTATTTCAAAATCTGGTTTGCAGTTAAGAACCTCCTTGACGATTACCGCGCAGACCCCTTCAACCCCGGAGCCGGCAGAAGCTTTTTTGTCGGAGCTGCTTTTAAGTATGAGTAACTTTTGAGGTAAAAATGAAGATATATGTCGCTTTTGACAGAAAAACCAAAAGGGGCAAGACCCCGATAACTACATATGCTTCATGCATTAAATCTCAATAACATACTAATATTATTCTCGTTTTCACTTGTTTTCCGTTGACTTAAAAATAAGCAAGATTCAGTCGGAGATATCAGCTAAGCTTCCTGCCAGATAAAGAGGAAATCTGTGAATTTTATCTTTAAGCCGGTTGTTAAGAATTGAAAGATGTATTCCGTATCTAACTTCCGGTTTTTCGTTTAAAAACATCTCCATGCTGACCATTCTTGAAGATTTTCCGGCTTTTACTTCTATAGGGATGACAGCATTTTCTTTTTCAATGAGATAGTCAACTTCAGCATTTGCCCCTCTTTTGCTCCGTGCCCAGTAAAAAAGCTCTGTCCGTTTCATAGGAGAAGCGTTCGCCAGAATTTCCTGACCCACAAATGCCTCTGTTACGCTTCCGAAATTTTGAGTTGCGTCCTGTGGTCTGATGATCCATTCAGAAACATCGTTGTTCAGCATTGCCTGCATAAGTCCGATATCTGACATAATAAGTTTAAAATGATCCGGTTTTTCTCCTGCTTTCAAAGGAATTGTAGAAAATGACGAATGGCTTATTTTGTGAATTACATCTGCTTTGATCAACAGGTCAAGTGCCGGCTTCAGTTCTCTGGATTTAAAATCCTGACCGATAGATGAATATGTAAATTTTCTGCCCACGGTTGTATGGACTGATGAGTAAAGAAGGTCAACATATTTAACTTGATGTTTTTTTGCATATTTCATGAAATCTGATTTGTAAACCTCGATAATTTCATTCTGTATTTCTCTGCATCTTGTAAAATTCTCTTCATTGATCCATGAAAAAACAACTTCAGGCATTCCCCCTACAACCATATATTCGCCTAAAAGTTTAAGAAGTTTTGAGTGAAAAACATCTGGAATTTCTTCAGGAAAATATTTTGCCGACTCAAAAAGGATGTCACCAGTGTTCCTTGCTTGAGCAAATTCTTTAAAAGACATGGGATATAAATACATCGGCGTAACTCTGCCGACAGGAAGTCCGATGTTTTCAAGGGCGAATTCCAGTAGAGAGCCGGCTGCTATTAAATGGAGATCCGGCATCATCTCATAAAAATATCTCAGTGCTTTTATGGCATTAGGGCATTCCTGAATTTCATCAAGAAAAAGAAGTGTCTCTCCTGGAACGATAGCAGTCTTTTTTAAAAATGAGATCTCTTTAATTATTCTTTCGGGGTCAAGATCCAGTTCAAAAATAGATGCGTATTTTTCTGAAAAATCGAAATTTACCTCAACAAATGAATTAAAAGATTTTCCAAATTCTCTGACCAGAAAACTTTTCCCCACCTGCCTTGCCCCCTTTAAAACTATCGGCTTGTGAACAGGACTTTTTTTCCATGTTTGCAATTTTAATTCAAGCATTCTTTTCATGGCCACCTCAAAATCAATAAATACAGGCAATTATCTCATTCAATGTACAAAAGTCAAGGTTAAAACATTGTAAAATGCACAAAAATCAAGGTTAAAAATTTAAAAAATGTACAAAAGTCAAGGTTTGAATCATAAAAATATCTCGGCAGAAAACGGTTCGGATTTTCCAAAATGGATGTTGAAGTGACGAAGATGGTGACAAAACTGCTTTAAATTTTCTCTAAATTTGCCAGCCGTATTATTTTAACATATAATCGGTTTTAAGATTTTTGACAGTGATTCAGTTGCGGAGTTGAATATGAAAAAACAGGTTTTTTTAGTATTTTTGATTGTTTTGGCGTTTTCTCCGATTTTTTCTGCGGAAAAAGACCGTCTTGCGGTTATGGATGTTTCAGACAAAGAAGAGCTTTTCAGCCAAAAGACCATAGAAAAAATAACAGATTATATTTTTGTTAAATTACAAGGAACCGGAATTTACTGGATGATTCCTAAATCAGATCGGGACATGGCACTGGAACAAGCATTTGAAGAAACGCTTCAAGGAACTAGGAAAGAATGTGTTGATGAAAAGTGTCAACTTTCGCTGACGGCTCAGCTTCACGCCAATTTTCTGATAAATACAGAGATTATTCAATTGGTTAAGGGAAAATGTCAGATAAATATAAAAAAATTTGATGTGGAAAAAAGAGCAGGAACAGAAGCTTGGGAGAGTAGATTTAACTGCACAGAAAATGGTATTTATGAAGCAATCGACAGTTTATATTTTGGAGGACGGAAAAAAAATGTATCCACTTTTCAGGAAGGTAAGATAGGTGAAACTATTGAGGAGTGGGATATTGGGCAGGGAGAGGAAACCATTGTAAAGTTTGAATCTAATCCACAGGATTCAATTGTAATGCTTGATGGAAAAATGTTGTGTCAGAAGACACCTTGCTCAAAGATGATTAAATCAGGAAAACATGAGATAACTTTTCAGAAAGAAAATTATCTTCCTCAAACCAGAGTGCATGACATACAGAAAGGTTCAAAAATATTTTCAGAACTTGAGCCGAATTTTGGTTTTCTGTCTGTTTCTTCTAATTTAAATGGTGTAGAAATCCTTTTAGATGGCAAAATAATTGGAAAAGCACCCATAAGCGGAAGAGAAATCAGTTTAGGAGCACATCAAGTTGAAATAGAACATGACTGCTTTCATAAAACTGGAGAAAAAATAATTATTGAAAGAGGACAGACAAAAAGTGTTTTTATTAACCTAACTCCAAGGGAATCAGCAATAAAAGTTTATGCCAGCGACGAAGAAGGCAATGATGTCGAAGCAGGTGTTTTTGTTGATGGGAAAGAAGTCGGTACCGCACCAGGGACATTCAAAATCCCCTTATGTAGTCAAAAGATGACTGTTCTGAACAACTCAGGACAATATGAAACATGGCTGACGCATTATCTTAAAGAGAAAGAAGTGTATGAAATAAAAGCAAACCTAAAAAACAAGAAGCTTCCAATAGAAAATGAAAGGACAGAAAAAAACACATATGAAACAAAAAATCGCGAAGAAAATCAAAAACCAATTACAAAAACGATTCGACCACTTTCATGGATAGGATATTCCTGTTTTGTATTGAGCGGTCTTTCATTTATAACGGCAATTTATTATGAAACGGAAATAAAAGATTTTAATAAAAAAGCTCGAAATGAGTTTAATCCTGACAACCCTTCAGGTGTTCAGGAATATTTAGATGGAGCTAAGGAAGCGGAACTTATGCGAAATATTCTTTTGGGTGCTGGAGCAGGACTAATAGGAGTCGGTGCTTTAATGTTTTTATTTAAAAAAGAGGTTCCGGTTGCTTTTTATGCAGACGATAAACTGGTAATGTTTTCATATAATCTGAAATTTTAATGGAGTTGCCATGAATAAATCATTTTTTATTTTGATATTTTCGGCGGTTTTCATAATTTCATGTGAAAAACCATTAACAATGGAAGATTTAATCAACAGCTACGGTGATAGCGGAAATTCCGGTGACAGTGGAAATTCAGGAGATACGGGAGATTCTGGAAACACAGGAAACAATTTTCCACATGAACATGACGGCTTGAAGTGGTCAGATGCTTCAAATAGTTCAAGGACTTGGGATAAAGCAGTAACTTATTGTAAGAATATGGGCGGAAGACTTCCCACCATCAGTGAGCTTAGAACGCTTATACAGAATTGTCCAGCTACGCAGACAGGGGGGAGTTGCGGGGTTACGGATAGTTGTTTGTCTTCTGATTGCTGGAACGATTGTGGCGGATGTGAATATGACGAGTCAGGTAAATATTCAGTTTTTGGAGATGCTGATTGGTTCTGGTCGTCTTCGGAGTGGTCAGGTAATGCAGACGCCGCATGGCATGTGAATTTTCGCCTTGGCGATGTGGACGGCGACTACAAGGACATCAATGTAAATGTTCGTTGTGTCCGGTAAACCATGGTTTTTATTTGGTCATTTAGTGCAATCGTCTGGAAACCTGTCTTGGTTTAAACTCACCCCTGCCCTCTCTTTCGCAAAGAGAGGGAGAAAAAAGTAAGCATTTCTTATTTTGATATTTTCGGCAGTTTTAATACCAAAATCGTTCGATTCTGACTTAAACTCCCGAAAAATGTTCAGAGCTCAGCAAAAATTGTCTCAAGGGAATAAAAAAAGTGATTTTTCCGGATGAGACTCATGAATAACAGTGAAAAATGTCGGT
>Ga0209717_1003448_pt1 | contig 13754 bp, 11 predicted proteins | sample AD_UKC048_MetaG_FD_184418 | JGI IMG/M metagenome (GOLD analysis project Ga0209717, IMG submission 184418) | Active sludge microbial communities of municipal wastewater-treating anaerobic digesters from USA - AD_UKC048_MetaG (SPAdes) (version 2) | ecosystem: Engineered > Bioreactor > Anaerobic >... | reverse complement strand
CATGCACCTGGTCGTAAGGCACTTCGGCCTCGGCCAGCAACACGTTCATGTGGCCAGGCATGCGCCCGGCCACGGGGTGAATGGCGTACTTCACGGTGATGCCTTTTTCGGTGAGCTTGGCCGCCAATTCCTTGACTGCATGCTGGGCACGAGCCACCGCCAGGCCGTAGCCGGGCACGATCACCACGGTCTCGGCGTTGGACAGCACGAATGCCGCATCGTCTGCACTGCCGCTCTTCACAGAACGCTGCACCGCCCCACCCGCTGCTGCGGCGGTGGCATCACCCCCAAAGCCGCCGCCAATCACGTTGAAGAACGAGCGGTTCATGGCCTTGCACATGATGTAGCTCAGGATGGCACCGGATGAGCCCACGAGTGAACCCGCCACGATAAGCATCGCGTTGTTCAGGCTGAAACCAATACCCGCTGCGGCCCAGCCGGAGTAGCTGTTGAGCATGGACACCACCACCGGCATATCAGCCCCGCCAATCGGAATGATCAGCAACACGCCCAGCAGGAAACCCAGCGCAATGATCAGGCCAAAGTCCATGGCGCTCTGCGAGTGCCAGAACCCGAAACAGAAGAACACTGCGGCCAGGCCCAGCACCAAATTCAGCTTGTGCTGGCCGGGAAACTGGACCGGAGCGCCTTGAAACAGGCGGAACTTGTATTTGCCCGAGAGCTTGCCAAACGCAATCACCGAGCCCGAGAACGTTACGGCGCCAATGAAGGCCCCCAGCGCCAGTTCAATGCGGTTACCACCGGGAATGCCTTCGCCCTTGGCAGAGATGCCGAACGCCCAGGGCTCGGCCACTGCGGCCACTGCGATGAATACGGCGGCCAGGCCGATCATGCTGTGCATGAAGGCCACCAGCTCAGGCATTTTGGTCATTTCAACGCGCTTGGCCATCACCGTGCCAACGGTGCCGCCGACGAGCAGGGCGCCGAAGACATAAACCATGCCAAAGGCAGATCCACTGGAGAGCTTGACGATGAGTGCGGCCGTTGTGATGACTGCCACAGCCATACCCACCATCCCAAACAGGTTGCCTCGAATCGAGGTCGTGGGATGGCTCAAGCCTTTAAGCGCCTGAATGAAGCAGACGCTGGCGAACAAATACAGAAGCGTGACGAGGTTCAGGCTCATTTGGCCGCTCCCTTGTCAGCCGCAGGCAGCTTCTTGTCTTTCTTCTTGAACATCTCCAGCATGCGACGGGTGACCATGAAGCCACCAAACACGTTGACCGCTGCCAGCGCCACTGCCAGCACGCCCATGGATTTGCCCAAAGTCGTCTCCGTCAACGCAGCCGCCAGCATGGCCCCCACGATGACGATAGCGGAGATGGCATTGGTCACTGCCATCAGAGGTGTGTGCAATGCCGGGGTGACGGTCCACACCACGTGGTAACCCACGTAGATGGCCAGTATGAAGATGATCAGGTTGGTGACCGTGGGAGAAACGATATCCATTTTTGACTTCCTGTTATTTGCGTTTGACTTCACCACCCTGCGCCATCAGGCAGGCCGCCACGATGTCGTCATTCATGTCCACATGCAGCGCACCTTCTTTGGTGATGATGAGCTTGAGGAAGTCCAGCACGTTGCGGGCATACAGCGACGAGGAGTCTGCCGCCACCAGTGCCGGCAAATTGGTCTCGCCCACCAGCGTCACGCCGTGTCTCACCACGGTTTTGTCGGCCTCGGAGATCGGACAGTTGCCACCTCCATTGGGGCCCTTGCCCGCCGCAATGTCGATGATCACCGAACCGGGTTTCATGCTCATCACCATGTCTTCGGTGATAAGCGTGGGCGCCGGGCGGCCAGGAATGAGGGCGGTGGAGATCACCACGTCGGCCTGCGCCACGCGCTTGGCCACTTCAATTTTTTGGCGATCGAGCCAGCTTTGCGGCATGGGTTTGGCGTAGCCACCCACGCCCACAGCAGCTTCTTTTTCTTCGGGGGTGTCGTAAGACACGTCGATGAACTTGCCGCCAAGTGACTCGACCTGTTCCTTGACGCTGGGGCGCACGTCAGAGGCTTCGATCACCGCGCCCAGACGTTTCGCTGTGGCAATGGCCTGCAACCCTGCCACGCCCACACCCAGAATCACGACACGGGCCGCCTTGACCGTACCCGCGGCAGTCATCAGCATGGGGAAGAAGCGCTGGTATTTGTCTGCGGCGATCATCACGGCCTTGTAGCCTGCAATGTTGGCCTGACTGGAGAGTACGTCCATACTTTGGGCGCGTGTGGTGCGTGGTGCCGCCTCCAACGCGTAGCCGGTCAGGCCTGCTGTTGCCAAGCGTTGTAGTCCTGGCGCGTCAAACGGGTTGAGCATGCCCACCACGGTAGTGCCCGGCTTCATCTGCGCGCATTCGGCATCCGACGGGCTGCGCACCTTGAGCACCAGGTCGCAGGCATAGGCACCCGCAGCATCGGTTATGTCAGCACCTGCAGCCTGATAGGCCTCATCGGTCACGCTGGCCGCCACACCGGCACCCGACTGGACGCGAATGGTGTGGCCTTGGCTTTTGAGTTTTTTTGCCGTCTCGGGGGTGACGGCAACACGGGTTTCTCCCGCTGTAGTTTCAGCGGGTATGCCAATCAGCATGAAGCGACTCCTCGGCTTGTTAATTTGAATCTTGCCGCTAGCTTACATGAGTTTTCCCGGATTTCGAATCGGGCTAACCATGTCTTTGGTCGTGCTCCCGGCGTAAAACAGTACTGACTTCCCCACGCATAATTAGGTATGGATGCACGATGGAAACCCAATGTCACGGTTGCCGCCATCATTGAAAAAGATGGCAAATTTCTGCTCGTGGAGGAGCACACGTCAATGGGCCTGATGCTTAACAACCCGGCCGGGCACCTGGACCCTGGCGAGTCGGTGGCCGAAGGCTGCGCCCGCGAGGCGCTGGAAGAAACCACCCGGATATTCCGGCCCACCGGGTTGGTAGGCGTGTATATGACCCGCTCACGACGCCAAACCACAAACGCCGGAGGCCCCAAGCAGGATGTGACCTACCTCCGGTTTGCCTTTCGCGGCGAAGTCGGCGACGAACAGGCCAACCGGCAGCTCGATCATGGCATCGTTCGCACCCTGTGGATGACGCCCGATGAATTGCGGGCCAGTCAGACCCGTCACCGCAGCCCACTGGTCCTGCGCTGTATGGAAGATCATCTCGCAGGGCGCTGCTTTTCCCTGGATCTGGCATTCACCGATCCCAGTGTTTACACCTGAATTGCTACTGTATTTATAGCTACTCGCGCATATTCGAAGGGGCTAAAGGCCGAAATAGCTTATGACTTTACCCGTGTTCAGTCATCCCCTATTTTCAAAGACAGTGGTTGCCGCTTTTCAATTGCCCACTTGAGCAGAGCCGCGCTGCGAAACACACCATGCGCAAATTTGCCGTAGGGCAGTGTGGCAAACAGGGCCATGACCACACCAAGGTGCAACGCCAGCATCAAGGCCATGGCTGTTGTGTCGCGCCAGGTCATTAGCGCGAGGCCGGTGAGGCTGGTGAAAAACAGCAGCGCTATAAAAGCACGGTCCATCGGCTTTTGCGCGGCATCCCCTTGCAGCGGATGGCGGCGCAAATTCAAACTGAACAGACCGACTGGCCCCACCAGCAAACCAATACCGCCCGCAATACCCAGCAGCACCGGCAAGCTGGTCATCGCGTAAGGCGCCTGCCAATTGAAGAGGTAGTGATAAACCGTGGCCGTGCATGTAGACGCGAAGCACAGCATAAACCCATAAAACGTGGCGTGGTGAAAGCGTTTGCGCCACAAGGTCCAGGCATCATCCTCGTTGTTGCAGCCCTCACCGTGACCGCCATCCAGAAACGTCAGGCGCAGGGCGTTGCTGGAGGCTTCTGCCACGGCGCTGCTATTGAGGGCCCCCGGTGACACATCACGCCAGAACCTGCGCACCCCAAGACTCAAAGCCAGCATCGCGAACAGGAAAATCGGCGCAAACATGGCGACCAGCAGGTTGTGCGGAAAAACAGCGTAAAAATTACCTGCCAGCGGCGCGTGGAACAACGTGCCGCGTATCGAGATAACCATTGCCAGAAACAGCGCCAATGCAGCCGCCAGCGCAAGCGCGACCGTCACACCGTTGCGCTGGTAGAGCTTGCCCAGCGCAGGTGGCCAGGCGTAATCAGCATAGGTTTGCCCGCGCACTTGGGCCATGGCCTGAGGCACGTTGACTGCAAACTCATGCGGCGGCGCGTACTGGCAAGCGTGCAGGCACGCACCACAGTTGTGGCACAGATTGGCCAGGTAATGGATGTCGGCGTGGCCGAATTCAAGGCGGCGCGTCATGGCGGGAAACACCGCGCAAAAGCCCTCACAGTAACGGCAGGCGTTGCATATTTGCAGCTGGCGACTAACCTCGGCCTCGTGCGGTGACAGAGGTGCAGCGGGCAACAAGGCCAGGTTGCCAGTGGCCAGCGCACGGGCTTTGCGGGTCAGTGCTTCAAGCTGTTGCATGCAGCGCGTCCAGATGTCGGGCGGCTTTCGCAGCCTGGGTCCCGGCAATGCGCCCAAACGCGGTGCCGATAGTCATGCCGACACCCGCCGTGTAGCCCTTGCCAAGCACATTGCCCGCCATGATTTCGCCTGCTGCAAACAGGTTGGGGCTAGGCTGCCCCCCAAAATGCACCGCCGCTTGCGCGTTCACTTTCATGCCAAGGTAAGTGAAGGTGATGCCCGGCTTAAGGGCGTAGCCATAAAACGGTGCCGTATCAATGGGCTGCGCCCAATGGGTTTTGGCTGGCGTCAGCCCTTCGGTATGGCAGTCGTCCAGCACGGCGTGATCGAACCGGCCAACGCGACACGCTGCGTTGTAGGCATTCACGGTTTCAGCAAAGGCCGCTTCATCCAGATTCAACTGGCGGGCCAGCTGGGCGAGTGAGTCCGCTTTTTCACCTGGAAATACGGGTGGCATGAAACGGCCCACAGCTTTGGCATCGATCACTGAAAAGGCAATCTGCCCGGGCTGATGCGCCACCAGACGACCCCAGATGGCGTAGCGTTTGGGCCAGAAGTCTTCGCCTTCGTCGTAGAAGCGCTGGGCGTGCTTGTTCACCACAATGCCTAGCGACACGCAGTCCACCCTAGTACAAATGCCGCCGTCGTACAAAGGGGCGCGGGCATCAATCGCAACCGAGTGGGATTGCGTAGGGTCGCCAATGGTATCGGCGCCCTGATCGATCAAATCACGCAGCAGCACACCCCTGTTGAAGCGTGTCCCGCGGATGGCAAAGTTGTCTGCGGGCCATTCGCCGGCTTCGTTTTGCCCCCAGACCTCGCGCAGCCATTCACGGTTGGACTCAAACCCGCCACTGGCGACCACGCAGGCGCGAGCTTCAATGCGCTCTGTACCAATATGGGCGGCGACAAATCGCCCACTCTGCAATTCCAGCCGGTCAACAGGCGCGTCATAGCGAATTCCAACGCCCAGCTTTTCTGCGCTGCGGTAGTAGGCATTCATCAGGGCCTTGCCGCCACCCATAAAGAAGGCATTGGTGCGCGATAGATGCAATGTACCGGACAGCGAAGGCTGAAAGTGCACGCCGTGCCGTCGCATCCAGTCGCGGCACTGGGACGATTCCCGGATGGCCAGCCGCGCCAGTTGCTCGTCCGTTTGCCCGCCCGTCACCTTGAACAGGTCTTGCCAGAATTCTTCTTCCGGGTAAGCGTCTGTCAAAACGTCCTGCGGCGCATCGTGCATGCATCGCAGGTTGCGGGTGTGGGCTGAATTTCCCCCGCGCCAGGCCCGGGGGGCCGCCTCCAGCACCTGCACACTTGCACCAGCCTCACGCGCCCTGAGCGCTGCACACAGCGCGGCGTTGCCGCCACCAATGACCAAAACATCAAACATTAATGGCCTTTAGCCCTCGTCAGATATGCCTGAGTAGCTATTAAATATATAGCACTCCATTTAACACAGGTCTCAGTCTGCCTTGATGTTTGCTCGCTTGACAATGTCGCTCCAGATTTTTTGCTCGCCCGCAATGAATTTGGCGTAGTCGCTGGACGGCCCGCCGCCGCCTACCGCGTTATCGGTCGCAAAACGCTCCGTAACGGCGGACGATTTGAGAGCCTTGAGCGACTCTTCCTGCAGGCGTTTGACAATGTCGGGCGGCGTACCAGCGGGCACATGCATGCCGTACCACTGGGAGGTTTCAAAGTCCTTGAAACCCATCTCGGCCACCGTCGGCACATCGGGCAGTGCAGAAATCCGCTCATGCGTGCCCACAGCGATGGCCCGCAGCTTGCCCGCCCGGATGTGTGCGCCCAAAGCCGGCATGCCGGCGGATGAAGCCTGCGTGCGGCCAGCCAGCAAGTCGGTCAATTGGGGGCCGGTGCCACGGTAAGGGATGTGCGTGATGAACATGCCAGCTACCAGCTTAAGATATTCCATCGCCAGATGTCCGGCGCTGGCGTTACCCGCCGAGCCGTAGTTGAGCTTGCCCGGATTGGCTTTGGCGTAGGCTACAAACTCCCTGAAATTTTTTGCCGGCACGTCCGGGTGAATCACAAAAACGTTGGGTACTTTGGCCAGCAGCGTCACGGGCATGAAGTCCTTGTTTACGTCATACGGCTGACTGGCCAGCATGTAGGGATTGACCGCCATGGTCCCGACGTGGGTGAGGATGAGGGTGTGGCCGTCGGGCGCAGCTTTGGCCACGTCCTGCATAGCCACAACACCTGCGCCACCGGGCTTGTTTTCGACAAACACACTTTGGCCCAGCTGTTTGGTCATCTCCGCTGCAACGGAGCGCGCCACAATTTCGGACGTGCCGCCTGGTGCAAAAGGCACCACAAACCGGATCGCCTTGGACGGCCAGGCCGATTGGGAGAAAACAGATGGCGCGGCGATAGTTGACGCTGTGGCTCCGGCAACCTGCAGGACTTTGCGGCGGGAGAAAACGGATGTTTTAACTGTTGTGTTCATAAAGAAACTCCGGAATAGGTACGTTCACAGCGTATGCCGAAACACGAGAAATTGCTATCGGCGAAAACCCCCGTTTTGGGGGCTTGCCCGTACTGACCTGTGATCACGCAATGTGGCTGGGATAATCATCTACCTATGGGCAAACAAAGAATTGTGGTCGGCTTAAGTGGTGGGGTAGATTCTGCGGTCACGGCCTACCTGCTGAAACAACAGGGCCATGAGGTGGTCGGCATCTTCATGAAAAACTGGGAAGATGACGATGACAGCGAATACTGCTCGTCCAACATCGATTTTGTTGATGCCGCGGCCGTGGCCGACGTGATTGGCATCGACATCGAGCACGTCAATTTCGCGGCCGAATACAAAGAGCGTGTCTTCGCCGAGTTTTTGCGCGAATACCAAGCTGGCCGCACGCCCAACCCAGATATTCTGTGCAACGCCGAGATCAAGTTCAAGGCCTTCCTGGACCACGCCGTGCGTCTTGGGGCAGAAAAAATCGCTACCGGCCACTACGCTCGCGTCCGTCAAAACGGCACCACTGGCAAACACGAACTGCTCAAGGGACTGGATCCGTCCAAAGACCAAAGCTACTTTTTGCACCGGCTAAACCAGTCTCAGCTGGCGAAAACAATGTTTCCCGTGGGAGAGCTGCACAAAACGGAGGTGCGGCGCATTGCGTCGGAAATTGGCCTGCCCAACGCAAAAAAGAAAGACTCCACCGGTATCTGCTTCATCGGCGAGCGGCCGTTTCGGGAATTTTTGAACCGCTACATCGCCAAAGAACCGGGCCCGATCAAGGACGAGCGCGGTCGCGTGCTGGGCGAGCACCACGGCTTGAGCTTTCACACGCTGGGGCAACGGCAGGGCCTGGGTATTGGCGGGATAAAGGCCAAAGGCGCGGCCAGAGGCGGCGGTGAACACACCCCCTGGTTCGTGGCGCGTAAGGATCTGGAAAACAACACGCTGTGGGTGGTACAGGGACACGATCATCCCTGGTTGTTGTCACGTCAGCTGAATGCACTGGATGCGAGCTGGATTGCAGATACACCGCCGGAACCGGGTCTGCTTGCAGCCAAGACGCGTTACCGGCAGAGCGACGCGCTGTGTGCACTACAGGTGCTGGGCGACCATGAATTCACGCTGCAGTTCACTGAAAATCAGTGGGCGGTGACACCGGGCCAATCTGCCGTGGTGTATGCCGGTGAAGTTTGTCTGGGCGGCGGCGTCATCCATTCATCGGCCAGCGCGGTGTCTGGTCAGGAAGCGACTGGACGTTGAACGTCGCGAAATGGCATGTAAATTTACCGTTACAAACCGTTAGGCGCCCCAGACCCGCCGCTAAACTGGTTAGCTGTTGACACTGCACACTGTTGGGGCAGACTGCAAGCCCTGACCAACCTCAAGGCTTTGAGCCTTTGACCGATATAGCTAGCGTGCACTTACTACAGGTAGTTGATGTTTCACGTGATTCGAAATTCTGAAGGCGTGATCGACTCCATTTCCCGCCATCCGCAAGGTGGCGGTGAGGTGCTGGATGATCGACACCCCGAAATCCGGGCATTTCTTGCTGCGCCGGGCAGTGAACCTGCGTTCACAGAGATGGACGCGGATTTCGTGCGCGTAATCGAAGACGTCATCGATACGCTGATCAAAAACAACGTGATTCGCCTGACCGACCTCCCCGTCGTTGCTCAAAAGAAGCTGATGAAACGCAAAGGGGTGCGTAACAAACTTGGCGGCGCGCTTGACCTGTTAGGCGGAGACGACCTGATCCTGTAATTGCCAGTCGGCGACTGACCTCCTGTATTCACCATGTCCACCCCTAGCTTGACCATCGCACCTGATAGCCCTCCCATGGCCTGGCGGGTGGGTGAGCACGCGACTCACATGGACCCGCTGCTTGACTGCGTGGTGGCAGTTGCGCGAATTTTCGGCATTGCTACCACGCACGAATCACTGTCTGCGGGCCTGCCACTCGAAGACAACCGCATCACCCCGGCCCTGATTCCCCGGGCGGCAGCACGTGCGGGCATGACGGCCCGGCTGGCACGTCGCGCATTGTCCGACTTGCGGCCGGGCCTGTTGCCAACCATCCTGTTGCTCAATGACAAACAGGCTTGCATCTTGCTGGAATGGCTGCCATCTGGCGATGCGCGCGTGCGCTATCCCGAGAGCGGGGAGTCGGGCGATGTGCTGCCCCGGCAGGAGTTGGAATCGTTGTTCGCGGGCGTCGTTTTCTTCATGCGCCCGGTATTCAATTTTGATCAGCGCACACCCGAGACCGGCGAAGTCAAAAACCGGCACTGGTTTTGGGGTGTCGTTTTTCAGAACTGGCGACTGTACCGCGACAGCCTGTTGGCTGCATTGCTGATCAATCTGTTCGCTTTGGTCACGCCTATGTTCAGCATGACGGTCTACGACCGGGTTGTACCCAATCGGGCCGAAGAGACCCTGTGGGTGCTGGCGCTGGGCGTGCTGCTGATCATGGTTTTTGACACTCTGCTGCGCGTCTTGCGAGGTTACATCCTGGATACCGCCGGCAAGCGCATCGACGTTACGCTGTCAGCCAAGATCATGGAGCGGGTGCTGGGGCTGAAGCTTGCAGACCGGCCTGCGTCCGTCGGCTCCTTTGCCGCCAACTTGCGAGCCTTCGAGTCGGTGCGTGACTTTGTCGCGTCGGCCACGATCACGACATTGGTAGACATTCCGTTTGTATTTGTCTTCCTGTTCGCAATTTCATGGATTTCTCCCTGGCTGATCATTCCACCGGTCGTGTGCATCGTGTTACTCATTTTTTCAGCACTGATCGCCCAGCAAAAGATGCAGGAACTGGTAGACGTGACCCAGCGCGCTTCCGCGCAACGAAATGCCACTTTGGTGGAAAGTCTGGTCGGCATTGAGACCATCAAGTTCATGGTGGCCGAGGGCAGCATCCAGCGTAAATGGGAAGGCGCCACGGTTTTCCTGGCGCAAAACAGCACGAAATTGAAGTTGCTGTCGTCCGTTACGTCCAACTTGGCGCAAATGTTTGCGCAACTGGTTTCCACCGCCACAGTCATTGCAGGCGTTTACCTGTTGTTCAACAACCAGGTCAGCATGGGCGGCATCATCGCCGCGTCCATGCTTGCGGGTAGGGCGATGGCGCCGTTTGGCCAGGTCGTCGGGTTGTTGATGCAGTTTCACTATGCCAAAAGTGGTCTGGGCTCGGTAGAGGCCCATATGAAGAAAGCGCCCGAGCGGTCTGAGGAATCGACATTCATCCACCGGACCAGCTTTCAGGGTGGAATCGAGTTCAAGAACGTCAGCTTCACCTACCCTGGCCAAGAACAGCTCACCTTGAACAAGGTGTCGTTCAAGATCAATCCCGGGGAACGTGTCGCCTTCATCGGCCGGGTGGGCTCAGGCAAATCAACGCTTCAGCGCATCATGTTGGGCCTGTATCAACCGACTGAAGGGGCCGTGCTCATTGACGGTATTGATTCCAGACAGATTGACCCTGCGGAGCTGCGGCGCTCAATTGGTTTTGTGCCGCAAGACATCAACCTGTTTTTCGGTTCGCTCAAGGAAAACATTGCCATGGGGGCGCCTTTTGCGAACGATCAGGATATTGTTTCAGCCGCTGAAATTGCGGGTGTGAGCGAGTTTGCCAATCGCCACCCGCGCGGTTTTGACATGGCAATTGGCGAGCGGGGAGAGTCATTGTCGGGCGGGCAACGTCAGGCAGTAGGCATTGCACGTGCCGTGCTGAACGACCCACCCATTTTGCTGCTGGACGAACCAAGTAGTGCCATGGACCACCAGAGCGAAGATGCCCTCAAGACCAGACTTCGGTCATTTGCCAAAGGCAAGACAGTTGTATTGGTCACCCATCGGTCATCGCTGCTGGAACTGGTAGACCGGCTGATCGTGATTGACAGTGGTCAGATCATGGCCGATGGGCCCAAGGCTCAAGTGGTTGAAGCGCTGCAGAGTGGCCGGATAGGCAAGGCAGCGTGATGAAACCTGACGCCCTGTTTCAACGCGTGGGAGCCGTCTGGCAGCCGATTTACGGGAGATGTTCTGGCTGGATTGATCGCGGCATGGTGGCGCTGATGGGTAAAGATATTGGCCAGGATCAGGATTTCGATGCCAATGCCGACTGGGCTATCGCAGAACAAACCCCGCGAGGTGCCCGCGTCATGGTGTGGCTGAGTGCAGGGGCAGTTTTTGTCATGATTGTTTGGGCCAGCTTGGCGACTTTGGACGAAGTCACGCGGGGTGAAGGCAAAGTCATTCCTTCGCGCCAGGTTCAAATCCTGCAAAGCATGGATGGCGGCATCATTTCTGAAATATTGGTACGGGAAGGTCAGTCAGTAAAAATTGGTGACCTGATGGTGAAAGTGGACCCGACCCGCATGGTCTCTTCTCTGCGTGAAAACAGGTCACAGTTTCTGGCCGTGCTGGCCAAGTCAGCCCGCCTGAAGGCACTGGCGGAAGGCTCCAGCTTTGTTGCGCCGGAACTCGTGAGCAAAGAGGCACCTGAGATCGTGGAACAGGAACGTCGGCTGTTTGAGTCGAGGCGGGCCGAACTGGATGCGTCCATCGGTGTGGCACGTCAACAATCCGCGCAACGCACACAGGAACTGGTTTCAGTCAGGGCACGACGGGAACAGGCGGCCCAGAGTTTCACCCTGACTGCGAAAGAACTGGAGTTGACACGGCCGCTGGTGAAAACCGGTGCCGTGTCGGACGTCGAGTTGCTCCGTCTGGAGCGTGATGTCGCCCGTTATCGGGGCGAGCGAGACAGCGCCAGTTCAGACATTCCCCGGATTGAATCGTCCATTGCTGAAGCCAACCGGAAAATTCAGGAGGTGGATCTGACGTTCAGGAATATCGCGCGATCAGAGCTGAGCGAAACCAACGCAAAACTAAGTGCACTGTCTGAAGGCAGCACTGCACTGGCGGACCGCGTCAAGCAAACGGATATCCGATCACCCGTCAACGGGACAGTCAAGCAACTGCGGGTGAACACCGTGGGCGGGGTTGTACAGCCTGGCAAGGATCTGATAGAGATCGTGCCATCCGACGATGCCTTGCTGCTGGAGGCCAGGGTGCAACCAAGGGATATTGCGTTCTTGCGGCCGGGCCAGAAAGCGCTTGTCAAGTTCACGGCTTACGACTTTTCTACATACGGCGGTCTCGAAGCCACGCTGGAGCACATCAGCGCTGACACCGTGGTCGACGAAAAGGGAAATGCCTTTTTTCTGGTACGTGTAAGGACAGCCTCTACGGATCTGGGTCCCACGAAGCTGCCCATCATTCCCGGAATGGTGGCGGAAGTTGATATTTTGACGGGCAAAAAAACCGTCCTCAATTACCTGCTGAAGCCCATTCTGCGCGCCAAGTCCAGCGCATTGACTGAACGATGAGCCGGACTAACAAGCTGATTCTGGTTAGTCACGATTTCGGGCTGCTGGAACACTGGAAAAAGGCTCTGGGATCAAGTAAAACGACTTGTTTACCGCAGTTTTCGGCGCTGACGAATGACGAGTTACCCATCGATACAACGGTGTGGATCGACAGCGACGGGCCTGACATCCCAATCTGGAAAGACCCCTTTTGGTCGAGATTACTGAAGGTTTCCCGCGTCGTTTGCGCAAGTTCATCGCCACAGAATGTTGTCGCGATACAGGCACTGGATGCTGGGTGCAGTGCATTTGTTCACGCTTTTGCAGACTTTAAAACCCTCAAGCAGGTCCAGCAAGTTGTGGTTTCAGGTCAGATTTGGGTCGGCCGGGAGCTTATGCAGCAACTGCTTTCGGGGGCCGGTCGGGCCGGTTTGGTACGTGGAGCACCTGACCGCGAATGGGCGACTCATCTGACCTCACGGGAGCAGGAAATTGCTCTTTTGGCGGCAAATGGCGCATCAAACAAGGCAATTGCCACCAATTGCAGCATTACCGAGCGAACGGTAAAGGCGCATTTAGCTGCCATTTTTGAGAAATTGAACCTTACTGACCGCCTCCAGCTGGCGCTCAGGGTTCACGGCATCAGTTAAGGCAGCGTTGTTGCGGCCCTGTACTCAAGGCCAATACCGAAATGCCGATCTACTGAATAGCATTCTTCTGTCCAATATTTGTTTTCCGGAGTTTTCATGGCTACAAGTCAAGTTTCTGCACAAGCCCGCGGCGTCATCGTTGTACTTGAGGGCAAGGCTTGGGTGCTTGACACCGCTGGAAAGAGGGTTTTGCTGAAGGTGGGCGACGAGGTACAGGAAGGTCAGATCATCGTGACCGACACGGGAACCCGACTTGAATTGGCACTTCCTAATGGTCAGGCGGTATCTGTTTCTGCTGGTCGCGAACTGCTGATCGACGCTAACCTGCTTGGCCTTGCGCCAACTGACCGATCCGAAGCAGCCCTCAATGACCTGAATAGTGGTTCTGCCCAAATCGCACGCGTAATTCAATCTGGTGGCGACTTATCCACCGAACTGGATCCGACGGCAGCGGGCCAAACGGGTGGTGATTCCAGCGAATCACATAGTTTTGTTCGCGTGCTACGGATTGTGGAGAACCTGAGTCCACTCGGACTTGATCGGGCCACAGATACGACTGAGGATCGTGAACCAATCCTTGGATTTACGCCAGGCGTCGCTGCGACGGCTCTCACATCTGCTCCAAACGCACCGGTTGTGGCCAGCGTCACCTCGGATGCCCAGACCGAGGGCACGGCTCTCGTGCACACCGTCACGCTGTCGGGCGCCTCCGCCGCCCCGGCAACTTACAGCTTCAGCCTGGCCGGTGTG
>Ga0209717_1003446_pt1 | contig 13767 bp, 10 predicted proteins | sample AD_UKC048_MetaG_FD_184418 | JGI IMG/M metagenome (GOLD analysis project Ga0209717, IMG submission 184418) | Active sludge microbial communities of municipal wastewater-treating anaerobic digesters from USA - AD_UKC048_MetaG (SPAdes) (version 2) | ecosystem: Engineered > Bioreactor > Anaerobic >... | reverse complement strand
TTCACCCGCCAGGACACGAAACTCGTCCGGCGACATTTGCTGGGCATAGAGACGATCCCAGCGCGCCTTCAGGGCTGCGGCATTACTCTCAGTCCTGTCCTGGATGGGTTTGGCAATATCGGTGGCGTTCAGCACTTTGCTGGCAGCCTGCTCCGTCATCTCGGCGATATAGGTCAGACGCTGTCGGGCGTCGGGGATGGCGTGGGCCGCTTCCTGCAGACTGCGGTCGTATCCAAGCTCCCGCAGGGTGTCATGGAGCTGACGCGTCATGACCCCGATGCGATTGAAGACCTTGTCGCGACTGTCGTCCGGTTCATCCTCGCCACCGCCAGCCTGCTCGCTGACCGAGTACTCGTCGGCCACCGAGTCGAAGAGGGCCTGGAGTTCGTCGTCGTCACCGCCGGCCGATACGGCTGGCGACACCACTTCGAGATGGCGCGGGGGTGCGATGGGCGCAACCGTCCCGCCAGCGATGCTGTCAAACAGGGATTGCAGATCGTCGCTATCGCCCGATTCATCAAATTTGAGACGCTTTGCCATGATGGAGCTCCGTCTGATCGGCTGCCTCAAGCAGCTTTCTGACCCATCTTCTCGAAGATCTTCTCGAGCTTCTCGGACAGGGTGGCAGCCGTGAAGGGCTTGACGATGTAACCACTGGCACCGGCCTGGGCCGCCGCAATGATGTTCTCCTTCTTGGCCTCAGCGGTGATCATCAACACCGGAAGATGCTTGAGGGATGGCGTTGCCCGGATGTTCTGGAGCAGGGTGAGGCCATCCATGTTGGGCATGTTCCAGTCCGTGACGACAAAGTCGAACGGCAGGGAATTGAGCTTCTGCAGCGCAATCTGACCGTCCTCGGCTTCATCGACATTGGTGAAGCCCAGTTCCTTGAGCAGGTTGCGGACAATGCGCCGCATGGTCGAAAAGTCATCGACAACGAGAAATTTCATCTTTGGGTCCGCCATTTTGTTGATCTCCGTTCAATCCCTGTATGCCCGCATCAGGAGGGGGCGCAAGGTATCCGCCAAGACATCGGCATCGAACTTGGCGACATAGGAATCGACGCCGACGCTCTTGCCCATCGCCCGGTTGGCTTCAGACGACAGGGATGAATGCATGACCACGGGAATGCCTTCAAAGCGACTGTCCGCCTTGATATTGCGGGTGAGCACATAGCCATCCATCTCGGGCATTTCCGCATCCACCAGAATGAGGTTGAGTTCATCGCGCAAACTGACGCCGCGCTGCTGGGCATGGTTGGCCATGCCCTCAAGACGGGTCCAGGCCTCCAGCCCGTTGAGGGCATGCTTGTGACGCACACCGAGCTTATCGAGGGTTTCGGCGATCTTCTTTCTGGCTACAGCCGAATCGTCGACAAAAAACAGATTCACGTCGTGGGCGCCCTCCAACGGACTGATCTGTCCGACCACCGCCTCGCCGAAGGTGCTGGCCAGGATGGTCTCCACATCCAGAATGGAAACCAGCTTGCCGTCCTGGAGTTCGGTAATCGCCGTGATGAAGTGGTGCCCACCCGACGTGACGTTGTCCGGTGCCCGGACCTTGTCCCATTCGACGCGGATGATGCGGTCCACCTCGTGCACCAGGAAGCCAAGGGTGCGCTTGCTGTATTCGGTCACCATCATGGATCCCCCCAAGGGGTCACCGGACACCGCGATGCCCATGACCTTGGCCAGCGCAAGGACAGGAATGACGTTCCCACGCAAGGAAATCAGACCTTCCACACCGGCAGGCATGTTGGGCGCCTTGGTGATGAAGGGTGTGCGCGACACTTCGCGAACCTTGAAAACGTTGATCCCGAAGATCTCCTGGGTGCCCAGGGAGAACAGCAGGATCTCCATGCGGTTCGATCCCGCAAGCTTGGTGCGGGCATCCACTGCCTCAAGCAGTCCACGATCGACACGATCCATGTTCATGATGCTCCTCTGTGTTCAGACGGCCTTGGCCAGGTTCGCCCGCTGGGAAATCAGGCGGCGCAGCACTTCGGCCAGGCGTTGGGGTTCGAACTTCGCCACATACTCGTCCACGCCGACCGAGCGACCCAGCTGCTGATTGGACATGCCGGACAGGGACGAATGCATGATCACCGGCACCCCTTCGAAACGCGGGTCGGATTTGATCCTCTTGGTGAGGATATAGCCGTCCATTTCGGGCATTTCCACATCGGTCAGCACCAGCGCCACCAGATCCTTGACCTTGCGACCCGAGGCAGCAGCGTAGGACGCCAGTTTCTCAAGCTCATCCCAGGCTGCACGGCCATTGACCGTTCCAACATAGCGCACGCCCAGCACGTCCAGGGTGCGCTCTATCTGCTTGCGGGCTACCGAGGAGTCATCGGCAAAGTAAACCGTGACAGGACTCTCCACCTCGATCGGCTCGATACCTTTGAACAGGAACTCGTCGTCATAGCGGGTCGTCTCGGACAACACCTTCTCGACATCAAGAAGCATCACCAGTTTCGGCCCGGGCAATTCGGTCACTGCAGTGACAAGGCCGCCCAGGTTGGCCGTCAACATATCGGGAGGAACCCGCATCTGGGACCAATCCAGCCGCAGGATGGTATCGACGGCCTCCACCAGGAAGCCCTGGGTGTGGCCGTTGTACTCGGTCACGATCATGATGTCCCGCGGATTGTCGGTACTCATACCGGCATACTTCGCCAGGTCGACGACCGGAACCAGGACGCCACGCAGGCTGACCATTCCCTCAACGGATGACGGCATCTCCGGCGCCGCGGTGATGGGCGGCGTCCTCATCACCTCGCGAACCTTGAAGACGTTGATCCCGAAGGTTTCACGTCGCCCGGTGCGGGGGTCCATGCCCAGGGTGAACAGCAGGATCTCCAGTTTGTTGGTCCCTGCAAGCCGGGTTCGCGCGTCAATGTTCTTGAGAAGTTCGGACATGCTCAGTCTCCGTCTCAGACCCCTGCCGACCCAATGGCGCAAGCTCTGATCTGCAAGCAATATCGGCGGGGGGCGAGCATTCTTGAGGCTTCGCTTTCTCTGATGAAGTGCACCACTTCGCCAAAAAAAGACCCGCCTTGCGGCGGGCCAAACACTCTCACTGAACCTGCTTGGATAGCCTTTGGATCAGGCCCGGTATCCGATACGGAATCCGCCCCAGTGGCGCCCATTGACGTAAACCGGCGCGGAAATGTCATGCATGATTTCGCCGGTATCGCGGCGATAGGTCTGGATGAGGAAGGGCATCTCATGCTTGCCACACTGCTTGCCTACCGGATCATCGAATACCCGCTTGCTGCGGTTCCCGACAAAGTCCTTGTCGTAGTCACCCGTCAGTGGCTGGGAGAAACGCTTGTTGTGCGTGGGCACATAGCCGTTTTGATCGGTCCCGATGGCATAGACAACCTCTGGATTCGAATCCAGCAGCCGCTCCTGGAGTACGGGAAAGATCCGGTCGGTCAGGCTGTCGAAACGAGAGCTGTATTTCTGAGGCCGGGTGTTCGGGATGGGCCGGTAGGCATCGTCGAACAGATCGGCCTCGCTCAACTGCCCACCCGCAATGGCCTGCTCGAGCAACATGCCCATCTGGCGTGCCCCGTCCCTCACGATGTCCGGCATCTTCTTATGCACGGTCATGGCGAGTTCCCCCGCAGCACCGAGCTTGAACACCCGGCTGATCTCCTTGAGGTTGACCGCCAGGCCACTGAGGCTGGTGGCCTCACTCAGGGTTTCCTTCGCACCGGCTGAGTTGCGACCGACCATATCCATGATCTGGCGAACATGACCCACGATCTGGTCCGCCTCACGGCTATGGGTGTTGATCGCTGCCGCAATGGCATCAACCTTCTCCATGGTCTGGCGCGCCCCTTCGTTGATCTGCTGCAGTGATCCGGCCGCCTTCTGGGCCAGCTCGGCCCCGGCATGGGCCTGGGCGCTACCTGCGTCGATGGAAGCAATGGCGCTGCGGGTTTCCATCTGGATGGCCGAAATCATCATCCCGATCTCGGTCGTCGCTGCGGAAGTACGCTCGGCGAGCTTGCGCACTTCGTCAGCCACGACGGCAAAGCCGCGTCCCTGCTCACCGGCCCTGGCGGCCTCGATCGCCGCGTTGAGCGCCAACAGGTTCGTCTGATCGGCAATCTCACGAATGACTTTCACGATGCCACTGATCGCCTCGGAACGTTCGCCCAGGGCGGAAATCACCTTTGCAGAACTTTCCACCGACCGGGCAATCTGCTCAATCTCGCGGGACGCGCTGGTGACGACCTCAGCACCTTTCACCGACAGATCCCGCGCCACCTGGGCGTTGGCAGCCGTCTGGCTGGCGTGCTCCGCAACCACATTCACGCCATGGGTCATCTGCTCGATGGCTGCCACCATGCACTCGGCAGCGCCCTGTTGGTTGCTTGAACCGTCAGCCACCTGGCCTGCGTGACCAGACAGGAGATCCGCCGCCTCGTGCACCCGCTGCGCATCGAATATGACCTTGCCCACGATGCCCTGGAAGCTGCTGATCAGCTCATTGAACACCGCTTCGACCTCACCCACCTGACCTGCCGACACGCTTACCCTGCGGGACAGATCCCCATCCTTGTGCATGGCCCGAATGGTGTCCCGCAATTCGGCCAGGGGATGAATGAAGATGACCCGTGCCGACACCAGTAGCAACACGCCTACGGTGACGCCAAGAGCGATACAGACACCGATGAACCCCGGAGACAAGGCCAGACCAAAGGCGAAACCCGCGCCCACAGCCCCGCCCCCTGCCACCAGTCCGGCCACCAAGGAAATGATAGGAACTTGCATAATTGTCGGCCACCCCAGCTCATCAAGAAAAGGAAGCGGGCCATTTGCCCGCCCTCTGGAGCCGGCGGATAGCGCATCGCCGACACCTCTTCCTCGACCCTGCATTGCGCAGACGTCAAAGGCTTCGAGGCGTTTATCGGCGCTGCCTAGCTGAACTTAAGTGCCCCGCACATGCCGGACGAAGCACTATTTCACACATCACGGCAAGCGCTCAGCGAGCCGAAAAAGCACATCGACCCGATTTCCAACACCGCTGTAGCGCACTTCCTCGCAGACCCTCAACAAAAGGGGTATGCCTCGACCATGTCCCTTGAGAATGTCTTCGCTTGAGGGTTCCCCCCCGGCGAAACGAATCTGCTCCTCGTGATCAAAGCCCGGGCCCGTGTCGGCGCAGCTGATGTGCAGAACGGGGGGCTGTCCATCTCCCTGACGCAGGGACAGCTCAAACTCCACGGCCCCCATCTCCAGCCGCGCGAGACGCCGGGCCCGTTCGTCAAGAAAGACGTCCATGCCCTCGGCCCCCACCTTGAGAGACGAGGGCAGACGCAGGAGGCCGTGGTCAAGGGCGTTGTTGAAAAGCTCGGATAACACGAGGAAGAGACGCCCCGCAAACGGCCGCACCCCCTCGAACTGCTCAATGGCACCAAGTACGAGGGGAACCGCATCAAGACGCTTCAGATCGGCAGCACCAAGGCGAAGCACAAGACGCCAGTCACTGGCCGTCGGTGCGGCCGGGAAATCTGCCGAACTGACGGCGGGAACGGGCTGCGGCGTATCGGTAAGTGCGATCTGGGCGATCGATATGTCATCCCGCGGCGGATTCCCACCAGTCAGATCGTGCACGATCTCCGTGAGTCGTGGCAAACGCAGATCGGCGCCCAATCCCTGAAGTGCCGCGCCCAGACCATCCACGCCCAGCGCTTGGCCAGCAGCGTCCTCAAGCTCAATCAGGCCATCGGAAAACAGCAGCAGATGGTCATGGGGATTGACCACATGGGAATCGACGGTTCCATCGAACTCGTCATCATCCACGACGCCTAGGGGGAAGTGGTGCCGATTGAAGTGCAGGCGGACGCCACCGTCCGGCCTGACCAGCAGGGGCCCGGGATTGCCGCCATTCCAGACCGTCATGTAACGCTCCCGGAAGTTGACAGCGACCAGGGTGGCGGCGATGAAGCGGTCGACCGGCAGAAGCGCTCGCACCTTGCTGTTGATCTCCCGGGCAATGGCATCAATGCCGAAACCGCGCTCGGTCATGCGATAGAACGGGGCCGTGACGGGAAGCACGTTGAGCGACGCCGCCAGACCGTGACCCGCGCCATCGGCAAGCAAGACGTGCAGCACGTTTCCAGGGGTGCGCGCGGCAGCGATGAGATCACCGCTGAACTCCGCGGCAGAGGCAATCCAGTGTGATACGGCCGGATCTCCCAATGCCTCCCGATTGATCAGGCGCTCCATCACGAAGCGGGCAAGGCGCTGTTCTTCTTCTTGAAGACTACGATAGCGGGCCAGCTCCCGGTTCCGGGCCTCGGCCTGCCGCTGCATGGCTTTCAAACGCAGAATCACGCCGAGCTTGGCGTGCAGCATCTCGCGCGACGCCGGCTTGCACAGATAGGCATCGGCGCCAGCCTCAAGGGCGCGCATCTGCGTGGCCTCATCAAGACTGCCGGTAAATACGAGGCTGGGAATCCAGCTACCGTCGGTACGGGCACGAACCGTCTGCAGCAGCTCGATACCGTCCATGCCCGGCAGGCCAACGTCCGTCATGAGGACGTCAGGATAGGCCTCGGCGATATGCTCAAGGGCCTCCGTGGCGGTGCTCACCCCGGCAACACGATGCCCCAGCGACAGAAGATCCCGCCGGATCAGGTAGAGATCGTCAGGATTGTCGTCAACAACGAGGATGAAAAGGGATTCAGCGTCGTTCTCAAACACCGTCAGACGATCGGGAAAAGCTTGCCAAAGTTGGCGATATCAAGAACCTGCCGAACACTACCCTTGGCGTTGGCAAGACAAACGGTCTTTCCCGAGCTCTTGGCCTTGTCCCGCAGCATCAACAACATGCCAAGAGCCGAACTGTCCAGATAGGCTACATTGCCAAGATCCACCGCCACCTCGGTTGTGCCCGGACTCCCCAGGGCACGGTCTACCGCATCGCGAAACTCCCGATGCGAGTTGAAATCGAATCGTCCGGAAAGTTGAATCCTGGCCTGACTCTGCTGGGTGCTGACGCTTGTATCCATTCTATTGCCTCTGTTCTTTCACTGACTAAAGCGACACTACCGAAATCGACTGGCCAAAATGCAGGCCTTAGACCCTGATGCCACGTTTCTCTGTCATCCGCAGACGGCTCAGCACACGCTGCCCGACCTCACGCAGAGATCCAACCTCATCAAGGGCGCCAATGGCAGCGGCTTCCCGCGGCATGCCGTACACCACGCACGACTCCTGATCCTGACCAATCGTCCAGGCGCCCGCCTGACGCATCGCCAGCAATCCCTGAGCCCCATCCTTGCCCATCCCTGTAAGGATCACCCCTACACCATTTGCACCCACCTGACTCGCAGCCGAATGGAAAAGCACATCCACCGCGGGGCGATGCCGATTCACCGGTTCTGACTGGGCCAGCTCACACTGATAGCCTCCCGCCACACGCCGGACCGATAGATGGGAATGCCCGGGAGCCAGGTAGGCGGTCCCGGGTACAACCCGCTCACCGTGTTCGGCTTCCTTCACGCGCAAGCGACACAAGCCATCAAGACGTTTTGCAAAGGACGCCGTAAACATCTCGGGCATGTGCTGCACCAGCAAGATCCCGGGCATTTGTTCCGGCATGGAACATAGCACTTCCTTGATCGCCTCGGTGCCTCCGGTCGATGCACCAATCAGCACGAGACGCTCTTGCAAGACACGTTCAGAGAGCCCTCCCGACGCACTGCCGATTGCCGCGAAAGGCTCACGCAGCAAGGGTTTCAGGGGGTCGGGCGCGGGCCTCTGAACCCTCGGTCGAGCACCGAAGGCGCATCGCACCTTGTCACAAATTTCTACACGATAGGCTTCGATCCCGGCGCGGGAATCAAGCCGGGGCTTGGGCACAAAATCGACTGCACCGAGTTCAAGTGCCTGTAGCGTAGCCTCGGAACCACGCTGGGTCAGACTCGATATCATCACAACAGGCATGGGCCGAAGCCGCATCAAACGCGCAAGGAAGTCCAGACCATCCATCTTCGGCATCTCGATGTCCAGAGTAAGGACATCCGGATTGAGCGTCTTGATCAGATCCCTGGCCACGATGGGATCCGGGGCAACCCCCACCACTTCAAGGTCGGGAGCTGAATTGATCACTTCGCTCAAGATGCCGCGCATCAGCGCCGAGTCATCAACAATAAGTACTTTGATGGCCATTCATTTATCCCAACTCTGTGCTAACCGAAATTCGTCATCCAAATAGCTCGACATCACCTTGAACATTGTCGCGTCGAAGCCTGGCTTCATATTCACGCTCACGGGCGATGAGCGTGTCATTCTTCACGCGCACCAGCTTCTTCATCATCACCCGCCCACTGACTGGAAAGAAATAGACCTTGCGCGGATAGATGTCGAGAAGATCCTGAGCCACAATGGGTATGCGTTCGGTATGAAGATAGTCGAGCACAAAGTCAACGTTCTTTTCCCCTACCTGAGCCTGGCTCAGACTCGCCAGCACCTTACCACCGCGAAAGACCTTGGCCTCCAGATTGCTGCGCCGCGCCCCCAGTTTGAGCAGGTGATTCAGCAGAACCTCCATGGCATAGGCACCGTAGCGTGCCGATGACGACAATACGCCGGGCTCACCACCATTCTGCGGCAGCATGAAATGGTTCATTCCACCCAGGCCCTTGTCCCGGTCACGGACGCATGCCGTCACGCAGGAGCCCAATACCGTTACAAGCACGATATCGGAGGTGGTCACGAAATACTCCCCGGGTAACACCTTGACCGCGTCACACCCGAACGTACGATCAAAGTAGCGGTTGGTGGCCAGATGTTCGACATAACCAGCTTCAGCGTGCACGGGCTGGCGTCCTTTCGTATACCGTCCGCCCCATGGAACGGAACAGGTCGGCAGCATGCAGGAAGCTCTCGGAATGCCCCGCAAAGAGCAACCCATCGGACTTGAGAAGCGGCACGAATCGCTCAAGGATGGCGTGCTGGGTCGGTTTGTCGAAGTAGATCATCACGTTGCGGCAGAACATGGCATCAAAGGGACCCTGCAGGGCCCAACTCTTGTCGAGCAGATTGATGCGCTTGAACTCGATAAGACGTTGCAGATCGGGACGGACCCGCACCAGCCCTTCCTGAGTTCCTGTTCCCCTCAGAAAGAAGCGCTGCATGCGCTCCCGGGACAGGCGCTCCACACGATCAGCCCCATAGACGCCCTTTTGTGCCGTGGCGAGTACGTTCGTATCGATATCGGTCGCCACGATCTGCACTGGCGGCGCCAGGGTGTTGAAGGCCTCACACGCCGTGATGGCCAGACTGTAGGGCTCCTCGCCTGTGGAGGCGGCACTGCACCAGATCCTGAACGGGGCCTTCGAAAGATGCTTCTTCAGGCGCTCCGCAAGAATGTCGAAGTGATGAGCTTCCCGAAAGAACGACGTGAGGTTGGTGGTGAGACTATTGACGAAGGTCTCCCACTCCTCGGGCTCCCTTTGGGCACGATCAAGGTACTCGGCAAAAGTCCGGTCGCCTCGGGCCCGCAGGCGCCGGGCAAGCCGGCTATAGACCATGTCCTGCTTGATCGGAGAGAGGGAGATTCCCGCGTGCTGATAGATAAGCGCCCGGACGCGCTCGAAATCCGCATTGGAAAAGGCGAACTCACGCTCCGGCGCAGCGATCGAGGGTCGGGCAGAGACCGGCGCAGCCTGCCCGGTCACGGAAGGGCGACCCCCCGTTTTGACGCCCGGTGATACCCGGGGAAAAAGTGGCGGCTTTTCAGACATGCTGGGGCCTCACTCAGAACTCTTCCCACTCATCATCGACCTCGCTCCCGCCCCCCGCCCTGCGTACCTTGGGGACAGGAACAGCAGCACGTGCCCCCCCAGCTCTGGCGGCTCGCTCGGGCAGACGGGCGACGTTGTCAGGCACCGGCACTACCTGCGCGGCGGCGGGGTCGACAGCCTGAAGCTGAAACATCGCGACCGAACGAACAAGACTGCGTGCCTGCTCCTCCAGGCTCTCGGCGGCGGCGGCGGCCTCCTCCACCAGGGCCGCGTTCTGCTGGGTCACTTCGTCCATCTGACCCACCGCCTGCGTCACCTGCTCGATCCCGCTGCTCTGCTCCGAACTCGCTTCCGCGATCTCCGTCACCAGCGACGACAGCTTCTGGAAGTTCGACACCACTTCCTCCATCGTCTGACCCGCCTCATTGACCAGCTTCGCCCCGTCTTCCACCTTGTCCACACTGTCCGCGATCAGTGCCTTGATCTCCCGCGCCGCCTGCGCGCTGCGCTGGGCGAGACTGCGGACCTCGCTGGCCACCACCGCAAAACCACGCCCCTGCTCGCCTGCGCGCGCCGCTTCCACGGCCGCATTGAGCGCCAGGATGTTCGTCTGGAAGGCGATCGAATCAATCACCCCGATGATGTCCGCGATCTTCTTCGCGCTCTCCTGGATCGACCCCATCGTCTCGACCACCCGGCCCACCATCGCTCCGCCCTGCTCGGCCACTTCATTGCTCGAACCCGCAAGCTCCTTCGCCTGCCGGGCGTTGTCCGCGTTCTGACGCACTGTCGCATTGAGCTCTTCCATCGAACTCGCCGTCTCTTCCAGGCTGCTCGCCTGCTCCTCCGTCCGCGCAGAAAGATCCGAGTTGCCCGCCGCGATCTCCTGCGCCGCCACGTTGATCGACTCCGACGCCTCCTTGATCTGCCCCACCACTTCCCGCAGCCGCGCCACCGTCGTGTTCGTGTCGTCCTTCAACTGCCCGAACGTACCCCCGTACTCCGCCGTGATCGTCTCCGTCAGGTCACCCCGCGCTATCGCGTTCAGCACCCGAGCCAAATCAACCAGGCCGCCGGCCACGCCTTCCATCAGGCGATTCAGTCCCAGCGAAAGATCACGGAAGAAGCCCGTCTTGCCCTCGCCATCAAGCCGCGCAGCGAAATCACCATCCACCGCGGCGGCAACCAGCGCCTGTATCTCCTTCTCCGCCAGAAGCTCGTCTGTACGATCTCTCCATTCACCAACCGACCCCAGGCGCTCGCCTGCCTCACTGAGAATCGGGCTGGTCACCACGTCAAATGTGCGCCCACCGATGACCATCTGGGTTCGGGCAGTCTGGCTGAGGGAAGCCAGACGCTTGAGCGCGGCATCAGGATCGGCATAGAGCCGACCAATGCTGCTGCCGACAAAGGTATCCGTACTGAAGCCCGGCGCATCCTTGCGGATCTCTGCTTCGATGCTCCGGATGGTCTTGAGCAGGGCCGGGTTGGCATAAATGACCCGCCCGCCGGTATCGGCAATTCTCACGTTGGTTTCAACACAATCCAGTGCCTGCCGAATGCGGGCATTCTCATCGCCGACCCGCTTCTGCTCGACGATATCGCTGCACAGCCTGACCTGCATGCTCTCCAGCGCCTGGAACACCTTGCCGATCTCATCGTTACGACGGACATCAATGTCATTGCCGTATATACCGTTAGCCACATTTCGAGCCGTGCTGACCATCCCTTGGAGGGGACGAGCCACCAGGGCACGCATCAGGGCAAAGATCAGCACTGCCAGCGCAAGTGCCGCAATGACGCCGACAGCGAGCAGCATCAACCCGATACTGCGCGCGGCCCCCTCAAATTCATCGATGTAAGTGCCGCCAGCGATCACCCAGTTCCATTCGGGAAACGCGTCGAAAGCCACGACTTTTTGACGAACCGCGCTCTCGTTCATTTCTGCATTGAACCAGGGATAATGGATCACCCCGGTTTTCCGCTCGAGAATCTCCCGGATAAAAAGCCGCCCTTCCGCGTCCTTTGAGTCGATCACGCTCTGACCTTCCTTGGCCGGATGCACGAGCAGGGTTCCAAATGCCTTGCCGGGTGCCGAATCGAGCACATAGGCATAGCCCGTTTCGCCAAAGCGGACGTCCTTGATCTGCTTGTTGAGGGCCGCAAGCTCGTCGGAAAGGCTCCTTCCCACGAAAGTGGCGCCAATGACCTTCCCGGTCGCATCCTTGATCGGGGAATACCCGGTATAGCTGTCCTTGCCAAACAGGACCGCCTTGCCCACGTATCGCTCTCCCGCCATCAACCTGGCGTAGGCGGGGTGGTCACGGGATAGCGTCGTACCTACGGCGCGCTCGCCATTTTCCTTCTTCAGGGAAGTCGCAACGCGGTGGAAATCGTCGCCCTTTCGAGCAAACAGGGTAGCAACGGCCCCACTCCCGGCAGTGAAGCGGTCCACCTCCTGAAAACGCAGGTTCATGGCCGTTCCGCCATGCATGAGCACGGGCATGCCATCGCCCCCGGCATTCACGGAAAAGCTCTCGGTGAAACCGGCCGCAAACATGTCGTTCAACCGCTCCGTCTCGACCCGCAACCCGTTCGCCTTGGACTCGACCATGGCACGCACCAGGTGGACCTTGTCCGTGATTGTAGTAAGCCCCTGATTCTCCAAGGTAGCGGTCGTTCGATCCCACATCACCCACGAACCAGCACCAAGGATCAGCGCCAGGGCTACCGCGGCGGCCGCTGCGACGCGGGCGGCCAGGGACAAACCGCCCAGACGTTCGCCTAGCGCCGCCCACAGGCCGGCCGACGTCACCTGTCCATTCAGGATCTTCTTGCCATTTGCCTTCCCCTCGCGGAAGAGTGCATAGGCAGCCTCCGCAGCCTTGATCTGATTGGGGCTGGCCTTGCTTCGTGAAGACATGTAGCCGGTGATCTGCCCGTTTTCGATGATCGGGGTGGCATGGGCAACAACCCAATAGAAATCCCCGTTCTTGCACCGATTCTTGACCAGTCCCACCCACGGGCGCCCCCCCTTCAGGGCGGCCCACATGTCCGCAAACGCCTCGATGGGCATGTCCGGATGACGCACGATGTTGTGCGGCTGACCGATCAGTTCATCTTCACTGAATCCACTGATTCTGATGAAATCCTGATTGATGAAGGTGATCTGACCTTTCAGATCGGTCTTTGACACGATCCGGTCGGCATCATTCAGCTCAACTTCATGCTGGGTGACGGGCATGTTTATTTTCATTCTTCACTCCCTCTTGACCTTTTACTTGCTGTCTCAACGCCTGCAAGACAACCGATATCTCAGAACTCTTCCCAATCGGCCTCGGCGAGGTTCGACGCATGACGCTTCACCTTCGGAAGCGGAGTACCCAGCTTCGCAAGCTTCATTGCCCTGACCGCACCGCCGATTCGCTCGCCTTCGAGTGGCGCGGGCTGGGCTGCGGGCACTTGCGCCTGCACGTTTCCATAGGTCTGCTTCAGCTTGCGGATCTCCTGGATCGTCTCTTCGGACAGAATCGCAAAATCGCTGTGCAGCAGGCGCTCGGCACTGGCCGCATCCCCCGACTGCTTGGCCCGGATGACGGCCCCCGCACAGCGGTGGAACTCAGCATGCTTGTGTTTCAGTTGGGTGTAGCCAGGGGCGCCTTCATAGCGCTTTCCATCACCATGGAGCCAACACCCGAGAACACACTTGTCATCCCGGGAAACGACGGCCGGATCAAGCGCCTCTCCCTCCCCGGCCAGAAAGCTGCGGAGCTTGTGCTTCCATCCCATGTGGGCGTGAATCGCCCCGTCAAAGTCAAGCACGGCCGAGCCCGCGGCGCCGACCGCAGGCGCCAGACGAAAGATGCTCACGGCACGCACGAGATTGCCTGCCTGCTCACCCAGGCTCTCGGCGGCGGCGGCGGCCTCCTCCACCAGGGCCGCGTTCTGCTGGGTCACTTCGTCCATCTGACCCACCGCCTGCGTCACCTGCTCGATCC
>Ga0209717_1003445_pt1 | contig 13774 bp, 10 predicted proteins | sample AD_UKC048_MetaG_FD_184418 | JGI IMG/M metagenome (GOLD analysis project Ga0209717, IMG submission 184418) | Active sludge microbial communities of municipal wastewater-treating anaerobic digesters from USA - AD_UKC048_MetaG (SPAdes) (version 2) | ecosystem: Engineered > Bioreactor > Anaerobic >... | reverse complement strand
TCTTCGATGTACAACTTGTAGTGTGGCCAGTCATACCAGGTACGGATGGTATCGCCATTTAAAACCAGCATTTTTCCAGTGGCATCAAACAGTTGCAGGTTTTTGCCGTAAAAAGGAGAAGTGGTTTTAATGGATGGATTGTTGTATTGCAGCAATTCCATGGTCATCCAGTTTCCAGATTTGGTATCGTGCCTTAAGTCATTGGGATCGTCCCAGATGTCTCTGGTGCTGTAGGAGGTTCCGCGGCAGCGCCCAATCCCCCGACCATATTTAGTGCAAAGGTCAATTTCCACCTGATTGGGATTGGTTCCCTGTTTGCCATCGGGTGTCAAGATGACCGGGCTGGTATAGAAGGGTACGGCCTGGCGCATGGAAGTAGTTCCGGTAGTGGTGGCACTGGTCAACCCAAAACGGTCGATTACCGAAAAGAGCACTTCGGTGTTTGAGGGTAGGAATTTATTGGCGGGTCGGTGCAAATCCCAGATGACATTTTTGTTTGGATTGCTCGCGTCAACGCCAAAGCGAGAAGTCATCAGTTTATAGGTACCACTGTTGATCACCTGATCGGCAGCAGCGATGGCATCGTCGAATAGCCCCAGGGCCAGATTCACTTTGGTGAGCAGGTGTCCAACTGCACCTCTGTTCACGTCGCCCTTGGGGCCAGCCAACGGCACAACTTTTATGGCAAAATCGAGGTCTGTTTTAATTTTTTGCAGAATGACCTCCCGTTTTACGGTTTGGAAATCGAGTTTTGGCTCCGCCAATTCTTTAAATGAAGTTGGAATATCCCCAAACTGATGAACCAGCCGGTAATAGTAGTATGCCCGATAAAAGTAGGCTTTTCCAAGGATAATGTCTTTGGCCGCATCCTTGATCCCTTCCGCTTGTGGAAGCCGGTCAATGATGGTATTGGCCAGACGAATACCCAACCAGCCTCTTTCCCAGTACCAGCCAATTCGGTTAAAATCGGCACTGTTCAGGTTGGCATCAGGGGTGATGAGAATATTGAGGTTGACAGCAGGCCCAAACTTATCGGTTGTTCCTTCGATGGCTACCTCTGAAAAAATAGTTTCGGTAATGATGGGGGCACCATCGCCATAAAATTCGTCGCGTACACTGAGCGCACAGGAAGCCAGTGCCGAATTGAATCCTGCTTCAGAAGTAAAGGTATTTTCTGGCGTATAAAAGGACAAGGGCTGTGGTTCTAGCCAGCCTTCCTCACAACCAGCGTTTAAGAACAGCACCACGAAAGTGCAGATCAACATTTTTGCAATATTTATGTTGTTTTTCATGTTTTTCATGTTTTGCTTGTTTGCATTTTTCAATCAGAAAGTGACATTTAAGCCGAGCGAGGTCGTAGCTGGAGTGAGACCTTTGTTTTCAGGATCGAAATACTCCCAACCTGTGAATACTGCGGCATTTTGCTGATTGACATAAATTTTCAAACTCTCAAACCTCATTTTCTTAATGATCGATGCAGGCAGCGTGTAAGCGAGGCTGATGTTGTTCAAGCGGACAAAGGAAGATTTTCGCCAAACGTTGAAGGCAACCGATCCACCTGCCGCCGACATCATTTTAGCATAATCGTTGATCGGATTGGACGGAGTCCAATAAGGTCGCTTGTAGAATTGGGAACGATCGTAGAACAAATCCACGTTTTTGGCTTCGTTGTACTGGGTATACTGGCCCAACCTTCCGTAAAGAGCGAATGAAAAATCCAGATTTTTCCCAATTTTGAATTCATTTCTAAGATTGAATGAAAAATCAGGGTTTTGATCGCCCAGGAACTGCCGGTCATCCAGGGTGTATTTACCATCGCCGTTTACATCCTCCAGTTTGAAATCACCGGGGGTAAATCCATAGGTTTTTGCCAAATCCTTTTCCTCAATTTGCCATACCCCCAATACTTTGTAGTCCCAAATCTGATTGATTGGCCTTCCAATAAACCAACCGTTGGCCTGGTCATCCCGATCCACCAGGGTCGTATTGCCGCTAGCATCGGTTACTGGAACTGCACCGTAAAGCTTGAGGATCTTATTCTCATTGGTCCAAGCGGCAATATTGGTACGCCAGGAAAAATTGTTGCGCGTAATGTTTTCGGTGTTTAAGGTAAGTTCAAAACCTACGTTTTTGACCTGCCCCAGGTTGGCGATTACACTTCCAAATCCGGTAATGTTAGGGAGGGAGCGGTTCATCAGCAAGTCTTGCGTTTCGCGGTCGTAATAATCAATGGAACCGGTAATTTTGTTACCGGCGAAGCCAAAGTCAATGCCGACATTGACAGAACTATTTCTTTCCCAGCGGAGATTGGGATTACTCATGTTGGCGGTACGTACCGCACCAACATTGTAGGTTGTACCTGCCGTGGAGGTATAGGAATATACCCCTGAAGTCAGCGCGGATAAGGCGGCATAACGACCGATTTCGCGGTTGCCATTTTCACCGTAGGAGAGTCTCAGTTTGCCAAAATCGAGAATGTTCTTGATTCCTTTCATAAAAGACTCTTCAGAAAATACCCAGCCCAGTGCCATCGATGGGAAATTGGCTCGGGGGTTGCCTTGGCCGAATGCCGAAAAACCATCGCGGCGCATCGTAGCAGTTAAGTAGTAGCGTTGGGCAAAATTATAGTTGACCCGGCCCATCAAGGCATCACCAGTCTGGTACTGGTCGTCGCTGATCACGGAAGGGAATAAGGTGGCCGCTGCAATGTTGTGAAAGGACAAGTTGTCACTGGGCGAATAATTTTCAGCATTGACTAGGGTGCGCCAGGTTTGGAATTTTTCGGCGTTGGCGAGCAAGGTCACATCAAAATTGTGTTTGCCGAAAGACTTGTTCCATTTCAACAAATTATCGAGTTGCCATTGGTAAGTTTTTTGATTTTCCCGGACGGTGATCCCGTTCCGCGAGGTTAAACCGGGGCGTAGCGCGGAGGTATGGTTGAGGTAATCAAAAAATTCAAAGCGAGGGGTGAAATTGATTTGATAAGAGAACCCCAAGCCAATATCACCTTTGATGTACAAAGAGCTAAACATATTGGTAAACTTGCGCAGTCTGTTTTGGTAGACCTGATCAAGATAAGGGTTGGTGTTGTTGCCCACGTCGTCGTTGGTACTCTGGCGCAACGTTACGCCATCGTCCTGATAAAGTTGGCCATAAGGTGTTGTCCTGATCATGTTGCCCAAATCGATGGGTATGGTGCTTTCATCCCGATCAGCCACCTGAAGGTTAATTCCAACGCTGAGGTAGTTGGCTACCTTGGTTTCCAGGTTCATCCGGGCGCGAATCGTTTCAAAAAAATCCCCTTTGGTCATCCCCTGGTTGTTCAGATAACCAAGCGAAATGTAGTAGGAAGTACGGTCGTTGCTGCCAGAAACACTGACTGTATGGTCTTGCTGAATGGAATTAAAGTTGTAGAGTTCTTTTTCCCAGTCAATCGTTTTTCCCGCTTTATAATTTGCAATTTCGAGTGGGAAAAGTTTGATCCGGTTCAACCATATGTCTGTTGGTTCACCCTGACCACCACCCAGGGCTTTCCACTGGTCCAGAGTAATGGTTGATGGTAACTTGTTGGGATTGGTGAACTGGAATTCCCGGGCTGGATCATGGCCTGCCATACTCCAGAGTACATCTGTTCTCCAGTCCAGAAACTCCTCAGGACTGAGTAATGGCAGGTTTTTACCGATGTTGTTTTTACCCACATTCATATTGAGGGTAATCAGCGGTTTGCCGGATCTGCCTTTTTTTGTCGAAATCAGGATTACCCCATTGGCAGAACGAGCACCGAACACGGCTGCTGAACTGGCATCTTTCAAAATATCGACGCTGGCAATGTCATTGGGGTTGATGTCACTGATGTCCCCCGGATAAATGACACCATCTACCACCAACAGTGGGGAGGTGGAGGCATTCAGGGAAGCCCGACCTCTGACCAATAGGTTGCCCCCGCCTTTTGGTGAGACGTTTAAACTCACATCCAGACCCGCCGCATTCCCTCTGAGCATGTCCTGAACGGTGCGCGGGTTCTCATTTTCTAATCGTGTGGCCTTTATTGAAGCAATGGCTCCGGTCAGGTCTCTTTTTTTTACCTCGCCATAACCCGTTACGACCACTTCATCCAGTAACTCAGCGTTTTCAGCAAGAGTTACAGTAAGGCTATTCCGACCATTTAACGCAATTTCTTGCTCAGTATAACCCACAAAGGAAAAAACCAGGGTAACATTCAAATCAGCAACCAGGAGCGTGAATTTTCCTTTTTCATCGGTAGCTGTACCATTGCCGGTACCTTTAATCTGTACGGTAGCGCCATAAATAGGTTGACCCTCTTTATCCACTACTTCGCCTGTAACCGTAGCATCCACTCTGTGGCTGAACGCCGCAGTCTTCAGTGTTTCGTTGGCAGCATAGGCACACTGCATCATCAAGAAACTACACAGTGGAATGAAAAGAAAACGAAGGGTACGATTTTTTATCATAGCAAGTGTTTGAACGTTGGTTAAATATGAAATTCAAAATGGACAGTATTGGAGATGTTACTTGAGTATTGTAGCGCCAGAAAAGGCGACAGCGGATGGCTCAGAAAACATATAATAACACGCATTAGGCCGAAAAAAGTAGGTTTCATGCTGTTGAATGTTTTTTATTTAAAATAATATTCTAAAAAAGAATGAAGCACAAGATAAAAGTTGGAATTGAAAATCCCAAAAAAACCTTGAATTTTACGTTTCTGATACTTTTATGCTCGATGTCGAAGTAATTTGATGAAAGGTTGCTATTTTTAATGTTGAAACAATTGATAAATTAAGGATATGAAGCCGCAGTTGCTCAAAATCACTCCTCCTCCCAATTCTTCGTTTAATTTGTTTGTTCAAGACGTCCCCTATTTTGCTGCTCCCTGGCATTATCACCCTGAGTATGAGATTGTTCTGGTAGTAGAAAGCACGGGAAAGCGTTTTGTCGGAAGCAATATATCCCAATTTAAACCCGGCGATTTATGCATGATCGGGGCATATTTGCCACACTATTACCGCAACGAGGAGGTTTATTATGCTAAAAATTCTTCCAGCAGAGCAAAGTCGTTGGTCATTCATTTTTTGGAAGACTTTATGGGGGGGAGTTTTTTTGGACTACCTGAATGCCAAAACCTGAAATCATTATTGGATCGCTCAAAATTGGGTTTGAATTTTGGCCCAACTACAATGGAAGAGGTTGCTCCCAAAATAGTGGCACTGCAACATCAGGATGGGCTAAAACGCATCTTGGAATTAATTGCCATCTTGAGAATCTTGAGTGAAAGTGAAGACGTGCAAGAACTATCGGCCAGCACAATGTCCTTACAAAATGAAGTAGATTCGGCCCGGATCAATGGCGTTTTGTCCTACATCATTCAGAATTATCAGGAAGAAATAAACCTCGGCGATATGGCGCGTTTGGCGAACATGAGCGAATCGGCCTTTAGCCGCTATTTCAAGAAGAGAACCCGCCGCACTTTTTCACAATTCATCACCGAAATCCGCATTGAGCACGCCTGTAAATTGCTGGTGCAGGACAAGATGAGCATCTCAGCCATTTCGGTTGAGAGTGGATTCAATAATTTGTCCAATTTTAATCGCCAGTTCAAAATGGTGAAGCAGACAACGCCTTTGGCTTATCGGAGTAGTTTTACGCAATGAGGATTTTATTCACCACAGATCCACACAGATATTCACAGATTTTTTAGAGATGACGAAAAAATCTGTGAATATCTGTGTGAATCTGTGGTGAAATAAAGCTGTTAATCTTGTACAAAAAGAGCTTGCTTCTGCGGTGGAATAATGCCTTCTTGCTGGGCAATTTTGAATAAATATTGTACGGCATCCCGCCCCTGAGTACCCAAATTTGTGGAGAAGCGATTGACGTATAAATCGATGTGCTGTCGACGAACCGCAGGATCCATTTCCTGAGCATGTTCGGCTACAAAAGCTTCGGATGCTGCCGGATTGGCCCAGGCGTATTCCACACTGCGGCGAATGATGCGGTTTACCTTTGTGATGATTTCTGCTGGCAAACTGCGTTTGATGGCAATGCCCCCCAGCGGGATGGGCATTCCGGTGGTTTGTTCCCAAAATTCGCCCAGGTCAATGAGCTTTACGAGGCCTTTTTCGGCGTAGGTAAAGCGATTTTCGTGAATGATTAACCCCGCATCCACCGTGCCATTGAGCACAGCTTCTTCAATTTCTGAAAAAAGCAACTCAATTTTATGGGTGGCTTTAGGATATGCCAAACTGAGTAAAAAATTGGCCGTGGTCAATTTACCGGGAATAGCAATTTTTAGATCGGGAATTCGTGCATTGATAATCGCCGTTTTAGCAATCAAGAGTGGTCCACAATTGTTGCCCAAAGCACTGCCCGCATCCAGTAAAACATAGGCATCGGTTAGGTGGGCATAGGCGTGGTAACTGAGCTTGGTGATGTCTAGATCGGTGGCAAAAGCGCGGCGGTTCAATGCTTCAACATCGCCCAGGAATAATTCGAATTCGAGTCCTTCAGTATCAATTCGGCCATGGATCATGGCATCAAAAATAAAAGTGTCGTTGGGACAAGGGGAAAAGCCAAGCGTTAATTTCATAACTTTGCGGAATGAACTTACAAGTAATCTACGAAGATAATCATCTCATCGCGGTAAACAAGCCTGCGGGCATTCTGGTTCAAGGAGATGAAACGGAGGATACACCTTTGGTGGACTATGTAAAAGACTACATCAAATTCAGGTACAAAAAACCGGGAGATGTTTTTTTGGGGGTAGTGCACCGATTGGATCGGCCCGTCAGTGGTGCCGTCATTTTTGCCCGTACGAGCAAAGCTTTGACGCGGATGAATGAGCTTTTCAAAGAAAGGAAGGTAGAAAAAAACTACTGGGCCGTTACGGAGCGCCGCCCTTCCCCGGAAGCAGGGCACTTGACGCACTACATCCTGAAGGACCACGAGAAAAACATCTCCAAGGCCCTGGATCAAATGAGCAACCGCTCCAAAGATGCCAAAAAGTCTGACCTGGATTATGAATTGATCGGTGCGCTGGAGGGTAAACACCTGCTTTTGGTCAAACCTATTACAGGAAGACCCCACCAAATCCGGGTGCAATTGTCAAAAATTGGTTGCCCCATCGTGGGAGACCTGAAATACGGACATACTCAACCCAACAATGACGGCAGCATTTATTTGCATTGCCGCTCCATGATTTTTCAGCACCCGGTAACCAAAGAACTGGTGAAGGTCGTTGCCGATGCGCCGCATGAGCGCTTGTGGAACCAGATGAGTGCGTTGGCGGAACAGAAGATATAGTTGAAAAAAAGTTGAGGAGGTTGAGAAGTTGAGGCTACCGCGAGTGACAATGGCTACCGCGAGCGACTTGCACCTCGACTCCACTCCTGCTTCGCTCAGTGAACAACTTGGTGACCGAATCGCTCGCGGTAGCCTTAACTTCTCAACCTCCTCAACTTCTCAACCTTTACTCAGGCAGCTCCGCAACGCCTTTTCCAAAGCTTCCCGTTTTAGATTTTTTCCAATAATCACAATTCTGGAAAGGCGAGGCTCATGTTCTGGCCACTCGCCGGCGCGGGTAAATGCGGACTGGGTGCGTACCGATTGAAAAACCATTTTTGCCTGTTCATTTCCTACATCCAGTATTCCCTTGATGCGGTAGATGTTTTTTCCCTGAATCATCAACAGCACCTTGCTCCAATGGATGAAGGCCAGCAACTCGAAGGGCTGGTTAAAGGTGAAACCATGCGCGGCCACATCGGAATGGTGGTGATGATCGTGTTGATGGGCCTCTCCAACCACCTTCTTTATTTTTTGCTCTAAGTTCCCGGTTTCATAGGCTTGTAAATGCAACAAATTGACTTCGGTTCGGCCATAATTGGCGGTAGTGATGCTTGCCAAGGGGTTCATTTCGCGCAAATTCGCTTGCAGGGCAGCGAGGTAGTGTTCTTGCACGTCATTTGCCTTATTGATGATGATGCAGTCGGCAAACGTGATTTGTTTCACAGCTTCTTCGCGTTCCGCCAGCGTCTCCTGAATACTTACTGCGTCGACCAAACAAATGGTTCCATCCAATTGAAATTCCGCTTGAATGCCCGGATCACTGACAAATGAAAGGGCAACGGCGTCGGGCTCGGCCATTCCGGTCGTTTCAATGATGAGGTGATCAAAGGTCTTTCCAGAATCTAGCAATTGCCTCAGGGTCTCAATGAGTTCCCCGTTGAGCGAACAACAGATGCAGCCATTGGCCAATTCAAAAATGTTTTCTTGGGCGCCAATGACGAGATCGCCATCAATGGGTACTTCCCCAAATTCATTTTCGATGATGGCAAATTTTTTCTCCGGATGATTGGCGATGAGTTGATTGAGCAAGCTGGTTTTGCCTGCTCCGAGAAAACCGGTGATGATGGTGACGGGAATGGGCATGAGATTGGGTTGAAAAGTTGAAAAGTTTAGGGTTGAAGAGTTGAAAAGTATTGGTTGTGCAAGGTCAGTGCCCTAAATTAAGGATATGACATTTGTGAAAGAACAATAATCATGCACTAACCACAACTTTTCAACTCTTCAACCCTAAACTCTTCAACTTAAATATGAATCACCTCTCCGTAAGCCGCTGCCGCCGCTTCCATCACTGCTTCACTCATGGTCGGGTGGGGGTGAACGGACTTGATGATTTCGTGGCCAGTGGTTTCCAGTTTGCGAGCAGTCACCACTTCTGCGATCAACTCGGTGACGTTTTGGCCAATCATGTGCGCGCCTAAAAACTCACCATATTTGGCATCAAAAATGACTTTGACAAATCCGGTTTTGTCGCCCGCTGCGCTAGCTTTACCTGACGCGCTAAAAGGAAATTTGCCAACCTTTACCTCGTAGCCTTTTTCTTTGGCTTGTTGTTCAGTAAGACCAACTGAGGCTACTTCGGGCACACAATAGGTGCAAGATGGGATGTTGTTGTAATCCAGTGGTTGTGGATGATGTCCCGTGATGTTTTCTACACAAATGATTCCTTCTGCACTGGCAACGTGAGCCAAGGCTGCACCAGGAACGGCGTCGCCAATAGCATAAATACCTGGTACATTAGTCCGGTAGAATTCATCTACCTGAATCAATCCGCGATCGGTTTTGATACCCAGGGCTTCCAGGCCAATGTTTTCAATATTGGCGGCCACTCCAGCTGCGGAGAGCACAACATCACATTTGATCTCCTCAATATTTCCCGTCTTGCGGTCTTTTACTTTAACCACACATCCTTTGCCGGAAATATCTACCGTTTCTACTGCTGAATTGGCCATCACGCGGATGCCTTTTTTGCTGTATACTTTGGCCAGTTCTTTGGAGATATCGGCATCTTCACGGGGCAATAAACCTTGCTCCAAAAACTCCACTACGGTTACCTCGGTTCCAATGGCGTCGTAGACATACGCAAATTCAACCCCAATGGCACCAGCACCAATGACCACCATACTTTTGGGTTGTTTTTCCAAAACCATGGCTTTGCGGTAATCGATCACCTTTTCGCCATCGATGGGCACATTGGGCAATCCTTTGGCTCGTCCACCCGTAGCAATGATGACGCTTGTGGCAGTATACAGGGTTTTGGCACCTTGGGCATCGGTTACTTCCACTTCTTTGTTGGCCGTCAGCGCACCGTGACCATTGATGACGGTGATTTTATTCTTTTTCATCAGGAAGTTTACCCCCTTACTCATGCCGTCGGCAACTCCGCGACTGCGTTTGACGATTGCTTCCCAATCCGCCTTAGAGGTACCTACTTTAATGCCGTAATCTTCGGCATGTTGGATGTATTCAAAAACCTGGGCGCTTTTGATGAGTGCTTTGGTTGGAATACAGCCCCAGTTGAGGCAAATTCCACCCAATGATTCCCGTTCGACCACGGCTACTTTCAAACCCAATTGAGATGCACGAATGGCTGCAACATAACCACCCGGACCGCTGCCGATAACGATAAGATCAAAATTCATGATGACAGGTTGATTGATTTTAAAGAGCATTTATTGAGCAATAGGATGAATTAATCCTTTCGCCCCGCGAAGATAGCTACTTAGCAGTATATACAAAACAAAAACTCCGCTGACCTGGTTGGGTAGCGGAGCGAATTTACTAACTTACTGATACTTAATATGGTGGCACAACTACGTCAGTCCAAAAAGGAGACGGTTGTGGATGCCTCGTGTAGTAAAGTGATGATTACAGTGGATGATCAGGAATAAATCCCTTGGTAAGCCATTTGGTCAAAAGCAATTTGTGCTGCTGACGCAGATAAGACATTGCAAGGATGTTAGGTGCTGCCGAATAATACATTTCTCCTGTTCGCTGATTCAAAGTGTATAGATAAGCCTTGTTTGAGTTTCAAAAGTAGAAAAAGCTGAGGTCGGAGTCAAATTTTTCAAGTGCAAATTTGTCAGTTCAGCATTTGCTAAATCTTGTCATTTTTTTGGTTAAAAAATTAACTTACAATTAATTACGAATAACATTTGGTTTAAATTAAATACTCGCCTGGGTGAATTTTAAGTGTAAGTTGTTGATTGTAAACGAATTATTTTTTTCGACGAACGGAAAATGCTCAGATGGAGAAGTTGGAAAGGGTAATGATCAGAAAAACCCTGTCGTTGCTGGTGATGCGGTCAATTTTGGTGTAAAATCCACCTTCGAGGGCCTTGGTTTCGGCGAGACGAATGTCATCTTTTTGCGCTCGGATCATCATGACCCAATTGCCAAGGGGCATGAGTTGAGGATCCAAAACTGCCAAAGCTGCCAAATTGAGAATGGCCTGATCCGTCCAATAGGTTGCATCGTCAGTGGTCGGGTTTTCTTTGAGTTCAAAACGAAACTCTTGGCGAATTTTTTCACATCCACTTTGTAGAATGGTCAGGGATTTACCATTGGCGAAACGTACAAATTCTTCACTGTCAATTCCTTTTACTTCAAACTTGTGCTCGGTTATCCCCTGCATATCCGGGCGAAGCATGGCTTGCGGCAGGGTTTTGCAGTCGGTTTCTTTGCGTTGGCCGTTTTGGCAGGCGCTGAATGCAATCAGTAGCAGGGAGAAGAGGAGAATACGATACATTTAAGTGAAAAGTGAAAAGTGAAAAACGAATAGCGAAAAGCGAATAGTAAACCAATATGGGCTACTTTTCGCTTTTCGCTTTTCGCTTAAATTACGCGTTCCGGTTGATGCAATTCAAATCTTCGAAAGCAACTTTTAAACGAGCGATGAGGCTTTTTTCGCCTTCACGCAACCATACGCGTGGATCGTAGAATTTCTTGTTTGGTTTGTCGTCACCTTCTGGGTTGCCGATTTGGCCTTGCAGATAACCTTCGTTTTTCACGTAGTAATCCTTAACACCAGCCCAGTAAGCCCATTGAATATCCGTATCGATGTTCATTTTGATGGCACCATATTCGATGGCTTCCCGAATTTCGGCACGGGAAGAACCGGAGCCACCGTGGAACACAAAATTGACGGGCGTTGCTCCACTCAAATTGTGCTTAGCCTTGATGTAGTCCTGTGAATTTTTCAGGATTTTTGGTGTCAATTGTACATTTCCGGGCTTATACACCCCGTGTACGTTGCCAAAAGCTGCCGCGATGGTGAAATTTGGACTAACCGCCTTCAACTGTTCGTAAGCATAGTCTACTTCTTCAGGCTGGGTATAAAGTTTGGAGTTGTCGATGTCAGAATTGTCAACACCATCTTCTTCACCACCGGTAACGCCCAATTCAATCTCCAGCGTCATACCCATTTTGGCCATACGTTTGAAGTACTCCACGCAAATTTCGATGTTCTCATGGAGGGGTTCTTCCGACAAGTCGAGCATGTGTGAGCTATACAGAGGATGGCCATGTTGAGCGAAATGCTTTTCACTGGCATCCAGTAAACCATCAACCCAGGGCAGGATATTTTTTGCACAGTGATCAGTGTGCAAAATTACGGGTATCCCATAAGCTTCGGCTACCTGGTGTACGTGCATAGCACCAGAAATGCCTCCAATGATTGAGGCCTTCTGACCGGCATTGGATAATCCTTTTCCAGCAAAAAAGGAAGCACCACCATTGGAATATTGGATGATGACCGGAGAGTTTACGTCACGAGCTGTTTCCAAAACTGCATTGACCGAGTTGGTACCAATGACATTCACAGCAGGCAATGCAAAGTTGTTTTCGTTTGCATAATTGAGCAACTCAGTTACTTCTTCTCCAAAAAGTACCCCAGCGCGAAAACGGGTTGCAGTAGCAGTTGACATGATTAAAGCGTTTAAGTGTTTTTTATTGGTTCGAGGGTTCGAAGGTTCGGGAGTTCGAGGGTTGGGGCTACCCCAACCCTCGAACTCCCGAACCTTCGAACCCTATATAACTCCCTTGGCTGCCAAATAACGCTCCGCATCCAAAGCAGCCATACAGCCAGTTCCAGCAGCAGTAACTGCTTGGCGGTAGATGTTATCCTGGGCATCGCCACTGGCGAAAACTCCTTCGATATTGGTTAGGGTACGACCTGGCACAGTTTTGAGGTAACCAGTTTCATCCATGTCCAGCCAACCTTTGAATATGTCGGTGTTGGGTTGGTGGCCAATGGCTACAAAAAATCCTTTGACCGGAATCACGGATGTTTCATTCGTTTTGTTGTTGAGGAGTTTTACACCCTCTACCTCGTTTTCACCGAGGACTTCCAACGTTTCGGAGTTCCAATGTATGACGATATTCTCAGCATTTAAAACTCTTTCCTGCATAATTTTCGAGGCACGCAGTTGATCGCGGCGCACAATGAGGTGTACTTTGGGGCAAAGCTTGGCCAAATAGGTAGCTTCCTCAGCAGCGGTATCTCCGCCACCGACAACCGCCACTTCTTGTCCGCGGAAAAAGAAACCATCACATACGGCGCAGGCAGATACCCCTTTGCTCCAGAATTTTTTCTCAGAATCCAGGCCAAGCCATTTTGCACTGGCCCCCGTTGCAATGATCACCGCATCGGCGTGTATTTCCTGGTCACTTTCTGTCCAGAGTTTATGTACCGGACCACTGAAGTCTACCTTATTGATCAGTTCATAACGAATTTGAGTACCAAACCGCTCCGCCTGTTTGCGGAAATCCTCCATCATTTCTGGGCCCATGATGCCACTGGGATAACCAGGATAGTTTTCTACGTCATTGGTGATCATCAACTGGCCACCAGGATCTTTGCCCGTAAAAAGCACGGGATTCATGTTTGCTCTTGCCGCATAAACTGCGGCAGTGTATCCGGCGGGACCTGAACCGATAATCACGCAGTGCAGGTGTTCTGCTGTAGTTGCCATTCTTAATTGTTTTTGTGTCCGAAAGCGGAATTGTGCGCAAATTTAATCAAGCTCTTTATATGTAGGATGTAATTTTCATCACAGACTCGCGTTACAATTCGTCTACAGAACAAACCCAATCCAGAATCGGTTGAAACGGGAAGGTTTATCCAGCTAGAGTGTCCGTTGGGCGAATAATCCATGTGCAATGTGGCATGGTAAGCCGGAAAAGCTTAAATTCCACCAAATTTAATCTCTGTTTATGATCGCGTTATATGGTCTTAGCTTCGTCGTAGCCTTCGTGGCACTGGCACTTTGGTTCGCTTTGAAACGTGAACAGGCTGAAAAATACTTTAGCCGCCTGATGTTCCTCGCTCTGGTGCTTTATTCCATGAGCCTGGTCACCGTCCATGCGCCAATGGTCTACAAGTTTCAAACGGTTTTTCGAGACATGCTGTTTCTCGGGG
>Ga0209717_1003444_pt1 | contig 13777 bp, 8 predicted proteins | sample AD_UKC048_MetaG_FD_184418 | JGI IMG/M metagenome (GOLD analysis project Ga0209717, IMG submission 184418) | Active sludge microbial communities of municipal wastewater-treating anaerobic digesters from USA - AD_UKC048_MetaG (SPAdes) (version 2) | ecosystem: Engineered > Bioreactor > Anaerobic >... | reverse complement strand
TCCACCACCCAAATGCTCACACCCTCCATTCTTCGTGTGTACACATCTCTTGCATTTTCAATTGCCATTGTTGCATCGGCTGCATGCAGACTGCCAACGTGTTTATGATCGAGACCTTGTTTGCTTCTTATAAAAACCTCCCATAAAGGCCAACCCCCTCTGTCTCCGTTGGCCAACGGAGGAACTTGGGCACTTTTCAATTCATTACCACCTGCGCTTTCTTCAGGGATATCGCCGTAAAAGTGTTTTGAAATTATAAAACTCATCTTTATCGTATTATTAATTATTGAATTATTGATTATTAGGTGCCTCCAGATTTAGCTTCTTTTAAATATTTAATGTATCCATTTAACTCTTTAAGACATTCTTTATAATCTTTATTTATATCCGCCAAAACTTCCTTAGTAATATATTTTTCATCAAAAGCCGTAATCATGTGTTCAAGTGTTTCTGTTAATGAGCCTCTGCTTTATCTGCAAAACTGGATATTTTCCTGATGATGAAACAAAGTGGTTGTAAGTTGCCATTGAATAATTAATAATTGAATAATCAATAATTAAGCGGCAGAAGCTTTCACTTTTTGTTTATTACTAAATGCCATCGCAGCTTCTCTCACCCATTGCCCTTCTTCATGCGCTTTTCTTCTTGCCTCCAGCCGTTGCTTATTGCAGGGCCCGTTTCCTTTTACCACATTCCAGAACTCCTCCCAATTGATTGCTCCAAAATCATAGTGCATTCTTTTTTCATTCCATTTCAGATCTGGATCGGGCAGTGTCATTCCCAAAACTTTTATTTGCTCAGCGATCATATCTACAAACTGCTGGCGCAATTCATCATTGGTCTTTCTTTTTATTTTCCATTTCATGCTTTGGTCACTGTTGGTGCTTTCGCTGTCCTTAGGACCAAACATCATCAACGATGGCCACCACCACCTGTTGATCGCATCCTGGCACATCTCTTTTTGTTCTTCTGTTCCCTGGGATAATACCAATAGCGATTCAAAGCCCTGCCGCTGGTGAAAACTTTCTTCTTTACAAATTCTTACCATGGCCCTTGCATAAGGACCGTAACTGGTTCTGCACAGCATCACCTGGTTTAAGATAGCGGCGCCATCCACCAGCCAGCCAATAGCACCCATATCTGCCCATGTAAGAGAAGGATAATTAAAAATGGAGGAATATTTTGCCTTGCCACTGTGCAGGTCATTGATCATTTCATCACGACTCATGCCCAGGGTTTCTGCGGCACTGTATAAATACAAACCATGCCCCGCTTCATCCTGCACCTTGGCCAGCAGGATGGCTTTTCTTTTTAGCGAGGGCGCCCTGCTGATCCAGTTACCTTCTGGCAGCATACCAACAATTTCACTGTGGGCATGCTGACTTATCTGGCGGATATTCGTTTTCCGGTAAGCCTCCGGCATCCAGTCCTTGGGTTCAATTTTTACCTCTTTGTCAATCCTGTCCTGGAACAGTTTTTCAAAATCCTGCACTTGCATAGTGGTGTGTTTATAGCGTAAAGATAATAAATACTAACAGTTGTTAGTATCAAAATCATGGATTTTATAAGTTGGAAGCTATCGTGTCAATCCTTATTTTTGCTGCCCAATTCAAAAATGAGTTGACTGGTCCCGTAGTTCAATGGATAGAATAGAAGTTTCCTAAACTTTAGATACAGGTTCGATTCCTGTCGGGACTACAACTACAAAGAAAAGGAGTTTATAAATCAAGTATTTATGAGCTCTTTCTTTTTTTAGGGTAAACTATGGATAAACATTTGATTAGTATGCGTTGATTTATAATATCTGCCCTCCTCTCTTCATTACACTACCAATACGATTATACATGAAAAAAAATTTAACTGCGAATTGCAATTTTTAGATGTTTGCTGACGACGAATGACGAATACCTTTTTACCGGCTCACATCCAGTGAACTGAGAATCTGTTAAGGAAGGAATCTAGAAAGAGAATTTAAAAGCAAGTTGAATTTCGAATGTAATTATAGTTGACAAATTTTATGCTTCAAGGAATATGAGTTCCAATTTGGAAGTGACTTCCTGTAAAAAAATGTAATCTTTTTTATTTTTCAGGGAAGAATAATGAATGTCTGAATTGGATTAAATCAATTTCATTCCAGAATAATTTTTTTTGGTTTCAATCATGATTATCAGATTGCTAAAATCTTGACGAGTACGAAAATATTTAAAAGGAAAAGATCATATTATAAGGGATTTTTCTTACGGAGTTAGAGTTGATGCCCATTGGTATGTAGTGTAAGTGAGTGACACAACGTTTGATGCCATGAAAACATAAGTTGGACATAAAAATATTTCTGAAAAAACTGGATTAAATCCACCGCCGGAAAGCGGTTTGAGAGTATTTTATACTCACAAACCGCTTTTTACTCCCAACTACTTTGCAGTATTTGCTAAGTTGAGAACCAACCATGCTTCATATACCACAACTGTCTCATTTTACTACACTTATAGTGTCATTTCAAAGTCTACACCCGATGGGGTATAATTAAGCCAATTTTCACTATTTTATACCCGATAGGGATTATTAATCGTATTTTTTGTATATTTATACCTGAAAGGGTATAATATGGCAACTGCATACACTAACAATATCTCTAATTTTGTAAAGTATAATAGAGGGAAACTTCGGTTAACACAGGAAGAACTTGCTGAAAAAGCGGGTGTAGGATTGCGTTTTATAAGGGAGCTGGAACAGGGAAAGGAAACCCTGCGGATGGATAAGGTAAACCAGGTGCTGGCTTTATTCGGTTACCAGGCAGTACCGGGTAATGAAAGGATTAAAGATCCGTACGAAATACTAATGAACTTTTCTAACAAAAATGTACGCATCTTTTTAAAAAACAAGCAAGAACTAATTGGTTTTATCACAGATGCTATTTATGAAAGTAACGAGATCAAGGGTTGGAAATTTGTTTCGAACAATAATGCTATTGAATATCAAAAAAGTGAAAACAGTAATCTTATACAGACCATCGAACATGCGGATATTGAAAGCATAGAAAATGTTTAAAGTTTATGAAAAGGTCAGGAACAGTTTTTTTTAAATCCCTGCATGCCGGCATTGTATGGCAGGATGAAGACGGATATGGATTTGAATATGATAAAAATTACCTACAGCGTAAAGAAGCTACTGCGGTAAGCTTAACACTTCCACTGAGAAAAGAGCCATACTTAAGCAAAACAATGATACCCTTTTTTGATGGGCTGATACCGGAGGGTTGGTTACTGGACATTACTGTAAAGAACTGGAAGGTGAACCCAAATGACCGGATGGAATTGTTATTAATTGCATGTAAGGATTGTATTGGAGCAGTAAGTATTGAACCGATAGCAATAAAAGAAGATGAATAATGAAAGAGCAACGCTGTTTATATTGTTATGAGCCATTGCCTGAAGGGGCTACAGATTTTCATGAGCGCTGCAGCAGGAAATTTTTTGGTACCGCTGTACCGCCAACATTGGATTATGGAAATGAACAAATGCAGGAGCTTGCTAAAGAAATTGTAACAAGAAGTGTAGCTGTAACCGGTGTGCAACCCAAACTTTCATTGACCATTGAAAAAACGCCGGGTGATCCTAAAAATTCCAGATTAACTATCGTGGGATTATGGGGTGGTTTTATATTAAAGCCGCCAACAGAAACATTCCCGGATTTGCCGGAAAATGAAGATGTAACCATGCATCTTTCGGAGTTGTTTGGAATATCTACGGCCGCCCATAGCCTGATAAGGTTACAATCGGGTGAACTGGCTTATATAACTAAAAGATTTGACCGGACAAAAGACAGCAAACTGGCGATGGAAGATATGTGCCAACTAACGGAAACGCTGACGGGAGATAAATACAGGAGCTCAATGGAGAAAGTAGGAAAGCATATTGCAAAATTTTCGACAAGGCCCGGCCTGGATAATGTCAACTTTTTTGAAACCGCTTTATTTTCGTTTTTAACTGGTAATGCAGATATGCACCTGAAGAATTTTTCATTGCTTACAACTGCAGAAAATGATATTATCCTGTCTCCAGCCTATGACCTGGTGTGTACTAAAATAGCTATGCCGGAAGACAAGGATGAAATGGGATTAACAATCAATGGCAGGAAAAGAAGATTGAAGAAAGGTGATTTTGATACCCTTGCAAATAACTTAAAAATTCCTGAAAAAACTATGCAGAACAGTTATGATCGGTTTGCTAAAAACCTGCCTGCTACTTTTGACTTAATTAATATTTGTTTTTTACCTGAAGCATCAAAAGCTGCTTATAAAGCAATCATTGCAGAGAATGCGGACAAATTGGGAATCGGCTAAACGCTATTTTACGATCGCTTAAAACTACTGACACCAACAGAAAAAATAGATTTTGATGTCATGATTGTTTAAGAAGAGGCTTAAGTTTATTTAAATGATACCAAAAATTCTCTTATCCAATAAGCATCTGAAGAACCTTGTGAGGTCATTTCATCAAGCAGCCATAAATAATTATTCAAGAGTGTATTGTCATTTTTAACTAAGGTTAAATGATTTTCATAAATTCTATTAATTAATTTTTCTGAATAGTTATATAAAGAAATGGGCTTCAAGCCTGTTGATTTCTTTAGTATATCCACAAGTAAATTAATTCCTGCTGGCAAAAATATTTTGTCTCCAATATGACTAAACAGATTAATGACGGCTTGTGGATTGGTGGGGCCATATTTTGTAATATTTCTTTCAAAAAAATCTGACATACTTTCTATAGGCTTCCAAGAAAATGAGTTTTCGTTCCATTTAATTTCTAATAATAAAAGATCAGCAAAAAGAGGGATTTTTTGTGTTGATAGAATATTCTCGAATTTATTCCAGGTCTTTTGAAAATTTGAAATAGTATGAATTATTTTATCGGGCTCTTTCTCCGGAAGATTGTTGTCTGTAATGAGAATCAGATTTGTTACAGTATTACGAAAGAAAATGAAAATTTGATTATTGTTTTTAAGCGCCTTATTTAGCACATCTATATTTTGGATAATGCCTAAAAAGTATTCCATTAAATCACCCCCAGCAGAATCAATACTCCAAAAAATTATATTACTAATTTTTTCTGTTAAAATTATCCTTAGTTCATAAACAGTATTATCGTAATCTCCTGAATGCCTTCCTTTGCCTTCATCCTGAATATATATCTGGATCATTTTTTTCAGAAAATCAATGCTTTCTATGGGAGGGTTAAAATTGGGGATAATTGAAATTGCTTTTTTCAAAAACCAAATTGAGTACTCAGACAGAGTGATGTCATCAAGATGGAAATCCAGTTCCTTCTCATGGATTTTATTTATTAATGAATTACGCTTAGCAGAATAATCAGCAACTTGTTCTTCGGTATAGGGGTGGTCAATATAAAAAGGATTTGCTTTCGTAAACTTTGCAAATAAAATTACTCCTTTAAAAAATTGCAGTGCTTTTGCCGGTGAATTACTCCATACGTTCTCACTGAACGACTTTAGAAACTTAGAGTATCCAGAATCATTCAAAGCGAAATGTGTAATGAGTAAATCAATAAGTAATTGATCAACATCTTTACTACTTTCCTGTAATTCAGGCAACGATAAAAATAATGGGATAACACTCATTACTCCATCATCATCAAAAGCAGAAATATCCTGAGAAAACCCATAAGGCCTATTTTGTTTTTCAATTATTTTATTTGCAATGTCTACTACAGTAATGATGCACCATTCTTTATCCTCCATACTTAAAGAATCCCAAACGTCCCTAATACCTATTGCAGCCAGTAAGCCTGGGCTATGTTCAAAAGAATCGAATTCCGTTAATGATTTATAATAGAGGAATATTTCCTGCCATTTTTCAATGGTAGCCAGATCTTCTTTTTTTCCCACTTTCATCAACCATACTTTGAACGTTACATTTTTGTTTGATTCTTCAAAAGGAGTTTTTGTTTCATCCAAATAAGCCTGTATCTCTTCATCATAAGAAGGTTCAATAAGAATTTTCGTTTCCCCATCGTGCTCAATTTCTTTCGTCAATCTCCATGTTCTTATGTCCATGTCATCCAATATCTTCTTCCATTCTAAATCATCCGGAGAGGCACTTTTCCGGTGAGTATCCAGAATTTCAAAAATCTTATTGTTAAGAGTCCTGATATTAAAGCAATGGTCGACAATAAACCCTTTTATTCCAGGCGTATACTTAAGACGGTGAGGAAGTTTATCAGATTTTGCCCTTTCCCTTTCATAAGCATCATTATTAAACATCAGGCTTAAGGGATGAAAATCGTGAGTAAACCTTGAAACATCCCAACTGATCAGTTTTCTATGTGTAAATAAAGGGAGTACTTTATCATCCACCAATAATGGATATGCCTGACAAATACTCGAAATAACCCCAGTTGTTGCTATAGAGTTACTTTTTGTATAGAGAATATGTAACAACTTTTGAAGATGTTCTTTGAACCCATCCCCCAAGCCGGCTACTTCAAGTAAATATTGTTCAAGACCCATTAAGACAGACTGAAGTAAATAGGGAGTGACTTTCCCTGTTCCTCTGTACATTGACCAAAGCACAGAACTGCCATGCTGTGTAATTGTTGAGTTGTCATACAAAGTTAATTCGACATCGGCACAGCCATCATTCTCCGAAAATTCTGACTTCAAATATTTCTCTGTAGTAATATTTATAAGTTCAATTATAAAATCTAATGCCTTAAAAGGATGGTGCCTTAAGAGCCAAAGTACAGGTGTTTGATAAGCGCTTGCAGGAAAGTATTTTATTTTAAATTCATCCACCAGCCCGAAATGATGATTTACATCCCCCGGATTATGATGCTCTGAAAGAAAGGAAAAAAGTCCATCCTTTTCTTTTGATTTCTTTTTTGGTTTTTTATACCACTTTTCTTTTGCAATCGTCAGTACTAAATCAGGTAAATATTTTGACAGATTGCCAGATCTTAGCCCTGATAAAGAAAGTTCAATAATTTTGTCATGGTATCTTTTTAAAATCCAATTGGCATCGGTTTCTTCTTTTTTACTTTCCTCAATCGCTTTTTTTAATATTTCCTCGACTTCCGGAATAATACCGCCACATAGATCAAATAACAAACAAATACATTTTTCTACATTATTATCCTCATCGGGGTAATCACTATTTTTTAAGTAGTTATTATTCAAAAGGTATAAAATAGCTAATCCAGCCTCTCTAATTCCATCTGGAGTGGTATTATCCAATAATATTTTATTACTCCAATCAGAAATTGTATTAATTATAAGGCTATGGTACACTTCCGGTATCTCTGCAATATTTTGCTGCATCATCTTTATTACAGGAACCCACCCAAAGCCCGTAGGTATTAAATATTTCCGTTCGCCTGAAACCTGGGAGTTTTCACGACAAGCCGTCCGCATTACATGGACTATTCTGAAGAATAAGCGCCAATCATTTTTTTTCAACAAATCAATATTCTGGTCAAAAAATGATTGACAAGAGACTGAATTCAAGACAGCAATCAATGATTCATCCTGCCAAAACCTGTCCAAAGAAGCATTACTTAAATTCCGGGTAAAGAAATTAATTCCAGGAATGTCTTGTTCCTTTAATAAATTTTGCACCCAAAGCCTATAAGCCCTACGCATTGCAGGCTCCGTACCGAGTTTGTCAAAAAAATCACTATCATTTTGAATGTCAGAAAAATGCTTTGAAACGTACCGAACTAATGCCCAGTCTTCCAATACATCATGCGCCGGAGCATAAGAATTAGTATTGGATGATTTGACAATAATATTTTCTTTTTCAAGATTGCTCAGCGCAATTTGATCAGCAGTATCGAATGTTATGAAGGGCCGCATTAATTTTGCCCTTCTGACAGCTAATTCAATAAACAGGTTACTCCTTCGTAATGGAAGTCCATCATAATTGCTATTAAGTTTATTCTCAACAATTGCTTCCCATAGATAGTTGATAAATTCAATTTCATTGGATTCTGAGAAATTATCTGCAGAAGCTGGTATAGCCTTTACTGCAAAATCAAGATACTTTGGGTTTTTAATTAAAGAAAGGATTCTATTATTAGCTTTTAGTTTTTGAATGATTGGAAGTTGAGTTTCCAATTCTTCAAGCTCTAAGGCAGTCAAAAGGGGCACATCTAACTTTTCATAAGGTTTATTATAAAAGAATTTTCTTTCTATCAAGTTTAAATTGGCACTACGACAACTAAGTATGAATTTTATGTCCTGAATATCCTGAACCGATGTCAGTAATTGTTTAAACCCTGTTCCTTCTCCTTCCAGAAGTTTTTCAGCACTGTCAATGTAGATGACGTTGTACTGATTAAGTGGGAAATGAGAAAAAATTTCTTTAATGGTAAGCGTAATATCAAATGGAAGAAAAATATCCCGGATATTTTTACCAGTCAGTTCATCAGCTTTAAATGTTAGAATAAAACCATTATTGGATTGATTTATATTTTCTAAAAGTGCCTTTGCAACTGCTGATTTCCCCGTGCCTGGGTCGCCAGAGAGAATAAGAAATTTGTTATTATTTAATTTTTCAACAGCTTCTTGAAAAACCTGCTCTCTTTTAAGATTAACACCCCCAATTGTATCCTCAATAAATTGTATTATTTCAAAATTCTGGAGGCTCATTTTTTTTAGCTTTGTTACTGTTGGGTTGTAATAGGCATCCTTAAAATACCTGGTTATTTCTACAGGAAGACCACTTGATGTAAAAAAGCCACCTTTTGAGTCACTGTTGCTTACAAAAGCAAAAATGTTATCCCAAATTTACCTGGCAGTTGAATTAGCATTTGCTTTTGACAATTCAATAAGTGTGAGAAAATGAGCTTTTGAAATACTAGCCTCATGCCCAAAATCGTACTCCAAAATATCAAAGCATTTAAAAAACATAAACAATTCTGCATCAGAAACCGCCTTGTCTATCTGCTGAAGAGTATTCTTGAAAAGGTCAAAATACTTCTTCTTCGCATCAATTCTAAAAACCTCATTTTGAAAGTCGCTTAGAGAAGATTTAAGCTTAGCCCAGTTCAATAATTGCTTTAAGTGATTTTTTTCATTGAGAGTAAGGTTACTTTTAACAATATAAATCTTGTCATTTGAATTATTGAACAAAGAAGCATTTTTGAAATCGGCCCAAGCATTTTCTAATACTTCCCGGAAGAGTTCGTTGTTTTCAGAAATAATGAGGTTATGCTTTATCTGAAAAAGAACAGAATGTTCAACTGAATTTGCATCAATGCATCTGAGAAATAAATCGTCTGTTTTATATCCAAGTGAGCCAGATTGCTGCCTGAATTCAATAACATGTGAATCGCTCAGGCCAGGAACGGTTCCTCCAATTATAAAATTTATGAAATAAGCTGTATGAACTTCAAATTCGTAATGTGTGCCACCACCGCCCTGTGAGTAAACGTTGCTTTCAGTGCTCATAAGACTCTTGATTTAATAATAATTTCATAAGTAAGAATCAGGTTAGGTATAGACGGGAATGCCATGTTTGTTTTCCACTTCTTCCAAGTTTTTTTGAAACTCATTTAAAACCCAATTTATCCTTGTCCGTCCCTTATTTAAATTTAAGTAATCACAGAGTCTACGGTTTAGCTCCATAATAAATGCCGCCTCCTCCCGGTATTCAAGAGTAGGATATCTGCTTTTCATTAACCTTGTTAAAAACCTTATTGAAGATGGACGGAGTTCAAGTAACCGCTGAAAAAAAACATCTATATCAAGCATTCTAAAAATTGGTAAATAAGTAATATTTCGCTTGAATTCCTCATCCTTGTGATATTTATTGTCTAAATCATTCAGATTGTTCAGAAAAGAAGTAATAATAGTTTCTTCATTTTCTTTCTCTTGTTCAGTCTCGTATTTTTCAAGCAAATGCAATCCATGAAGCCGAATGTCTTCCTGGCCTTCATCATATCCCTTTGCCCTCTCAAAGCCAAATTTTGAATCAGAAGCTGACCGCAAGTAATCTCTGCTAATGGAAGCCAAAGACATTCCTGCTTTAAGGTCCTTACTTAATTGCTGTAAATCAAAATCTAACGGGTTACCGAACCGTTCACAATAAAAGTAAACCTGTTGGTATTCCGCAAGAAGATATCTCCCCTGCTTTGCATATTCAAGCATTTGTAAAGTTTTTACTTTGTATTGTTCATCTGAAAGATCTAAAGCCTTATTATTCTCAAGTCCATTTAATACACTGTATTCCTGTAGTACCTTACCATTTTCGAGCTGATAATTACTTTTGAATTCCCTGATAAAATCATTAAGAGAAAAATCTTTAGCTCCAGTGACGAATTCAAATACTGAAGTATAAAATTTATAATCGTGCCTGCTCTCGTAATATTTTCCGATAATTTGTTCTGCTTTACTTTTCGCAGGGTCATTTTCATCTCTGAAAATAAAATCGGTCAGTCTATTTTTAAAGGCATCTTTATCAGAATAAGAAAGATTGGAAGCTTTAAATTCTGTTGCTATAACCAGAATAAACTTAGTAATTTGACTTATCTCCTGATTACATTTTTCTGCATAATCATTTTTCGAATCTAAAATTTCGGCTTTAATTAATGAATAAACATCATGCAGGCAGTCTAATGAGTAGATTATATGGCGATAGTTGTTTCCGATCTTATCTGCCAACTCTATTAAAAAAGATTTTTGTGTCTGCAAGAAATTATTAAAAACAGGAGACCCAGAATACCTGTTGTTTATTATACTGCCGATTATCTCGTCTGTCTGGGACATGAATTCAATTACTGTGCTTATTACTTTTTCTTTGTACTGGTTGAAATCATTGTCTGCAATTTCCTTTTCATTACAAATAATCAAAACCTTAATATTGTTTTCTACTAAAGAGTTTACATACCCTGTGAATTCTTCAATATTTAATGAGAGGCTACGCCGTTCTAGGTCATCGAAACAGATAAATACTTCTTTGGTATCAATTTGCTTCTTGATTTCTTTACCAGCAGAAGTTATGTATTCAGTTAACTTATCGAAACCTTTGAAAAGCAGGATGCCTTTGAGTAGTAATTTTGATAATGTTACTGTCAGTTGACCATTCTTCTTTTGAAAGAACCTAATCATCCTCCAACGGGAGAAAACTCTATAACTCAGCAAATCCAATACAATTTTAGATTGTATTTCTTCTACGTTCTTAAGACCAAATAGCGAAACATACACCGGTTTGTATTTTTTTAAAGCATCATAACCGACACTTGTATTTTTAATTACGCTTAATAAATTATTCTGATAATCGAATGTCTTGCCTTTCCCCCAGGCGCCGGTAAGCATTATTGCATGCTGAGTTTGTTTTGAAAGATATCTATCGATAACAGACTTTAAATTTCTCATTTTGGTTATTTTAGAAGACTACATGCAAATTTACGAATAGGAGACGTCAGCACTACCTTTTAAATTAGGAGCTTTGTTTGTCAGCCGCACAGCTAAAATTTTTTATGTGCGCTTGCCTGCCCGGTTGATGGACAATGCTATATTGGAGGATTGGCTTCTATGCAAGTCTTTCTTTAAGTCTATGCTGCCACTCTACAAAACCATCTTTAAAAGCCGAATTAATTTTACTGTGTTCAATAGTACAGAAACTCAAGTCGTTGTCAACTTTATTACTTTTAAAATCTTTTTTGTAAGATCCCCTGCTCATATCTCTAATGATATTGATCGTCTCTTCAATCATCTTAAATTGAAACTTTACGTATGTCTCAATTTTGTTAAACGACCAAAGGTATGTGGCGTTTAAATTTAGCAGCTTTTTGATTACCTCCATTGCTTCAGCATTTGAGGGAAATAAAAAGAAAAGGAGCATACAGGTTCGATTCCTGTCGGGACTACTACATGAGAATGATGCTGACATTCCGGGAGGACAGCATCATTTTTTTCTTTACAAGGAATCATTTTCTCTACGATAACTCTCTTCGTTCTACGCACCCCAAAACAAACAAGCCCCAAAATAGTAGTAAGACCAGGCAAACTGAGATGCTTGAAACCGACCTTGATACAATTTCAAATGGTTAAAGAATACCAGAAAATAAATGCTCAGACATGATTACTAAAACTATCACCTGTTTTACTTATTTACTTGCTGCTTGCGGTCGCTGGGTGTAATTTGCTCCTTAAACCTGACCTCCAGTTTCTTCATAATGGAGGTAGCAGTAAGTCCATGTACAATGATAGAAAGGAGCACCGTAAAGGCAGTTAAAGCCCAGAGTTTTCCTGTTCCTTGAAAAGTGGTTTGAGCCAAAGCAAATGCGAGGTAATAGAACGATCCAATTCCTTTGATACCGAAAAAACCAATGGCCAGTTTTTCTTTAAAATGGAGCTGAGTACCCCAGAGGCTGACCACCCCAATAACTGGCCGCAACACAAACACAAAAAACAGCCCGGCCGCAACAAGCATACCATCCAGTTCATCTAGCAAGCCTGATACCAGGCTGCCACCAAAAAGTAACAATACGATACAAAGTAACAAACGCTCAATTTGGTCAGTAAACTCGTGCAGGGCTTTGTGCATTTTATGATGACGTTCCATACCCCGCATGGTGACTGCACAAACAAACACAGAGATAAATCCATAGCCGTGAGCAGCCTCCGTAACTCCGTACACAAGCAATGTAGCACAGACGGCGACAAAGCCATCCCGGATCTTTGCTCCTGCCACTTCTGCGGGCAACTTAAAGAAAAGCCAGCCTAAAGCCTTTCCCAATAAATATCCAATGGCGACGCCAGCTGCCAGCTTATAAAAAAGTTCATATTGTAACCAGCCACCCCAACCGTCTGCAGCAAGCTCCCCGTTTGCCAGCATGATGGCCAACCAGGTAAATGGGAAAGCTGTGCCGTCGTTCATGCCTGCTTCTGCGGTAAGCGCCATATTGGTATGCGAACGGTCACCTTCCATTGGAGCACCCACCTGAACATCAGCTGCCAGCACCGGATCGGTGGGTGCCAGCACAGCACCCAGCAATGCTGCTGCTGCAAGCCCAAACCCTAGCCCGTAATAAGCAATTGCCGTTACTCCAGCAATAGAAAGGATCATCGAAATGCTCATTAAGCGCAGGGGTACTCTCCAATGCTTTAACGAAAAGGGACAGTCAATTTTAAGCCCGGAACCCATCAGCGATATGATGACGATCATTTCGGTTAGCCGTACGGTTATGGCGTTTTCGGATATAGGGTCGGGTAAGGGAAGATAATTGCCTGCCGTTGCAAATAAAACAGCACCCGCCGCCACATATACAATGCTGTAGGAAATTTTGGTGGCCTTTGTAAAAGCAGGCATCCAGGCCATCCCAAGTGCTGCCAGTCCAATAATGATAAGGATTAGTATATAAGATTCCAATTGCTTTTTAATGTTGGTACACAACAACTGTACCTCATATGAAAAGCGGTTTAATCCGGTCGTCTCTGCTGCATCAGCCAATATCGTATCTTAGTTTAAAGGCATTAATTAGTTGCAGATGTTTGATTGATATACCTGACCCTTTACCTGTAAGGAATACAAAGGCGGAGTTGATGCTCCGGCCCTGCTTTTACTGAATCATTGGTCTCGTAAGTAACTTGATACCGGGAGGCATATTTTCGTGATCTGGCCGGTAAAGTAATTGTTCCTTTGGTTCGAAGCCATACGTTTCGGGACCCTGGTTTTTGTAATGGATCCAATCTTCCGGTATTACTGAAATTTCCTTCTACCCTCCAGTTTGCCTTCGTTATTTATTCATTTGCTATA
>Ga0209717_1003439_pt1 | contig 13795 bp, 11 predicted proteins | sample AD_UKC048_MetaG_FD_184418 | JGI IMG/M metagenome (GOLD analysis project Ga0209717, IMG submission 184418) | Active sludge microbial communities of municipal wastewater-treating anaerobic digesters from USA - AD_UKC048_MetaG (SPAdes) (version 2) | ecosystem: Engineered > Bioreactor > Anaerobic >... | reverse complement strand
ACCCGCGGCGATGAACGGCACAAAGGCAATTTCATCCTTTCTGCCCTTCTTTCCTGAAGCCAGCAAAAACACAGAAACAACAGCACCGGCAATAAAAGAATAAAACATAACACTGAAGATACCGGCCGCGCCTATGCACATCCCTATTACAGACGCAAGTTTTATATCGCCTTCTCCTATTTTACCGTTTGTAAAATAGTTTAATATCAACATAAGAGTGCCGCCTGCCGTCGCACCTATAATACCTTCAAACAGGTTTATTCCGCCAAACTTAAAAACAGAAAAAACCGCACCGGTTACCAGCATATACTTTAAGATACCGTCAGGTACAATTTTTCTGTCAATATCTATTAATGCTAACGTTATAAGATAACCTACCATTATTATATAGAAAAAATAGATTTTTTCAACCCCAAACTTAATAAAAAATAAAACAAACAGTAAACCCGTCATAAATTCGATTATCGGGTACCTTAATGAAATTTTTTCCCCGCAAAACCTGCATTTTCCGCCCAATAAAAAAAAGCTTAAAACAGGTATGTTATCATGCCATTTTATGCGTTTATTGCATTTTGGACAGGCTGAAGGCGGGTAAATAATGGATTTTTTTTCCGGGATTCTGTAAATACAAACATTAAGGAAACTGCCTATTATAAGGCCATAAATAAACAAAAATGCCGCTATTCCGGCATAAATCAATTCCGCGTTCATTAAACCCCCGCATCCTCTTTTAAAATAAAAAAAGCCGCGGCTGTTAAGCCGCGGCTTTTTTCTTCATAACTGTTATTCGTAACCGTAAAGGGAATAAGTAACACCTTTTGAATCCGGCTGCGAATTGTTTACCCATACATCGCCTGACTTATTGTTGTATCTCCAACCGTCTCCGTCCGCGGGAATATTATCCGCATCCGTAGCCAATGCTAAAACTGTATCTACTGTAACAGTAATAACTGTCCCATCAAGCTTGTTGGGATTGTGCGGCCCTCTTACCTTTACCGGGGGCATTCTGTCCAGATACGCACCAAATTTGGTCGGTACAGTATCAAGGTCATCCGGGAAAATACCCTGATTGTCGCCATAATAAATTGATACAGCTGACTTTATGGCTCCAACGTTTCCCTTTGTTGCGCCTTCTCTGGATTTTTCCAACATGTCAGAGAACTTTGGGATTGCAACTGCTGACAAGATACCGATGATTGCAACAACAATCATCAACTCGATAAGCGTGAACCCTTTCTGTTTCTTCATCTACGTTCACCTCCTTTTAGATTTTATTGCTTCTTATTTCTATGCCAAGTATACCATTTAGATTCATGTTTTGTCAAGTTTTTTTGTATATTTTTTATTACTTTATCCAACCATGCTTCCCATAGAGAACATAGGCAGGAACATTGCTATAACCATTCCGCCGACAACCACGCCCAAAAAGGCCATAATTAAGGGCTCTATCATCGCCATCATGCTGTCAACAGCGATATCCACTTCTTCATCATAGAAATTAGACATCCTTAAGAGCATATCGTCCAAAGCGCCTGTTTCCTCGCCTACAGAAACCATCTGTATAACCATTGAGGGAAACAGTTTTGTAGCTTTCATAGGGTCAGTTAAACTCTGCCCTTCCCTTACGGCTGACCTTACATCCATAAGTGCCTTTTCAATGACTTTGTTTCCCGCAGCGCGCGCTACTGTTTCAATGGCGTCAAGGATACTGACCCCGCTTTTTAGCAGGGTTCCCAGGGTCCTTGCAAACCTGGCAACAGTGGCCTTTTTTGTCAAAGGCCCAAAAACAGGCATTTTTAATATCATACCATCAATAAAAAACGCGCCTTTCTGCGTCCTTTTAACGGCAACCGCAATACCCACAAGAAGCCCGATGCCTATAATTTCATGAAGAAAATACTTCTGTTCAAAATTTGACACATCAAGCAAAAACTTTGTAGGCGCGGGAAGGTTTCCGCCAAAGCTTTCAAAAATCATTGAAAAAGAAGGCACAACTTTTACCATCAGGATAATGGTGATTGCAAGTGCTATAACAAGGATTGTGGCAGGATATGTCATTGCGCCTTTTATTTTTTTTGTTAAAGCTTCCCCTTTTTCCAGGAATGTGGAAAGCCTGTCCAGAATCTGATCAAGAGACCCTGATAATTCCCCCGCCTTAATCATACTGCAGTAAAGTGTGTTAAAAACACCCGGAAATTTTGACATAGCGTCCGAAAGGTTGGCACCGCCGCCTATGTCATCCCTGATTTTTGTAAGTACACCCTTAAAAACCTTGTCTTCCATCTGTTCAACCTGAATATTAAGCGCCTGAAGCACCGGCAATCCGGCAGTTATCATAGTTGCAAACTGCCTTGAAAAAATGGCAATAGCGCTTGTGGAAACCCTTGGCCCCATTTTAAACAAAGACATCAATCCGCCGCTTTGTTTGGTAACAGAGACGACTATCAGTTTCTGCGCTTTCATCCTTGCGTTCAACTGTTCATCGTTTTCCGCTTCTATGACTCCGTCTATTACCCTGCCGTCCGGAGTTTTTGCCTTATAAGAGTATGTAGCCAATTAACGCGCTCCCGTAATCATCAGTATCCGCTGCTGCTGCCGCCGCCCCCGCCCTACACAAGCCTCTGAAGGTCCTTAGGATCCGTGGTCCTTGCGAATATTTCATTATAGGTGACAAGCTGTTTTTTATAAAGTTCCGCAAGCGACTGGTTCATGGTCCTCATCCCGTATTCGGAACCGGTCTGCATTATGGAGTAAATCTGGTGTATTTTCTCTTCCCTGATTAAATTTCTTATGGCCGCGTTTGTTATCAGAATTTCCGCGCATAAAGCCCTGCCGGAAGAATATGATTTGGGCAGAAGCTGCTGACACACAACAGCCTGAAGCACAAAAGATATCTGCGCCCTGACCTGCGTCTGCTGGTGCGCGGGGAAAACGTCTATCATCCTGTTTATCGCCTGCACCGCGTCAGGAGTATGCAGCGTGCCGTAAACCATGTGCCCTGTTTCAGCGATGGTCAGCGCCGCTTCTATTGTTTCTATATCCCTCATTTCACCCACAAGAATTACGTCAGGGTCCTGCCTTAAAACATATTTTAAGGCGTCAGAAAACTTCCTTGTATCCGTACCCACTTCCCTCTGGTTTACAATGCAGTTCTTGTGCGTGTGAATGAATTCTATTGGGTCTTCAATTGTGATAATATGCCCGGCTTTATGCGAGTTTATCCAGTCTATCATTGAAGCAAGGGTTGTTGATTTTCCCGAACCCGTAGGCCCTGTTACAAGCACAAGCCCCTTTGGAAACTTGACAATTTCCTGAACGGCAGGCGGAAGCCCAAGTTCGTCAAAGCTTAAAATGTGCATAGGTATTCTTCTTAATGCCGCGCCCACGGCGCCCCTTTGTTTATAAACGTTCATCCTGACGCGCCCTATGCCTTCAACTCCGAATGAAAGGTCAAGCTCGTTCTCCCTTTCAAACTTTTCTTTCTGTTCGTCAGTCAGTATGCTGTAAATTACGTGCTGGCAGTCATCCGGCCTTAATTTTTCGAATTCCGACGCCACCATTTCCCCGTCAATCCTTAACATTGGAGGAGCGCCCACTGTAAGATGAAGGTCTGATGCGCCCTTTTCAAACATAATTCTTAACAGCGTGTCAATATTTACCATTGTTACCTCCGGTCGGATTTATTCAACCATTCAGCCTTTTTTATTATATTTGTTCTTTTACGTCCTGTCAAATCAAAATATCAAAAAATTACTGCGTTTTTATCTGACACAAAACTTTCAAAGCTGATTCTCAAGCCTTTTTATGGCATCTATGTGGTCTTCTTTCAGGACAAGAAATTCCAATCCAAGCCTGTATTTTCCCAGATTTTCATCTTTTTTTATCCATTTTACCTCCGCGAATGTGGCAAGTGGTTTTTTCTCTCCGTCAAGATAGATATCAAGCCTTAATACATCTTCAAACTTAAAGTGCTCGTCGCACAAAAGCTGAATGCCGCATATGCTGATATCGCCTGATATTACATGCTTTTTTTCGGCGGTGAAATTTTCCACATCTTCACCGGCGCTTTTCATAAGCTTATATGCAACCTTCAGTTTTTTCTCAATTCTTGGGTGCTTTCTTTTATCGGAAAAAATTTCTCCCTGCGGCATAAATATTCTCCTGAAATTTAATTTGCTTAAAATCCGGACGGAAACCCTTTTTCTTTTTCTATTATATCCTGCACCTGCGCGGGAAGTTCTGCAAAAAAATCAAGTCCGGTCATTTTTTCAATTTCATCAACAGACACACTGTATGATGCTAACTTTTTATCCGGTTTTTTGTTTTCAATTATCATCCCAAAAGCGTGCATGCCGCCGTCAGCTGACTGATAAAGCATGGCCTTGTAAAAATGCGAGGGCACATAAATGCCGGTCTGCCCAATTATTTTTTTTGCACCCTTTTTATAATCAAAAACCGGGCCCGTTACCACAAACGCCCCTCCCTGTGACTGCGCGAAATTTCTTACCTTTGCTTCCGCTTCCTTCCACAGGCCGCGCTTCAGCCACGGTTCCATCGGGCAGACGTTTGACATAAGAAAAGCTTCTTCAAATGTTTTATCCGAATATGAAAGATCCGCGGCAGGCGCCATTGGGCACCTGTCATACCTGGCCGGATAATCCTCTCGTTTTGTCCTTAATTCCGGCGGCAGAGCTTTATCCTGCCTGAAAGTGCCGTTTTTAAGGGCTTTTTGGGGTATATAGCCCTTTTTAAGGTGGTAAGAAACCCACAACGGATTTTTTTTGCTTCCGCCGTACATAAGCACATACCCTGTTTTTTTAAGAATCCTTCCGCTTCCCGCCGGAGCGCCGAACCTTATGTGCGCTTCCGGGTCAGGCGTGTAACCGGTTAACAGAAAAAGCGGCACCAAAACAAACAGCAGTTTTCTCACTTTAAATACCTTCGCTTTCTTCAAGCACTTTTAAATGTTTCTTTATCTCTTCTTCAAGCGCGGGCGGAAGACCCAGAAGCTTGACATCCATAAATCCGGATACAATGGCGGATACAGCCTCATTTTTAGGAATACCGCGCGACATAAGGTAAAGAATCTGTTCTTCATCAACCTTTCCTATTGCCGCTTCGTGCGACATGTTCACATCCGCGTATTTCGTTTCCAGTTCCGGAATCGCGGAAATAACCCCGCCGTCAGTAAGCATAAGCCCGTCGCATTCAAGGTGAGCAAAAACTCCGGGCGAATTGGCCTTAAGATGCCCCCTTGCTATTACAGCCCCCCCCTTGCTTACGGACCTGCTTGTAATTTCCGCGCGCGTCTCAGGAGCGTTTAAGAAAACCCTTGACCCAAGGTCATAAACCGAACCTTCCGGCGCCATTACAAGTGTGTTGAATTTTGCCACAGCGCCTTTGCCGTCAAGGTAAGCCGCGGGATACATCTGTGTTATCTTTGTGTCCCTGAGCGCAATGTAGTTTGATATGTATGTGCCGCCTTCTTCCACCTTTATTGCCGAACGCGGCCTTACAGTTACATCCTTTGCCCAGTCATGTATCATCGTATACATAAGCTTTGAATTTTTGCCCACGTACATCTCTGTTATTCCGATATGGCTGCCTTCTGCCAGATAACTTGCCGCGGCGCAGCCGTTCATTATATGAATCTCCGCGTTATCCTCAAGTATTATAAGGTTATGGACCTTCTGTTTAATTTTGTCTTTTTTAAGAAAAAAACACGCCTGAAACGGGAAAAAAGCTTTTACCCCCGACTTTACCCTTATGAAATAGCCGGACTGGGTGTCTTCATAAGCGTCTTTTGTGTATTCGTCCTTGTCCTTATCCACCAGTTTCCACATACGCTCATTTAATTCCGGATACTTTACAAGCGCGTCTTTTATGGAAAGCATTTCCACGCCTTCCTGTTTCATGCTGACGTGGTGCACTTTGTCGTTTTCCATTAAAAAAGAGCCGCTTCTTCCGGCTTCATCCGTATTAAAGCCGATATCATCCATCTTCTGCCTGTCTTTTTCTTCTATCTTAATTACGTCTCCCTGCATAATTCACACTCCGTAAATCCATGTTTTTGTATGTGTTTAAACAGCAGCATTGCGTCATGCTTGCACTGAATTTTCCCGTTTAAAAGGGTATAGCCCGCATCCGCGTCAACGTAATCCAGCACATATCCTGTATGGGTAATTATTAAAGCGCTCTTTTTTCTTTCTTCTTTTTTTATGCCGCGTCCAAGCAGCATCCTTATCTTGCCGCCAAGCATAACCATATTTTCAAGGTCAACGCCGGATTCCGGTTCGTCAAGCATTACAAAGTGCGGATTCTGCGCGAACAGCTGCATTAATTCCGAACGCTTAATCTCTCCCCCGGAAAAACCGCTGTTGATGTCGCGGCCGATAAGCCCGTTTAATTTAAGCGCTTCGGCTCCTTTTTCAATATTGATATCTACACCGCTTTTTTTCATTATCTCCGTTAAGACGTCCTTAAGTTTCATTCCTTTTATTATCGGCGGCCTTTGAAAAAATACGCCAATTCCAAGGGCTGCCCTTTCGTTGATTGCAAGCGGATTAAGCAATACACCGTTATATTTTATCTCTCCTTGCGTTATTTTATACTGCGGGTATCCCATAAGCGTCATAAGAAGCGATGTCTTGCCTGAACCGTTTGGCCCGAAGAGTATATGTGTTTCACCGTCAGGGATTGTTAAATTAATGCCTTTTAACACCTCTGTTCCGTAAATGGAGACATACAAATCCTTTATTTCCAGCATTGTTTTATCCTTATCGTTTTAATTAAAATTCACAGAGATATTTTATCATAAATAATTACGATTTGGAATTTTTCATAGACGAAACATTACGTTAACTATATCTGTTAATCATACCTGATAACATTTTTGCAATTTCTTCCACCTGAAAACTTAATTTTTTCCATTCAGTCTCTGATATTAATCCCTTCCGTTTGCATATCTCCAGCAGAGGCACGCACTCATGCGTGGAACCCCTTGCTATAAAAAAGAAACTTTTCTTGTCGTTACCTGTAAATTTTCCGTTTCCCTCCGCAATATTCAAGGGTATTGATAATGCAGCACGATTTATTTGGTCAACAATATAATAGTTGCCTCTTGGAAAATTATCGGTCAGGTTGGAAATCTGTTCAGCAAAATCCACAGCTTTTTGATACACTTTCAGGTTTTCAAATATAAACGCCATTCTATATAACCCCCTCTATGAAGTTATTTCGGAGATATACTATAACAAAACAGAATTATAGGCAATCAGGAAATTACTTTCAGAGTGGAGAAAGGCAAGGTCTTTCAGAGAGGAGATAGAAAAAAGGTGACCGAAAGGTGGTTTGAGTGTTAATCAATATCAGGCGGCGAGCGCCCTTGGTTTATCTCCTATCTACTCTCTCCTATCACCTTTCTCGCCAAAATAAAAAAGCCACCTGAAAATCCAGAAAGGAGAAAGTAGAAAGGTGACCGAAAGGTGGTTTGAGTGGAAATCGGCAGTGGTCTTGATTGTTTTTGGTTTATCACCTATCTACTTTCTACTCTCCACCTTTCTCGCCAAAATAAAAAAGCCGCCTAAAAGGCGGCTTTTTTATTTTGGCGTCCCCAGGGAGAATCGAACTCCCGATACCGCCGTGAAAGGGCGGTGTCTTAACCTCTTGACCATGGGGACATTATCTTAAACTGTAATTTTTGTCCTGTAAAACCTGCAAATTATATTATACGGCCATACATTTGTCAATAATATTTTACGGTTCCTGGCGGTTTATTCCCATTGCCTTTTCATACAGGGCCACATAGTGTTCCGCGGAACCTTCCCAGGCAAAATCCTGCTTCATTCCGTTGTTCATTATCCTTTTCCAGACAGTCCTGTTCTTGTACGAATCCGCAGCCATTCTTATGGCGTGCAGCAGGTCCCACGGGTTGTATCCGGAGAATACAAAACCATTGCCCTGCCTTGTCTTAAAATTATACTGTTTTACCGTGTCGGCAAGACCGCCGGTTTCCCTTACTATCGGGATTGTTCCATACTTAAGCGAGATAAGCTGGCCAAGGCCGCACGGTTCAAAACGCGACGGCATTAAAAACATATCCGACCCCGCGTATATATTATGCGCTATTTTATTGTCAAATTTGATATTTACACCGAGTTTTTCCGGGTATTTGGATTTTAAATGGTTAAACATGTGGTGATAGCGTTCTTCGCCCGTGCCAAGCAGGACAAACTGAATGTTAAGCCTCATCATATCGTCAATTATCGCGGCTATAAAATCCAGCCCTTTCTGATCGTCAAGGCGCGAAACAAGCCCCAAAAGCGGGACCCCTTCAATATATTTAAGTCCGTTTTCTTCCAAAAGCTTTTTCTTTACGTTTTCCTTTTCTTCAATTGTTTCTTCGCTGTAATTGCTGTAAAGCAGTTTGTCTGTCCTGGGGTCCCACGCGGAATAATCTATTCCGTTAAGGATTCCCACTACATCCTGCTGGCGGTTTCTTAAAACGCCGTCAAGGTTGTAACCGAATTCCGGCGTCATAATTTCTTCGCGGTATTTTTCGGATACGGTGTTTACTTTATCGGCAAAAACAATGCCGCCTTTCATAAAATTCACCATATCGTAAAATTCTATCTTGTCCATCGTGAATATGTCCCACCACAATCCCGCGTGCAGAAGCTTGCTTTTGTCAAACGCCCCCTGATACGCAATATTGTGTATGGAATAAACCGTCTTAATATTTTTATAGAATTCATCGCCGGAATAAATGGTCTTTAAATATACCGGTATAAGGCCCGTGTGCCAGTCATTGCAGTTTATCACATCCGGCTGAAAACCTATTTCTTTTATCATTTCCACAACCGCGCGGGAGAAGAATATGAACCTTTCCGCGTTGTCCCAGTATTCGCCCTGTGGTGTCCTGTAAAGTTCCGGCCTGTGAAAGAATTCCGGATTGTCAATAAAATAAACCGGTATATCCGTTCCCGGAACCGTGGATTCGTGTATTTCACCCCTGTGGTTATAAAGTGCTATATCAACGTTCACCGCGTATTGGGTCGGTTTGATGCCGAATTTCTCTCCGTTAATGCATTCGTATCTGGGCATTACAATCCTTACATCGTGCCCAAGTTCGCGCAGGGCTTTGGGAAGCGCACCCGCCACATCCGCAAGCCCGCCTGTTTTTGCAAAAGGCACGACTTCAGAAGCGGCGAACAGGATTTTAAGCTTTTTTGGTGATTTCTTTGCCACTTGATTCTCCGGTTTTTTAAAAGGGCCCGTGACCGGGCCCCTTTTTATCCTTTAAAAAATTACATCACAACTTCTATGTTTACTTCCTTTTTATTCTTTTCAATAGGGACTATGTTCCCTTTAATTTCTTTTCCGTCAACAGACATCTTTTTAATTCCCTTGCTTGCCTTGGACGGGTTCTTTACCGTAAAGTTATACTTTGTGCCCCTGAACTCCCTTGACACGGTGAAGCCCTTCCAGGATGAAGGAATGCACGGGTCAATCATAAGCCCGTCAAACGTCGCCCTTATGCCAAGGATATACTGTGAAATCGCCACAAAGTTCCATGCGGCGGTTCCGGTAAGCCAGCTGTTTTTTGCCTGGCCAAAATCCTTATGCGCTTTTCCCGCTATCATCTGCGAGTAAACGTAAGGTTCTGTCCAGTGCTTGTCCGCTATTTCATTGTTTGCCGCGGGCGCGATTGTCTTCCAGTACTTAAACGCGTTTGCCGCCCTGCCTGTCATTGCTTCCGCTACCATAGCCCACGGATTTGTATGGCAGAAAATAGCCGCGTTTTCCTTAAGCCCGCCCGGGAAAACCGAAACATAACCAAGTTCCGGATGGTATTCAGAAAATGCCGGGTCAAACAACACTATGCCGTACTTTGTATCAAGGTGCTTCTTTATGCTGTCCAGGGTAATTTCGGCCCTGTCGCCTTCGGCAACCCCTGTCATAACCGCCCAGGTGTTGGATTCAAGCCATATCTTGGCTTCTTTGCTTTCATTTGTACCAACAGGCGTTCCGTTGTCATCAAACGCCCTTAAATACCATTCGCCGTCCCACGCTTTTTTATTGATTCTGTCCTTCATTTCGTCAGCCATATTTTTGTATTTTTCAACGTCAAGAACGCGGCCTGAACGCTGCGCAAGTTCGGATAAAAGGTTGGCGCCAAGCACAAACTGGCACGCTATCATCACCGAAACGCCCATACCCTTGGGTCCGGAAAGGTTAAGGCAGTCATTCCAGTCCGCAAAACCGGCTTTGGGAAGCCCGTGGTATCCGGTGTTGTTCCATGAATATTCAACCGCTTTCTGAATGTGTTCATACATTTTTCCCTTGCTTCCGTCATTGTAAGGGACAATTTCATCAAGGAACCTGATATCGCCGGTCTCTTTAATATAATTGTGAACAGCCTGCACAAGCCACAGATGGTCGTCGCCGTACCCTTCCCTGCTTCCTTTTTTGGTAAGCGGAGAATAACCGTGATGCGCGCGCCCTTCCGGAAACTGCACCGACGCAATATCAACAAGCCTGTCATGAACTTTATTTGGTATCATATGGACAAATCCAAGAGTGTCCTGGTTGCTGTCCCTGAAGCCCATTCCCCTTTCGCCGCCCGCCTCATAATATGAAGCTGAACGCGACCAGTTAAACGTGGTCATACACTGGTACTGATTCCAGACGTTAACCATGGAATTTACCGTCGGGTCCGGCGTTTCACACTGGTATTTCTGAAGGTTATTTTCCCAGTATCCGGCAAGAGTTTTTAATTCCTGGTCCACAGCGCCTTTTTTGGAATATTTTTCAAATACTTTTTCTTCCTTACCCATATCATCACAATAACCCAGCACAAATGTCACTTCTTTTTCTTCTTTTGCCTTAAGGTTGACATTAATATGAAGCCCTCCAAAAGGAGCCCAGCCCACAGCAAGAGTGTTGGAGCATTTTCCGCGTTCAACGGCTATTGGGTTTGCTTCTCCCCTGTAAGGGCCGGTGAAATCCTGCCTTACGCCGTCGTAGCTTGCAACCTTTTTATCCGCCCAGAAATAGGCAAACTGGTGTTTGTGCATGTTGTAAAGCGTCGTATGGTACATCGCGTTGTTTTTAAATTCCGTGCGGCCTATGTTAAGGTTATACTGAAAATCCGTCATGTCATTCATGGCATCCCAAAGGCAGAATTCAACGTATGTAAAAAGGGACATCTTTCTTGGTTTGGATGAGTTATTTTTAAGTTTGATTCTCCAGATTTCGTGGGCCGCGCCAACGGGCACAAAATATGTGGCCTCTGACTGAATCTGGGAATATTCCGCCTTAATCTTTGTGTAGCTTAAACCATGGCGGCATTCGTATTTGTATTTTTTAAGGTCTTTGTTTGTGGGCTGCCAGGAAGCTGACCAGTAATCCTCTTTATCATTGTCCCTGATATAAATGTACCTTCCGGGCCTGTCCGACGGTACGTTATTATAACGGTATCTTAAAATCCTTCTCTGCGCCGCGTCGCCATAAAAGCTGTATCCGCCGGCTGTGTTTGACATAAGGCCGCAGTACTTGTCAACGCCAAGGTAATTTATCCACGGAAGCGGTGTGTCCGGCCGCGTTATAACATACTCCCTGTTCTTGTCGTCAAAAAATCCGTATTTCATCAGAGACCTCCTTGAAATTTTGGCGCCTAAAAAGACGCGTTGATATTATATACGAGTTTTTAAAGATGGCAAGTACAAAAGCGCTTTTGTTTAAAAATATTATGAATAAGGGACAGGAGAAGAATCTTCCCCTGTCCCTTATCTTAAACTATATCAGCTTAATTCTATGCTTAGAATTTTCCGATGATTGAAAGGTACTGAACAGGCGTTAATTCGTTATAAACATAAGCGTAGTCAAGGCCTATGAAATACCACCTGATTGAAGCGCCTATGCTCCAGTCAGCTGCCTGCGCAAGGCCCGATGATATTTCCCCGTAATTCTTGATACCGCCCCTTACTGCAATCATGTTGTTCCACCAAAGCTCGCCGCCGGCGTGTACGATAAGCTGGTATTTTGTATCAAGGTCAACAGAAGCTATAATATCAAACTGTCCAAGTTTAAGGTCATATGCTATACCGGGCTTGATGTTAACAGGAACTGTTTCCGTGGCTCCGGACGAAACGCCGTTTGCCTGCCAGGAAAGCGTTGTGTAAACATCCTGAAAGTTAACGCCGATTGAAAGGCCGTTTAAATCCTTTACTAGGTCGCCCATCTTAAGATGAAGTCCAAGGTCTATGCCAAAACCGCTGTAGCTGACTTCTGTTTCAGAAGTGCCTGATGTTGTTCCGTCAGAAACAACCGCCGGATAGTTTCCAAGCAGTATTTTTACCGTGGTACCCGCTGAAAAACCTGACGCAATTGACCTTGCGTATGCAAGGTAAACTGTGTTATCCGCGTTTTCTTTCAGCCCTTCTATCTGTATCGGGTTGCCAAGGTTGTCAACCGCGGAAAGCTGAATTCCGCCGATTGCCTGCCTTAACCAGCCAAGGCCGAAGGCTCCAACCTGGGGGCTTACATTATAAAGAAGGTTAACGTAACTGTATTTTGTGTCCAGGTCGTTTATTTTTGTCAGCTTTACGCTTGATACTTCCACGCCCTGAACATTGGCCATACCGGCCGGGTTCCAGTAAGAAGTGGAAGCGTCATTGGCAATAGCCGCAAAAGTTCCGCCCATACCAAGCGGCCTTGCGCCCACGCCTATTGACATTGCTTCTCCCGCAAAATCTCCCTCGGCAAAAACCGCCATCGGGGCCAGTACCACCAGCATTAAAGCCATAATTTTCGTTAATAATTTCATAAACTTATTACCTCCTGAAGGTTATTATACTAAAGCTATTTCAGTCTTTGGGTCAAAGAAGTGCGTCTTGTTCATGTCAAACACAAGCTCTATTTCCTGGTTCACTTCAACGTCCGCGTCCACGTCCATCTTGGATATGAACGGCGTCTTGCCTGTCGTTAAGTACACAAGGTTTTCAGACCCAAGCATTTCAACAACTTCTATCGTAGCGGTCAGCGAATTGTCCGCGCTTGCGTTCGGCGCGTACACCTTGTCATATATGTCTTCCGGCCTTATTCCCATCACAATCTCTTCGCCGGCTTTGCCTTTTAATTTTTCAGCCTTGTCTTCCGGTATCCGCACTTCAAAGTTTTCTTCATTAAAATACAGCCCGCCCTTTTTCTCTTCTATCGTGCCTTCTATAAAGTTCATTGACGGGCTTCCTATGAATCCCGCAACAAACTTGTTTACAGGTTTGTCATACAAAGACTTTGGCGGCGCTATCTGCTGCACTTCGGTCGCTTTCATTACAACTATCTTTTCGCCCATGGTCATGGCTTCCACCTGGTCGTGCGTTACGTATATCATTGTCGCCTGCAGCCTTGTGTGAAGCTTTGAAAGCTCCGCCCTCATCTGCACCCTTAACTTCGCGTCAAGGTTGGACAAAGGTTCGTCAAACAGGAACACTTTGGGTTTTCTTACTATCGCGCGGCCCACTGCAACCCTCTGCCTTTCGCCGCCGGAGAGCTGTTTGGGTTTTCTCTGCAATAAATGCTTTATGCTTAATATGTCTGCCGCTTCTTCAACCCTGGATTTTATCTCCGCTTTCGGATACTTTCTTAACTTTAACCCGAATTCCATGTTTTCATACACTGTCATGTGCGGATACAAAGCGTAGTTCTGGAAAACCATTGCTATGTCGCGGTCTTTCGGCGGAATGTCGTTTACAAGCTTGTCGTCAATGTACATTTCGCCCGATGTTATCTCTTC
>Ga0209717_1003437_pt1 | contig 13812 bp, 14 predicted proteins | sample AD_UKC048_MetaG_FD_184418 | JGI IMG/M metagenome (GOLD analysis project Ga0209717, IMG submission 184418) | Active sludge microbial communities of municipal wastewater-treating anaerobic digesters from USA - AD_UKC048_MetaG (SPAdes) (version 2) | ecosystem: Engineered > Bioreactor > Anaerobic >... | reverse complement strand
ACGGAGTGAAAGCGATGTGATTGAGGTTGCTCTAGATCGAATGTATCGCGAGGAGATTCGTTATAACCGGGTCCTAAGAGAAGGTGCCCGACCGGAAGATCAGTATCAGACAGATAAAAAAGAATGAAGGAGAAAATGAAATTCATTGTAGTGATTCTTAAGTTGATTGGATGGGTTGTTAAAACTACTGTCATCCTGGCGATTTGCTCCAGTATTTTATTCGTTGCCTACAAGGGAAACCAGCCTATGCAGGTTCCTGAAGCTCCAAAAGGGATGACCTACTTCGAATTCGTTGCTGACCGGATAGATGCCGCAAAAACGGTTGAACCATCCCGGTGCGGGTGGGGTATGATGTTATCTTTAGCCACCCTGAGTCCAATTTATTCATTTGTTTATACCGAAGTTGGCATCCACCCGGATGGAGTTCTTGCGCGAGGCACCGCCCCAGATCCAGATATCCCTAAGGATGTCGCAAATGCTAAGTGGTATGAAGTGCCTGGTATCTGGTGGAATACGGTTGAAAAATTATCATGGACGATGGTTGGGAAGCCGGCAACGTATGGCTGCAAGTTTAGACCAGTAAATTAATAAAATTATCAGAAATTCTGTAATAATTGGGAACCTTATTATGTTAATAAACAAAGCCAATAATATCTATTCAATAAACAATATCTGCCAATTTTCTTTTGGCAGATATTGTTTATTGTTTTATTCTTGTTGTCCCTTATTTTTATTCTACCCTTTTTTCGCTATTCCTGTCACTCCATTAAGGATGGACAACCCAAGAACTTGAAAAGGTACTGGTGCCAATTCTAAATCTGAGAACCCAGTCGATTTCAATAAAGGCAACAGTTCTTGCATTTTGTGTTCGAACATGAAGCCTAATAATAATTTTGCAATAGCCTTTTGAAATGGCTGAACTGGTAGGTCGAGATCTAGTACGAACAGGCGGCCGTTCGGTTTGAGCGTGCGGAAAATCTCTTGGACACCCTTTTTTCGGGTTTCTTCCGACATATGGAAAATCATGAAACTGCATATGACAACATCAAATTGGTTGTCAGCAAAGGGTATGGCATTAATGCTTCCCTCTTGAAAGGTAATCTCTTCATTTGCTGCGGCTGACTTACGCTGACTAGCTGCAATCATTCCCGGAATCAAGTCAATGCCGAAGGCTTTACCGGTTGGGCCAACCTGTTTTTTCATAGCCAGGGTTAATGTGCCTGTACCGCAGCCCACTTCGAGAACGGAATCGCCTGGTTTTACTTGGGCCATTCGTACAGTTGTGTCCCGCAGGAGGCGTTCCCGCCCAAAGGTGATTTTTTTCATGTATGAGTCGTAAGAAGAAACCATCTTCTCCATGCCTTCTCTTGCTGATTGATCTTCGTCTACTTGTTTCTTTTGAGTGTTTTCCATTGGTTTTATTCCTCTCTTGTTGACAGAGTGTAATACTTGATACATAATGTCTCATATGGGTTGATCTGTCGCATTTTTAGTGTAGTTTGAGAAGCATAAATTATCAAGGGACAATCTTTTGAATTTGTCACAAAAGAGACAAGGAGAGCAAATTGACTCAAGGAGAGAACAATTTGCGGGTTCGGCGCACTCAAAAACTACTGCGAGAGGCGCTGGTGGATTTGATTGAAGAGCGCGGTTTTGAAGCGCTAACCGTTGGTGAGATCACCGATCGTGCAATGATCAGCCGGGCTACTTTTTACCGAAATTACCAGGATAAATATGACCTCGTCGAGCAAATATTTTCAGAAGCCATGGGGACGATGTTTACTGCCATATCAGAACCAGGAACGGAACATCCACCAGCTATTTGGGTAAAATTTTTTGAGCATATCGCGGAATACGAAAGGCTCTATCGAGCACTGCTGGGAAGAAAAGGTAGTTCCTGGTTTGTGTTGAAGATGCGTTCGTCCATGAGTGAATTGCTCAAAGAATATGAAAAGCTACCATTCCATCAATCCGCGATTGGCTCAAAAAATTCCCCCATCAAAGATGATTTCCTCAATGATCTTGTGTCAACATTGCTTGTCGAAACTATTGTTTGGTGGTTGGAAAAAGGGAAGCCCTACAGCCCTCAGGTAATCACTACTCGTTGTGTATCTCTTGTTAATGCAATCTTCAAGGAATCGATCAGTTGGGAATAGTTAATTTCTAGACATTGTGTTTAATTAGTTTCCGTTTATAATATCCCCTATCCCCCCATAGGGGATATTATCTAATGAGGTGAATTTTTTTGGAAAATCAGATAACCAACGCAATCGATTGTGAAGATTGCCGGGCAAGCCGGCCAAATTTCTTTGCTCGCTACCGGGATTTCTTGCTCTCACGGGACACGATCATTGCATTAATCAACGCGGTACTGTTATTGGCCGGTTTTATCCTCTCAATTTCAGGTGCTCCGGATACAGGACGATGGTTCTATCTTGGTTCAGCGTTGATTGGTGGCATTCCTCTCTTCCTGTTAGCCGGAAAAGCAGTTTTTATTCGCCATGATATCACTGCTGGTTTTATGGCTTCAGTTGCCATGATTGCTGCAATTATCATTGGGGAATACAGCGCTGCAGCTCTGGTGGTATTTATGTTTGCGATAGGTGACTGGCTGGAAAGTTTAACCGTCGCCCGAGCTGATAATGCTTTAAAAGACCTTGCCAAACTCATTCCGGCAACTGTCACCGTCGTCCGCGATCAAAAGGAAATCGTACTCCCCATCGAGCAGATTATTTCCGGGGATATCGTCCTGGTTCGAAGCGGAGAGCGGATCGGCGTAGATGGTGTCATTCGAGATGGTTCTGGTTCTGTCAATCAGTCAGCCATCACTGGTGAATCAATGCCCATTGAGAAAAAGGTGGGCGATGAGGTTTTTGCGGGCACATTGAATGAGGTTGGCGCGTTGGAAATTAAAGTGACGCGCATTGGCGCGGAAACCACGCTGGGTCAGATTGTCAAACTAGTTAAAGACGCACAAAAATCCCAAGCCCCCGTCCAACGAATTGCAAATAAATATGCACGCATTCTTGTGCCGATCACTTTTGGAATCGCAGTTCTGGTTTACCTTCTGACCAGGGACATTGTTCGCTCGATTACAATTTTGGTTGTCGTTTGCCCATGCGCATTAGTGCTGGCTACGCCTACTGCAGTTGTCGCTGCAATTGGTAACGCGGCCAAACGAGGTATGCTGGTCAAATCCGGAGCGGTAATTGAACAGGTCGGAAAAGTGGATGTAGTGGCTTTTGATAAGACCGGCACATTGACCCACGGTCAACCGATCGTTCAACAAATCATTCCATTGGATGGATACCAAGCGGATCAGATCCTGTCTTTTGCATCATCCATTGAGCGCGGCAGTGAACACCCAATCGGCCGCTCCATTGTCAAGGCTGGTCTTGACCACCAGATTAAGTTGGAAAACGTTGAAGGTTTTGCAGTTTTACCTGGCTTTGGTGTCACTGGTCATGTTAATACCCATCGGATTGTGATCGGTAATCGGGCTTTACTAAGCGAACGGGACATTCTTTGGACAGAAGAAGTGGATCAGCAAGTACAGCAGCTTGAGCTTCAGGGGCAGACGGTTATTCCTGTGGCTGTAGACGGAGCTCTTAAAGGCCTCATTACTTTGGCTGACACACCGCGGCTGGAGGCAAGGCAAGCCATTTCTGAGCTGAAGCGCATTGGAATCCAGGAAGTGATCATGATCACCGGGGACAACCCGCGCACAGCCGAACGGATCGCGAAGGAATTGGGCATTGACCGGGTCTATGCAGAAGTACTACCGCAGAATAAACTCCAAATCATCCGCGATTTGCAAGCCCAAGGGAAAAAGGTGGCGTTTGTGGGGGATGGTGTCAACGATGCACCCGCCCTGGCTGCTGCTGAAGTAGGAATCGCAATGGGGTTGGCCGGGACCGATGTGGCATTGGAAACAGCCGATATTGGCCTAATGGCAGATGAAATCGAACGAATCCCTCAGATTATAGGCCTATCGCGCCAAGCTTTAGGTGTGATCCGGCAGAACGTTATTTTTTCAATGTCGATGAATGTTCTTTCGGTCATATTGGGTGGTTTCGGGATCATTGGTCCAGTGATTGGCGCCCTTATGCATGAAGCATCTGCTCTACCGGTGCTAGCCAATTCAGCCAGGTTGATTAATACAAAAAAGTCACAGATCCATTAGAATATATCAACTGGATAAAAAGGATGGCAATCAATGGATCTTGATGAATTAGGTTCTCAGTCGGAGAATCAGGATTCTGAGGTGAGCACGATGGAAGCTCATCGACACGAGCATCATCAGCAAGTTCTTAATCGTTTGGCACGTATCGAAGGGCATGTTCGGGCGATCAAAAAGATGGTAGAAGCAGATACACCTTGCCCGGACGTCTTGGTTCAAATTGCTGCGGTACGCTCGGCACTCAACGGAGTGGGACGGGTGATTCTAGAAGACCACCTGGAAAGTTGTATGGTAGAGGCTGTCGAAAAGGATGACTACGAGCAAGCGCTGAGGGATTTAAAAGCATCTCTTGATAAATTTATCGGATAGACGTTTTCGCATGAAAGATTGAACAGACAGGGATTCACACACCCTGTCTGTTTTTATTACACGTAAATTGGCCGGATTCCTATTTCCCTTTTGCTACATCCAAACGACACCAGGCATATAGAGCATCGTACACTTCAAACTGGTGTTCCAAGTTTTCCATATCTTCAGGAAACCGCAGACTAAAACCGGAAGCGATCGCTTCCAACCCGCGGGCAATTGGATCGTTATCGATGTCTTCGTCGACATCCGCAGAATGGACTATTTTTGCCATGCGCAGCAAACCTGGTTCTTTTAGCTCATATTTCAAAATAATCGAGTCGAAAGAGCAACGTCCTTCGTGGTGACCCAATTCTACTCCCGGGGCATCAAATGGAATCGCACCCGTATCCTTGACTATGCGGTCAATTTCACCTTTTGGTACAAACAAAAACTCGGCATCACTGTCCACAAATCGGGTGATCAGCCACGGACAAGCGACGCGATCTACATGAACGTGAGAGCGGGTAATCCATATCATTTGAAATTATCCCTTTCTTGAAATTCTTTGAGAATCTGATCCAAATCTTCTTTTGCAGCTTCACTATAATCGGGATTACGGACAATCGCAATCATATCAGTTACAGCCTGAGCCACTCTCCATGTCTGGATGAAGTTTTCACTTACCGGAGCTTCAGCAATGTAACCTGCAAAAACTGCCTTCCGGTCTTCGGGTGAACGAAATCGGCGCAAATCATGTACTGGATGACTAAAATAGGCATCACCAAAATCAATGATTCCACTTAATTGGTGTGTTTCAGGAAATACAAAAACGTGCTCAGGGCCTGGGTTACTATGTAAAACCACCCACATGTCCACATCTGGCAGCGCGCTCATCGCCAAGCGTGAAATTTTGATCGGATCAATTGGGAAACTCCAGGGTTGGGACGATTTACCAATCAATTCTATTACATCATCAAACAAGTTGCCAAAGCGCCAGCGAACATCGACCGGTGAATGATCCCCTGGAAAAAGACGGCTCTCCAAAAACAAAGATTGTGGCAGTTCATGAATCTTACGCAGCATTTGCCCAAGACCCATCAACACCTTTTGACGGGGCACACCATTCAATTCCGCATATTCGATTGCAACACCTGGCATGCGGGTCATTAATGTGTACTCAATATTCTTTCCTTCTTTGCCATACCCAAGAACTTTCGGAACGCGCACACCTGAAATTGTTTTTAAACAATCGAGGAAAAAGACCTCTTTTTTCAATGATGTCTTGGGACGGAGTTGCTGAGGGCGCTGGGTTTTTAATATCCAATTCTGATCAATTGAATAAGTTCGAGCTTCACCTCCATTTTCATCCACTCCAGTAACAGAAATTGCTTCTGATAAGTGTCGATGAACCAATTCCATCACAATCGACTCGCTTAAAACAGGATCGGGGGCATCGGGTTGAATGTAATAATCTTTTGTCACGGTTATCCTCCTTGTTTTATTCAAGATCAAGTAGATTAGTATGCCAGTCCCAGCCGGCAGATTCCAATTCAAGTAAGGCTGCGAAGCGTCCACCCTTGCGGATTAAAGCTTCCGGTGTGCCCATTTCTAGAATGTGTCCATTCTCGAGCACGATCACCCGATCCGCTTCGCGCGCAGTTGACAGCCGGTGAGCAACCGTCAGAATCGCCCGCTGGTGGCGAGAAGATTCACCTTGCAGCGCATCACGGAATGCCACCTCACTCGCGCTGTCAATCGCTGAGGTAGCTTCATCAAACAACAACACCCTCGGATCCCAAACAAGAGCACGGGCTAGCGACAGTAGCTGGCGTTGCCCTGATGAAAGCTGTACCCCGCCACCCGAGCCGTTGTTGATCGAGGTTTCATATCCATTGGGTAGAGCGCGGATCAATGCTTCCGCTCCGGCTATCCGGACAGCTTGCTCCACGTCTTCAAACGAGACGCTCTGATCACCCAGAGTCAGGTTATCCAACACAGTAGCACTGAACAGCTGCACAGACTGGGGGACCACGCCAATCACGGTACGCCGAATTGTCTCGCTTAACTGGCGTGGATCCATCCCGGCGACCTGGATCGAACCTTCCCAGGGGGGATAGAGACCACCCAGTAGGCTTAAGATGCTGCTTTTTCCAGCGCCTGTACGCCCGACCAGGGCAACATGCTCTCCTGGCTCAACGGAGAAACTCACGTTTTGTAGCACGGGTTGGTCGTCAAAATAGCCAAAGGTCAAGTTGCGGATCTCAATCCCATCTGTGTTACAAGGGTTGTTGGCGGCGATTTGCGACGTTTCTTCGGTAGGCAGGTCCAGAACTTGGAAGATGCGTTCAGCCCCTGACAGAGCGCTCTGGACGGTCTGCCATTCTTCGCCCAGCGAGGTGATGGGGTCGAAAAAACGCTTAAAGAGCAGAACAAAGGCCGTCAGGGTTCCAAGGCTGATGGGTAAGTCTGTAAACTGTTTCTGAGCGCCGCCCCACAAGAGGAAGGAGATTGCGACGGCCATCAGAATTTGCATGATGGGGGTATATAGGGCCGAATATTTCGCCGAAAGATTGTACGCTTTAAGAGTCTTTTCCAGCACTCTCCGGAAGCGGGCTATAAAAACCTGCTCCCTTCCAAAGGCGCGGATTACCTCAACGCCACCAAAGGTTTCTTGCAGGTTCGTGTTGAGTATTCCAACTGCGATCCGGTTCTGGCGTTCGGCAATTCGGATCCGAATGCGAAAAAGGTTCGTTATCCACGTCAGGGGTGGAACAACCAGTGCGGAAATAAGCGCCAGAATAGGACTCAGCACGATCATCGCAATGGATACCGTCACCAGTCGTACCATATCAGTCACCAAACCCGCCACACCTGAGGAGAATAATGTATCTACGGTGTCCACATCAGCCGTGCAGCGGCTGATGATATCGCCCAGTGGGTTTTGATCGTAATAACGGATCGGCAGGCGTTGAAGGTGGCGGTAGAGCCGGATGCGCAAGTCATTCAGCGCGCCCTGGGCCGTCAACGCGGTCAAATAACTGGTTAAGAAGCTTAATCCCTGCACGCCAGCGACGGACGCCAGGTAAATTAATGCCAACAACCATAACCCTTCCGGGATACCCGGGGTGAGATGAGCATCTACAATCTGTTTCAGTACCAAAGGAGGCACCAGTTCCAGGCTGGCTCCACCCAGGATGGTCAGCGCAATGATCAGGATGCGCAGTCGACGCGGTGCCAAGATTTCCAGTAGCTGCTTGCGGGTGGTGCTGCGTAACGTATTGGGAGAAATCGCCGCCGTATTCATTGCGCTGCTCCATTGCCTGTGACCAAACCATGACCATTTCCGTTCGATTGGGAAACCAGTGCCTGAGCCTTAAAGATACGAGCATACAATCCGTTAGCGGCCATGAGTTCGATATGAGTACCTTTTTCCAGGATGCTCCCATGGTCCAGCACAATAATCAGGTCGGCTTGTGGAAAAGCTGCTAATCGATGCGAACTGAGTAGGATCGTTGCGCGTTGATTTTTTGGCATTTCTGAACCAAATGTCTGGCGCAGAGAGGCAATCAGTTGTGCTTCGGTATCCAGGTCGACCGCGGAGAATGGATCATCCAGAACAAGCATTCCCGGAACAGCTGACGCCGCTGCAAGGCTGCGTGCCAGGGCGATTCGTTGGCGTTGACCGCCGGAAACGCGGGTACCCAGTTCGCCGATCTGGGTATCAACGCCAGCCGGGAATGTTTGCAAATCCTGTTCCAAGATCGCAGTATGTGCTGCCTGCATCATCCGCTCATCACTCTGAGAGTCTTTCACTCCAAAAACAATGTTTTCGTAAATGCTACCTGAAAAAAGAAACGGATCTTGAGGCAGATAGCCCATCTTACCGGCACGTTCTTCCGGTGAAACATCAGCCAATCTCTTCCCGTCCAGGTATATATCCCCTTTTTCAAGAGGATACAATCCAAGAACCGCACGCAGCAGCGCGCTCTTTCCGCAACCGACCGGTCCGGTAATCGCGACGAATGCCCCAGCCGGGATCTCCATACTAACATCCTGTAACGCCGGTTGGGCAGCACCTGGGTAACGGAAGGTGATGTTCTCCAGTGAAACAGATACGGGACCTGATTCCACAGCAACCGCGGCAGGGATCGGCTCATTCAGCCCGTCGACCCAATCCGGTTGGAAGGAAGCATTGGGGGGCTCGTCCTGAATGTTTCGAGCAGGCGCCAGCAGAGGTTTCAAACGAGAATAAGCTGCCCCACCCGATTGAACCGAATTGAACAACTGCGGAATGCGATAACCACGCCCAGTGAATTGCAGGAATAGCTGGGTATAGGCGATAAAGGCACCAATGCTCATCGCTCCGGCAATTACACGCTGCCCACCCATAGCCACCACTAGCACTATCCCGGCCACCATCAGGGTGGAATAGACCGGTTTGAGACCCTCTCGTAGCCGGACTACAGACAAATTGGCCTTGACCAGTTTCTGAGATTTATCTTCCACCATCCCGGCGGATGCCCCTGTGCGCCCGAACAATTTCAACACTCGAATGCCTGCTAATTGTTCTTGCAGGGTCATAGTCAATTCGGCATTGGCTTCGCGGGCAGCAGTCGTGCGTTTGCGCACCCAACGCCCGGTAGCCTGCGCCAGGAGCATGGCAAATGGCGTCAGCAAGAGCGCCAGAATAGATAAGCTCCAGTCGTAAATAAACATAGCAACCACAAACGAAATGGAGAAGAGGACTGTGTCCCACATTTCGATAGTAAATTCGCGTACACCGACCCCCAGCACTTCGACATCCGCAACGATGCGCGCCATGAGTTCACCGATGGAGGTGGTGTGTAATTTTTTCATCGGCCAGGCCAGCACCCCACGCATTGCATCTGAACGAATATTGGCGCGAATGCGGGCGTTAGCCGTCATCAACCACCAGCGTTTCCCCAGGCGGGGAATTTGCGTGGCCAATGTGCCGCCAAAGAAAGCCAGGGCAGCCCAAATAACATCGGATAAAGATGCCTGGCCTTTGTCAAATGCCAGGGTCACATCAATTGCCCGACCCAACATGACTGCCGGCAAAACAACCATGGTGTTCATCAAAATGCCGCAGATCGAACCGATAGTCAATTCTCCGGCGACCTGGCGGAAGTAGGGACGGAGATCCCAAAGATAATGTTTCATCAGGATAACAATAACCTCATGTAATTGATTTTGAATTCGTTAACTCGGCATATAAAGCATCATAGATCAAGTAACCACGTTCGAGTGCTTCATGATCATCCTGACTAGTTCTACGAATGCCGCGACAAATAAGATCCAACCCCGGGGAAACAGGTTCCAAGGCAACTTCCTGAACGACGTCAGCTTCATCCACGATATGACCAATTTGCTGAAGGATCGGATCTTTGAGTTTGTGTTCTTTCAGGAAGGTCAAAAACGTGCAGTGACCCCGGTGGTGAGAATATTTCACACCAGGAATATCAAAAGGCTCGACACCGTCCTCGATAGGCTTTTGTCCAGCAGGAATAAATTGAAATTCTGCCTGTGGATCAATAAAACGCCGGATTAACCAGGCACAAGCCATCCGGTCTACACCAACATCTTCCCATGCTAACCATTTCATTGTTGATCCTCTCTGAAGGCCAGAAGTCTTTCCCGGAGGACACGCCCAATTTCAGATTGGAAGTAGTCTTTCTGGCGAATTTGTTGATATTCCTGGGCTGCGGCAATTGGCTCGATCTGATTTTGATCCATCCGCTCCAACAAAGCCTGGTAGGTTTTTTCTACCTGCATCTGGAATTGATCGATCAGGGTCTCCTCCTGACCTGCTAACTCTGATTGAGCCTTCCAGAACATAGCTTCACCACCCAGTTCCTGAATTTCTGCGGCTAACCATTGAAATTGCTCATGGGTGCGTGAAGTATCTGGTAAAACCCAAACAGCATCGAAGATAGTTAGGGATCCCAACCGCTTGAGTTTTCGCCAAATATAGACTCTTCGTGAAGAGGGTTCAGTAGGCAGTTTGTAAGTAAGCAATAACCAGTTATTCATAATGTAACTCTCGTTACATTATATACCACAAAACCAAAATCTTGTTTACTAATTTGGATCATATGTTTCATTATTCGGGAATAATCGAGATATTTGATTTCTAGTGTCACCCTGTTCCCCCTTAAGACACTAGGGGAACAACCGGGGAAGAACAACCAGCCAGGTCGTTCCTCTGAGTTATTTCATTCGTTTAGTTGATAGCCAGATACTACCATTTTCAGAACGTTTACCGCTTCGTATACCATGCAAATTGGTTAAAAATGAATTGTATGCCAATCCACCTAAGGCGAGATTAATTTCGCCCTGGACTGCTCTTTGGCAGGTTAGGTTATCACAAAATACGTATAAATTCCCATTCGATGCCTCATACAGGTTCATCCATTTTAGTTTTCTAGCTGTTTGCCCTTTATTCACATCATGCTCTACTTCTATGAATATTAACTCGCCACTTGACCGATCCACTGCGACAATATCCGGAATAAATGTACTTCCATTAGGTAACTGGATCTCTTGAGCTTGAGCCTTAATCAAATATCCCGCTTCCACAAGTATCTCTGCGGTTTGTATATTTAGAATGGTATGTTCTGGAGAAGAATGATGGCGAATCAAATGATCGTATTCATTTTCCTTAGGTACCTGACCGAATAATACCTGGAAAGCAATTTTCCCATCATCAGTCAGTCGAAGGATGTCTGGATTTTTCCCACCAGAACTAGAACCTTGTTCGGGAATGGCCTCTATTCTTTCAATCAGGATAGGATGCGTACCCTCTTCAGTCGACAATAATCTATTAATCGCTTCGTCAAGGCTACCGTTATCAATGGATAATGATAGCCGTCTTGCCATTTCTTTCGTTATTGAAGGCCGAAGTGCTTTTCCGGTTTCACCCATTACAACTATGACTGTAGAGGTCTTTTCAAAAGCTTTTGATGAACGCCATACTCCAATCCAGTCTGAGACTGAAGTTGAATTGTCTTGCACAATCAGGTTACTTGCTACTGACCTGGTATTTTCCACATCATATGTAAGAACCTGCCGTTGAGCTTGTCGAAGTGCAGATAAATGCGAATTCAGATTGGCATTTTCAGCCTGAACCTGTTTATTTTTCTCCAACAAATCAGCGTTCTCTTGTTCAAGTCCAGCATACTTTTGAGTGAGTTCTTGCAAACTCCGTTTGACTTCAATAATCACATTTGGTTTTGCTTCTTTTGAAGCATTAGCTTGCATAGCTCGCAGCCGAACATGAATCAGGTATGCCAGATCATCATCGCTAAACGATTCCAACGGACGGGTTGCTTTTTCGCAGGATTCATCGTAATCCTGATCTAGAAACCTCAAAAGGGCGACAAGTTGCTTATGGGCATTTTCCCACGATTTCTGGGCGTTGGTTTGCATTTTTTGCTCGTGCTCCTCACTTTGCCCGATAATGTCTCTGGAAATCCGAATTGACTGGTTCCGTTGGAATTCCTCTAACGTGAAATCAACCACTTATTTTTCTCCAATTCTGATTTCAACTGGCGCGCATCCGCAAAAACTTGGATTGCCTGGTCCTGGTATTTCTGTTCAGGCGCGCTGATCCACTGCAAAGCACTACGGGCAGCCTCAAGGTAGTTCAAAGTGGTCGAGAGAATTTGCTCATGCAATCCCATACCGATTGGAGGAACTCGGGTGCGGTCAACCTGTTGAGTAAGTTCAACAGCATGCTGGAGAGTTTGTTGTGCGGACCTGGACTGTGAAAAGAGATCCCCTTGCTGTTCAGAAGCGATCACTCGCGCGATCTCGCCATCTAAAACAGTCAGCTCAGATATCCATGCTTGAGCAGATCGTCGGTAATCCTCAACAGCCTTAACCTCAGGTAGCAAGAGAACTGGTTTCCCCTGTTCATCCAATGGGGAAACAAGGGCACCGATAATCGTGAAAATCACAGCAAGACTCAAAAGTATCCAACCTAACTTTTGCAACTTTTCTTCTGAAATATGGATTTCTGGCTCGCTTTGATTATTCACTGTCATGAGTAAATTCTCCAGTTTCAAGAATCTGCGTGATGACTTCCAGGTCGGAAGCCGCAGAGTTTCGTTTTCCCCTTTGTTTCAAATCCGCAATCACCTGTTTGCCGCGTTCGTAATCGATATTACGGATAAATTCGATTCTTTCAGCAACGACTTCGAAAACAGGGGTGGTAATATTAGGCCGGTAGCGCAGTTGAATATGCCCTTCCACCCCTATCCGGCTGCCTTTTTGAACATGTCCATATACCAACTCAGCCAGAGTGCCGTAAATCAGCACACGTAATCCCTTCACCGGTTTCGATTCCGGACTACCGTCGATCATCAGATATAGGCGAACATAAGGAATGGGGTCTTGATTCAGGGGACGTAAATAATCAAAATAAATATCCCCGGTGATGTCGCCACGCTGCCATGTTAGATTGCCTTGTGCCATAATTTTTACTCTCCTCTTCATGAATGTTTGTTTGAATACAAAAGCCTTCGAAGGCTATGCTCAACTTAATTACTTATCCAACCTGTTTCCTCCTCGATATCCAGAACCAATCCCAGCGCATCTGCTAAAAGCCGGATACGATCCCTTTTCACCTCTGCAAAAAGCCGTCGCCAATTTTGATCTGTTGGGGAATAAAAAGTGAACGACTGCTCTATCAGGCGGGCAAGATTTCGCGGCTGTAATTCAGCCAGGCGTTCACTCGCTCCGCCGGCTCCGATTCTGGGGTTCTCTTTTAGCTTGGCGATGGCCAGGCTGTACGGATTCTGGATGTTGGGTTGGGAAGCGCCATGAATGATCCAGGACACAAAAGGTAAAGCATTCTTTTCTTGATCGAGGAAAACCTGCCGATTTTTCTTGTCTGCGCGCGCCAACAATTTTTCCAATGACCAATTTCCACTCGAATCAGTTACCACTGCCACCGATTGACTGGTTGGATCGTTCAGCAAAATCGATGTATCTTGGGTAGAGGAGGTATCTTTTTCTTTTGGGGAATCTTTAAAGCTTTTGAGAATCTTTAAAAGGGTCTCAAAACAACCCTTGACTTCCGGGTCGAGCGTCGCAAAACAATCATTGAGGATACCCTTGAGAGTCTCAGAACAATCCTTGGTTAAATCTGAGAGTCTCAAAACAACCTTTGGTTCTGTTTTGACAGTCTCAGATCCCACTCGCTCCGCTCGGGGACGCTGCGCGCAACCATTGCCCAATAAAGTGATCCAAGAATCTAATTCGTC
>Ga0209717_1003436_pt1 | contig 13819 bp, 8 predicted proteins | sample AD_UKC048_MetaG_FD_184418 | JGI IMG/M metagenome (GOLD analysis project Ga0209717, IMG submission 184418) | Active sludge microbial communities of municipal wastewater-treating anaerobic digesters from USA - AD_UKC048_MetaG (SPAdes) (version 2) | ecosystem: Engineered > Bioreactor > Anaerobic >... | reverse complement strand
TTCCGTTTCCGACGCGGCTTCATGGCGCCCATGCCGGGCTATCATGAAGGCGACATCCGGGTGCCCAAACTCCCCGAAGGCCAGGACCCACAACCCTTCGTGGTGTATTCGGTCGTGAACGAGGCCACAGGCAAGCTCTACAACTACTTCGGGCTGGAGCCTTTTGAGGAATCGAAGAAAGGGCTCAGTGTCAGCCTCTTCATCCCGGGCGATGGCATGCGCGAGGTCTATTACATCGATCACACCACCAGCGGCACCGCTTACGTGGGAAGCAGTGCCGTCAGCGCCAAGATCATCGAGAGCCGCAAGGAGTACGACTGGTCACACAGCTATCCCGCGGAAACACGGCCTTTCATCCGCGAGGTCGGCGGACGCGTGCGCCTGTTCTGGTTGAGCACCATCGTGACCCGTGCCGGCGATGGTCAGGGCCGGTCCATCGGTGGCAGCCTGCCGGAGATCACCATCACCGATGCCGTGCACGGTAATGTCACGTGGATCCCGAAGGATCGCTTGGCATCTCCGGACAAGTGGTTGGAGGTGGTGGAGGAAGAGATGCAGAGCTACTGGCAGCACGAGCGCTAGCTGGTTTCCGATCGATCGGATGTGATCGTGATCACGCTTCACCATCCGAAGAACAGCACCAGCAGCACCACTCCGATCACGTCCATCCAGATCCCGGCACGCACCATCTGGCGCACGGGGATGCGACCGCTGCCGAAGACGATGGCCTGCATGGGGCTGGCCACGGGCAGCGCGAAGCCAAGCGTGGCGGCGAGCGTGGCGGGAATGAGCAACCACAGGGGATCCATGCCCCACACGCTGGCGCTCTCTGCCAGGATGGGCAGGGTGAGGCTGGCTGTGGCGGTGTTGCTGCCCAGCTCGCTCATCAGACACACCAAGCCACCCACGGCGCCGACCAACGCTGCGGGATGTGTGTCTCCATGGCCAGAAAGGGCAGCGACCATGCTATTCGCAAGACCCGAACGCTCCATACCGCTAGCGATCGCGAAGCCGCCGCCGAAAAGAAGCAGCACGCCCCAAGGCACATGCTTCTCCGCGAAGTCCCACGTCATCAATGCACGGCGGGCCATCCCCGGCCCTTGACGTTCCGTGGATGGTATGAGGAAGAGCGCAATGGCGGCAGCGATGGCCACGGCCCCATCGCTCACGGCAGCGAGTCCGGTCCATTCACGCCAACCGGTCAGCGCCATCGTTTCCGTGAAGCGGATGCCATCACCGGTGATCCACAGCAGCGCGGTGAGGGCGAAGACCAGCCCGGCCAAGCGCTCGTCCCGGGTGGTGCCACCGAGCGCTGCGATGCGTTCGCGTACCCGCATCGGCTCCACCAGTCGCTCCTGCGGAACGCGGAACACCAGCCGGGTGAGCAGCAACCACGCGATGGCGAGGAAGATGAGCATGAAGGGCACACCGAAGGCCATCCACTGACCGAAACCGATGGGTGGTCGATCGGGCCAGTTGGTCTTCCACACTTCCATGAACACGAGGTTCGGCGGGGTTCCCACGGGTGTGGCCATGCCCCCGATGGTGGCACCGTAGGCCACGGCGAGCAGCAGCGGCACGGTAAGCTGTTGCTGTGCCGCAGGTGCCTCCTCGTCATCCAGCAGGCTCAGCGCGATGGGCAGCATCACCAGCACGCAACTGGTGCTGTTCATCCACATGCTGAGCAAGGCACAAGCGATGAGCATGCCCCCGACGAGGCGTGGTCCGGTGCCACCCACACGCGCCACGATGTGCAAGGCGATGCGCTTGTGCAGTCCGCTACGCTCAATGGCCAGGGCCAACAGGAAACCACCGAGGAAGAGGTAGATGATCTCCTTGCCGTAGTTGGCCGTGGTGCCCGCCACCGTATCGATACCGAACACCGGGAACAGCACCATGGGCAGCAGGGAGGTCACGGCCAGTGGCACCGCCTCGCTGATCCACCACACGGCCATCCATGCCACGATGCCGGCCATGAGCGCAGGCTGCGGACCGAGGTGCCGGAGCAACACAAAGACAAGCGCGCCGAGGGCGGGACCGAGGATGCGGAGCAGCAGGGTGCGCACGATGAGGGGGATGCAATGGAGGCAGCAAGATAGCCGTGACGCACATCCGCACACGGACCATCATCATGGTTACATGAACACGACGGTGGTCGGAATGGTCTAGCCCAGCCGTGCCTCGCGCGATGTGGTGAAGGTGAGCCAGGCCAAGGACGACACCGCGATGAGCAGCCCCAGGAATTCGCGCACCACTTCGATGTGTGGTTCGGTCGCTTGCATCTCCGCCGTGATGGAAGGTGTTCCCAAGCGGAACCAGTCGACCATGCCGGGCAGCATGGTGAGCATCCACCCGCCGAGCGCCAACGCATACCAACCGCTGATCCTGCGATCCGCACGACCCAACGCGGCAAGGATGAAGAGCACTGCCGTGGCCCCATAGGCAAGCACCCAGATCAAGGGGTCGGGGTCGTTCAGGTTGACATATGCGCTCGCCAGGAACAACAGGGCGAGGAGGATGAACATGGTCTTCTTCATGGTGATCGGAATTCGATGCGGTAGCTGAGATTGGGGATCAGACCGAGCTGGTACTTGGTGACGACATCCCCCTTGCGCTGGTCATAGTAACGATAGGCCTCGTTCCGAGCGTTCGTCGCGTTGAGCAGGTCAAGTGACCACATGCCGGTGTGAGCCTTACGTTCGCGCTTCAGGTATACGCGTAGGTCCAACCGGACAGTGGGTTCCAGTTGAGCGGAGAAAGGCTCCACCGCTTCACCGGTGAATGTTGCGCGAGGGGTATAGTGTTGTCCTCCTGTGAAATTCAATCGACCGTTCACGCCCCAGGTCCGCTTGCGGTCCTCCTTCTCCTTCACGTACTCACGCCCCAGCACCGCGTTGGCTATCACACCCGTGTTCCAGCGGCTGTTGAAGGTCTCCGCGAATCGATCCGAATAGGTGGCATTGAACAACGTTGCGTTCACTTGGTAGAAGAAGTTGCGGTGCATGGTGCGTTCAACACTCACCTGGCCACCCGCGTTGAACCCTTCACCCTCGGCGGTGAGCGGCAACACGGTGAGCGCGTCCCACTCGTTCAGTAAACTGTAACCACTTCCCGTCACCGCCGCTGCGAAGGCGTCTCCTACAGGCACATCCAACAGGCGCTGTACGAAACCGCTCACCGAAGCCTCCAGGAAGTTGGTGAAACGATGCTCGTAGGTGATCTCCACATCCTGCGAACGCAGCAGACCGATGCCGCTGTTGTCCGTGGGCAGGATGGGTGTTTCTGCGAACCAGCGCATGAATAGTGCGTAATTCTGCACGGCGGGCAACTGACTGCGCTGCCCTGCACCGATGCCGATCGTGTTGCGATCGTTCGACAAGTACCTCACGGCCATGCGAGGTTCCAGGGCGCTCGATCCATTCGGGGTCCAATGGGCAAACGCCAGGCCCATGTCCAGCTGCACGCGCTGTCCGATACTCCGCTCCATCCGTGCGAACGGCCGCATCAACCAACCGCTCGTGGTCTCATGGACCAGGGTGTTCTGCTTACCCACCAGCCGCTCCATGGCGCTACCGCCCAACGCGACCCGCGTGCGTTCGCCTACTTGCATGTTCAACACGGATACCACCGAGAGCTTCTGTTCGCGCAACGAGGCAGTGTCCCGGTAGTTCCAGGACGTACTGCCGAGCAGATCATCCGTTCGTTCCGAAACGCGTTCCTGATCGTTGGCGGAGATCACCGCTGTGGTCCTCCAACCACAGTTCCTTCCCAGCCCTTTGTCGAAGGTGAAGCCAGCCGCACCGACAAGTGCCGTGTAGTCGATGTTCTGGCTGTCCTTATCGAACTCCCGATCGATGCTGTCCTTCGCCATGAAGCGGTTGCTGCTGGTGCCACCCATGCCGAAGAAGGAAAGTTCAGTACGCGGATCCAGGGGCACGTTCACGTTGAACGAGAGGTCTTGGAAGCTGATGGCTTCATCGCCTAGGGCCACCCCCATGGCGCCAAGCAAGCCGAGCGTGGAATAGCGGTAGTTGATCAAGTATGATGAACGACCGCCCTTGCGGAACGGCCCCTCGGTGCTCAGGTCCATGCCGATGAGGCCCGCTTGGATGGTGAACGCCTGCCGCTCCGGATCGCCCGGACGCGATCGCAGATCCATCACTCCGCCCAACGCATTGCCGTACGGTGCGGACATCACCCCCATCAACATGTGCGACGTTCCCAGCATCTGCGCGCTGAGGATGGTCGTTCCGCCTCCGCTCAAGGTGGGTAGGTCGCTCGCAGTACCCGCATTGGTGAGGTGGTTCGGTGACACGATCTCTGCGCCATTCCAGAGCCATGCATTGTTCATTGGCCCATTGCCGCGCACACTGAAATGGTTCGCTTGGTCGTTGGCACTGGCCACCCCGGCATAGCTCATCGCCAGCCGCGCGGGGTCGAAGAAGGTGGCCGGGTAGCGTAGGCTCTGTTCCACCGTGAGCGTGTGCATACCGAGCGCCTTCATGCGCTGAGGAACGGTGGCACGGACCTCTAGCGTGCCCAATTCCGTCGTAGAACGTTGCATGGGGAAGTTCATGACCTCCTCCTTGCCCAGCCGCACCCATACTTCGTCGACCTCCGAAGCTGCATAGCCCACAAAACCGGCCCGCACGCGATGGATCCCTGTGGGCACATCGATCAGGCGGAATGCGCCCGTGGCATCGGTAGTGGTACCGATCGTTGTGGTATCGGTAAGGAACAATTGTACCGTGGCTCCGACCAGCGGTGCGGCCGTCGTGGCATCGGTGACCCTGCCGCTGAGCGTGGATGTGGTCTGTGCAAGTAGGCCGAACGGGTCACCGACCACGAGCCACATCATGACCGGAACCGCACGAAGAACCAATGACATGATGCGAACTTACCGGTGCGGGCGAGGGATCATGGGACCCCGGCCGAACAAGGATCCACACTCCTTGTGTTCACAAACCTGCTCCATGCGAACGGCCCCGGGTACCCGGGGCCGTTCGCATGAAAGAAAAGTCCACGCCTACAACGCTCCTGGGCGCACGGTGTTCGCTGCCATGGTCGACTTCAACGTACTGTTACCGGCGCGAAGATCCTCCTTCCACTGCCTCCGATGTTTGATCTTCATCACGATCAGCAACATCACCGGCACCAGGATCAGAGTGAGGAAGGTGGCGAAGATGAGGCCGAAGATCACCGCCCAGCTCAGCGGTCCCCAGAACACCACGTTGTCGCCGCCCATGTGGATGTGCGGGTCCAATTCGCTGAAGAGTGTGAAGAAGTTGAAGTTGAGCCCGATGGCCAACGGTAACAGGCCGAGCACGGCGGTGACCGCGGTGAGAAGCACCGGTCGCAGACGCGTGCGGCCCGCCACCACCAAGGCCTCGCGGCTTTCGTGGATGGGTATGGTGCGGTCCTCGTCGATGCCCAGTTGGCGTTGTGCGCGTTGAAAGAGCAGGCGTGCGAAGTCCATCAACACGATGGCGTTGTTCACCACCACACCGATCAGGGAGATGATGCCGAGCATGGTCATCATGATCACGAAGTCCATGCGGAACACCACCAGGCCGAGGAACACGCCGATGGTGCTGAAGAGCACGGTGCTCATCACGATGAGCGGGTAGCTGATGCTGTTGAACTGCGCCACGATGATGAGGAACACCACGAAGATGGCCACAAGGAAAGCCATCATCAGGAAGCCCATGTCCTTCGCCTGGTCCTCCTGTTCGCCGGTGAAACGCAAGTTGAAGCGAGCATCGCTGTTGAAGCCGCTGGCCATTTCATCCTTGATGGCCTGCACCACTTCGTTGTTGTTGTAGCCCGCGATCACGTTGCTGCTCACAGTGACCACGCGGTCCAGGTCCTTGCGTTTGATGGCGCTGAAGGTGGTACCGTACTCCTCCTTGGCCACGGCGCTGATGGGTACCTGGCGGATCTGCCCGGTGAGCATGTCGCGGAACGTGATGCGCATGTCCATGAGCTGCTGCACATCATAGCGATATGCATCCTTCAAGCGCACGTTGATCTCGTAGTCATCATCATCGCCTTCGATGCGGAAGGTGCTCACCTCCTTGCCGAAGAGCGCGGTGCGGATGGCATCGGCCACGGCATAGGTACTTACGTTGAGCCGGCGTGCCTTCTCGCGGTCGATCACGATCGGCATCTCGGGTTTAGCGCGGTCGATGTCAATGCGCAAGGCTTCCACACCGGGCACGTTCTGCCCCTCAATGAAGGCTTTCACCTTCTCGGCCTCGTCCAACAGACCCTCGATCTCCTTGCCGCGGATCTCGATGTTGATGGGCTTACCCACCGGCGGACCATCGGCGTTCTTCACCACGGTGGTCACCACGCCAGGGTAACCGGTCACACCTTCTTGCAGGCGCGCCAGCACATCATTGGTGTTGATGCCCTTGCGGTCGGCGAACTTCACGAAGGTGACCTGGATTCGGCCCTTGTGCGGGGTGGCGCTCAATTCCACATCGCCGGCGCCGGGATCGCTGGTGCCCTCCCCTACCTGGGCGATCACGGACTTCACCAAGAAGTTCACGGTGTCGGTACCGATCACGTTCCCGTTCGCGTCTTTGATCTCGCGCACCTCCTTGTAATCGGGCACGTCGATCACCTTCATCACCTGGCGCTCCACCACGCGGGTGATGCTGTCGGTCTTGAGGATGTCCGTTCCGATGGGCGCTTCGATGAAGGCATTGATGAACTGCGGTTCGTTGGCGGGGAAGAACAGGGTCTTCGGCGGGAACACGCCCAGCAGCACGAAAGAGAAGAGTAGCAGGCCGAACGTGCCGAGCAGGAAGGTGCGCGGGTGGTGTTTGTCCAACGCGTAGCGCAGGAAACCCTCGTAACGCGCTTCCAATCGAGGCAGCCAATTGAACTGGAACCAGTTTGCGGCGGGTGCGAAGAGCTTCTCATTGGCCACTACCATGGTGCCTAGGAAGATGGTGAGCATGCCGATGCCGAAGATGCCCGGGCTGGCGATACTGCCACCGATGGCGCCGATGATGGCACCCACCACAACGAGGATGATGGACAGGCGCCACATACGTTTCACAGGCAGGCGTTCCTCTTCCACCTTCATGAATTTGGACGCGAGCGCAGGGTTGACCACCAGTGCCACGAATAGCGATGAGCCCAGCGCGATCATGAAGGTGATGGGCAGGTATTTCATGAACTCACCCATCATGCCCGGCCAGAAGAGCAGCGGCACGAACACCATCACGGTAGCGGTGGTAGCGGCAATGATCGGCATGGTCACTTCACCCACCGCGAGACGCGTGGCCTTCATGGCGGGTTCGCCATTGGTCATGTGGCGGTGGATGTTCTCCACGATCACGATACCATCGTCCACCAAGCGACCGAGCGCAAGGATCAGGGCGAAGAGCACCATCATGTTCAGCGTAACACCGAACGCGTTGAGCAGCGTGAAGGAGATGAACATGGACATGGGGATCGCCAAGCCCACGAACAGCGCGTTGCGCAGGCCGAGGAAGAGCATGAGCACGCCTACCACCAGGATCACACCGAGCACGATGTGGTTCATCAGTTCGTCCACGCTCACGCGCGTCTGATCACTCTGGTCGCCGGTGAGGGTTATGGTGAGATCGGCAGGCAGCACTGTGCCATGGTCCTCCTTGATGATGGCGTTGATCTTATCGCTCGCATCGAGCAGGTTCTCCCCGGCACGCTTGATCACGTCCAGCATCACCACGCTCTTACCGAACTCACGGGCGAAACTCTCGGGCTCCTTGAAGCCGAAGGTGACATCGGCGATGTCGCGCAGGCGTACCTCGCGCTGGCCTTCGTTCTTCACCACGATGTTGCGGATCTGCTCCATCTCCTTGATCTCGCCGATCACGCGCACACTACGGCGCTGGTCACCGGTCAGGATGTCGCCGCCGCTCATGGTGAGGTTCTCGCTGCGCAACGCGTTGGCGATGTCATCGAAGTTGAGCTGCAACGCCTCCAGCTGATAGAGGTCCACGCTCACCTTCACTTCACGATCGGGCACGCCACGGATCTCGACCTTATTGATCTCGGTGAGGTCCTCGATGCGGTCCTCCAGATGCTTGGCATACTCATGGAGCTGCTCCATCGGATAATCGCCACTGAGGTTGATGTTCATCACCGGCATCAGTTCGGAGAAGTTCATCTCGAACACGTTCGGCTCAGCCGGGAGGTCCGTCGGGAAGTTGGCATCACCGCGCGCCTTGTCCACCGCGTCCTTCACCTTGCGCAACGCCTCGGTCGGCGTGATGTCGTAGGTGAACTTGATATGGATGGAGCTGAAGTTGGGCACGCTGGTGCTCTTGATCTCATCGATGCCCGTGATGGTGTTCAATTCCTTCTCGATAGGCTTCGTGATGAGCTTCTCGATGTCGACCACCGAGCTGCTGTTGTAAGGTGTGCCGATGAACACCTCGGGTGTGACCACCTCTGGGTAGCTCACCTTGGGCATTACCATGTAGGCGCGGATCCCCATCACGCAGATCAGGATCGTAAGCACGATGACAGTAGTGCGGTTCTTCACCGCCCAGCTCGTGATGGCGAACTGGCGCTCCGGCCCGTGCAGGTCTTTTTCGATGTCGTTGTTTGCGCTCATGTTGCTTTCATTGTTGGCCACTACCGTATGGCGGACGACACTGCGGGTAACTTTTCTGATATCGAACAGATGGGATCGACGCTACGGGTGCCTTTATGCCAGCTTCCTATCTTTTCTGGTCCGTTGTTCCATCCGTTCGCCCTGTGCCCCCTGTGGTGCGTGACCGCTTCTCAGTTGTTGGCAACGCGCACAGTGGCACCTTCGTTCACGTTCTTGGCGCCTTCGTCCACCACGCGTTCGCCGCCCGTCAGGTCGCCGGGATCGGCGGGTGCTATGCTGATCATGCCCTTGTATTCGCTCAGGCGTTCCACCAACACCTTGCGGGCTTTGGCCTCATCGTCCCGGGTGGCATCTAGCACATAGATGTAATTGTTGCCGTTCACATCCTGTAGCACGGTGCGGCTGGGCACGATCAGGGCGCTGTCGTTGCGCATGTCCTGGATGCTGATGTCGCTGAGCAGATTGGGGCGCATGAACTCCTGTCCGTTGGGCACGCGCACGCTCACCTTGAAGGTACGGTTGCTGGGGTCGATGAACTGGCCCACGTGTGCGAGCTCACCATCGAAGGTCTCGCCCAAGCTGGGGAAGCTCACCTTCACGGGAGCGTCCTTCTTCACGCTCTTCAAGTAGCTCTCGGGCACATCGGCCTCCAGCTGCACACCGCTCAGGTCCACCACGCGGGCTGCCGGTTGCATGGGGCTGGTCATGTCGCCCACACGCACCATGATGTCATCCACTGTCCCATCGAAAGGCGCGGTGATGTTGGTAAGGCGCTGCTGTTCGCGCAGTGCGGCCAGGCCTGCTTCGGCCTGTTCCTTCTGGCTCTTGGCCTGCAGGTATTGCATTTCACTGCCGACCTTCTGCTCCCACAGGTTCGCCTGCTTCTCGAACGATGTACGCGCCAGTTCCGCAGCGGTCTCGGCCTGTACGATCTGCTTGGCCACGATATCGTTGTCGATGCTGATGAGCAGCTCACCCGCACGCACCCGATCACCGGCCTTCACCTTGATGCTTCGCACACGCCCGCCCTGGGCGAACAACGCGGCGGACTTGTCAGCCTTCACGTTGCCATGCACATCCACGTAGTGAACGAACGGACCAGCGACCAAGGGCACCGCGGTAACGGTAGCGATGTTGCGGCGGACGGTGCTGTCGTTCTCGGCCAGCCAGGTCTCCAGGGCTTTTATCCGCACGCCCAGGTCCGCATAAACGGTCTTGAGCGAATCACGCTCGGCACGCTTCTTACCGATGTCGCTGGTATCGTCACCTCCGCCGCAGGCAACGAGCAAGGTGGTAAGGGAAAGGATCGCGATCGAATGCTTCATCACGTAGGTGGTATCTGAGTTCAATAGAGGTCAAGTGCTTTACGCAGGTCGGCGCGGGCCATCAGTAGCTCCACCATGCGTTGGATATAGGTCTGTTGGGCGATGAGGTAGTTGCCCTGCTCTTGGGTGAGCTCGAAACTGGCCGCAGCACCGTTGGTGAACTTGATGCTCGTGCGGTCCATGATGTCCTTGCTCAGTTTCAGGCTGCGTTCCTCGGTGCGGAAGTTGTCGAAGGCGGTGCGCGCCTGGCTGCGGCTTTGCTCGGCGGTGGCCAGCAGACGTTGCTCGGTGGCGGTGCGGTTGACCTCCACCTGGCTCAGCGCGATCTCCGCCTGTTTCACCTTGTGGTGGCGGTTGCCGCTGCTGAAGATGGGCACCGTGAGTTTCGCACCCCATACCGTGGTCGGGTAGAATTGGTAGGTCCCTCCGGGATCGAAATCGGGACCGTTCCAGACCTGCTGGTGGCTGAGGAAGGCACCCAGTGAAGGCATGGCCTTGGTGCGTTCGTTCTTGCGGTTCAGATCTTGCAACAGCACCAGGGTCTCGGCTTGTTGTTGCTCCACGTGCGTGCCGATCTGTAAGGGCTGTTCAGTGAGCGAGATCTCGTTGGCATCTGCCAGGATCTTGGTCAAGTCATCTGTCAAGGTCATCGGTGTGCCTTGTGGAAGGCCCAGTGTAAGAGCAAGCAGTAATCGCGCTACTTCGGCCTGTTGAACAAAGCTGCGTTGCTGAGTCCGTGCTTGCTCCAGCTGAATGGTGAGCCGATCCACATCGGTGGTTTCCATGAATCCATTCTCCAGCATTGCGTTCACTTCACGCAAAGCTTTCTCCAACAATGGAATGCCTTCACCGGCCAACTTGGCTCCTTCTTCTGCCGCTAGCACGCCGAAATATGCCTTGGCGGCCTGATTCCGCGCATCAGCTTCCGCTTTCTGAAGGTCGAGCCGGCTACTTTCAGCGATCGTGCGCGTTGCCTTCAAGCCTACCAGGTAGCTGCCATCGAAGATCAACTGCGTCAGCGTCAGTCCCGCACTGGCATTCCAGGGAAGACCGAATTGTGCCGCAATGAATTCCGGGCCTTGGCCCGGGGTGAAGAAGTTGGGGATCAGCTGCGTAGGCACATCAATGAAGTTCTGCAATTGGACTTCACCATTGATCTGTGGTAGGCCGACAGCCGTGAACTCCTTCACTTTGTGACGCGCCTTCTCCGCTTCCAAAGCGCTGGCCTTTACTTGGTAGCTCTGCTTGGCAGCAAGGTCCACGGCTTGTTGCAGTGAAAGGCTCACGGGCCCCTGCGCTACCGCTGCCAAGCCCCAGAAGGCACCCAGCAGGGCGGTGGTGATCGAACGGATGCTCATTGGGTGTTGGCCGGTATGCCCGGCACGGTGTTTCGTTGCTTCTGGACCTTCTTCATCAAGTACTTCACGCCCTTCTCACTGGCGATGCCGCGGATGTGGTAGCGGAACAGCTCCCAGATCACATCCTCGAACCGGTACTTGTCCTGCGGGAACAGCTCGCCATCGAACGTGACATCGAAGCGCGAGATGTAGATCCGGGCGATGACGTCGATGTTGAGGTCATCGCGGTACATGCCTTCCTTGATGCCCTTGGCCAGGTTCTCGCTCACACAGCGGTAGATGTCCTCCCGTGACGTGCTCTGCAAAAGCTGCCAGGCCTCAGGGTGGTACTTCTCCAGATCGAAGTGGATGCTGGGGTGCATGTTGCCGATCTGCGAGGCCACGAACCGCGTGATCTCGAAACTCTCATCGATAGCACCATGGCCTTGCTTGCAGATGCCCAGGATGCACTCGCGGTGCGAGTCGGTGATGTGCCGGATGATCCGTTGCACGAGCTCGTTCTTGTCCTTCACATACTGGTACAGCGTCTTCTTGCTGATGTGCAGGTGCTGGGCCACGTCGTCCATGTTCACACTGCGGATGCCCAGACGCATGAACACCTTGGCCGACCCATCGATGATCTGTTGCTCGCGCTCTTCCATGTTCGGGGGCAAAGGTAGAGGAGAAAAACACAATGGAAACGTTTTGTCTATCATTTTGTTTCCTCCGTTTATCCCGGTGTCCTGCCGCTCGTCCTCTTCCAGACCACCGACCTTGCCTTCCTGCAAGTGCGGTAACTTGAGCTCTATCTTGCCATTGAATGGCCTACCAGGACCACCTGACACGCCAAGTGGAGCAATTGGGCATGGTGTTGCGCCGCCTGCTCTCCGATGCGCTTGGCCTTGATGACCGTGCGGTCCAGTTCATGGAAATGGATGCCATCGAACTGGCCCTGAACGAGGCCCTGGACCTGCGGTCCGAAAGCCTGACCAACATGGCACCGGAAATGCTACTGGGTGAACTCCAGCACCTTGGCGCCGCCACAGAAGCCAACCAGGATCTGCTGGCCGACCTGCTGATCGCCTTGGCCGACCGCACGATCGATGCTACCCACAGAAAGCAGCTCCTGCGCCAAGCGCTGGCCATCCTTGAGCACCTCAACGCCACCGGCGACACCTTCAACATGGAGCGTCACGGCAAGGTCGGGCGCTTGCGCGCACTGGTGTGAACGCGCGCCTTCGTTCCTTTGCGCCCGGATCATCATCGGCGACAGGCATTCCCATTGTCTGATCATCCGTGGTCAGATCCACTGATCCATGACCTCCATCAAGTCCGTCCTCGACGACACCGCTCTCACCAACACCACCGTTTCCGTGGCCGGCTGGGTGCGCACCTTTCGCAACGACCGCTTCATCGCCCTCAACGACGGCAGCACCATCCGCAACCTGCAGTGCGTGATCGACCAGGAGGAGGTGGATGCCGCCACGCGGGCCCGCTTCACCACCAGCGCGGCCGTGAAATGCACCGGGGTGATCGTGGAGAGCAAGGGCAGCGGCCAGCGTGTGGAGATGCAGGTGACGGGCGTGGAAGTGCTCGGCGACAGCGATGCGGAGAAGTACCCCATCCAGCCCAAGAAGCACAGCCTGGAGTTCCTGCGCGAGAACGCCCACCTGCGCTTCCGCACCAACACGTACAGCGCCATCTTCCGCATCCGCCACCAGGTGAGCTTCGGCATCCACGAGTACTTCGACCAGCAGGGCTACAACTACTTCCACAGCCCCATCATCACCGCCAGCGATGCGGAGGGCGCAGGGGAGATGTTCCGCGTGAGCACGCTGGATGCGAAGAACCCGCCGCTGAACGAGGCCGGTGAGGTGGACTTCAAGGAGGACTTCTTCGGTGCCGAAAGCCGCCTCACCGTGAGCGGCCAGTTGCAGGCTGAACTGTCCGCGCTCGCACTGGGCAAGGTCTACACCTTCGGCCCCACCTTCCGCGCCGAGAACAGCAACACCGCGCGCCACCTGGCCGAGTTCTGGATGATCGAGCCCGAGGCCGCTTTCATGGACCTCAAGGGCGACATGGACCTCGCGGAAGGCCTGTGCAAGCACCTCATCGCCCGCGTGCTGCGCAACAGCATGGACGACCTCCAGTTCCTTGATGCGCGCTTGAAGGAAGAGGAGGCCACCAAGCCGAAGGAACAACGCGCCGAGATGGGCTTGATCGATCGCTTGAAGTTCGTGCTGGAGAACCCCTTCGAACGCATCACCTACACCGACGCGATCGAGATCCTCCTACGCAGCAAGCCCCACCAGAAGAAGCAGTTCCAATTCCCCGTCGAATGGGGTATCGACCTACAAAGCGAACACGAGCGCTACCTGGTGGAGAAGCACTTCAAGAAGCCGGTGATCGTCACGGGCTACCCCGGCAAGATCAAGGCCTTCTACATGCGCACCAACAGCCCCGGCGACTTCGGCTACAGCGACAAGGGCACCACCGTGGCCGCCATGGACGTGCTCTTCCCCGGCATCGGCGAGATCATCGGC
>Ga0209717_1003435_pt1 | contig 13821 bp, 10 predicted proteins | sample AD_UKC048_MetaG_FD_184418 | JGI IMG/M metagenome (GOLD analysis project Ga0209717, IMG submission 184418) | Active sludge microbial communities of municipal wastewater-treating anaerobic digesters from USA - AD_UKC048_MetaG (SPAdes) (version 2) | ecosystem: Engineered > Bioreactor > Anaerobic >... | reverse complement strand
TAGCAATATTGATTTTGTGATCACGCGGACCGTGCGAAACATAGACGACCCTTTCGATGGGACGATCGACGGTGAACCGAAGGATCTCGCTCCGGCAGATTATAAATTATTTGAAGCGGAGATTATTTGTACGGGGTGTGATCAGCGCAACCCGATTCGTCTCAGCACTCAAATAGCGCCGAAGTATCTGGAAGGGAGCAGTGAAAATGGCGCGTTGTTCATAGAGGTGTTCGATGCCGAGGTGAAGCCTGTATCTGGAGCGACGGTGCGAGTAGTAGCGACGAGCACTGTTCCGAGTATAGATATTACAGACACCACTGACAATGATGGAATGTTGCGTATAGTGGATTTACCACCGGGGGTGGGGGTATATTCTATAATCGTATCGAAAGATGGGTACACGACTGACCAGACAGTTATTTCCTCGGACACCAATCCAAATCCGGTCAAAACACCAGTCTCGGTGATGAAACAAGATGTGACGGAGATAAGTTTTTCGATTGACCGTGTGGCGGAAATACAAGTTGCGACAATGAATAACGCTTGTCAGCCGATAGGGAATGTTGGAGCGCATATTTTGGGGACAAAATTATTGGGGGTGGAGCCAAACGTGTTCAAAGTTGACGATGATTTCACAACGAACGGTAGTGGTGAACACACTTTTTCCAATATGGAGTGGGATGCCTATGGCATCAAAGTGAGTGGGCGGGACTTGCTGGGTTCGATCCCTGTTTTGCCAATAAATTTGGTGGCTGGTTCAAATCAGCCGGTGACACTAATTCTCGGCACGGATACTATTAATTCATTGCTCGTGAATGTGACGGATGGTATCACGAGCCAGCCTCTTTCGAGTGCTCGGGTTGAATTAATTCCAGAAACAGGTGGGACGATCGTACGCGACACGGGTGTGGGGTATTTGCGCCAGACAGATTGGTCGGGTGGTGCCGGACAACTATTATTCACTGACGAAACGAAGTATTATTCTGACGATAGTTATGTCGATGTTGATAGCACGCCGGGGGATATTACTTTGGAAAAAATTGGGAAAAATTATTTAAGCAGTGGAGAGTTAATTTCATCGGTGTTCGATCTGGGAACAGTGGTACGTCCGATCGCTTTGGTGTGGGAACCTCTCGGACAAATAGACGGAAGTGGGACGAGCTCGGTTCGCTTCCAGATCGCTGTATCTGATACCTCTACTCCGACCGTTTGGCAATATACGGGTCCAGATGGTACGGACGCCAGCTATTTTGTAAATGATAATTTCTCGATTCCGGAGTCGGTCGGGAGCCATCAGTATTTTCGTTACAAACTGTATTTAAGCACAGACACGAATACATCGACACCGGTTTTGTCGGATCTGACTATGTCGTATACGACGAGTTGTACTCCACCGGGACAGGCGTATTTCGGAGGTTTGTCGGTCGCGAATTACACCGTGCGTGTGAGCCGCGAGGGGTATCAGCCGGTAGAGGAGACAGTCTCGGTGTCGGGGGATATGCTTCTATCGGTGAGTATGTCAGTGGAATAAATATGAAAAAATATTTTTTGGAAAACACACGAGGATTTACACTGCTTGAGGCGCTGGTGGCGATGGGCGCCATGCTTATTGTCCTATTCGGGGCGGCATCGCTTCTCTCGGAGACTTTCAAATACAACGGAATAGTTTGGGATCAGCTCGAGGCACAAAATGATGGGCGGAGGGTTTTGCAAAATGTTGTCGATTTGGTGCGACGAGCAGAAGAATCAAACATCGGCGGTTTTCCGATAGAATCAGCGACGACCAGCTCATTGGTATTTTTCACGAATACTGATAAAGATGCTGACCGAGAGAGGGTGCGCTTTTTTCTGTCAGGTAAAACTTTGAGCCGGGGGATAATTCAGCCGAGTGGTAATCCGCCACGGTATTCTGGCGCGGAAGATGTTTTGGAAATGGCGCATAATTTGGCAAACAATACTTCAAACGTTAATTTGTTCGAGTATTATGACACTGCTTATGCAGGGACTTCGACGCCGATGGTGTCACCGATTGATCCAGTACAGGTTCGGATGGTGAAAATCAGTGTGGAATTAGAGAAGGATCCGACGCGTTCGCCGGTGCCATTTCATGCGGAATCAATGGTACAAATTAGGAATTTGAAAGATAACTAAAAAAGACCCACCTTCGCTCCTCGGGAGCTACGGTGGGCAAGGCCCACCTACGTTCCTCGAGAGCTGGGGTGAGGCAGGCCCGCCTATGATCCTGCGGGGATGTAGTGGGGCAAGTTAAAAGACTGTGGTGAGTATGAAAATGTATTTTTTGGAGAAAATTAACAGGATGCGAAAAGGGGTGGTTTTGTTGTCGGTGTTGGTTTTCGGAGCGGTGGCGACCATGGTGGTAGTGGGCGGGGTGGCGGGGTATGCGATTTTTGAAAACAAGGCTTCGAACCGAGTGAATAATCGTGATCTGGCATTTCATATTGCGGAAGCGGGAATAAATTATTATCGTTGGCATCTCGCCCATAATCCGACTGATTACAAAGACGGCAGTAGTGGAGATGGTCCGTATGTGCATGAGTATAGAGATAAAGACGGGAACGTTATCGGGAGCTATTCACTCGTGATTATTCCACCCCTCGCCGGTTCGACAGTGGTGACGATCGAATCGACCGGCGCAGTGATCGCTGATCCGGCAGTGACTCGGACTATTCGTGTGCGGGTCGGTTTTCCGGCGCTCACCGATTATGTCTTCCTCCAAAACGGCAATATGAATTTCAGTTTTACGACCGAGGTGCACGGCACGATTCATTCGAATGGAGGCATTCGTTTCGATGGTACGACCGATTCGTGGGTGAAATCGGCGAAAGAAACATATAAATATGAAAATCAGACACATGATGGTGTGTGGGGTGGTGGCGGTCCGAAGTCTTTTTGGCAGTATCCAGTACCGGCGATTGATTTCGGCTCGATCTCGAGTGATATTTCTGGGATTCAGAGTTTGGCGAATAATGGCGGGAAATATCTGACACTGTCCGGCAATGAGGGTTGGCATATCGTGTTTAGTGGTAGTACTTTTTCGGTTTATCGCGTTCTCACGGTCGATTGTTATCCTGGTGAAGGCAAATGGAAACATAAGTGGTCGAATTGGTATTGGGATGGGACGACATATTGTTATGATATCGGAACAGAGACCCTGGTGGGGACAGAAAATATCCCAGAGAACGGGGCGATTTTTTCGGAGGATAATGTCTGGGTCGAGGGGACGATGAATGGTCGGGTAGTGGTCGGAGTGGGTAAAATTCCGGTGCAGGAGCCGTACAAGAAAATTTTCGTGAGTGGGAATTTACTCTATGCGGCGAAATCAGCGGATGATGTGATTGGACTCATCGCGCAGGGAGATATTTTGACGCCGTATGAAGTGCCGGATGATATGGAAATTGATGCGGCCATGTTGTCTCAGTTCGGCATGATCGGGCGCCCGTTTTACGATTCAAATGAGAAAAACAGTTTGCTGGTTTTCGGGTCGCAAATTTCGTATGTGTCTGGTGGGTGGAAATATAATAACGGTTGGGGGAATGTGATTTCGGGATTTGTGAATACCAACCACACTTATGATGGGAATTTGAAGTATTATCCTCCTCCTGGGTTTCCGGTCGGATCGGTATATGAGCTGATCAGTTGGGAAGAAGTGAAATAGTTTGGAAATCTTTTCATTTTTTGGTATAATACCTCGCGTATGAAAAAACAAACAATTAAAAAAGGCGTGATCACTGTTGCTGGACTCGGCACCAGATTTTTGCCAGCGACGAAAGCCATGCCGAAAGAAATGTTGCCGGTGCTCGACAAGCCGGTGGTGCAATATATTGTCGAAGAGATGGTTGCGAGTGGAATTACAGAAATTATTTTTGTCACGAGTTCGCAGAAGCGAGCGATTGAGGATCATTTCGATCGAGACAACGACTTCGAGAATTATTTGCGTGAGAAAGGAAAATATGAATTGATCGCCCCACTCGTCGAATTATCGAAGAAAGTACGGTTTTTTTATACCCGACAGAGTGAGCCGTTGGGAAATGGTCATGCGCTCATGTGTGCGCGCGAATTCATCGGGGATGAACCATTTGCTTTCTCTGATGGTGATAGTATTATCGATGCTGAGACACCGGTGACGGCACAGCTGATCAAAGTTTTTGAAAAAAATAATGCTTCGGTAATTGGCGTACAAAAAATTACGGATAAAAAATCTATGACGAAGTACGGCAATGTGTATGCGGATGGGACGAAGGATAAACATTTGTATCGGGTGCGAGCATTTGTCGAAAAACCGAGTGTGGAAAAAGTTTCACCACATGGGTTGATCGTAGGTGGAATGAGATATATTTTCACGAACGAGATCTGGAAACATTTGGAGAGACAGGGCGCAGGGACAGGCGGAGAGATCTGGGTGTCGGATGCCGCCAATTCTCTCGCGCAGGCGAAAAAGTTTTTCGCGTATGAGTATGAAGGGCAGTATTTTGATACAGGTAATAAATTAGCGTTATTGAGGACCGCGCTTCATTTCGCCATGAAGGATGAGAAAATGCGTCATGAATTGGCGGGTGTTTTGTAATTATGTCGAATTTTTGTTTCGGGAAAAAATTATTCACTTTTTTGTGTTTTTTTACCGTTGTTGGGTGTGGGGTTTTTTATGGCATCAGTGTCAAAGCAACTGCCGCATGTATTTGCGATGTAGTAAAAAGTGGAAAAGTGGTTGGGCTCGGTTTTAGTGGTGCTGAAGAGAAGGACTGCTCAACCTCATTTGGACAATTAACAGATGGGTCTGGTATTTTGGAGAACTGTAATTGGAGTGGAAATGTAGATGAACAGTTGGTTGGAAAATGTTCATGCACAAACATAGATGGATCGATCGCTGGTGAGGCACCGCTCACGAAATCTCAGTGTGAAACACAAGGGACAATCGTAAAAAAGGGGGTATCATATGAAGGATGTGTGTGGGGTCCGGTTGGTGTTCCTGCCGCACCTACTTGTAGTTGGGGGAGTGTGGTGTGGGGGGATTGGGGTGTCTGCAAGGATAATAAACAAGAAAGAGTGGGAACGGTGACATCTACTGTGGCAGGATGTACGCCGACAGGTGCGAAGCCAGCGACGACAGAGAGTCGATCGTGTGTGTCGGCTGAGGAGGTTGGGGCGGCTATTGGTGGTGTGGCGGGTGCGATCGGAGGAGCAATTGCTGGTGGAGCGGAGGCGGTGGGGAGTGTTGCTGAAAGTATGCTTGGAAGTGGGACACAAGCTGTTTCTAAGGGGGACTGTATTTGCACATTTGTAATCGACGGGGAGGGTTGTAAAAATACGAATAATATTTCTTTTTCATATGGTCAAAATACAATTCCTGTTCAGAGCAAGGTGGTGGCCATGATCAAAGGATGGGATTGTCCGTTAGTGGTATTAGAAGAATTGTCAAAAGTGGTGACAGATAATAAAATCCCATTTTTGTCCACAAACAATAAAAACGAAATTACCAAGGCATCATGTGAAGCGGTGGCTGAGTCTGGAAAACTGACCACGGGCAATCGTGGGTGGAAAATGACATGTAAGGCGCAACCAGAAGAAGAAACAAAATCAAAAAAAACAGAAACAGGGGGGGTGACGAGAGTGGATCCAGAATGGCCACAAGATCTAGCGCGGTCCTTGAATCGAGTGGGGGCGCCGGACATAAAGACGTTGATCGGTCAGGGGATAAAAGTGCTGGTCGGACTCATCGGTTCAGTCGCGCTCGTGATGTTCTCGTATGCCGGAGTCATGTGGATGGTGTCAATGGATGGTGATAAGAAGGCAAAAGCGAGTAAGACACTCATGTGGAGTTCGCTAGGTCTCATTGTGATAATGGCGAGCTATGCGGCGGTGAATTTCATTTTTACGATGATTAAATAATTGGTGTTTCAGATGAAGAAATTATTTTTTACAATTTTAGTGTTTGGGGTGGTGGTGTTTGGGATCGGTCGGGCGGGTGTGGTGTCGGCTGCCGGGTCTTGTGATTGTTCGGTAAATGCTAGCACGGTAGGGTGTAAGATAAAAGGAACTAAATCTTTTCCCTATGGTCAGATGGTAAAAATGAGTGCTTTACAGGCGGCCATCGATTGGAGCAATTGTAGTGGAGTAGTGAAGTCAATGGCGGAGGGGATATTAGCTAAATATATGGATAACTTACGCACTTATGAACAAATAGCGACCGAAAGTTTATGTCAACAAATTGGAAGCAAACAGGGCAGTGATTATGGTGTCACCTATTCGTTCTCTTGTGTAGCAAAAGGTACGGACGACTCGGCTGGAGCAGAGACCAGTGGTGGGGTGGTGGGTACAGGTACGGCTGGGGGCGCGAACACTGCGGGTGGAAGTGGAAGTAGTGGTAGCAGTGGAACGGGACAGGGGGTGGGCACACAAACCAGCGAGTCTGGTAAAATTTATGTGAGCGATGGTTATCCGACCGCGGCTCAGCTCAACAAACTACAAACAATCAATTTGGATTCGTTTATCGGGAGCGCGATCGGTGTGATGTTGGGGCTGGTGGGGTCAGTGGCACTCGTGATGTTCTCCTATGCAGGCGTCATGTGGATGGTATCGATGGATGGTGAGAAAAAAGCCAAAGCCAGCAAGACGCTCATGTGGAGTTCGATGGGAATAATTATGATATTGGCGAGCTACGCGGCGGTGAATTTCATTTTTACGATGATTAAATAAAATCAGATGAAAAAGTTTTTTTGGACAATTTGTTTTTTGGTTTTTTGTGGGGTGGGCTTTTGTTTTAGTGCAGTCAATGAGGTGAAGGCGGTGGATATGTGTGTTTGTAAGTTCGCTGTGTATCCTTTGGGTTCAGGTGTCGGAGATTCCAGTAGTAAGGAGTGGGATTTTTTGGGAACAAGAAAAATAGATCAAACAACGGAAACATGGAAGTATTATAGAATAGGGTATGTTTCTGATAGCGAAAAAGAAGCTTTTAAAAATAATGAACTAACTAGTTTGGAGGGGCTCCCAGACCCGTTGGAGTCTGGTGAATTGTTAGAATTACCGCATGTAAGTACGCCGAAGTATGAATATTATAAAAATTGGATAAGCTGGACAAATGGATGGAATACACGGACGGTGACGGCAAAAAATTGTGGGTGTAAGGGGGAGATGGTGGATTGTGTAGAGGAAACTTATGAAAAGTTAGACAACAGCACAAATGAGCTTGATCATTATGGTGATTGTAAAATATTAAACTGCATAGAGGGTTCAGCGTACTGTGTTGATAGGAACACTAATTTTTGTATCAATATTTATAATGATTGTAGGGCAAATAAACTCGCGCAGGATTTGTGGGATAGTTGTAAAGGGGTGTTGTCAGAAGATGGTCAGATAAGTGAGTGGAGAGACATAAACTGGTGTAAAATAGGAGACTCCTGGTATAGGTGGCAAAAAAATCCACCACAGGTGGGGATGGCGTTTTATGAAGAGGGGGTGCCAATAAAATACAACGGGACGCAGAATTTTACTTTAAGCGGCAATGGTTCTGCTGAGGCTTGTTTTGAGAAAGCGAAAGCTGAGAAAGCGACACTAGCCTTTTATGATTCTCAATGTTTTGCTAATTTGGCAAAACCTCACGGGGCAACAATTTATAGTCAAGGCGATGAAAATCTTTCTGGAACAATTCCTGCAGAGGTTTTTACAAAAATTTGTAAGATGGACACGATTGATTTGTCGGACAATAAACCAAGTGTGACATGGTCATTGAACACAATATATGGGACGCAGGGTCTAAAAGGGGCGACATGGAGTTGTCCGAAGGAAGGTTGTGGCGGTTTAGCAGATGTGGGTTTGTCAGCGGATGGTGAGTGGAAAATTGATGATAAGGCTTGGGGGGCAACTGGACAATACAAGATTACGCCAAGATTGCAAATAAGTTTCGATAGTCATTTTGGAAAACAAATCATCCCTATAGATGTGGCCGCCTGTGACGTAAAAGTAATGGTGGATTGTGCCAAATTTGTAAAAGGAAAAGGCTGTGAATCCGAACAAAATCAAGAAAAGTGTAAAAAATTATGTCAGGAAGGAAATCCATTTTGTTTGTACATCGGTCGCAATCGTTGTATTGACAAAAACACCGAAGGTGCGACGGCGATTGACAAAGTAAATTATTTTTCCGAAAAGAATTATCCCGTGCCGGATGGATACACCGGTCCATTGCCGGGCTGTGCTTTCTCCGGTTTGTGTCGGGAGACGAACGACCTCGTGGTCTTGTTTGTGAAAATTGCGGACTTTTTCTTCGGTATCATCGGGAGCGTGTCCTTCCTATTCTTCATCGCGGGCGGTTTCATGATGATCATCTCTCTCGGTAATTCGGATCGGGTGGCTAGCGGACGTAAAATGATCGTGGCGGCGATTACAGGCATGGTGATTTCTTTCTCGGCATATCTCCTCGTCAACTTCTTCCTCACCATGATGGGAGTGGACGCGGCATTTCGAGCACTTAAATAACTAAAAAATATGAATAAAAAATACTTATCGCTTTTTCTGTTGATCGGAGCAATGGTCTTCGGCGGTCTCGGATGCAAAGGGTTGTCGGCGGCGGATCAAGCGGCGATTCAGCCGGTGACATTAAATTATTGGACGGTGTACAATAATACGACCGCTCTCGAAAAAATTGTGGCAAAATATAAAACCCTGCGTCCGTATGTGACGGTGAAAATAAAACAATTACGGGCAGAGGAATTTGACAGTCTCTTCGTGAATGCTCTCGCTGATAATGTACCGCCGGATGTGATCTCGATTCAAGCGAATAATATGGGAAAATATGTGGCGCGACTCTCGCCGATGCCGACAAAAGTGAAAATGGCGACTGTGACAGTGTCGAAAAATACTTTGAAAAACGAGACAACCGTCACGATGGATGAGCCAAGCCTGCCGGCAGTGAGCACGATAAAAAAGAATTTCGTATCGACGGTATATGACGATGTGGTGTTCGGTGACAAAGCCTATGGAATGCCACTCGCTCTCGACACGCTCGTCATGTATTACAACAAAGACCTGCTTGACAAGGCGAATATACCGGAACCGCCGAAAACATGGGAAGAATTTATGGAGGCGTCATTGGCGGGCACGAAATTCAGCGCCGATGGAGAGGTTGTGCAATCGGGGGTGGCGATGGGAACGGCGAAAAACATCAATAATGCTTTCGACATCTTGTCATTGCTCATGATGCAGGGTGGAGTGAAGATGGCATCCGGTAATTTCGTCACATTCGCGAGCGGGGTGGAGAAAGGGATGAACAATTCAGCAGTCGAAGCACTGCGATTCTACACCGATTTCGCCCGACCGACGAAGAAGGTCTATTCTTGGAGCGAAAAAATGGAGAATGCCTTCGATGCTTTCACTCGGGGTAAATCTTTGTTTTATTTTGGTTATGGTTACGAAGCGGGTCGGATCAAACAGAACGCTCCACAAATGAATCTGGAGGTCGCGGTAGTGCCACAGTTGAATCCGAACAGTGTGACAAATGTAGCGAACTATTGGATCGAGTCAGTCGTGAAAAATTCCCGAAAACAGAATACGGCATGGGACTTCGTACGTTTCATGACACTGCCAGAAAATATCGCGATCTATGTGGCGGAGACCAAACAGCCGACACCGCTCCGGTCGCAAATAGCCAAACAGCAGGAGGATCCTTTCCTCGCCCCATTCGCGTCTTCGGCTCTGACGGCGAAGAATTGGTATCATGGCCGGGATATAAAAGCAACTCGAGACGCTTTCGGGCAGATGATCACTCAATCGCTCGTCGAAGTCGAGAGCGATGGCCAGAGTGTGTCACGTGATCGCGACGCGATCAACTACGCGGCGCGAGTGGTGCAACAGACTATGTAATATGGGAGAGAAAAATAGGGGAAAAAATTGGAAAACCTTTTTCGTTTTAATTACGATAAGTTCTTCTTTGTTGTTTGGAAAAATTTCATGGGGGATGCCTTTTGCTGGTTCAAAGGCTGACGTGTTATCGGCGGCAAACTTTGCTTCGGGTGTATCTGGAGAAGGGTGGTCTAAGTATACTGATGCGGATGAGGCGATCAAGGCTGAGAATCAGGCCAGGAAGCAACTCGTAAGTGAAATAGTTGGTACCATGTGTTCAGCCAATGGAAGTCCGAAAGATAAGTTTGTTGATCGTTGTAGAATAAAAGGGTCTGGAGATACACGAACATATTTTGTTTTAAGTCCAGAAAAAGTACTGATTGCGTGGAACGATACAACAAAAAAATATATCAATCCATTAGACATGTATATTGCTGGGTTAGAAACCGGAGTTGTGACGTTGGCTGAGTGTTGGCAGAGGACACCGACCGGCCAGCAAATGGATTTAAATCGTTGCCGATGTTATTTAGATGAAAAAGGGAATGCTGTTGTTGATGAGTGTGAGAGATATCCAACTCTGTATTTCAAAGATAATGTCACATATACGGGCGAAGTCGAATATGTGCAAGATCCGCTTTCAGTAGCTTGGGATTTGGGAATACATGTCGGCAATCCTGAAGCGGTGAAAGACAATCCGACAGGAATTGATAGCCGAGTGAAAGCAAGTTGGGTTTGTTCAAAAGAAGACTGTGGCGAAATAACACAAGTGAATGGTGATTGGAAAAAGGGATGGGAATTTAGAATAAGTGCAAATAATCCCAAATTGGGAAGTTTTGTGCTTGCCCCGAGTCTTAGGCAGGAAATTACAATGGCGGATGGGAAGAATTGGTGGATAATCCAGTATATCAATTATCGAATTAAGATTTTTGTAAACTGTGAATCCAGAATTAAAAATTTACGATGCAACGATGACAGTAATCAACAAGTCTGTAAAGACACCTGTGAAGCGAATAAAGCCTGTGCGTATGCAATGCGTGAAAGGTGTGTTGATGTAGCTAATGTAGAAGTCACCCCTCAAGACAAAGTCAACTGGTATTCTGAAACTAATTACGGCAAGCCAGAGGGGTATAGTGGGTTTTTGCCGGATTGCGCTTTTTCGGGCACTTGTCGGAAAGTGAATCAGCTCGTCAGTGTAGTCATAAATGCGGCGGATTGGGTTTTCGGCATAATGGGGTCGGTCGCCTTCCTTTTCTTCATATATGGTGGTTTCATGATGATATTCTCACTCGGGACGGCGGAGCGGGTGACGCAGGGTAAAAACATCCTCGTCTATGCGGTAATCGGAATGGTGGTCTCACTCACCGCTTTTATGCTTGTTAATTTTTTGTTAAATTCCCTCGGCGTCGAAAGCGTGTTCAGGGTAATTAAATAAATGATATGAAAAATTTGAAAATAAAGGTGTTTTTGCTGGGGATTTTCACGATTGCATTAGGATTTTGGGGGGTGCGAGTGGGCGCAGCTGAGGATCTTTATCGATGTACTTGTGTTGGTACAGAAAATGGCCCCAAAACACCCATTGGCGTGTTCGCGATGAATTCAGAGACGGAGTGCAAGGCGCGAGCCGCCGAAGGAAAAGCTTTTTTGGCGGGGAAGACAGACCCTAACAACCCCCTGGCGGAATTAAGTAATAATTATGATTGTTATTGGGGAAAAGCGGAGTTGGGAAGGTGTGAGTGTGTGATCACGACCAGCGGTGGTGTGGTTGTAGATAGTGAATCATCGGCAAAGGATCGTATTTTCATTGATAATGAACTTGGCTGTAAATCTTTTGAGGAAAGTGCAAATAAAGTCTTTAAAGCACCCGGTGGTAGTGGGAGTACGGCAAATTGTACATATAAAACTATTTCGGATGGTTGTTATTGTAATATCGAAAGGCCAAATGATTTAAATAGTCCGATGTTAGTGGCATCTGCTGTGATTGAAAAGACCGAAGAGACTTGTAAGGATGGGGGGGTTGGAGGGGATCCGAGTGCTCCGGATTATACAAGTTATACGATGTGTAGATACAAAAAAACAGAGGGTACATTCGGGGCGGGTACGCTCGGGGGTAATCCGGTGGGGGCCGTGGCAGGGGGTGGGTCAGTGATAGCCGGTCCATCATTCGTGAACAACGCCCAGAATGTCGGAGTCTACAAAGGTGTTGGTTTCATAAACGATGGGACATCGGTGAAATTGGCGAACCCGCTCGGCGCTCAGGATATCAAAATCAGCACAATCATCGGTCGGGTAATAAAAACCGCTCTCGGGGTGATGGGTTCGTTCGCTTTCCTTGCTTTCGTATATGGTGGCTTCCTCTGGCTCATCGCAGGAGGTAATGATGAGAGGGTGAAAAAGGGCAAGGATTCGATGGTGTGGGCGACGATTGGGATTTTCGTGATTTTTTCGGCATATGGTCTCATGAGTTTGTTTTTCAGTACGATCGGCGCATGGCAAGGGTCGGCAGACTTGGGTGAATCATCGGGTGCGACGACCGGTGTGACGCAAACCGAGGCCGGGTGTTATTGCCGCCGATTGAAGGGTGGAACACGAGATAAGACAGTGTTATCGAAAGTGGATTGTGTACCGAACAAGACAATAAAATACCAAGATAATCATAATCTTTTCACTGAAATCGAGGACTGTGTCTGGCAGGAAGCAGGAAGTACGACGAATGCGCCTCCAGCAATCGGACCGAGTGGGGTGGTGAGTGGCGCGACCGAGGGGGCTGCGGTGGGAGGGGGTACGACATTGCCTGAGAAGTGTAAGAAATTGACGAAAGAGGACCCAGAATGTTGTAAGCCGGGGACGGATTGTTGTGCTGGGCTGGGGGAAGGGTATGCGTGTCAAAGTGTTTCTGGCCAGACTTGTAGTGAACAGTACAGTAATTTATGTTTGAGTAATAAAGATACAAATTATAAATGCGTGAAAACAAGTTCGTGTAAGAAAAAGACTGCCGCGCCGGCGAGTTGTAAACCGAAGGCGGGGGTAACCTTAGATAGTTTTTGTAGTGGAGGTTACGTTACGAATTGTACTTCGAGTAATTGTGATAATACTGGTGGTACTTGCAGTGGAAAGAAAGGGAAAACGATGAATGATGTCTGTGGAGAAGTTAAGCAGAAAGATTCATGTAGTACTGCTTATAGTGGGAAATTGTGTGAATGGAAATAGTAATTGTTCAACTGTGGAGAAAATCACAAAACCCTTTGTCATTTCCACAGCGTGTGATATAATACGGACAGCAATAAAATGATTGGAAAAAATTTATTTATCTAACCAATGAAAGGGGGTGAAAATATGCAATTTTTGAAAAAATTAGCAAAAAATAAAGTAGTAATGGCGGTCATGTTCACACTCGTAATGGGTATGTTTTTCGCTCCAGTAGCGAATGCTCAGGTGAACTTCGGTCTATCATACGCGACTGAGACAGGTCTCGGCAATCGTGATATCCGCGCAACAGTCGCGAGTATTATCAAGGTGGCTATGGGTCTGCTCGGTATCGTCGCTGTCGTGATCATCCTCATCGGTGGTTTCGAATGGATGACGGCTGGAGGTTCCGATGACAAAGTAGGCGAAGCCAAGAAGCGCATCCTCTACGGTGTGATCGGTCTCGCGATCATTATGAGTGCTTACGCTTTGACAACATTCGTGTTGACACAGCTCTATACTGCTACCAGTACGACTGGTACAGCTGATTACTATACTGAGGTTGGGGATATTGAGCCGAATCAGTAATTTTCAAATTATCACCCTCTGTCAATTGGCAGGGGGTGATGGGTTTGACTGGATTGATGTTGGTGAAAAGTTTTTTGCGGACAGGGTGCAGGCTTTGTCGAAGAAGAAAATTTTTCACTTTTATCAAATATACAATATGAAAAGGAAATTAATGTATGTGGTCGTGGCACTTCTCATCGGAGTTTTCGGTTTGTTTTG